>Ga0307966_1000264_pt1 | contig 43716 bp, 40 predicted proteins | sample OrgLakmetagen646_FD_203141 | JGI IMG/M metagenome (GOLD analysis project Ga0307966, IMG submission 203141) | Saline water microbial communities from Organic Lake, Antarctica - #646 | ecosystem: Environmental > Aquatic > Non-marine Saline and Alkaline > Saline | place: Antarctica: Organic Lake... | reverse complement strand
TCCATGAGTGCGAATACCGAAAAGCCGAAAGAATTAGTCAATCCTTAAGTTAGCGCTTATGGGACGCTGTCCTCAGCGTCTTTTCGTCGAGATTTGGTCGCGCTTAAGCCTAACTGAAGCTTGCATTCGACCAGCTCATGCCAGGTGGGACAAGCGCCCTCCCTTAAATACACCTTTCCGCAGGCACAGATCGAGATGGACTCAGTTTTGAGACAGCCTCTGCGTGTCGTCCGCAATCTGGCTGCTCAGTCAAGCGAGCGTCCCTACCACCGCAAGCGAATACAGGATTTTTATTACCACGTAAAGACCAGCGCTGGTATAAAATGTATTCCCAATGGGATGGATATTCTCAAGCGAGTGTTCTGAAGGGCGACGCTTCAAGTAAAAGCTATTTCTTTGCTTTTACCAAGTCGTAGAGCTCGGCCAATGTATGGCAGGTGCGGAAGTCGTTCGCTGAAAGTGTCACGCCATATTCAATGTCAATCGTGTCCGTGACTGTCAGAAGCGCGAGTGAGTCCCATGACGGTAACGCTTTAAAACGTGTTTCGGGTTGTAGCTTCTCAGCACCTAAATCTTCAAAGGAGTTTCCAAAGTGCTGTATAAAAGTCTCTAAGTTCATGTATTCACTTAAATGGGGTTCTTCAGTGCCGAGTGCAAGGTTTGCCAAGGCAACTTTGCGCACTTTATCCGAGAAGGAAACTTGCTGACTCCGGATAGTGCTGCGAGGTCACTATTTGTGCTAAGCGCATTGCCATCAAGCTCCTCACCCGCCAGAAGCTTATTCAATAGAATTTCCAAGACCTCCAACTCCGAAAGATACTTTCCGCGCAGAGCGACTGCCATAATTGAAGCAGAGGCTTTACAAATGGCGCAACTAGCTGTCTGGAAGCGCACTTCTTTGAACCTTTCCGTATCAAGCTGGAGAGTTACTATAATTTTATCTCCGCAGATCGGATTGTAGCCTTCTGCCTTGTGGGTTGGTGCATCAAGCAAACCGTAATTGCGTGGCGCCTTATTGTGATCCAATATTATGGACTGATAGAGCTCGTTAAGGTCTTCGGACATGCCTGTTTGAACCTAGAAGAATTTCTTTAATTTACGCACCGCTGTGACCAAACGATCGACATCGTCAAAGTCGTTGTAAAAAGCGAAAGAAGCACGCGCTGTGGCCGGCACGCCAAAACGCTTAAGGAGGGGTTGCGTGCAGTGATGACCCGCCCGAATAGCCACTCCATCTGCATCCAGAAAAGTGCCAATATCGTGCGGATGTATCTCATCGATCAAAAAAGAAATCACAGAAGCTTTGTTTGCAGCCGTGCCTATAATTCTTAAGCCTTCAATTTCAAGAAGCGCATCGGTAGCGGCTTTCAAAAGCGCAGATTCGTGTGCTAACGCACCTATTCTATCCATCGAACTCATATAATCAATAGCTGCTCCGAGTCCAAGCACACCTTCGATGTGCGGTGTGCCTGCTTCGAACTTGCCCGGGATGCCTTTATAAGTGGTGCCCTCAAAATCGACCTTCTCAATCATGTCACCGCCGCTTTGGTAAGGGGGAAGTTTTTCCAGCCAAGTTCGCTTGCCCCAGAGCACGCCTATGCCCGTGGGTCCACAGATCTTATGGCCTGAAAAAACCATAAAATCGCAGTCCAATTCGGAAACAGAAACAGGCATATGAGGGGTCGACTGTGCAGCATCCAATAAAACAGGAACTCCACGTGCATGGGCAGCGTCGATCATTGCTTTGACCGGGTTAATCGTGCCGAGTGCATTTGAAATATGGACAATCGAGAGCAGCTTGGTTCGCTCACTAAGTAGTGATTGAAACGCTTCGAGATCTAACTCTCCTGAGTCGTTGACAGGAATTACTTTTAAAATCGCTCCTGTCTTTTCCGCAGCAATCTGCCAAGGGACAATATTTGCATGATGCTCCATGTGACTGATCAAAATTTCGTCACCCGCTGTCAAAATTGACTCAATGAAACCGTGCGCAATCAGATTAATACCTTCTGTAGCTCCACGGACGAAGATAACTTCGTCCGTATCGTGTGCCCCGATAAAAGATGCGACCTTTCTGCGCGCAATTTCGTATGCGTCGGTCGCTTGCTCGCTAAGGTAGTGAACACCCCGGTGGATATTGGAATTTTCGGCTCGGTAATAGTGTTCGACTGCTTCAATGACTGAGGTCGGTTTCTGCGATGTGGCCGCGTTATCTAAATAAGTCAAAGGCTTACCACGCACCTCGCTGGAGAGTATCGGGAAGTTTGCCCGTATACGGGTAAAATCAAATGTATCTACTGTTATCACAGTCCGTAACATCCCTCATTACGAAAGAAACTCAATTGAAAAGCTCGGTTTAATTTGGCTAGCTATGTTCAGACAAGCGCGCTTCGAAGTCTTGCATATCGCCGGGAATGCGTGATTCAAAGCGAAGTTTTTTCCAATCTTTCGGATGCTTGATTCCGATGGTAGCCGCATGCAGCGCCTGGCGCTTGAAACTGTAAGGTAGCTTAGCGCCCTTTTTCGCAACAGCTTTTCGAGTGCTTTCGTGATAGAGACGATCTCCGATAAGTGCCATGTCATGGGCTGCAGCTTGAATACGGATCTGGTGTTTCAACCCGGTTTCAAGGCGTATCCGGAGCTTGCTGATGTGGTGTTTGGCGAAGACCTTCTCGACCTTGTAGTAAGTGGTAGCTTCGACTGAGTTAGGCGTCCCCTCCGGCACGATGGTTTGATTAAAGCCGGATTCGTCCAGTAGCATGTGGTTTTTCCAAACACCCTCAGGTGCCGTCGATTCGCCATCAGCATAGGCAATATACTCCCGCAAAAAATCATGTTTGCGGAGCTGAGTGATCAAGTTCTGGCGGGTTGTATCGTTGAGCGCGATACAGAGTAACCCACTTGTGTATTGATCCAGTCGATGGACAGGCAACGGTTTAATTGGGTCAGCAGAACCAAAAAAGCTTCGGCGCGTGACTTCGCCGCGCGCGTCATTCAGATAATTAGAAAGTATTTCTATCGCCGAGGTTTTGCCCTGCTGGTCGGTCGGGACGGAGAGTAAACCTGGCTCTTTATCGACAATAGCGAGATCTGAGTCCAAATAGACCAAGACCAATTTTGGATGGATGCGTTTCCGGTGGCCCAAACTGGCAGGCGCGGCATCGGGAGCACCAAGTGTTAAGCGGTCACCAGGATCATCCATACGTAAACCGGCTTTGGTGGTAACGACTCCGTCGAGGCAAAATCGTCCGGATGACACCCAAGTCTTGACGCGTTTGCGCGATGAATCCGGACACATCGCTGCAGCCCAATCTAATAGCGTCTTTTCTGTTTGATCAATCTCCCCACTCATAGACTAAATTCGACTACACAAGGCCGAGTTCGCAAGTTTTTTAAATGGTCTCGTATTTTCAATATATTTCAATAAATCGACAAATAGTGACTTGTTTTATTCACATACCCATTTGCATCCTCAAAAATTGTAGACAGAATCAAATCTATTGTTAATTTTTAGATCCTGAAATAGGGATTATTAGACATGAGAACAGGAAAAGAACTTATTTTAGCGACCAAAGCCTTCGCCAACGACAACACGGCCAAAAGTTGGTGGGTTGTCCTCTCCACGGCTGCCCTTATCGCAGTCACATTTTACGGTGCAGCCGCCGCTCCTTTTTGGGGACTGCGCCTGATTAGTTCCATTATCGCAGGTCTACTTATGGTGAGATTTTTTGTGATTTACCATGATCATCAGCACAACGCCATATTATCAAAATCCAAGTTGGCAAAATATTTAATGGAAGCGTGGGGCATCTTTGCGATCACACCTTCAAGTATTTGGAAGCATTCCCACAATCACCATCACAACCATAATTCGAAACTGCGTAGTGCCCACATCGGTTCATATCCAGTAATGACAAAAGCACGTTACGAAAAAGCATCCAAGAAAGAACGCTTACAGTATCTTGCTATGCGTCACCCGGTAACAATATTATTTGGTTACATAACGATTTTCCTATTCGGTATGTGCATCTATCCTTTTTTCAGTGACCCCAAGGATCACAAGGATTCGGGTATTGCAATCATTATACACTTTCTCGTCTATGCAGCCGTAGGATTTATATTTGGGCTTTCCGGAATGTTTTATCTGATTTTCCTCCCGTTCTTTATTGCCTGTGGTGTAGGTTCCTACCTCTTTTACGCGCAACATAACTTCCCGACAGTCATGTTCAAAGAAAACTCCGGTTGGACTTATGAAGGAGCTGCTTTGGAATCGTCTAGTTTCTGTAAGATGAATCCCATTATGCACTATTTCACAGGCAATATCGGTTATCATCATATACACCATTTAAACTCCAAAATTCCTTTTTATCGTCTCCCTGAAGTATATTCAAAGATGCCTGAACTGCAGCAACCAAAGACCACCTCATTAAATCCAATGGAAGTCTTCCGCTGCTTGAAGCTTAAGATCTGGGACAGTGACCAGCAGAAGCTAGTGCGCCTTTCTTAAGTCGTCTGAGTTGCGTGGCTAGCGCATATTCGATCTCGAGCAAGTCCTATTCGCCTTGATAGCGGAAGATGCCCATAGACACGGGTGGCAGCTGTAACTTTATTGAATAGGGTCGTCCGTCCCATTCTACCGCATCAGCCATCACGCCTCCGCCATTTCCGTAGCCTAGACCGCCATATTCCTTAGCATCCGAATTCAGTATTTCTTTCCAATATCCAGGGAATGGGACACCTACTCTAAATTCGTCTCTCAGCATCGGCGTAAAGTTACCAGCAGCGACTAAAGTATCCTGATCGGTATCGCCCTTTCGAAGGAAAGTGAGAACACTATTATCTGCATCTGAAGGGTTGATCCATTCAAACGACTCAGGGAAATTGTCCCCAGCGGCAAAGCCAGGCACTTCTTTATAAATAATATTGAGATCATTGACCACTTTTTGGATACCTTCGTGGTCGATGTATTGCAGTAAGTGCCAATCCAAGCTAGAGGCGTATTTCCACTCAACCGATTGGCCAAAGTCACAGCCCATGAAAAGTGTCTTCTTACCCGGCCACATCCACATAAGGCTATAAAGCAGACGCAACTGCCGTGCTTTGCTAGAAATGGGTTCACCCGGCATTTTCATTATCATGGATCCTTTACCATGAACCACTTCATCGTGGGAAAATACTTGGGTGAAGTTTTCTGAATACTGGTAGAGCATACCAAATGACAATTTGTAATGCTCGTATTTCCTGTAGATCGGATCCTTTTGGAAATACTCTAAGGTGTCGTGCATCCACCCCATATTCCATTTGATGTCGTATCCAAGACCTCCTTCACTGGTTGGTTTAGTCACCCCTGGAAAAGCGGTCGATTCCTCGGCGATCATCAATGTGCCGGGAAAATATTTATGCACTAAGTCGTTGGTTTGCTTCAGAAAGCTAATGGCTTCAAGATTTTCCCGGCCACCATACTTATTAGGTATCCACTCACCCTCTTCTCTTGAATAATCAAGATAGAGCATAGAAGCAACCGCATCGACGCGAAGGCCATCAATATGATAGTGCTCGCACCATGCGAGCGCACTTGAAATGAGGAATTCACGAACCTCGTTACGGCCATAATTGAAGATTAAGGTGCCCCAGTCTTTGTGAAAGCCTTGGCGTGGATCCGCGTGTTCGTAGAGTGCTGTGCCGTCGAAGTTGGCGAGCGCAAAACTGTCTTTTGGAAAGTGCGCGGGGACCCAGTCCATGATCACTCCAAATCCGTTTTGGTGCAATTGATCGACCAAATACATAAAGTCTTCGGGTGTTCCAAAGCGATGGGTGGGAGCAAAGAAACCAGTCACTTGATAGCCCCATGATCCGGTAAACGGGTGTTCGGATAGTGGCATGAACTCAACGTGCGTGTAGTTCATTTCTTTTAAATAATCGATCAATTCATTAGCCGTTTCCCGATAATTTAGTGGACGATTATTGTCCTCCACGACCGTCTTCCATGAACCCAAATGTAATTCGTAGACAGAAATAGGAGCCTTCGACCAATCGGTATTAGCGCGCTTTTCCTGCCAGGCAGCATCACCCCATTCGTAATTATCCAGTGAGCAAACAATCGATGCATTATACGGAGGCGCGTCAAAACGACGGCCGTAAGGATCTGTTTTTAAATTTGGGTATCCATGTCGGGTAGCCACTTCAAATTTGTAAGTCGCACCATTATCAAGACCTGGGATGAAAAGTTCCCAGATGCCGGAAGCACCCATGCTACGCATGGTATGGTAGCGCCCATCCCAATGATTGAAGTCCCCAACGACAGAGACCCGAAGCGCGCTCGGCGCCCACACCGCAAAGGCTACACCTTTGACGCCATCTATCTCGCGCACATGCGCGCCCATTTTGTTGTGAGCCTGGTGATCATTGCCTTCGTTAAAAAGGTAAAGATCGTCTTCCGACAAGGTCGGTAGCATGCAGTAAGGATCGTAGAACTGTCGAAATTCGCCGTTGTAGCGCTCTATCTTTAACTGATATTTGAAAACCTCTTTCTGGTCAGAGATAAAGACCTCGTAAAAGCCGTCATCACTTAGACGTTCCATTTCGTAAGGTTCCCCTGTTTTCAGATCGATCACTGAGCAAGTCTTAGCATCGTCTAAGAAAGCTCGAACGACGACGCCCGCTTTTTTACCCTTTTTAATCGGGTGCATTCCAAGTAAGGAATGTGGCTCTGAGCTTTGAACTCTGGTAATGGTTTCTAAGTCTGTTGCAGAAATAATCACAAGCCCATTAAAGCAACTTACCTGAAGCATGCAATTTTTAATCAACAAAGTCCTCGTTTTATGTAGCACGCCCAAATGCTTTCTCTGAATGTGATTAAAGACTTGTCCACCTAAAATAGGCTGCACATAGTCCACAATCGTGTTCAAAAACGCCCTGAAACTCACTCCTTTCATTCTTACACAGATTGCGCTCTCGCTCTCTGGTGCCTTACCCGAACTCCCTTCTATTGAGGCATTACAGTTCGATGACGACGAGCAGCGCTTGGTCGCTCGCGGTGATGCTCAACTCGAATTCGAAGGGACGACTCTGAAGGCAGACTCAATCACATACTACAAGGAATACGGACTCGCCGATGCCAGTGGAAATGTTGACATCTCATACGAAGGTTACCGTGTCTTAGCGGATCGCTTTAACTTTGATGCCGCGAACAATGTTTTTTCAGTAGAGAACCTTCGGACTGGTCTATACCCTTACTACGCTACAAGTGAGGATGCAGGTGGTGATGAAACGGGTGTTACACTAACGAATGCTAATATTACGTTGGGTGAACCCAGTATTTTTTCGCCTAATGTCAGTGCAGATACCATCCAATATGTCGCAGGAGAGCGTGCATTTGTCGAAATCGACAACGCTACGCTACGAATCGGTAAAGTGCCTTTTTTCTATCTACCGGGATACCGTCACTATTTAAATAATCCTCCTTATTTTTTTAATGCCAATGCGGGTTACGATGATTTCTTAGGCGCCTATTTTCAAACAACAACTCTGATTCCCATTAGCGGCAATCTACGCTTAGGCGCTAATTTGGATTATTATACAGACCGTGGCCCGCTCGTCGGCCCTGCCGTCCAATATACTTACCAAAGTGAAACCCAGACTATGGTGGGTGCGGCCACTTCAGGCTTTATACATGACAACGGTGATACAGATATCGATATTCTGAATACTCCGATCGATAAAGACCGTGGGTTCGTCGAATGGCGGCACAAACATTCGATTGGTGAACGCACTACCTTCACCGCGAACGGCAATTACTGGACAGATTCCGAGGTCACCCGTGATTTCAGAGAGGACCAATACAGTCAGAACCAACGACCCGATAATTTTGTAGAAGCGGCTTACACGGGTAATAACTATATAGTATCCGTCTTCGGAAGATTCCGTCCGAATGATTTTCAATTAATTCAGGAGCGCTTGCCTGAGCTACGCTACGACTTACTCCCGACTCCGATTTTAAATACAGGTGCTTATCACAAGCTGTCGGCTAGCTACGCCCTCTTGAGGGAAGATTTCGGCCGGGTTGAGCCATTAATTACCGAGGACTCCCTATCTGACCGCTTTGATCTAACTTACCGGGTGCAACGCCCATTTCGTTTAACAGATTGGTTAACCTTTTCACCGCTGGCGGGGGCCCGTCTGACGCATTACGCAAATCAAGAAGCCGATCCACTGAACAGTCCTCCAAATTCTGATAGTTTCACCCGCGAGATCTACGAAGTCGGTTTCGACTTACAAGCAAACTTCTACTCACAATTTGATACAACAAATACGACTTGGAAGATCGACGGGTTACGCCACGTTTTGCGCCCAGTTTTGAAGTATCGGTATTTTTCAGATCCTGACGCGCTCAACGAAATTGCTCAGATTGATCGCGAGGCCTTTGATTTAAATCGTCCAGTGCTCGACCTCAGCGATTTGCGTGGGATCGATTCAATTTCAGAAACACACCTTACACGTCTCGGAATTGAAAATATTTTTCAAACCCGCGCCGATAATTATGGTTCACGCACTTTAGCTGCACTTAATTTCTATCAAGACATATTATTCGAGAAAGGCACACGTTATGATGGTTCTCAAGAGGATACGCTTAATGCATCTTGGGTGGAAATGGCTATCAGTCCTGCGCCGTGGATTAAATTGGATTTGGCCAGCCGCTTTCGCACCGAAAACCTGTCGCTCGAAGAATTGCGCACTCGAACCACGCTAACCAGCGGCGAGATTTGGGAACTCGGCCTTTCAACCGACCTTCTGGATGCACAAGTCAATCAATACCGTATTGACTTTATCTATCGCCTTAATGAGCGCTATGCTTTGTTGACAGACTTGCATATCGACGCGGAGAAAGGTAAGTTTACGAGAACGGGATTCGGTTTACGCACTCGTCTGGGTAGCGCTTGGGAAGTGATTTATGTGCTTACTTTCAATCAAGAAAGCCGACGCGAGAGTGATGTGCAATTTTCGGTCCGTTTGCGGCTAGCTGCTGAATAGGATTGGTCAGGCGATCAGCATGGAAGAAGCATTCATACCTAATAAAGATTTTTCGATCCGGCTGCCCGCTTTTGAAGGGCCGCTTGATCTATTACTCTTTTTGATCCGCCGCAACGAGATTGATGTTTACGATATTCCAATTGAGCGAGTGACCCAACAATACATCGAGGTGCTCGGGTCGATGGAGCAACTCGACCTGGAGGTAGCGGGTGAGTTTTTTGTAATGGCGGCTACCTTAATGTATATCAAAAGCCGGATGCTGCTCCCGAAGAAGGATCAGGGAATCAACGAGGATCTCGAAGATGGTGACATCGACCCACGCTGGGAACTGGTGCAACAGTTGCTCGAATATAAGAAGTTCAAAGAAGCATCTTCAGAAATCGAGCAGCTCATCCTAAATAGCAATGACCTCATCGCTCGAATCGGTCCAAAAGACGCACTCGAAGCGATTGAGCGCCCACTCAAGCCAGTCGACCGAGTCGACTTGTGGAATACGTTCAATCAAGTTTTACGGCGTTTAGCAGAACGAATTCAAGAGGGGGAAATCAACGCGGAGCAGGTAACGGTCTCTGATCGAATGGAATATATTCTCCTTAAACTTCGGCACGATAAAAAGTTCAGTTTTTCCAGTTTATTTGAAAAAACTACGACCGTAACCACAATCGTAGCCACCTTTCTTGCAGTGTTAGAACTTGCACGTTTAGGTAAAATGCAGGTGCGGCAAGACGCTTCTTTTACAGATATCCATTGCCAGAGCACAGAAACTGAAGTATCCTCAAATCCTAATAATTTATATCAATACCACAGTGAAGAATCGTAATCATTCAAAATCCCGGCATATTGTAGGTGTCGGTTTAGATAACAAAGATGGCCATAAAAGGCTGACCCAAGCCAATAGTTTCTCCATAGTGGGCGGTTCGCAAGAGACACACGAAAAAATGACAGAGACCTTGGTAAAAACTTTCGAAACACTTGATCGTAGAGGTAAAACACTTGAAATGGTCGAAAAAAAAGAGCTTTCCGATATTATTGAGGAAAGTAAGCCTAAATAGATACAATTCACTTTATTATTAATTCACCTCAACTTGACAGTGTAAGCATTCGAGCAAAAACTTTTTTACACTAGTTATTAAATTAATTAAAAAATTAACCCTACAAATACATCAATATGTCTGAAAATATAACAGAACTCGACAGCGCGTCTTTTGAAAGCGCTATCTCTGATTCCTCCGTGCCCGTGGTCGTTGATTTCTGGGCCCCTTGGTGTGGCCCATGTAAAGCCATCGCGCCCATCCTCGAAGAACTCGCCACAGAGCTAGGTAATAAGGTAAAGATCTGCAAAGTTAACGTAGACAATAACAGCGAAATCGCCGGTAAATTCGAAATACGTGCGATACCCACTATTCTTGTTTTTAAGGGTGGCTCTGTCAGCGACACAATTGTTGGTCTTACATCCAAGGAAGATCTGAAAGCTAAAATTGTTTAGCGGATCCTCCAAACATTTATTAGGCGCACCCTCATCCGGGTGCGCTTTTTTATTTTACAGAGCGTTCCAGGCAAGCGGTCACTGTAAGTTGAGGGATACCGTCGAAAGATCCATTCGTGAAAAAGACACAGACCTCGGTTAGTTTACTGTATTCAAAATACTGGTTGAGTCGTTTACCCAATGCTTGATTGGTCTTGAAAGCTTCTGAACTGATCCTGTGGTCGTTTAGAAGTTCTTGAGCCAGTCGCTGTGTGTCTAACCGTTGTCCAGAGGCCATCGATTCAGCACGATGCACCGCGCCCAAGTATACAGTGTCCGCCCCGCTCAATGCATCCTTAAAAGCATCATAGAAAAGCCCTGTTCGAGCTGTATTGCTTCTTGGCTCAAAACAGACCGTGAGTCTTCGATCTGGATAGGTCGCCCGTAAGGCCTCGATCGCGCCTTTAACCGCTGTAGGATGATGCGCAAAGTCCTCGATCACTGTGCAGGAATCGGATTCAAATAGAACGTCTTGGCGCCTGCGAATACCTGAAAATTTACTTAAACAGCTTAAGTCAAAATCTGTGACTGAATCTGGCTCACGGGATAGCGCGCTAGCAAGCGCTGCGAGCGCTGCATTTCGCGCGTTAAAAAGACCATGTAAGGGCCACTCAACTTTGCCCCAAAGTTCATTCTTCCAATAGAGGTCAAAGCTGGAGCCGGCTGGAGCATCTGTGAAGTTACGGATTTGCAAATCATTGTTTTCGCCAACTCCTACCGTATGCACGCGGGTCCATGGCACTGGCAACAAACTCTGTATATTGGCGTCATCCCCATTAATCAGTAAATATCCGCCCGAAGGAATGATTCGTGTGAAATGTTGAAAGGTTCTCAGGACGTCTGCCAAGTCGCGAAAAATATCCGCATGATCGAATTCGATATTATTGATCACCGCAATGTGGGGACGATAATGAATAAACTTACTCCGTTTATCAAAAAAAGCAGAGTCATACTCGTCGCCTTCGATTACAAAGCTAGCACCCTTCCCTAGATTTGCACCACTCGGCAAATCGCGCGGGACACCTCCAATTAACCAACCGGGCGAGGCACCGGATTGATCAAGTAAGTAACTCGCAATCGTAGAAGTGGTCGTTTTGCCATGGGTGCCCGTGATGACGATTGGGGAACGCCCTGGCAGCAAACTTTGATTAAATAATTGAGGCAAAGAAATGTATGTGAATTGCGATTGGTTCAACAACCACTCGACCTCTGGATTTCCACGGCTGATGGCGTTCCCGATAACTACCTGATCTGGAGCCAATGCATTAAGCCGTTCGGCATTAAAACCTTCCAAAATTTCAATACCAGCGTCCTGCAATACATTCGACATCGGTGGGTAAATGCCAGTATCCGAGCCAAGCACCTCGTGGCCCTGAGCCTTGATTAATAATGCTGCGTTACCCATCGCCGTCCCACATATGCCCATAAAATAAAAACGCATATCTATCTAATCTCGTGTATAAACCATAGACTCAAGGGAGTAATTTCGAAAAACGCTTTCTTCATAAAAGGCGCTTTACCTAACATCTAGTTTCTGGAACGTTACGAGACCCTATGTCAGACCTAAATTCACTCTCAATCTTAGTCGTCGGCTCCGGTGGTCGCGAACACGCACTGGTCCAAAAATGCTTAAAAAGCCCGCTGGCAAAACGAGTTATCGCGGCGCCTGGAAATGGTGGCATGGCGACTGAAGTTGATTGTTACAGCGTAGCTGTAGAAGCTATCTATGAACTCGTTCAACTGGCTATCGAGCAAAAAATTGGTCTGGTCATAGTGGGACCTGAAGTGCCCCTTTCGCTTGGATTGGTCGATGCGCTGCAAGCAGTTGGGATTCCCGCATATGGCCCAAATAAAGTGGGTGCCCAACTCGAATCGAGTAAGGCTTTTTGTAAGGACTTTTTTGCGCGCCACGAGATCCCGACAGCTGACTACGCCACTTTTACTGAAGTGGCACCAGCGATGGAGTATCTAAGAACGCATCCTGCACCGATAGTCATTAAAGCGAGTGGCTTGGCCGCGGGCAAGGGAGTCATTATGGCCGAAACCCAAGCAGAAGCGGAAGCAGCGGTTACTGACATGCTCGAGGGCGGTGCCTTTGGAAACAGTGGATGTGAAATTGTGATCGAAGAAACACTTTATGGTGAAGAAGTTTCGATTCATGCGATCGTCTCGGGTAGTGACTTTGTTTGTCTACCCGCCAGTCAAGACCACAAGCGGGCTGGCGAAGGTGATACTGGCTTAAATACAGGCGGGATGGGTGCGTATACACCGACGAGTCGGATGACTCCAGAATTACAGGCGCAAATTGAAGCAAAAGTGATCCGCCCTACTTTGGCTGGCTTTAAGGCGGATGGTATTACATTTAATGGCACCCTCTATGCAGGGCTTATGTTGACCGAGCGCGGACCTTTGGTGCTCGAATATAATGTCCGTTTTGGTGATCCTGAAACCCAAGTCCTACTGCCTATGGTCGATCAAGACATTGTCCCTATCTTGTTGGCATCTGCTAAGGGTGAATCACTTCCACCGGAACTAAAAATTAAAATGGGTGCTTCAATCGCCGTTGTGCTCGCTGCTGGCGGATATCCTGGGGACTACCCTAAAGGCGATGCCATAACCCTTCCTGAAACAATACCTGAAGACACTGCAATTGTCCACGCAGGCACTAAACGCAATGCGGAAGGCACTATTGAGACGAACGGCGGACGCGTCTTGGGCGTCAGTAGTTATGCAGTCAACCTGCAAGAAGCCGCCAATCGGGCCTATGATCTGTGCGACCAAATACACTTTTCCGGAAAATATTTACGCAAAGACATCGGATACCGCGAGTTGGATCGATCTTCGTAAACTCAAACCGAGTCCTTGCCTCTTTACAAAAGCATTTATCGAGACACAGTGAAGCTAGGATAATGGAACGAAACTTAATTCTCACAATCTGCACGGGTAATATTTGTCGTAGTCCTATGGCTGAAAGGCTGCTTGGGCACGCTTTAGCTGCAGAGAGTCCGCCCTTGTCAGATCTTATAGTTGTCTCAGCAGGAGTCGCAGCCGGATACGGTGACCCCGCATCTGGTAATTCAGTTGCAGCCCTGCGTAAGGTCAACTTAGACCTAAGTAACCATCAAAGTCAGCCGTTGACTCAGGAATTGATCGATCGTTCTTTTGCGATTTTCGGTATGACACAATCTCATTTAGACATTATGGAGCACTACTTTCCTGATCTGCCAACAAGCGTGCATTTATTCCGGGAATTTATCAAAGACTCCAGCACTCCGGAAATACCCGATCCATACGGACAAGATTTTGATGCCTATTGTGAGTGTTTTGATTCAATCATTGAGGCGATTCCCTCGATAGTGAATTATCTAAAACAAGAATTTAAGTCTTAAATTTTCCCTAACTTTGTCACTACGGCTCTCTTTGGGTGCCTGTCGTCATGTTGGCTAAAATAGAAATGCTCCCCATTTTCCATTAACTCACTGTGCTGCTAATGTGTTGGGTGAGCAATCGAGGTTGGGAAACAAAATTAACCTTGCACCTCTACCAAATGTAATTACTTTGTATGAACATGAAAGCAGCTATTGTAAAAATCGGAAACTCTAGAGGGATACGTATTCCGAAGCCAGTCTTTGAACAGTGCGGATTCACGGACGAAGTCGAACTTGAAGTAGATAACCATCGATTGGTTGTGCGTTCCAGTTCAAGGCCACGAGCAAGCTGGGAAGAATCGTTCAGTTTGATGGCGAAAAAAGGAGAGGATGCGCTTCAATCTGAGTATGAAACCATGCCCAACGACTGGGACGAAACTGAGTGGGAATGGAAGTGAAAAGATTTGACGTTTACCTAGTTTCTCTAGATCTCACGAAAGGGCGTGAGATTAAAAAAACAAGGCCTTGTTTAATTATCTCACCTAATGAGATGAATCGCCACATCTCTACCGTGATTGTTGCGCCCATGACCTCTAAGGGGAATAGCTATCCCACCAGAATTCCTTGTCAGTTTCAGGGAGTTAAAGGTCAGGTAGTCTTGGACCAAATCAGGACAATTGATAAGACCAGAATGTTGAAGAAATTAGGTAGCTTATCCCTGGTAGCCCAAAGCAAGGTTTTAGGTTCTCTCGCAGAAATGTTTGCCCCATAAACCCCATCCAGTAGCTTCTGCTCAACATCGCTACGCGCCGCGCCAAAGCTCCACATTCTGCTAAAAATGAAATCTTTCCCCATGATACTCGCAGTTATGATCTGCGCGTGGGTTCCTGCTAATTCTCAGGCCGTGAAAGAATTGTCTGGGGTTTCCATTTCTCCACATGGTCTTATATGGTTCGTTCAGGTCTTCCCCGATGGTAGCGTAAAAGCAAGCTATGGTTCTTTGCCACAGCATCAGATTCAGATGCTGCTTGGAAGTGTTGATTTCGCAGCTCTCATCGAGCGCATCAACGAGGAAGCGACAGATCGGAAAGTGCCAAGAGGGACTCAGGTTGCGTTAATGTTGCGGGGAGAGTCTTCTCATGCTACAAAGTATCTCCTCCAAGATGACTTTCTGCGAAGGGCTTTCCCGAGTGCTCCATCCGCATGGAAAAGAATTCTACCTAAACTTAATAAGGATGTGAAGCCTGACGGATTTCATATTGAACCCATCTCTAAAGAGATGGCGGCGATATTAAGACAGCATCCTATCTTCCCGAAAACTAATGCAGAACAAGACGGCGCTGTTCTACGTCGCTAACGCGCCGCGCCAGAGCTCTACGTCGGCCGAATCTTACTGACGCACATTACGTCGACTAGAGGAGTCAATTCGCTACTTACAGATTAGACTTTCACCAGTCATAGAAACCGGCTGTTCTAGAGACATCAGCTGTAAGAGTGTAGGTGCGATATCGCCAAGGCAGCCTGTTTGGCGGAGTTTTAAACCAGCCAGACCTTCTCCATAAATAAGGGTTTCAACAGGATTTAGGGTGTGCGAAGTGTGCGGTCCATTGTTATCCGGATTCCATAACTGGTCTGAGTTACCGTGGTCCGCTGTAATCACTGCTGCGCCCTTTACCGTATCTATTGCGTCCAAGAGATCTTGCACACAGCCATCCACAATTTCGCATGCTTTAACACAGGCATCCAGCACACCTGTGTGACCGACCATGTCCGGGTTGGCGAAGTTGACCACGACTAAACCATATTTGCCCGAACGAATGGCGTCCGCAGCGGCATCGCGGATACCATAGGCTGACATTTCAGGCTTCTCGTCGTAGGTTGCACAATCTTTACGACTAGGGATCAATGCACGATCTTCACCCGGAAACGGTTCTTCGCGGTAATCATTAAAAAAGAAAGTGACGTGTGGAAATTTTTCCGTCTCCGCACAGCGAAACTGTTGAATACCTTTATCTGCTAAAATATTCGCTAAGATGTCCTTCATCTTGGCCGGTTTATGGAAAATCACATTTGGGCAAAGACCTTTCTTATACTCAGTCATTGTGGCAAAATAGATTTTTAATTTATCACCTCGCTCAAATTCGGAAAAATCGTCCTCGATAAACGCACGCGTCAGTTCACGGGGACGATCGCCTCTAAAGTTAAAAAAGACGACCGAGTCACTATCTTGGATGCTAGCGAGTGGTTGACCACTTTCATCTAGTATTGCAGTGGGCGGGCAGAACTCATCGCCCTTCGTTCCTTGTGTCTCCGGCGAGTCATATTGCATCTGGATCCCTTCAATTGCAGAAGCTGCCGTCCGCTCAATATTTCGTCCTGTTAAGCAATCATAGGCGCGCTGCACCCGATCCCATCGATTGTCGCGATCCATCGCCCAATAACGGCCTGAAAGCGTTGCAATTTTACCCAAGCCTATCTTGGCCATCTCTGTTTCCGCTTCTTCGATAAAGGTCTTACCGCTGAAAGGTCCGGTGTCGCGCCCGTCGGTGAAGGCATGCACGTATACACGCTCTACGCCGGATTCCTTTGCTAAACGAATCAATCCATACAAATGCTCAAGCATCGCGTGAACACCTGCATCCGAGATGAGGCCCATCAAGTGGAGATTCGATCCGTTTGCTTTAACGTTTTCGAAGGCTGCTTTCAATGCTTCGCTGTCCTTTACTGTGCCGGTTTCGATTCCTTTATTGATACGAACAATTTCTTGGTCAACCACCCGCCCAGCTCCTATATTTTGATGGCCGACTTCGCTATTACCCATGATACCTACAGGGAGCCCGACAGCTAAACCACTAGCAGCTAACTCAGTTCTTGGCCATTGACTGCTCAAGCGATCTGCACAGGGCGTATCTGCCAGTTTCACCGCATTAAAGCTATCGTGCTCGGAATTATGATTAGCGCCCCAACCATCTCGAATAATTAAAGCGACCGTTTTTTGCGATGAAGACATATTAGTGAATTAAGAAGTTAGTTTGTAGAAAATAAGTGACCTGTTTGCGAGAGTGCAGATAAGGTTAATACGGAAGCATACAGAAAGATCAATATCAGGCCTTCTTTACGGGAAACAATCCGACCCGACTTGAATATCCAGAGCAACAAAACGGTCAAAAATAAAACCGCAGGAAATTCAAAATAAAGCAGTGATGGATTGACTGGAATCGGAATAATTGTGGCGACTCCACCACCGATCAGCAGGATATTAAATAAATTGGAACCCACGATGTTCCCTGCGCAAATATCGCTGTGCCCTGCCCTCGCCGCTGAGATCGATGCTGCCAACTCAGGTAAGCTCGTTCCAAGTGCTACAATCGTCAGGCCGATCAACGTATCGCTGACCCCCATACGCGCCGCAATTTCAACACTTGAGCCCACCAGAACATCGGCTCCAACCGCAAGCAATGCACCACCAGCCAAGACGAATACCAAGCCCGCACGCGTAGAACGTTGCCCGCTTGACTTAATTTCTTCAACAAATTCAGCCTCGATAGCAGCGGTCTCTTCGCGTGCGCCGCGGACCACATACATCAAATAGCACACAGTAAGCACTAAAAGCACGATGCCTTCGATCCGACTGTAGCCCCCGCCAAGAGCGAAAAACGTGAAGAGCACGGTCACACCGATCAAAATAGGCACCTCACGGCGAATCAGTCTCAGCTCAACAGACAAGGGCGCGATCATGGCAGTTACCCCCAGAATCAATCCAATATTTGCGATGTTACTGCCTAAAATATTCCCCAAGGCCAAGCCCGGACTATCCTTAGCAGCCACCAGCGAAGTCAAAAGCTCCGGCATGGAGGTCGCAATCGAAACGATCGTCAGACCGACCACAATCGGATTGATCTTCAGATTCACTGATATGGTAGCCGCCCCCGTCGTTAACCAGTCCCCTCCCAAAGCCAAACCTACCAGCCCGATCAACAAAGCGAGTCCCAACAACCCAAAAGGAATGTCAGTATATGGTAAGTTAATTAGCGCGAAAGTCATAGGAAACTCCGAAAAAGACATATCAGCTAAGCGGCGAGAACAAGTAATAAACCATGAATTTTAATAGAAAATTCTGAGTGCTTGACTTGGCATATCAACAATCCACACTGCCGCGCTTTTCAATGGCCCTCAGTCAAAAATCATGGCGAAAGACCTCAAAAATACGCTCAACTTACCAGAAACTGATTTTCCAATGCGTGGAAATTTGGTCGAGCGGGAACCTACCCGCATCAAACACTGGGAAAACCTAGGCCTTTACGAAGCAATCCAGAAAAAGAATGCTGCGGGTCCGAGCTATACTTTGCATGACGGTCCTCCCTTTACGAACGGCGACTTACACCTAGGCCACGGTCTTAATAAAACGCTTAAAGACACCATCACGCGCTATAAATGGATGCGCGGCTTCAATGCCCCATACATTCCTGGGTGGGACAGCCACGGCTTACCGATTGAGCACAAAGTGTCTCGGGAGATCCAAGAATCGGGGCGCACGGATTACACACCGCTCGAAGTGCGCGAAGCATGTGCAGCTTTTGCTAAAAAGTATCACGACATTCAAACAGACCAATTAAAGCGACTCGGTGTGCTCTGTGATTGGGAGAACGAATACTGGACCATACAGCCCGAGTATGAGGCCTGCGAACTGGAGACTTTAGCGAATTTTGTCGAACAAGGGCTGGTCTATCGCAGTAAGAAGCCCGTTTATTGGTCGATCCCCTTTGCCACCGCGCTCGCAGAGGCTGAGATCGAATATAAAGAACACAAAAGCATCTCCGTTTACGTCAAGCTAGCGCTCTCCAGCGAAGCTCAAACCAAATTGGACCTACCCGAAGACTCGGCCATCGTTATCTGGACGACCACTCCATGGACTCTGCCCGCTAACTTAGCTGTGGCCGTTCACCCGAAAATCGAATACTCCGCTATCCAATCCGATAAAGGCACTTTGATTATCGCTAGTGAATTAGTAAATCAAGTCGCTGAACTCTGCGGATTAGAGAATTTCACCTGCTTAAAGACTTTCCTCGGAGACGAGCTTACCGGCCTAGAAGCGCGTCACCCTTTCATTGATCGTCCCAGCCCAATCTTACCCGCAGATTATGTGACGACTGAGAGTGGCACTGGTTGCGTTCACACTGCGCCCGGACATGGCCTGGACGACTACATAACAGGTCTCAGCAATGGCCTCGAAGTGTATTGTCCAGTCGGTGACGACGGACGCTACATCGACGATGGCCGCATCCCTGCCGACCTGATCGGACTTTCCGTCCTCGATACTGAAGGTAATATCAGTGACGCCACAAAAGGGGTCCTCAAGATTATCGCCCAGAACGGCTCACTCATCGCCAAGAAAAAAATCGAGCACGCCTATCCGCATTGCTGGCGGTCCAAGACCCCTGTTATTTTCCGCGCAGTCGATCAATGGTTCATCGCTCTCGACAAAAACGGAGATCGTGTGCGTGCACTGGAAGCACTCAACGAAGTCAGTTTCATTCCTAAATGGGGTGAAAATCGTATCCGGGCAGCCGTCGAAAATCGCCCGGATTGGTGCATCAGCCGACAACGAACATGGGGCATGCCCATCCCTGCATTTTACAATGAAGACGGTGAAGCATTTATCGATGCGGGCGTCATTCGTGAAATCTCTAAAAAAGTGTCTACTGAAGGCTCTGACTTGTGGTTTAAGCAAAACGCTTCCGAGATTCTTTCAGGTATCCCGCTTCCAGATACATGGCCCACTGCGGAGTTGCTCAAGTGCGGAACCGATACACTCGACGTTTGGATCGATTCCGGCTCAAGCCATCGTGCGGTTCTCCAAAAGCGTGAAAATTTATCCTGGCCGGCAGACCTTTACCTCGAAGGTAGCGACCAACACCGCGGATGGTTTCAAAGTTCACTCTGGACGGGTGTCATCGCCGATAAAGCAGCCCCCTACAAAACGGTGTTGACCCATGGATATGTAGTTAAAGAAGACGGCACTAAACTCTCGAAGAGCGACGGCACAGCGCGCCCTCTCCCCGAATGGATCAATAAATACGGCGCCGACATCATTCGTTTATGGATCTGTTCTCAGGACTATCGAAATGATGTGCCTGTTTCGGACAAAATTGTCAGTAATGTAGCCAACAGCTATCGTAACATACGAAACACACTTCGCTTTCAAATCGGGAACCTCGCCGACTTCGACCCCGCACTCCACACTGTTCCTTTCGAAGATTTAAGCGCACTCGATAAGTGGATGCTGACAGAATTAGCGGGCTTACTCAGAAATGTCTCTGCCGCCTTCGAGCTCTTTGAATTTCACCGGGCGTTTAAAGATTACATTGATCCATTTTGCGCGAATACTTTATCGGCGACCTATCATGATATCCTGAAAGATCGTCTCTACACGCGTGGACCGAACGATCCGCTACGCCGCTCTTCACAGACGACGATTAAGATTATCTTCTCCGTGTTCACACGCATGCTGGCTCCTTTAATTCCTTTCACAGCCGACGAAGCATGGAGCTATGCCGAAAAGAATACAGATTTTTGCGATACACCCATCGCTTTGCTAGACTGGCCTGAAATCGATCCAAAATGGGAGTCGCCGGATGTCGCCAGCGATATCCGTGCTCTACGCACGTTCCTCTCTGAGGAACTGAATGACCCACTAGAGTCACTTCGCCAACGAAAGGTAATTGGACAAAGCCTCGACGCTAAAGCGACGATATCGGGCCCAGCAGACAATGCGGACTGGGCGCGATTAAAAAAATACGAAGCCGACTTACCGGAACTCTTTATACTTTCACAAGTCAACCTTACCGAAACCGAAACGGGCACTGAACTCACCATCGATGTCGATCACGCAGATGGCGTCCGCTGCCCTCGCAGTTGGCGTTGGGTCGAGTCACTGATCGATACCGACGAGTGGGGCCCCGTCTCCCCTCGTTGCCAGGAAGCTTTACAACAAATACAACAAACTAGTCACTAACTCAGTTCAAAACTTATCTCATGGCGAAGAAGAAAACCACCAAGTCCGCAGCTAAAAAAAGTGTTACGAAAAAAGCACTCGCTAAAAAGGCTGCTAAAAAAGTAGTCAAAAAATCGGCTGCAAAAAAGGCACCTGCTACGAAGGCTACCAGCAAAAAGAGCGCTCCCAAAAAGCGCGCATCTTCCGCGAAAAAAGCGCCGGGCAGTTCAGCTATTGATACTAAGCAGAAAAAAACTTCACCCGAAGAAAGGCCCTCCGCTCTAATAGAAAAAAAGGCGACTCCGATCGTCTTCTCGCTAGATGACGTTGAAGCCATCGTAGCCTCTAGAAAGAAGGAGTCTAAAGAAACCACTGAGAGTAAAAAGACCGCCGTCAAAAAGGTCGTAGTGGCACCGAAAAAGAAGATAATTGTTGATGACGACAAGCCCGTTGAAAAACGCGTGCATGCAGCAGCTTCCCTAGCGGATATTCTTGGCTTCAATCCTGCGCAAAAGAAAAAGACCACCGTTTTAGAAGAAGATGAAGTGCCAAAGAAGTGGAAGAAGTATTATAAACTTTTAAAACAATTGCGTGGACACGTCCGCGATGAGATCGAATTACACACATCTGATACACTAAAGCACTCCTCCAAAGATGACTCAGGGAGTGGCACAAGTTACGGCAATCATCAGGCAGACGCTGGCACGGACGAATTTGATCGTGACTTTGCTCTGAGCCTTGTTTCCAACGAGCAGGAAGCTCTACACGAAATTGAAGAGGCTATCAACCGTATCAAAGACGGCTCTTATGGCGTCTGCGAAGTTACGGGTAACCCAATTAATAAAGAGCGTCTTGAGGCAGTCCCCTTTGCTCGTTTCTCTGTTGAGGGCCAATCTGAATACGAGAAAAACAAGCGCCGCCGCGTTGACCGTAATGTGGGTCTTTTCGCCGATAATTCCGATGCACCTAAGATCACGTCGGATGACGACGACGAATAATCCAGGCCAACCCGCTAAGGAAGTCGGTAAAGATGGGCCTACCCATAGCTACCGTTTACTGCTAATACTAGCGCTTATAATCTTCGCGCTCGATCAGGTAACAAAAGCTTGGATATTTCATAACTTACCACTGGATTCATACTTTCCACCGGACTCGATTGAAGTGATCGAAGGGTTTTTCTACATCGTCCACATTGGAAATGAAGGAGCCGCTTGGGGCATGTTCTCTGGATACAGTAGTTTGCTGGCAATATTCGCCTTGGTCGCACTGGTTTTTATTTACAAATGTCGCCACAGCTTGGAGTTGCACAGGAAATCGATGCAAGTCGCGTTCGGACTACTCTCGGGGGGGATCGTCGGTAATTTAGTCGACCGATTACTTCATGGTCACGTCATAGACTTTCTCGATTTCCACTTCCCGTTTACGATACCCTACGTAATGCCAACCGGGCGTTATCCATCCTTCAATGTTGCCGACGCTGGCATCGTCGTCGGCGTGATTGTATACATAATTTTGAGCTTCTCGCTTTCAAAAACGGAAACTGACGCTGCAGCTGAAAAATAAATCAAGCACTAAGCCTGTTCAATACGCTCAAGCTCACTGTCGTGCTCGGTCACTAGGTTAAATAATCCGAATAAAAACCCTGCACAGATCGTTTGTGCTCCGAATAATAGGCAGGTGAGCGAACAAATCACTAGACGCAACGTGCCGCCGCCTGCCGGAATATCTCCGTAGCCTAACTGACTCCAGTTATTCAATGCTATAAGTGCAAATACGATGCCTGAGACTAAAGACAATAAACCCGTCAAACTAAATACGATTAGCGTCGAGCGCCCACGTAATTTACCTAATTTAGTCGAGGGTGGATGCAATCCAGTATCGATAGCCAGGAACTTGGCAAAGACCCCCATCAATAACATTTGATAGCCGATGATCATAAAAGTGCTGCTGTAAAGCATCGTATGGAAATCAAGCGTTACAGGCCCTATCTGCAACGGACCGAACAACAACTTTAGTGAAAGTAATCCGCCGAGGACAAATAAGAATAAGCCAGGAATTCCATACAACCAGCGAGGCGCCATTACCAAATAAAAGCGCAAGCTCCTCCAGCCATCTCTAAAGCTTTTTAAATGAGGCGCCCGATTTCGCCCGTCCGGAGAGAGCGTAGTCGGCACCTCTGTCGCCCAGTCTCCGCGCATAGTAAACTTAATCACCATTTCGAGCGCAAACTCCATGCCATCACTATGTAACTTGAGCGAGCGCACTGCTTTGGCTTCAAAGCCTCTTAACCCGCAGTAAAAGTCGCCGAATTTTGGTTCGTTGAATAAAGTCTTACCTAAAAGTGTTAAGAAAGGGTTTCCAAAGTAACGGTGTAGAGGTGGCATCGCACCTTTTTGGATACCCCCCGCAAAACGATTCCCCATGACCAGAAAGTAGCCTTCGCGTAACTTTTCAACAAATGGCGCTAAACCCAGGAAATTATAACTATCATCACAATCACCCATTATGATGTATTTACCTTTAGCCGCGGCAATACCCGCTTTCAGAGCAGCCCCGTATCCTTTTCTATTTTGGTGAACAACACGTGCACCTAACTTTTCGGCTAGTTCTATTGAGCCATCAGTGCTCCCATTATCAGCTATAATGATCTCCGCATGTATACCGATTTCTTCGATACATTTTTGGGCTTTCTCAATACAAACCCCAACCGTAAGCACCTCGTTTAAACAAGGCATAACCACAGTCAGTTCAGGGTGCTCTGGTGAGTAGTTCGATTCAGTCATGTTTGATAAGATTAGACAATAACCTCTTCGTTTGTGCACTTATCATCAGGCTGACAATCATATTTTTAAAAGCCTTCAACTTTCTCGGATGAAACCTCACCCTTCGCCACAGGAGTCTTACTATAATAGATATTTAGTGATCCATAAGCGAAATAGTCGATCTCAGCGTTTTGTATGCGATCGTAGTAGTTGAGATTAAGCCCGACACGTTCTTGGTAATCGACGAATCGCATGAAAAAACTGGTCCATAGTTCATCTAATGAATCCGTTTCGACTTCCTTAAATATCGGATATCGTTTAGCCTCTTCCAACGAATCAATTTCACTACGTCTCCAATCATCATAGGCCGCATCCATAAATAGCTGAGCGGTGGGCGACAACTCTGAGTGCTCCTCCGGAACCGGCATTCCGCGATCAAGGTCGTTATTATACAGCAAACGATTTCTCAACTCCTGTTGTAATGGCCATATTGACTCAGCTTCTAGTGTTACGCCCAATTCGTCCGCGATTTTCTCGAGTTGATCGCTTTTCATAAAACTCGGATAAATACGGGTATCCAAAATTACAATTTCGCCTGGATATTGATCAAAGAAAGACTTTCTAACAGGCACGGTGCTTTGAACGGGGAGACCTAGATAATAAGTAAAGATCAATTGATTACTTGGAGTCGCGTAGAACCGTACATCAGACTCAAATGAATATGTTTTAAGATGCTCGCTCAATTTCGCGAGATGATGCTTTTCCTCATTGAAGCCAAAACCATAAAAGACTGCAGGTCGGTGTATTATTAAAATACTACAAAAAGAGAGGATGACAGAAAGTAGTCCCTGCCAATTTCGGACTGCGACTCTAGCTATATCACCAAAAGTAAGCCCTATGATCATAACGAAGGGAATCAGTAACATTAGCGTCAGACGGTCTGTGAAATAGCTCGCAGCTGGCACCAGCGTATGGAAGCACAAGTAAATGATGCCCATCCAGAAAATCAGAAACAAGTAGTAAAAACGGTGCCCATAGAAGGCGTCGCGGCAATTTTTAGGCACCCACTTCGGGAATAATATCAAAGCGCAAATCACAAGAAATAAGCTGCCGACTAAAATAAGACTCTTTGGGCGCTCTAAACCATAACTTACCCAGTCAGAAAGACTGTTAAATAAGTGGAATACATTAGGCACTTGGGAAGCCGTATCGAAAAATCCTGCCCATAGAGCCCATGGTATGGTCATCGTTCCAGCAATGAGAACAGCCACGCATGATTTCAGGAACCATTGCTCGTGTTTGATAATTACAGGAACTCCAAACAATGCAGCTATAGCAAACGCGACCGAAGACAGTTGGTGTGTATGAAATAAAAGTCCTTCAACAAATCCCAAAGCGATAAAGGACCTCCAATTGCCCCAACGCACGACCCGTAAGTAAACATAAGCGACGGCAGCTACCATCATTAATGTTAACGGGTAGTATCGGGATTGTGTACCAAACCACACTGGCATCCCGCTAAGACCGAACCAAGTTAGCGCAGCTAAGGCAGCAGTTCGCTGTGCGACATGTCGCAGCAAATAAAATAAAATGATACAGGTGAAAAAAGAAAAGATCAGCGCAGGTATCCTGGGGGCCAGGCTGCGAATACGCAGTGAGTCGGCACCATGTCGTGGAGCGACTGCAGGACTCTCACTTGCAAGATCCGGTGCGATCCCGAAGACTGCTTGAGAGAGTGCGATACAATAAAGCGGGAGCCAACCATGGTAAACCACTACATTATGAGCCTTCGAGTAGCTACTATCCCTGAATTCGTATTCCAGGTCCCCCTCTATTTTTTCCGTCAAGGTATTCTCATAAATCGGGATACCCAGATATTCCCCTTTAGGTAGACCCGTCTCTAGAATAGTTAAACCATTGATAGCCGACTCGGCCTCGTCCACCCACAGTGTATCTCCTAAAGCTCCGCTAATGCGTAAAAGCATGGCCAGCAAAAGTATCGTAACTGCGAAGATGAAATTGCGCTTGTTGCCCACGTTGGGGACGGCGAAAGCTTTCAATTTATTAACGATCTCTATTATCATTGCTTAGGGCTTTTCTTTAACAGTGTAGGTCATGAGACTGAGTTTAAAAAACGTTACCTTTAACTGTATTTTTTAAGCGAATAGATGAATAAGTCCTCCACCTTCTTACGTGCCCAAGGTGTTTTTCGAAGAAACTTCAAACTAGACTTAATCGAAGGATTATCGCAAAAGCAATTAATCTGAATGCGCTCACACAATCCTTCCCAACCGTAAAAATCGACCAAACTAGAAACAATTCGTTCAAGCGTATATCCATGTAGCGGGTTATTGGGTTGTTCCATGCTTGCTCCCTTTAATGAACGATATACACATCGAAACGGTTCGATTTCCCGAGTAGAGAATGTGAAGGGGTTTTCCCCGCAAGATACGGCGCAACTCTGGGTCGCTTTACGACTACTCGTTTAGGAGTGCACTGTAATGCTCTCTCCAGTAGCCTGTCCGCGTCGTCGTCTTCACCCACAAGTGCTTGCAAGACCTGCATCTCTTTTTTAACCCTAGCTTGTTTACTTTTCTTCGGAAACATAGGATCGAGATATATTACGTCGGCGGGTTCCCAACTGTCTTTTTCGGACAATTCATCGAGCGTAGGTTCATGCAATAGTTCCATTCTGCTTAAGGTTTCCATTAGTCTCTCATCTTTGTTGGCAGCAAACCTTGTAGCCTGTTTGATTCCATCGGAGAGCAGTGCGCGGACCGCAGGTTGTCGTTCCAGCAGCCTCACCTCGCAACCGAGACTAGCCAAGACGAGTGCATCAGTCCCCAGTCCAGCAGTTGCATCGATTATCCGTAAGAGTTGCCCTTTAGCACCGACCGCTTTGGCGATCATTTGCCCAAAACCGCCACCATTTCTCAGACGATAACTTACCGTTGGCCCGAAAAAGTCCGCTTTTATCTTTACTGCAAGTGTCCGGTCGAACAGTTCCAACCCTTTTTCATGGTAAAGCCACACAAACCTGACGGTCTCGCTGAGCCCCAACAAATCAATAGCTTGATCCAGTTTTTTAGCACTCAGAACATCGCATCCATCCAATAAGGCAGATCGGGACAATAAATTCCCAGCTACCGTTTCGGCCTCTTTACTCAAAGAAGTATGCGAGAAAAAGAGCCCGGAAATCATACGATGAAGAACGACTACTGAGCACTCGGAGACAAGGACACAATTCTTCCAGGGCCGTTCAGGACTACATAAATGGCACCATCTGGTCCCGAGGCTACATCCCTAACCCGCCCTAAACCTTTTAGAATGATTTCAGCTTCCACGACTTCGTTATTGTCGATGACAAGTCGGTGCAATTCCTGAGAGGCCAAGCCTCCGACTAGTAGGTTACCTTTCCACCGTTTAAATAAGTCGCCTTCGTAAAAGTCGATTCCACATACAGCAATTGAAGGCGTCCAATAATGTTTGGGTTGTTCCATACCCTCTGCTGAGGTTCGACCACTGATCGGCTTACCATTATAATTCATGCCATACGTAATCACTGGCCAACCGAAGTTACGTCCCTGCTCGATTAAATTGATTTCGTCGCCTCCACGTGGGCCGTGCTCAGACTCCCAAATTTCTCCCGTTTCCGGATTCAAGTCCAAGCCTTGAGGATTCCGGTGTCCGTAAGACCAAATGGTTGGTAAGGCGTCTGCATTATTGACGAACGGGTTATCTTTTGGAACGCGCCCATCATCGTGTATTCTATGAATTTTGCCATTTGGCTTGGATAAATCCTGCGCCATGCTCATCGCACCGCGGTCACCAATTCCGAAATAAAGATACCCATGATCAAAAACAAATCGCGATCCAAAGTGAACCCCCGCGGCAAGCTGCAAATCTAGAGGAACTTCGTAGAGAACTTCTTCGTCCGACCATACACCTTCGTTAATTCGACCGCGAACTACCGTGGTTAGACCAACGTCTTTCCCGTCTAGCTGACCTGAACTGCTCGCATAGCTGAGATAGATCCATCCATTTTCTGCGTAATCTGGGTGTGCAGCTACTTCCAAAAGTCCACCTTGCCCTTTTAACCACACCTCTGGTGTTCCCGTAACTTCCGAAATCTGATCACCTTGCGAATGAAGCAGCGCTCCATTTTTTTCAGTAATTAAGTAGCTTCCATCCGGTAAGAAAGCCATCGACCAGGGCTCATCCAAATCATCCGTAACAACGTCTACTGAATACTCGTAACCGCCTGCTTTATAGGCGCCTTCAATCGTTTGCTCGACCTCTCGACTGCCAGCTGCCAACTGCCTTTCCTCCGCAATGTATACCTCTAGAGACCTCAATTCTGCATCGTTAAGTAGCTCCTCATAACCCGGCATGCCCATATCCAAGTTTCCCTTCTTCACATACTCGATGAAGGAGATTTCTTTGCCTACGTATTTATAATTCCCCTCAATCAATGAATTGCCCAAGCCGCCACGTAGATCTTGCCCATGGCAACTGGCACAGTGCATTTCATAGAGTTCCTTAGCTGCGCCCGTGCCGATTCTATTCTGCGCGAACAAGGCGGAGGCTGCGCAAAATATAAATAAAGGGATAAGAAATTTAATCATGCCTAAGATGTATACTTTCAGTCTACATATGCAAAAAGATTGCGAGAAAGTTTTATGTAACATTCCCTATTTTAATGGAATTATTAGAAAAGTGGGGAGATTGGTTGCTGCCAAAGCAAGGGTTCCAACCCCAGGAACTGTGGCAACTCGTAATCATTGCCGTCCTTTTCTTGGTTTGTGCATACATCTTTCGTCCAAAAGGCATCGTTAAAGATACGGATGTATACTCCCTGAAGATTTGGTTTCGTAAAAACCGTGGCTTCCTCTTTTTCACAGTTTCTATTCTAGCAATCTATCTATTCTGCTCATTCATAGAGTCGCACTCATTCACGATTTTTCGGTTTTTTGCGATTCTCACCCCCGCATGGCTATTCATCGGCGCGATGAGCGCCCTACTTAAGGAAAAGTTTTGGTCGGACTCCGTCGCACTTTTCTGCTATGTAACAACTTCCCTCTTCGGTCTCTCACTCTTTAACAGTGGCATTGATCTACTCGAAAAAATTAGTTTCAGCATTGGTAGCTTTCGAGTATCGGCCGGTGGAATATTGGCCGGGATTGTTGCATTTGTCATGACTTTGTGGGTTAGCATGGCCCTAGCTAGAATTATCGAAGTTAGAGTGAAGTCGGTCCCTAAACTAACGCCTTCTTTACAGGTATTGATCTCTAAAATGATCCGTATCTTGTTTATTTTTATAGCCTGCATCACGGCGATCAGTTCAATGGGGGTTAACCTTTCTGCACTTACTGCATTAGGTGGAGCCATTGGCTTAGGGCTTGGCTTTGGTTTACAAAAAGTCGTCTCCAATTTTGTTAGCGGCATTATCCTTTTACTTGATAATTCTATCAAGCCTGGTGACGTCGTCGAGATAGACGGCACCTATGGTTGGATCAATAATTTACGGGCCCGTTACGCCTCAGTGATCACTCGCGATGGCACGGAGCATCTCATTCCGAATGAGGACTTGATCACTCAAAAAGTGATTAACTGGTCATTCACGGATAATCTAATTCGCTCTAAGGTGCCTATCGGCGTATCCTACGGCTCGGATCCACACCTGTGTATCAAACTCGTCATTGAAGCTGCGCTAAAAGTGGATCGTGTCTTGAAAAATCCAAGTCCAATTTGTTTACTTCGTGGTTTCGGGGACAGTTCCGTCGACTTGGAACTTCGATTCTGGATACTCGATCCGTCTAATGGACTCGCCAATGTACAAAGTAAAATCCTCCTCAATGTGTGGGATATTTTTAAAGAAAACGGTATTGAGATCCCCTTCCCACAGCGAGACCTACATATTCGTTCCAGCGAAATCATTCCAGTCCACCGGAGTAACCCGGACCCCGAGTAAGCAGCTATGTCCACCGTTAAAAAAGTGCGTCTCGACGAATTACTGGTTGAGCAAAATCTGGCGGAGTCCCGATCTCAAGCAAAAGCCCTCATACTTGCTGGCAAGGTAAAGCTGGGCACAGAGCGAGTCGACAAACCAGGGCGCACCCTACCCTCGAACTCGCCCTTGACCGTTGAACAACCTCCCCGTTTCGTTAGTCGTGGTGGAGAAAAGCTGGAAGGTTTTCTCGATGCTTTTAATCTTTCCATGTCCGGCAAACGCATACTCGACGTGGGCGCATCCACAGGTGGTTTTACAGACTGCTGTCTGCAGCGCGGCGCGGTCGAAGCGACCTGTGTCGATGTGGGCCGAGCTCAGATGCACAATCGACTTATACAAGACCCGAGAGTAACTAACCTCGAAAAAACGAATGCGAGGCACCTGAAAGTCGGTGATCTACCACATGCTGATTATCCAGTAATCGTGATGGACTTATCCTTTATCTCACTGACCAAAGTCCTCCCGGCAGTTTGGGAGTTCCTTGCCCCAGCTGGCATTTTGATCGCGCTCGTTAAACCGCAGTTCGAAGCCGAAAAAGCTGAAGTCGATTTAGGCCGTGGGATTATCCGTGACCCGCTCATCCACGCCAGAGTCCTTGAATCAATTAAAGCTTTTACACTCGAAAAGTTACCCCAAGCGCGCTTAATAGGCACCATGGATTCTCCAATCAAAGGCACGGATGGAAATAAAGAATTCCTCATAGGCCTCACGAAATAGCCGATCATCACACAAATCTCATATATTATGAATCGCATACGATCTATTAAGTTTGTCGTGAATACATCTAAGCCAGGTGCCGACTCGGCAGCTGAAGAACTTGCCAAAATAGCGCGTGCGGCCGGAGTCGATACCAGTGTGACGACCGAATATCCACTACCGGCGAATAGCCTCTTGGATGTCGACCTTTGTTGTGCGATCGGAGGCGACGGAACTTTACTCAGCGTGCTCGACGCGGCACTTGCATCGCAGTCCGCTGTGCTCGGTATCAATATGGGAAAACTCGGATTTCTAGCTACCTTCACAAAAGAAGAAGCCGCCGTCGAACTACCGAAACTTGTCGAAGGCGATTATGAAATTGCTGAGCGTTCTGTCATCAAATGCACGACCGCGAATGGCGAACTCGCCTACGGACTTAATGATGCCGTTATTAAGGAGTCGCAAGGCCGTGGTCTCATTCGCCTATACGTCTCCGCAAACGAGGACCCAGTTTCTGAATATCATTGCGATGGACTGATTTTTTCCACCCCTACAGGCTCGACGGCTTATAATCTTTCTGCGGGTGGTCCCATCATCGGTCCTCTGGTCAGTGCAATTGCGATGACGCCTATCTGTCCGCACACACTCGGAAATCGATCAGTTATTTTCGACAATAGCACTACGATTTCAGTGACAACTGGCAAAGACACAACCACGCCCCGGGTCTCGATCGATGGACGTATTATTTTTGACTCTGAAAAAACCTTTCCCATCACAATTTCGGTTGCGGAGCAAAAGCTCAGATTGATGCAACGACGTGGTCATTCACATTTCTCCATTGTTCGCGACAAGTTGAACTGGGGGGATCCTGCGATACGCTAGTTTAATGTCTCTCGTATCCTCGCTCGAACTGGCTCAAAAACAGGCCGTTACAGATATTGCCGAATTGATCCGCGATGCAGGTGGTCGTGCGCTTCTCGTCGGTGGCGTCGTCCGCGATGGTCTCTTAGGTATCACCGCTAAAGATATCGACATGGAAGTGTATGGTATCGATGCGACGTCTTTGGAAGCGATCCTCAGCAAGCAATACCGACTGGATACCGTAGGCCGTAGTTTTGGAGTCTTTATCCTCAAAGGCCTAAACATCGATATCTCGCTGCCTCGCCGTGAATCGCAAACCGGTCCAAAACACACTGACTTCATCGTTGAAGGCGATCCAAGCATGTCGTCGGAGGAAGCGGCCGCACGCAGAGACTTTACGATCAACGCGATTAGTTACGACCCGCTCACGGAAACTATTTCCGACCCCTATAACGGACAGAAAGATCTGAATTCAAAAACGCTACGTCATGTGTCCCCTGCTTTCTCGGAGGATCCTCTTCGCGTGCTCCGCGGGATGCAATTTACAGCCCGGTTCAATTTAACTGCCACAGACGCGACTATTGCGATTTGTTCAAGTTTAAGTCCTGCCGATTTACCTCCTGAACGCATCTGGGAAGAATGGAAGAAACTCTTGCTCAAAGGTCATTTTATTGGAGACGGCTTACGGTTCCTACAAGCCTGTGGCTGGCTTCAGTATTTCCCAGAACTCGCAGAACTCGTCGGTTGTGAACAAGACCCTAAATGGCATCCAGAGGGCGATGTATGGACACATACCTGCCACTGTCTTGATGCATTTGCCGTAAATCGCATAAGTGATGATTGGGAAGATTTGATCGTTGGCCTCGCAGTCCTCTGCCACGACATGGGTAAGCCGGCAACCACTTACACTGACGAAAATGGACGCATCCGGAGCCCACGACACGACATTGAAGGGGTTGCGGTCGCCCAATGTTTTCTAGAGCGAATGACGCGGCAAAAAAAGGTGTATGAAGAAGTGTTACCACTCGTCGAGCAGCACATGCGCCCACTCGCGCTCTACCGTGATCAAGCGGGCGACTCGGCGATACGTCGATTAGCCGCACGGGTAAAGCGCTTGGACCGATTGGTCCGAGTCAGTTTCGCCGATAAAAATGGGCGTCCCCCACTCGTCATTACGGACTTCCCCGAAGGTGATTGGATCATGCAACGTGCCGAATCTCTATCGATACAGGATAGCGCGCCCAAGCCGATTTTGCTTGGTCGGCATTTAAAGTCTTTCGCGATCGCTCCGGGTCCTCAATACTCACAGATACTCGATCACTGTTACGAAGCGCAACTCGAAGGTGCTTTTACCGACATACAAGAAGGGCGCATTTATTTGCGCAGCTATATGGAAACTTTAGGGATCGTAATGTCATAAAATGAAACGTGCGCACTATTTCCAACACGTTTCGTTTGAGGGCCTCGGCGCAATCAAACTTTGGCTAGACGATAACGATTATCAGATAACAAGCACAGCGTTCTACGAATCCAATCAACTCCCCACCCCTGAAGAGATCGACTTTCTCATTATTATGGGTGGGCCCATGAGTGTAAATGACCATAGACAGTATCCTTGGTTAGAAAAAGAAAAAGCGTTTATTCAACTTGGAAAACCCCTACTCGGCATTTGCCTTGGTGCCCAGTTGATTGCCAGCGTGTGCGGAGCGCAGATTTACCCAAACCCACAAAAGGAAATCGGTTGGTATCCCATCCAAAGCGTCTCAGGCAACCAATCGGACAAATTTAAATTTGATGAAGCACTCACTGTCTTTCACTGGCACGGGGAAACCTTCGACTTACCGCAGGACGCCAAATGGTTGGCCTGCAGTGATGCCTGTCTGCACCAAGCTTTCAGTCTCGGCTCTAATGCGCTCGCTTTACAGTTCCATCTCGAAACCACGATCGAGCTTTCTAAAGCATTGATTGAGAATTGCGCTGACGAATTACTGGTTTCTGAATACATTCAATCTGCTGAAACGATGCAAAGTGTTCCTGTAGTATTATATGAACGAGCCAATCAGGCACTCTTTGAATTGCTCGATACACTATTAGGCACGAATTAAGTATAGACATCATTTTTACCACTATGAAAATCAATCGCTCAACCATATTCTCGCGCAGTTCTATCGGCTGTTGTCCGAATTGTGGGCGTTTTGGAATGTTTAAGCACTGGTTTCGCCTGAATAAGGTTTGCAGTGGATGCGAAATGACGTTAGAGAAAGAGGAATCCGGGTTTTACTTCGGCACCACTTCGATTGGTTACGTGCTCGCGATTTTGATAGTCATCATCCCAATCTGCTTTCTTGTTGTTCAAGAAGTAATTGGTATGTGGACAGGTGTTATCATCGCGATAGTTGGCTCGATACTTCTCTGTGCAGCACTCTACCCGCTCCTACTGAGTTGGGTCATTCTAGCTTATTTCATGGTTTGCCCACAAGAGCTGCCCGAAAACGCACTGGTGAAAACAGACTCGGAAGATCCAGCGCAATGAGTGTGACGATCGACAGGGTCTACTTGACCGAGGCGGAGTGGAAAGCACGCGCTGAGCAACACATGGATCGCGCATCCGATTGGACACGGCCCTACCGGGACCGCCGAGCGAGAGGGACTATGCATCCAGTGCACGACTTCCTCTTCATCTATTATCGTTTTGCGCCAGCACTGCTTGAGCAATGGCATCCAGGGATTGATCTTCACCTTGAAACTGGCGATAGCGGCAATGCATGGAGCCCAAAGTTTTACACTCAAGTAAATGGATGCACTTTTCTGGAACCCGCTAAAATCGATTCTAAAATTCACAAACGACTGAATTGGAGTTTATCAATTATTAAGGCGGCGCTCAATCGTGCACCGCAGTTTGGCTGTTTCGGACTTCATGAATGGGCTATGGTCTATCGAGGCGGGCCCGAGGGTCGACTTCGTCATGAAGGCACTTTACCGCTCCGACTGACACAGCAAGAGACTGATCAAGTCGTCGAAAGCCAACCAATCTGCTGTAGTCATTTCGACGCTTTTCGATTTTTTACAGAGTCTGCCCAGCCATTGAATTTGCGGCAGCCCACACAAGCAGGAAGACTGGAAAACGAACAGGCAGGCTGCTTACACACGAACATGGATCTTTATAAGTGGACGGCGAAGAGCATGCCATGGCTGAGTTCCGATTTGCTCTGGGAAACTTTTCTGTATGCGGGGAGCTGTCGGGAGATCGACATGCGAGCTAGCCCCTATGATTGCAGGCAACTCGGCTATGAGCCGATTCGCGTAGAAACCGCTGAGGGTCGAGTCGAATACGAAGATGCTCAAAGAAAGTTAGCTGAGCAAGCAAGGCCTATACGTTTAAAATTAATCACAGAGCTGGAGCGCATCCTTAAAGCTGCGCCGAAAATTAACTTATAGTCTAAAGCTTAAGACTAAACTCGACCACTGCAAAGTTCTCTGCGTTCTGAAAATCCGCATCCTGTTGTTGGTAACTATACTGTAAGCGAACTTGCGCGTGCCGCGAAATCCGGTGACCTAAGCCCAAATCGATTCGATACAAATCGTTGTCCCATTTCTCTGAACCGGCCGAAGTGCTCACCTTGTTGTAGATCTGTTCATTCCAGCGAGCACTCACCCACCAACGTGGTTTGAATGCATACTGCGCTTCAATAAAGTAGCTCCAAAAGGCAACTGTGTCGTTTACATTCGGCACTTCAAAATCGGAATATACGAGCTCAGCCCAAACCGACCAATGCCCTTTCTTCCATGTCAGATCGACTCCAAGGTTTGTCTGCATGAAGTCGCCTATGTCTGTTCCGGCAGGTAGGTTCGCCTCAGAGCCCTCTTGGAAATAGGCTCCGTAGGTTCCGGTCAGTCCGACACGCCAAGCCGCATTCGGGCTATAGCCGAGGCTCGCCATATAAGTTGGATCACTCCAATCGAATTCGTTCCAGACCGTTCCCCGTGAAGAAGGTGCCGTATTCATAAAGTTCAGCGAATAATCCCATTTGTCTTTGATGCCGAAAACGGCTGCACCTTGATTATAAAGCTGCGCCCAGTAGGCAGGTAACCAAGATACTTTATTAGGGAAATCCTTCACATTTCGACGAGACACAAAGGCGTCCGCATCCGCGGCAACTAGCTGATCACTCACAGAAGTCACCTGATTATAATGAATCGGGTAGCTGATCAACCCTGAGTCCCAATTACTCTGCCTACCTAGAAAGTTGCCCATGATCGGAACGAAACGTCCTACTTGCAATTGTAGTGCAGGACCTGCCGCCTCATAGCGAACAAACACCTCGTCGAATCGAAAATCAAAATTATCAGTTCCGTAAAAACGAGCGAGTCCCGGGTGCACGCCGTCGTCCCATCTCCATTTAATGAAACCATACCACTTATCCCCTAACCATGTATCCACTGTAGCGGTCACGCGAGGGCTCCAATCGACACTTTTACCGCCCTCGGGGAAAAAGAATCCCGGTGGATTCAGGTCGGAATTGTCGGTGTAATAACTCGTCAAATCAAATTGTAATCCGCCCTCGATATAGAATTCCTGATTAGCTGATTCGTAGATCAGGGCGTTTTTAAGAGCATCTAGTTTGTCATCAAAAGCGAGGCTAGAGCTCACGCAAAAGCCTATGCTTAGAAATAGAAGTAAAGGTTTTAGACTATTTTTCATGGGTAAGTTAAAAGTATCTTATGCTTCCGAGCTAACTGACTCTTTAATCAAATAAAACGTTGTAGGTTGATCAATCCCCTTAAGCGCTTTTTCTATTTCCTCAGCATTCTCAAGCTCGGCGCCCAAGTGGTTTCGTATGTTATTATCGATGGCTATTTCCATCTTTTTAGCTTGTGAGCACAAGCGTGAGGCTAGGTTCACTTTCTCTCCGATCACAGTGTAGTTCAGGCGATCATTCGATCCCATACAACCCGCAATGACCGTTCCATAGGCAAGGCCGATGCCTACATCGATCTTTGTCTTATTGTTCGCATTCATTGCCTGCCTTCGTCGGATCATCTCTTTGGCGGCTAAGAAAGAATTTTTAATATCATCTCCCTGACTAACTGGAGCACCGAAGAGAACCATGATTTCATCGCCAACAAACTTATCGACAATACCTCCAAAACGATACGCGATTTCAGTCATTGCTGTCATGTGTTCATTTAAAACAGACACCAGTTCATGTGGTTCTGTTTGAGTAGAAAATTCAGTAAAGTTGCGCATATCACAAAAAAGAACAGCCACTTCCAAATTGACGCCGCCGAGCTCCACTTGCCCTTTAATCAACTGATCCGCGACACTGGCATCAGTGACCTGTGCGAGCACATTTTTGTAACGTTCTTTTAGGCTGAGGTCTTCTGCCATCTTATTAAATGCCTCAGAGAGCTCACCGATCTCATCTCGACTCGCTGCTTCCACTCGGGTTGTAAAATCACCGCGACCGATCCGCAACACGCCAGCTTTTAATCGACTAATCGGTGCGTTGAGGCCTTGGGCTACAAAAATACTTAGTATTAAACTAAAAACGAGGCCTCCAGCGACAATCAGAATTAAAATATTCGAAATGTTTTGTTTGAGAGCTTCTTGTTCAGTCAGAGAAAACAAAGTGACCTGGGCAGCTAACGGAAAGTGAGTATCCAAAGAGAGACGCTTGCTGAAGAGCAGGTAATTAGTGTTATCAATTAATAAAGTTTGTTCGCTTAAGTTGACCCCCGCCGTGTCTAAAAGTCGAACAAGACCGCCCCACTCTTCCAAATCCTTCGAATCTTTTGCGGACGTAAAAACCTTGCCTTTGATCACGATTGCAGAAAGCGCATTTACTTGAGAAATCCCTTCTCCTCGCCAAGGTATCACGACGATTAGGTCTCCTAAAAACGTTCCGAAAGCATCGAGTATGGGGCAGACAAAAGCTTCTAGGAGAATCGTCGCGTTTTCAGCGTATGGACTCTCGCTGACCAGATAACCTGAGCGAGTGTCCAAAGTGTCCGATTCCCTTGTCTTTAGCGGTTCCAGGAGCCTTTCAAGAGCATCTTCCGAAATAGGAGCCATCACGCCGGGCAAGCTATCTACCGCCTGGCTCACTCCAACTTCTTCGACCGTCGGAGGTCTCAAGTATTCTCCATCACTGCGAATAAATCGGAAAAACGGCCAGAACTTAGTGTCTGAATAACTAAACTCAAGATTGCTGTAGAACGGTTTTAGCTCCTGTCCTAAATCGTAGTAAAACCGAGAATAGTCATCTTCATAAAGCGCAGCTAATAAGCGTGGATTTGAAGTATTTGTGACGATCTCGTTTGATACCGATTTTAGGCGCGCCTCTTTACGAACTTGGAACAACTGAAACTGCGTCGCATACTGCTGCTGTAAAGCGTCTTCAAAGTGCTTCTCCACCTGCCCGCGCACGAGTTCGTAGGAACTAATGCTAACAAGCGAGACCGCAAGGATCATCGCGGCCATTATCTTAAACTTAAATGTGAAATACACAGTAGCTTATTCTTCTTTTGAGGCCTCGGTTACTTGAATAAAACTTGTTTCCAAAGGTGCGTTTACTCTCCAAATGTTCAGCGTATACTCACCAGCTGGAACGCCCTCAAGTGAGTAGGATCCAGTGTCATCCGTCGTCGTAAAATACGGCGTATCCAATACTAGGACAACCGCACGCATATGCTCATGCACTTCACAGAAGACACGGATTTGACCTGCTTCGTCAAATACTACTTCAGGTGTTGGCACCGCGTCTTTTGCATAACGACCCAAGTCGAAACGTTTTTCGGGTGAATACGAAAATACGTTGTGATAGGTGTCGTCCATATTAGGAAAACTCACGCTCGATCCCAATTCAATCGGTAGCACAGCAGGATAAAACTGAAGTCCACGTTGGCTTAATTTGTAGGAGGTTTCTGGCGGAGAGTAATCGATACCCTCTTCTCTGGTTAGATAGACAACCCCCACAAAAGGTGAAGCGGGTCCCAATAGAGAAGAATCGGAACCACCATATCGAGGATTTGCCCGACGAGTCTGGACTTGTTTCAGTTCGATTTGCCCAGAAATAGTCGCGGCTTGCAAACCATAGTCACCGAGAAAACTTAGAACTAATAAAAATAGGGTCTGCCGTAATATCATAGTATCAATATGTTTTAAGTATCGCACGAATGACAAGACACTTACAAAGCTAGGATCCAAGAAATTCAAAAAATGGATTTCTCGTTGCGCTTTTGTTTTGAAAGTTCAGATTTCGATTTTCGGCAGAGGGCGGATAAGCCTGAACCATCATAATTTAGTCATGAGTCATCTTACTTGGAACCGAAAACACCTAATTGGCATCGAAGCACTCTCTCGCCAAGAGATCGAAACCATCTTTACTGCTGCCAATGCTTTCAAGAAAGCGATGGAGGCCGACGATAAGAAACAACCTTATCTGGCTGGTCGAACGATCGTTAATCTTTTTCTCGAGCCCAGCACGCGCACACGGCTTGCCTTCGAAGTCGCCGCTAGTCGCCTCAGTGCCGATACGATTACAGTTACTGCAGATGCCAGCAGCCTGACTAAAGGTGAATCGCTTCGTGACACCGCACAAAATATGGCGGCTCTGAAAGCTGACATGATTATCATGCGGCACCCCGCTTCGGGAGCCCCCAACTATCTGAGTAAGGTCATCGACATTCCTGTAATCAACGCAGGCGACGGCTCACACTCGCACCCAACACAAGCCTTGCTCGACGCCTTTACGTTAATCGAAAAATTGGGCAACTTGGACGGTAAGAAAGTAACTATTCTCGGAGATATCCTTTTTAGCCGCGTCGCTCGATCAAATATCATTTGCCTCCAGAAACTAGGAGCTAAAGTGACCGTCGCAGGTCCGAGCACACTCGTCCCAAAGGGGTTTGAATCAATGGGGGCTACCGTCAGTCATGATCTCCGTTACGCACTTGAAGATGCCGACGCGGTTATGCTACTGCGCATACAGCACGAGCGGCAGAGCGCCACCCACTTCCCTTCCATCGGCGAATACACCAGCATGTTCGGACTGAACAAGTTCCGAGCTGCCTGGCTGAAGCCTGAAGCGATCATTATGCACCCGGGTCCCATTAACCGCGGTGTTGAGATCGACTCGGAAGTCGCCGACTCAAGTCGCTCCGTCATCCTGCGCCAAGTAACAAACGGAATCGTTGTCCGTATGGCTGTTCTGCACCTTTGCTTTTGTGCGCATCAAAAAAGCCAGATACAACTCCCAGCATAAGTCACCACTCTATTTTCTGAATATATATGAGCCAAAAACTTTGGATACAAGGCGGTCGAGTGATCGATCCAGCCAATCAACGAGACGAAATTAGTGATGTTTTCGTCATCGACGGGCGCATCGTCGAAACCATGAGTGAAACACAGAAAAGTGATGCGCTCAAAGTCGATGCAAGCGGCCTCGTCGTCGCGCCTGGTCTCGTCGACATTCACGTCCACTTTCGCGATCCAGGCCAAACCCACAAAGAGGACATTCGATCCGGTTCAGCCGCAGCAGCTGCAGGTGGATTTACAACAGTCGTTTGCATGCCCAATACCAGCCCGGTTTGTGACAATGCGGGCACTATCCAGCGCATAATGGACAAGGTAGAACGGGAATCAGTGATCAAAGTTTTACCGACGGGATGCCTCACGATCGGTATGAACGGAGAACACCTCGCTCCGACGGGCCAGCTCAAAGCCGCCGGCGTGGTCGCGATGACCGACGATGGAAAATGTGTTCAAAGCAACGAAATCATGCGTCGTGCTGTCGAATACGCGAAAATGTTCGATCTCCCGATCATGGACCACTGTCAAGATGCCTCGCTGACAAAGGGAGCGGTCATGAACGAAGGTGAATGGTCTCTGCGACTCGGTTTGCGTGGTTGGCCGAAAGCGGCCGAAGATATCATCGTAGCGAGAAATGTTATCCTATCAGAACTGACGGGTGCCCATATTCATATGCAGCATGTCAGTTCTGCGAACTCAGTGGATATCTTACGCCGTGCAATCGCGCGTGGCATCGCAGTGAGTGGAGAAGCAAGTCCTCACCATATCGAATTTACGGATGCCACACTCGAAGACTACGACACAGGTTTTAAGATGAATCCCCCCTTGCGCACCGACGCGGACCGCGAAGCCCTGATCGAAGGCCTTATCGATGGCACTCTTGCCTGTATCGCGACCGACCATGCGCCACATACGGTGACCGAGAAGGACCAGGAATTTGACTATGCACCCTTCGGTATCATCGGCCTCGAGAACTCACTCGCGAGCAGCTTGGAAACGCTCTACCACGGTAAACGACTCTCACTAAGTGCAGTCATTGCATTAATGACCCATAAAGGGGCCGAACTGTGCAAACTCGATGCTGGCACGCTTAGCATCGGTGCCGCCGCAGACATTTGTATCTTTGACCCCGATGAAGCATGGACCGTCGATCCAGAGAACTTTTTTAGTAAATCTCGTAACTGTCCCTGGATCGGGCGAACACTACGCGGCAAAGTCAAAGCGACTTATGTCGATGGCGAAGCTGTCTTTGATGGTGCACATATTTTAAAATAGGATGACACCACAACTAGACGCGCCTGCCGTCATCGCCTCATTAATCGTCGCTGGATTGCTCTTAGCAAGTGCATGCATATGGTATAGGCATAGCCAAAATAGAGATAAGCAATTATATCCAGAGAGTCAGCTATCAGCTTGGCCAATCGGTTGGATCAATTTTGGTATTTTACTCTGTGCACTTATAACCGCAATTTTTGTGGCCCAGCAAATTGTTGCATTTGCTTTAGGTGACTCAATTCAGGCTGCAGATGGTGAATTCACAGCGGAGCTCGCCATAGCTGGAGTCGCTATCATCCAGATTCCCTTATTATTTACCTTTTTTGGCTTACGCTACTTCTACCCACAGCACTACTCTGGGCAGCTGAATAGCCAAACGATGTCGACTCTCGCAGCGCTTAAAGCCAGTTCACTACTTTTTATTAAATATATTCCGATTATTTGGATCAGCAGTCTACTGTGGGGGACACTATTAAATGTTTTGCAGTATTTAGGATTGATCGACGAGCTGCCTCCTCAAGAAATCATTGGGATTTTTCAAGCGGGTGGGAATTTTTTCGCGATCCTGCTTCTTTCTCTATCCGCAGTTATTCTCGCCCCTATAGCCGAAGAGATTATCTTTCGAGGCTGTATTTATCGCTTCCTAAAGAGCCAGACACAGCGCCCCGCTGCTCAATTAATTTCTGGAGCAGTCTTTGCATCTATCCACGGAAACTTACTTTCATTTGTTCCATTAACTGTCGTCGGTGTCCTACTTGCCCGCGTATACGAAGAGTCCGGCAACATTAAAGCTCCCATAATTTTTCACGCATGTTTCAATGGGTTTACCCTCTGTATGCTTTTTCTTTTCAGCCTTTCTGATATTCAAATATAAGTATATGAACACTGCCACATTTACACTTAAACCCTAGATTCACTAACTTATGAAAAGCATGACAGGTTACGGCCACAGCTCGGCTGATGTATCGGAAAAACACTTACGCATCGAAATCGAGATCACTTCGGTAAATAGAAAAACACTCGATGCATTTATCAATTCGCCTAAGGAATGGAATGGTTTAGAAGCCCGTTGCAACGAATGGATTAAAGACAGCTTCCAACGAGGTCGTGTTAATGCGCAGATTAAAGTAGAATCGCTAGAAGGCCCTCAGAACGGCCTAACTTGGGACAGTGCCAGCTTGAATGATTCGATTCTGCGTCTGAAAAAATTTGCCGAAGCCCATAATTACCCATTTGAAGTCGACAGCCACTTGATTCTCGAAACCGCCAAAACCATAAAAGACACGGGTAGTCTGCCTGACTGGCAATCACTCGAAGCCGACATCGAAGCTTGTTTCAAACTATCTCTAGAGGATATCGATCAAATGCGCATTAACGAAGGGTCTGCATTAGCCAAGGACCTGTCGACTCGTATCGGAATACTTGAAAAAAACACAGCACTCATCGCAAGTCATGCCGTAGACTCGGTAAGCCTCTATCGCGATGCTTTATTTGAGCGCCTTAAGCAACTCAACCTAGACCTCGATCTAAGTGATGAAAGAGTTCTCAAGGAAATCGCGTTGTTTGCTGATCGTTGTGATGTGAGTGAAGAAATGACCCGACTCTACAGTCACTTCGAACAGTTTCATCAATTCATTGCCTCGACCGAACCAACTGGTCGTAAAATGGACTTCCTTTGTCAGGAAATCCATCGCGAGCTCAATACGACTGGAAGCAAGTCTTCGCAGATCGAAATCACCCGCGCAGTCATTGAAAGCAAAAACGAGTTAGAGCGTATCCGTGAACAAGTCCAAAACGTAGAATAGGTGGCAAATCAAAAACTTGGCTAGACACGTGCGCTAAGGACAATAGCATACATCATTTCCTATGAAACCAACGACGAAACCGAATCGCCCACATTTTTCATCTGGCCCTTGCGCTAAAAGACCCGGCTGGAGCATCCAGTCACTAGAGGGTGCACTTGTCGGCAGATCCCACCGGGCAAAAGTTGCCAAAGCTCGCATCGAGGAAGTAATTGATCTGTCTAAGTCTATCCTCAACCTTCCTGAAGGCTATGTTTGTGGGATTGTTCCGGCTTCGGACACTGGTGCAGTCGAGATGGCTATGTGGTCATTACTTGGACAGCGTGGCGTCGATATGATGGCGTGGGAATCATTTGGATCCGGCTGGGTCACCGATGCAATCAAGCAACTCAAATTAGAGAATGCCCGTAAACTTGAGGCCGACTACGGCAAACTGCCTGACTTCAGCCAAGTGGACTTTAAGAACGACGTCGTCTTTACTTACAATGGCACAACGTCCGGGGTGCGTGTCCCCAACCTAGACTGGATACCAGACGACCGGGAAGGACTGACCATCTGTGACGCGACCTCTGCGGTATTCGCAATGGACATCGACTTCAATAAAACAGACGTCGTTACATGGTCCTGGCAAAAAGTCATGGGGGGCGAAGCGGCTCACGGCATGCTTGTTTTAAGCCCTCGCGCGATCGAACGCTTGGAAAGCTACACTCCTTCCTGGCCCCTACCGAAAATCTTCCGCCTCACTAAAGGCGGCAAGCTGATCGACGGCATTTTTAGCGGAGCCACGATAAATACTGTATCCATGCTCTGTGTCGAAGATGCAGTCGATGGTCTCAAATGGGCCGAGTCAATCGGTGGATTAAAGGGCCTCATCCAACGCTCAAATGCCAACTTGGATGCGATCGCAAGCTGGGTTGAAAAAACAGACTGGGTTGATTTTCTAGCGGAAACAAAAGAGACACGTTCTTGCACGTCCATCTGCTTGAAGATTGTAGCACCTTGGTATCAAGCATTGAGTGCAGAGGAGCAAGCCGCCAAAGCAAAGAAAATCGTTTCTCTACTGGAAGCAGAGGACGTCGCTC
>Ga0307966_1000260_pt1 | contig 44019 bp, 40 predicted proteins | sample OrgLakmetagen646_FD_203141 | JGI IMG/M metagenome (GOLD analysis project Ga0307966, IMG submission 203141) | Saline water microbial communities from Organic Lake, Antarctica - #646 | ecosystem: Environmental > Aquatic > Non-marine Saline and Alkaline > Saline | place: Antarctica: Organic Lake... | reverse complement strand
GCCAAGGTAAAGGCAGTTGTCATCGCGTCTCATACCCCAAACATGGCACATCAGGCCTTCTATGGGAATCCTGCGTCAGGTGGGGAGCACTAGCGTTTGCGGGATAAAATAGGCCAAAGACGTTGAAGCGTGTGAAAATGGCAGTGATGTTCTCTGCGCTGCAGTGCAGCGAATTGACACCGGCATAATATTTCATTTATCACGGGAGCTAAGTAACAATATTACCCACATGAATCACGAGGTCCGCGCATGTCGACACCTGATAAGCCCGCCGCCCCTGACCGCCCTTGGCTGATCCGCACCTATGCGGGCCATTCGACAGCGGCGGCGTCAAATGCGCTCTACCGTGCAAATCTGGCCAAGGGGCAAACCGGCCTGTCGGTCGCTTTCGATCTACCGACGCAGACGGGGTATGACAGCGATCATATCCTGTCGCGCGGCGAGGTTGGCAAAGTCGGCGTGCCCGTGTGCCACTTGGGCGATATGCGCCAACTCTTTGCAGATATTCCGCTGCACCAAATGAACACCTCGATGACAATCAACGCCACGGCGCCATGGCTGCTGTCGCTCTACATCGCGGCGGCCGAGGAGCAGGGCGCCGATGTGGCCGCCTTGCAAGGCACCGTGCAGAACGATCTAATCAAGGAATACCTGTCACGCGGCACCTATATCTGCCCCCCCAAACCGTCACTAAAGATGATCGGGGACGTGGCCGAATACTGCTACAAGCATGTTCCGAAGTGGAACCCGATGAACGTGTGTTCCTACCACCTGCAAGAGGCCGGCGCGACGCCCGAGCAGGAGCTGTCGTTCGCCCTCGCCACCGCCATTGCGGTGTTGGACGAATTGCGCCCCCGCGTACCCGATGCCGATTTCCCCGCGCTCGCCGGACGCATCAGTTTTTTCGTCAATGCTGGCATCCGCTTTGTCACCGAAATGTGCAAGATGCGCGCGTTCGTGGACCTGTGGGACGAGATTTTGCTCGAGCGCTACGGCGTGGACGACCCCAAATTCCGCCGCTTTCGCTACGGTGTGCAGGTCAACTCACTGGGCCTGACCGAGCAACAGCCCGAGAATAACGTCTATCGCATCCTGATCGAAATGCTGGCCGTGACTCTATCGAAAAACGCCCGCGCCCGGGCGGTGCAGCTGCCCGCCTGGAACGAGGCGCTGGGGTTGCCACGCCCGTGGGATCAGCAATGGTCGATGCGGATGCAGCAGATACTGGCCTACGAGACGGATCTACTGGAGTTCGACGATCTTTTTGATGGCAATCCGGCGGTAGACCGCAAGGTCGAGGCGCTGAAGGAAGGCGCTCGGCGCGAACTGGCCAATCTGGATGCGATGGGCGGCGCCATCGGCGCCATCGATTACATGAAATCACGGCTGGTCGACAGCAATGCCGCCCGTCTAGGCCGAATTGAGCGGAACGAGACTATTGTGGTCGGTGTCAACAAATGGACAAGCGGCGAGCCGTCGCCCCTGCAAACCGAGGATGGCGGCATAATGACCGTCGATCCGGCCGTCGAAGCCGAGCAGATCGGGCGGCTCAATGTCTGGAAGGCTGCGCGCGACTCGGGTGCAGTCACCGCCGCATTGGCCGAGTTGCGCGCCGCCGCCTCAGCCGGGCGCAACATCATGCCCGCCTCAATCGCTGCCGCCCGCGTGGGCGTGACCACCGGCGAATGGGCGCAGCAAATGCGCGCTGTGCATGGCGAATATCGCGGACCGACGGGCGTGTCGCCCAACCCCTCCAACATGACCGAAGGCCTTGATGAGATCCGCGAGGCCGTAGCCGCCGCCAGCACACGGCTGGGACGCCGCCTGAAATTCCTCGTCGGCAAACCGGGTCTGGACGGCCATTCCAACGGCGCCGAGCAGATCGCCTTTCGCGCGCGCGATTGCGGCATGGATATCGACTATCAGGGTATCCGCCTGACACCCGAAGAACTGGTACGCGGCGCCTTGGACGCAGGCGCTCATGTCGTCGGCCTGTCGATCCTGTCAGGCAGTCACATTCCGCTGGTTGAGGATCTGATGGCGCGAATGCACGCGGCCGGGCTGGGCAGCATCCCCGTTATCGTCGGCGGCATCATCCCCGAGGAGGACGCGGCGCACCTACGTGCGATGGGCGTCGCGCGCGTCTACACCCCCAAGGATTTTGAGCTAAACACGATCATGCGCGACATCGTGGCGCTGGTCGATCCCGACGCGGTGGCAGCCGAATAGCAGGGCTGGTGGCATACGCAGCATAGGCTAGGCTACAGGGAACAGAATCAGCCGGAGATCTCGCCATGTTCCATACCATTACGACCCGCCCAATCGAGGCAGCCGACGCGTCAGAATGGCGTCGCCTCTGGACCGGCTATCTGCAATTTTATGAGACAACTGTAGCCGAGGACGTCTACAAAACCACATTCGCCCGCCTTCTGTCAGCGGAGCACCCACGCCAGAACGGCATGCTGGCCCTGCAAGGCGGACATCCTGTGGGCCTCGTCCACTACATCTATCATGCACATAACTGGAAAGTGGACGAGGTTTGCTACTTGCAAGACCTCTATGCAGACCCCGCTGCGCGCGGCGCCGGGGTGGGCCGCAAACTGATCGAGGCGGTCTATGCCGCTGCCGACGCAGACGGGCGCCCATCGGTCTACTGGATGACCCAGGATTTCAACGACACCGCACGCAAGCTCTATGACCGCATCGCAACCTTGACGCCTTTCATCAAATACGCGCGCTAAGCCTGCCTTTTTCCGGCATCTTCTGGGTATAAATATCCTGGGGGAGCGTCTAAAAATCCGCACAGGATTTTTTGGCGTAGAGGGCGAAGCCCCCAAACCACACCGCCAGGATAAGAGCGGCAAAAAAACGCACGTGCCGCGCTGTTCAATCGCCGCTATAAAGTTACATACATTTTATGCCGTACAAATGGTCCCCTCCCGCGATAGACTCAGGTGCACAGCGCCTTGATATGTGGCCGCACAGATCCCTGCCGCGCCGCGGCTTTGCTGGGTTTATGCTCGCGACCTGCGTAATGATCTCGCTGCCGCTGTTCGCGGTGCTGGGCACCGCTGCGCTATGGGCGTTGCTACCGTTTCTAGCTGGGACAGTCGTGCTGTTGTGGTGGGCACTTGAGCGTAGTTATGCCACCGGGCGCCTGCACGAGGCGCTAGTGATCGATGCGCAGGAAGTCTTGCTGACGCGCACCAACCCGCGCGGCAAAATCCAGAAATGGGATTGCAACGCCTATTGGGCGCAGGCCCAAATCTATCCCTCGGGCGGACCTGTGGCCAATTACGTCACCTTGCGCGGTGCAGGTCGCGAGGTGGAGTTGGGTGCGTTTTTATCTGTAGATGAACGCAGAGCGCTATATGACGAAGTGCGCGGGGCGCTCAGCGCGGCACGTGGCGGAGCCTAGAAAACTACGCGCCGGGCCGGATCGACTGGTCAAGCATGAGTATTTTAGCCAAGATGAATTTCTGGCGGATAGACCCGATATCACTGGGTCATGCGATCCTTGATCCGGGGGCCGACCGCACCAAAATCCATCTGACCGGTATATTTGGCCTTTAACACGCCCATGATCTTGCCCATGTCGCGAATAGAGGTGGCATCCGTTTCTTGGATCGCTTTCTCGATAGCGGCGTTCACTTCGTCTGCGGATAGCTGGCGGGGCAGGAATTCGGCGATCACGGCCACTTCCTGCTGCTCGCGCTCGGCCAGGTCTATGCGGCCGGCCTCCTCGTAGGCGCGCACCGACTCGTGGCGCTGCTTGGTCATCTTGCCCAGGATCACCAAAACGTCGCCATCGCCCAGCGGCGCTTCGCTGCCCGTGCCGCGGGCCGCGATTTCCTGATCCTTGATGGCGGCATTGATCAGGCGCAGCGTCGCGAGGCGTGCGGCATCACGGTCACGCATGGCCTGTTTGAGAGCCGTATCAACCCGGTCGCGCAGTGTGGTTTCCATGTTTTTCCCCGATTTGCAGGTTCATGGCCGCCAAAGCGGCCCGTGCAAGAAGTCCGTTTCTTATACAAGCCCGCTCCCCGTGGCAACGGTGCCACCTGCTGCCCAAGCGTCACAGCCGGACGGTTCGCCCTTGACCCGCTGTGCCACTGCCCCTAATTTCCCTCAGATTTCGCCCCAAATTTACCCTGAAGCAGTCCTTTCGCTCATTGGAGAGACGCCATGACGACGCACGCGCCCCAGCCACGGCCCACTGCCTGCCTTGCGTTGGCCGATGGCACGGTGTTTCACGGGCACGGTTTCGGCGCCGTGGGGGAGGTGGTGGCAGAGCTATGTTTCAACACCGCGATGACCGGCTATCAGGAGGTGATGACCGATCCCAGCTATGCGGGCCAAGTGATCACGTTCACCTTTCCGCACATTGGCAACACCGGCACCAATGCCGAGGATGACGAGACCGCCGATCCCGTGGCCGCTGGCATGGTCGTAAAATGGGATCCAACCGGGCCCAGCAGCTGGCGCAGCACGCAGACCTTGCAGGATTGGCTCGTCCAGCGCGGGCGCATCGCCATCGGGGGCATTGACACGCGCCGCCTGACCCGCGCGATCCGCCAGCAGGGCGCACCGCATGTGGCGTTAGCACATGACCCCGAAGGAAATTTCGACATCGCCATGCTAGTAGCAAAGGCGCGTGGTTTCGCGGGCCTTGAAGGGTTGGACTTGGCGAAGGGTGTAACCTGCGCGCAATCCTACCGCTGGGATGAAATGCGCTGGGCCTGGCCGGACGGCTATCCGCGCCAGACGAACGCACGACACAAAGTCGTCGCCATCGATTATGGCGCCAAGCGCAACATCCTGCGCTGCCTCGCGTCGACAGGTTGCGACGTAACCGTCCTGCCTGCGACAGCCACTGCCGAAGAGGTGCTGGCGCATAAACCTGACGGCGTATTCCTGTCGAATGGGCCGGGCGACCCAGCGGCAACGGGCGTCTATGCTGTGCCAGTCATCAAGGACCTACTGGCGACGGATCTGCCAATCTTTGGCATCTGCCTTGGCCACCAAATGCTGGCGCTGGCGCTGGGCGGGCGCACCGTCAAGATGAGCCACGGCCATCATGGCGCTAATCATCCGGTCAAGGATTATACCACCGGAAAGGTAGAGATCACGTCGATGAACCACGGCTTTGCCGTCGATGGTCAAAGCCTGCCCGACGGCGTGACAGAGACGCATGTGTCCCTGTTCGACGGCTCGAATTGCGGGATCGCACTGGCGAATCGCCCTGTCTTTTCCGTCCAACACCACCCCGAAGCTAGCCCCGGACCGCAGGACAGCTTTTACCTTTTCGAGCGTTTTGCAGCCTCGATGGCGGCGAGAGCCCCTGTTTCCTAAGGCTTTTGCCCCGCAAATCTTTACGGTCTGTTAACCGATATGAACGAAACTCTTCGCTAGGATTTATGGCGAAGGGTATTTCATGAGCATCTCGGACCTGCGGCAGCTGGACACGCGGTCCTGGACGTCCGCCAGCCTGCGCCACGGCGCGGCGCCCGAACAGGAGTTGTGCGCGCTGGGCCATTATCTGGTGCAGAGCGGCGCGATTTCCCGCTCAGACGCAGAGCTGGCGCAAATCGTACAAGCGCATTGCGACGCTTCCATAGATCAGGTGCTGCTAGCAGAGGGGCTGATCGACACGCCTACCCTGCTGCGCGCGCAGGCCGAATGGGGGGGGCTGCGACGGGCCAGTAAGGCGGAGCTGCGCAGCGGCGCCGAGCAGGTGCCAGGGATAGATCCACGCAGCATGATCCGATACGGTATCGCTCCCCTGCGCGGTGCGGACGGGCAGCTGCGCCTCGCCGTGGGGCACGCCGAGTGGGCTACTCAGGGCGACGCCGGGAACGCCGCAAGCCTGCACGGCTTGCCAAACTCCTTGCGTGATACCCCCCCCATCATAGCGCCCCGCCGCGAGATACAGGCCGCAATGGCCGATGCGGCCCGCACCGCCCTGACGGCGGCGGCCGAGACGCGCCCACCCGCAAGCGAGAGTTGCCGGACATGGAGCACCTCGCCCGCACGACGGCTGGTGCTGGCACTGATCGCCATCGCGCTCTGCATCGCTGTTAGTGCACTTTACCCTGCAATTGTGTTTGGCGTGTTCGTTGGTTGGGCGACCCTGACGCTCGTTATATCCGCAGCGCTGAAAATGGCGTCTGTCTGTGCGCGCATCCTGTCGGGCGCGCCCGAACCGGTGCAGCCGCCGCTGCCCGAGGGTGCAAAGTTGCCACGAGTATCGATCCTCGTTCCGCTCTTTCGCGAGACCGAGATTGCTCACGTGCTGATCAAGCGGTTGAGCTGCTTGAGCTATCCCAAATGCCTGCTCGACGTCATTCTTGTGCTGGAGGAGAACGACAATACCACCCGCCAGACCATTGACCGGATTGATCTACCCGCATGGATGCGCGCCATCATCGTGCCGGATGGCCAGCCCCAGACCAAGCCGCGCGCGATGAATTACGCGCTGGATTTCTGCGAGGGCGACATCGTTGGCATTTTCGACGCCGAGGATGCGCCCGACCCGGACCAGATCACACAGATCGCGCGCAGGTTCGCCGCAGCCCCGCGTGACGTGGTCTGCCTGCAGGGGATCTTGGACTACTATAATCCGCGCCAGAACTGGCTGGCGCGGTGCTTTACCATCGAATACGCAACTTGGTTTCGCGTGATGCTGCCCGGTATGGCCCATCTGGGTTTTGCCATCCCGCTTGGGGGCACGACGCTCTATTTTCGGCGTACCATACTGGAAGAACTGGGCGGCTGGGACGCACATAATGTGACTGAGGACGCAGATCTCGGCTTTCGTCTGGCACGGCACGGATACCGCACCGAGGTGATCGGAACCGTCACGGGGGAGGAGGCAAATTGCCGCCCGTGGCCGTGGATCAAGCAGCGCTCACGCTGGCTAAAGGGGTACATGACGACCTATCTGGTGCATATGCGGCGGCCTATACAACTTCACCGCCAGCTGGGCGCATGGCGATTCTGGGGCTTTCAGGCGCATTTCGTCACCGCGTTGTCGCAATTCCTGCTGGCGCCGTTCCTTTGGTCATTCTGGCTAGTTCTGTTCGGCCTGCCGCACCCTTTGGATCCGGTTCTGCCGCGCGAAGGACTGCTGCTATTTGGCAAGCTATTTCTGGCGGTCGAGATCCTGAACATCGCGTTTTACATGCTGGGCGTGTCGGGGCGCGGGCACAGGCACCTGCTGCCTTGGACGCCAACGATGCATCTTTATACTCCGCTAGGCACGATCGCGGCAATAAAGGCGCTGTATGAGATGATCGTCGCGCCGTTTTACTGGGACAAGACCAGTCATGGACATTCGTTGAGCCAGAAGCAGAGCGAGGGATCAGATCGAATGCCTTTGCCCGAATGACGCGAGCAGCGCACGGTCCATGCACTGGCCTCACTCATCGTAATTCAAACATTAAAGGGTCGACTTCACCTCACCCGAGTCCAACTTCAGGCGGGTCATAAACGCCTTGGAAATATGCGCCTGGAGCGCGTCATGCGCGGCAGCTGAATCCCCGGCCTCAATCGCAGAAACGATTGCGTCATGCTCCGCGATTGCCACCTCACCCCGCCCCTCAGCCGCCAGTGACGTGGTGGCCATGAGCGCCATCGAGCGATGGACGAGGCCCAATTGCTGCACCAGAAACCGGTTATGCGACGCCAAATGGATCTGCTTGTGAAAGCGTCGGTTTGCGCGTGCCATCAGGACCGGATCACCGATCAGGTCGCGATCCTGCTCGACCATCCCGCGCAACACCGCGACCTCTTCGGGCGCGGCGTGGCGCGCGGCAAGGCTGGCAGCCAACCCTTCTAACTCAGCACGTACGACATATAGCTCGGCGCGCTGATTGTGGTCCAATGAGGCCACGATGAGGCTGCGGCCGTCGCGCGTCAGAAGCGATTGCGTCTCAAGCCGTTGCAGCGCCTCACGGATGGGGGTGCGCGACACGCCAAACCTGTCGGCCAAATCGCTTTCAACAAGGCGGTCGCCCGGGCGGAAATCCCCCATGTCGATCGCACCCAGAATCAGCGAATAGGCATCTGTCATGGGTATTTTCGGCGGCGTCTTCAGCGGCGATTTCATAACGCGGATCCGTCTGTATCATCAAAAGGGCAAAGGTAGGCCTCCAAAGCCGCGCAATCAACCAGGCATCCATTGACAGCCGCGCCGATGCGCCTACCCTGAAACTTATGCCAAAGCAGGATTTCAGTCACGTCGATACTTGGGTGTTCGATCTGGACAACACTCTTTACGCTCCGCAGGTCGGCTTCTTTGACCAGATCGAGCAGCGCATGACGCAGTTCGTGACGGATACGCTGCGCGTCGATCATAGCGAGGCGGACCGCCTGCGCGTGCTATACTGGCGCGAGCATGGAACGACGCTAGCTGGCCTGATGCGTGTGCATGGTATGGACCCGGCGGCATATCTGATCGACGTACATGACATCGACTTGGCCGCGCTGACGCCCGACGCAGAATTGCGCGCGTGCATCGCCGCCCTGCCGGGGCGCAAGATCATCTACACCAACGGCACCGCACCTTATGCGGAGCGGGTCACTGCCGCACGCGGGCTGGACGGGATTTTCGATGCGATCTACGGCGTCGAACACGCAGGCTACCTACCCAAGCCCGAGCGCGCCGCGTTTGAGGCCGTATTCGCCGCAGACGGGCTGAGCAGCCAATCAGCGGCCATGTTCGAGGATGATCCGCGCAACCTGGCCCAGCCGCACGCAATGGGCCTGCGGACGGTGCATGTCGCGCCTGCGGGCGTTGAGGCGCCGCATATCCATCACCATACCGATGATCTGGCCGCCTTCTTAGCGCTGCTGATCTGAGGGCTGCGGCCTCTTGCCGACTGGCCCTTGGGTGCGCGCAGGCCTATGTGCAAGCAAAAGCAATTTGAGGATACGGGGCATGGACAAGGTAGACATTCTGATCTCAGGCGGGGGCATCGCCGGCCTTACGGCGGCCTGCGCCTTTGGCAATGCGGGTCTCTCGGTCTTGTGCGTCGATCCTACCGCGCCGGTGACGGTGCGCACGGCGGAGGGCGCCGACCTGCGCAGCACGGCGTTTTTGCAGCCAGCACAGGCATTGCTGGAGCGGACCGGCCTTTGGGCGCGGCTGGCGCCGCATGCCATGCCGTTGCAGACGATGCGCATCATCGATGCGGGCGGCGCGGACGCGGCGCCGCGCCTCACCCGCAACTTTGACGCGGCCGAGATTTCGGACCAACCCTTTGGGTGGAACTTACCGAACTGGCTGCTGCGCCGTGAAATGTTGGCCCACCTGGAGGGGCTACCAAACGTGGAATTTCGCCCCGGCATCGGCACAGACGGCCTACTGACGCGGGATGCGGACGCGCGGGTGCGCTTGACGGATGGCAGCCATGTCAACGCGCGGCTGGTCATTGCCGCAGATGGCCGCGCATCGCCCATCCGGCGCAGCGCGGACATCGGCGTTCGTACTGCGCGATATGGGCAAAAGGCGTTAGCATTTGCAGTCACGCACCCCATCCCGCATGGCAACGTCTCGACCGAGATTCACCGCAGTGGCGGCCCCTTCACGCTGGTTCCGCTGCCCGACCAAGACGGGATGCCATCCTCGGCTATCGTCTGGATGGAGAGGGGCGGCGAAGCACAGCGTCTTGCCGCGCTGGACGAAGCGAGCTTCAACGCCGAGGCGAGCGCGCGAAGCTGTCATGTGCTGGGGCCGCTCACTCTAACCACGCAGCGGAGCGTCTGGCCCATCATCAGCCAGATTGCGGATCGCTATTCAGCCCAGCGGATCGCACTGATCGCCGAGGCGGCCCATGTCATGCCGCCCATCGGCGCGCAGGGTCTGAACACCAGCCTTGCCGATCTGCGCGCACTGCTGGCGCTGGTCGAGGCATCGCCCGAGACGCTGGGTGACGCCGCGATGATGGACGCCTATCACCGCGCGCGTCATAGCGACGTTGCCCTCAGGATGAGGGGGATCGATCTGCTGAACCGCGCATCAATGATGGACGCCCAGCCCCTGCGCGACCTGCGCGCAATGGGGTTGAACGCGCTTCATACGTTGGCGCCAGTTCGGCGCGGGCTGATGCGGCTGGGGTTGGGTGCAAAAGGGTAGAACGGCAATAACACGCCCCGGATCAAGTCGGGGGCTGGGTGACGACTTCAAACAGCCCTTGAACGCCCTGCAGCACCTCGTCCAGCGCGGCCGGCAACCGTCCCAGCGCACCGTCGACATCACAGAGCCTGTCGAGGGTGAAGTGGCCCAGCTGGAAGGTCTGGAAGCTGGCGAACATCTGGCTTAGTGACCAGTTGGGAAAGACCACCGAATATTCCGGCGGACTATCAGCGTCGATGGTGTCGAAAATGGCGGCAAAGGGACGCCTCCTGCACTTTGGCATATGGCTCTCTTGCCTTACGGTGTTTTCCCAGTACGATCTATTGTAGCGCTTTCGTCAAATTGGGCCGGGCCTGCGCTCTTCGCTCAGGACCACGTTGGCCTCGACGTCACCGACGCCGGGCAGGGTCATGATGCGGCGGCGTAGCACACGCTCAAAATCGCTGATATCGCGCGCCACGACGCGCAGGCGGTAGTCATAGACGCCCAGAATATGTTCGACGCTCTGCACCTCGGGGATGGCAGATACGGCGCGTTCGAAATCGTCTAGGCTGACGCGCCCCTTGGTGGCCAGCTTGACCCCCAGAAAAACCGCGACACCAAAGCCCAGACGCTCGCGGTCCAGATCCAGCCGCTGGCCCTTGATAACGCCGATATCGTGCAAGCGCTTGACCCTGCGCCACGTTGCAGGCTGCGACAGGCCCAGCTTGCGGCCTAGCGCGCTGGCGCTTTGGGTGGCGTCCTTCACCAGTTCCCGCAGGATGTGGCGGTCCGTCTCGTCCAGCTGGATCATATCGGCAGCCCCTTGTCCGACTTGATCCGTGCCATGTGCATCAGCGCCTCAATATCGGTGATATGTGGCAAGCGCAGGATCGCAGTGCGATAGATGTGCTGGTAATGCGCCATGTCGCGCGCGATCACGTAAAGGCGCAAATCGACCCGGCCAAGGAAGGTCTGGATTTCGATCACCTCAGGCACCTCGCGGGCGGCAGCGGTGAATTCGTCAAAGGCGCGCGGCTGCGTTTTATCCAGTTGCGCGCGCAAGCTGACCTCAACCTCATAGCCCAACACCTGCCAGTCAATCACAGCGCGGTTGCCCAAGATCACGCCTTGCGCCTGCATCCGCTCCAGCCGCCGTGCGCAGGTGGCGGGGGCTACGCCCGCGCGATCTGCCAACTCCGAAGGGCTTAGCTGCGGGGCAAGCTGGTAGTGGCGCAAGAGGCGCCTATCGGTGTCATCCAGCATGATTTCCTCGCAATATAAACCAATGGCGCATGGATATGTCGCAACTGGGACGCGCCGAGTCAACTTTGGCAGCAGTCAGGCAGCTCGCATACAGCCACCCGACCAGTATTCCGTGGCGCACTGCGACTTGCGCAGAACGAAAGATACATCTAAACTACTGCTGTAAAAAGAAAATATTAAAAATTTTTAACAGCTTCAGGCGAAATGCACTTGGTGGACCGGCAACAAGATCGGCAGCAGGCGCGAACAGGCAAACGCAAATGAGCGAACGCACGATACAGATCTTTGCCAAGGACGGCGTGACCGTCACCAAGGCGGGCGGCGGCGCGACCACCCTCAGCGACGTGATAGGCGTGGCATTGAACGGTGATGCGTTCAGTTGGGAAACGCCGGGCGACGTCATGCTGACATTTGGCAGCCCCGACACGTCCATCAGCTTTGACGATGCGGACGGCGTCCTGACCGACGATCCCTTCTCGGGCTCCACCGTGACCGACCAGCAGCTAACGCAAGCCGTCACCATCGGCGGCACCACCTATTCGCCCAGCGCCGAGACGACGCGCTGGAAGAATCCGGCCCCCGTCAACGTCGAGAACGAGTATGAGGTCACTCTCTACGATGCGGCAGGCACCGCCTACCGCATGGTCGGCGTATCGATCACCGAAGGGTATATGACCAAGGTCGTCGGCGTCACGTTTGACGTGCAAGCGCCAGCGCCAGGCACGACGCTGATCTACAAACAGGGTGTTTCCAGTTATTCACAGAATGGCCAAAGCACCGTCATTCCCGACGAGGCGATATGCTTTCTCGCCGGGACGCTGATCGACACACCCAGCGGGCCCCCGCCGGATCGAGGATTTGGCCACTGGCGACGCGGTAACGACGCTGGACAGTGGCCCGCAGACAATCCGCTGGATCGGCTGCAATACCGTGTCCGGGCTGGGCGCGCTGGCGCCGATCCGGATCGCGGCCGGGGCATTAGGCAACGAACGCGATCTACTGGTGTCGCCCAATCATCGCATCCTGCTACGCTCGGGCGAGGTGGCCATGTGCTTTGGGCATTACGAAATGCTGGCGCCCGCAAAATCGCTGGTCGATGGCGTGGTAATCCGGACCCAGCCGATGCGCCGCGCCACCTATCTGCACCTGCTCTTGGACCGGCACGAGATGGTGTTCGCAGAGGGGATTGCGTCCGAGACATTATTCGCCGGGGCAATCACATATGCAATCCTCGGCCCCAAGGCGGTCGCCGACCTACACACCGCGGTGCCGTGGATCGCGAACGCGACACAGCAACTGAACCGGCCCGAGATGACAAGCAAAGAGGCGCGCCTACTGGCTGGTGGCAATCGCTACACAGGCGTTGCGCGCGGCGAGCAGGCCAGCATCCCCGGCCCGCCGGACGGCTATTCGGGCAATGCACCCTATAACGGCCGCCATGGAAGCGCATGAATTCTTTACAAACCCAGCTTCCAAAGAATGATCTCCTCGATTAGCCTAAAAATATCTGGTATATTGCACGCAAAACCCGTGAAAACTCTTTATTCTCCACTGCAGGATACACCTGCAAGAGGATAAAACCATGCGCGTTTACTATGATCGCGATTGCGACATCAACCTGATCAAAGACAAGAAAGTCGCCATTCTGGGCTACGGCAGCCAAGGCCATGCGCACGCGCTGAACCTGCGCGACTCGGGTGCCAAGAACCTCGTCGTCGCCCTGCGCGAAGGCTCAAAGTCGGCCAAGAAGGCCGAGGGCGAAGGCCTCAAGGTTATGGGTATTGCCGAAGCAGCCGCTTGGGCCGACCTGATCATGTTCACCATGCCCGACGAGCTGCAGGCAGAGACGTACAAGAAATACGTGCATGACAACATCCGCGAAGGCGCAGCCATCGCATTTGCCCACGGCCTGAACGTGCATTTCGGGCTGATCGATCCGAAAGAAGGCATCGACGTCATTATGATGGCGCCCAAGGGCCCCGGCCACACTGTGCGCGGCGAATATGTCAAAGGTGGCGGCGTCCCTTGCCTCGTGGCGGTCGACACCGACGCGTCCGGCAAGGCGTTGGAAATCGGCCTGTCGTATTGCTCCGCGATTGGTGGCGGCCGTTCTGGTATCATCGAGACGAACTTCCGCGAGGAATGCGAAACGGACCTCTTTGGTGAGCAGGCGGTCCTCTGCGGCGGCGTGGTCGAGCTGATCCGCATGGGCTTTGAGACGCTGGTCGAGGCCGGTTATGCACCCGAGATGGCGTATTTCGAGTGCCTGCACGAGGTCAAGCTGATCGTCGATCTGATCTATGAGGGCGGCATCGCCAACATGAACTATTCGATCTCGAACACCGCAGAATACGGCGAGTATGTCAGCGGGCCGCGCGTTCTGCCTTATGAGCAGACAAAAAAAGAGATGAAGGCAATCCTGCATGACATTCAGACCGGTAAGTTCGTGCGTGACTTCATGACCGAAAATGCCGTTGGGCAGCCGTTCTTCAAGGGCACGCGCCGCATGAACGATGCGCACCAGATCGAAGAAGTCGGCGCCAAGCTGCGTGGCATGATGCCGTGGATTTCCGCAGGCAAGATGGTCGACAAAGAAAAGAACTGATCGCCGCAGATCAGACATAAGATGGGGCATCCGGTCTGCCGGGTGCCCCTTTTCACGTAAGCCCCCCCCGCCGACGGAGCGCACCCGATGACTGCCACCCCGATTGCACCCATCAACTGGCTGCGCATTGCCGCGTTAGGCCTTATGTTCGGCGCGGCCTTCATGTTTACCCGTCTTGCGCTGGACGGCGTCGGCCCGCGTCTGGTAGTCGCCATACGCCTCAGCCTCGGGGCGCTGCTACTGCTGACCATCGCCTATGCGCGCGGCTCGGGTTTGCCTCCGATACGCGGCAAGGGGGCTGGCACGGTCTGGGCCTTCGCGCTCGGAATGGGGATTTTCACCAATGCACTGCCGTTCTTTCTGCTCAGCTGGAGCCAGCAATTTGTCGCCTCCGGCTTTGCCGGGGTGTGCATGGCAATCGTGCCTTTGATGATCCTGCCGCTGGCGCATTTTCTGGTGCCAGGCGATCGGATGAACCTGCGGCGACTAATCGGCTTCATGGTCGGCACTTGCGGAGTTGTGGTGCTGATTGGCCCTGCCGCATTCTCGGCGACGGGGGCCGAGTTTGAGCTGACGGCGCGTATCGCCTGCATCATTGCCGCGTTCTGCTATGCCATCGGGGCAATCCTGACGCGGTTATGCCCCTCCGTCGATATGATATCACTGGCGGCGGCGGCACTCGGTATCGGCGCGGTGCTGACGGCCCCCTATGCCCTGATTGTCGAGGGGATACCTGATAGCGTCCCGGCCATCAGCCTACTGGCGTTGCTGTACCTCGGCATGTTTCCAACGGGTTTGGCGCAATTACTGCTGGTGCAGGTCATTCGCAGCGCTGGGCCGGTCTTCATGTCACTGCTGAATTATCAGGTGCCGCTATGGTCGATGCTCTTGGGCGTCGTATTCTTGGGCGAGGAGCTGCCAACAAATATCTACTGGGCACTGACCTTGATCCTGTCGGGCCTCGCACTTAGCCAGGCGGGCGCGCTCAGGCGGCTGTTTACAGGCCAGCGGCCATAAACAGCCCAGCTGTCGACGCCTGCCAGAGAGCAATCGCGGCACGGGTGGCCTCCACGTCATGTACGCGCAGAAGCTGCGCACCCTGCGCGATGCCAGCGACCGCGACGGCCAGCGATCCGGGCACGCGGGCGGCGGCATTGGGCGTGCCACCAATCGTGCCGATAAACTTCTTGCGCGACGCGCCCAGCAGAACAGGGCAGCCCAGTCCATGAAAAAGGGCAAGGCGCGCCAGAAGAGTCAGGTTATGGTCCAGCGTCTTGCCAAAGCCAATGCCGGGATCGACGATGATCTGCGCACGCGAGATCCCCTGCGCCACCAGCGCCTCAACGCGTGCGGCGAGAAAATCATAAACGTCCAGCGTTACATCGGCATATACAGGACTGTTCTGCATTGTCTGCGGATCACCCTGCGCGTGCATCACGCAGACCGGCAATCCGGACCTCGCACAGTAGGGCGCGAGGGCGGGGTCATAGGTAAATCCCGACACGTCGTTGACCAGCGCCGCACCGGCATCCACCGCCGCACGCGCGACACCGGCCTTGCGCGTGTCGATGGACATGGGTGTGTGCTGCGCGCGCGCGATGGCGGCGATGACGGGCGCAGTGCGGGCTATCTCATCGGGTTCAGTCACGGGAAGCGCGCCGGGCCGGGTCGATTCGCCGCCGACATCGATGATGTCCGCACCTTGACGCGCCATCGCATGGGCCTGCGCCAGCGCTGCATCTGACGCGATGAATTGACCCCCGTCCGAAAAACTGTCAGGCGTCACGTTAAGAATACCCATAAGACGCGGCGCATCCCACGTGAGGCCCGCAATGGGCGCACGGGGTGCTGTCAGACGGTCCAGTATATCTGAGGGAATGTCACTTGCCGCAATGATCTCGCCGCCGGTGCCGCGCGTGATACGCTCGGCTCGGTCGAACCATGTCCAGCCGCCTGCTAGGATATGCGCACCTGTGGGCCGGACGGGATCCGTCTGGGGGATGGGGCGATAGTAGGCGCCAGTCATCCCGCGCACTCCGCGCACGCGACCCGACGTGGGGCGGGCGTCACAACGCCGCCCACGCTCACAGCCCCGACTGCGCGATGTCCTGCACAAGCACGGGCACGCGCGCGCCGCCCTCCGGTGGTACCGCATCGATCAGCAAAAGATCCGACGCCTCCATATGCCTCGCGAACCATGCGGCCAGTGCGACAGGGCTGTCTGGCCCCACCATCGGCCCGTCGACGGCATCCAGCACAATTTTAGACGGGGCCCAGACGCTGATCCGGGCGTTGCGCATGGCCCAGTCAAGCTCGGTCCGAGTGTCCACCACCACGCAGCGGTCGTCGCGGCCGGCCAGAACCCAAGCATTCTGTTCGATGGCCAGCAGATCCACCCGACGCTGCGTCATCTTGTGTCCGGTCTGAGGCGGCATCACATCGGCAGGTCCGACGCAGAGAATGACAGGCTCGGCCCGGCGCGTCAGCTGGTCCAGCCAGCGGATCAGATTGGGCGATTTGACGGCGGCATTGCTGAGATAAACCACATGTGGGCGCGGCGCGTTTCCCTTTTGGGCGCCAACAGGCCGTGTGGCCAGATCACCGATCGATCGGACAATTTCGACCCCCAGCGCACCGGGGCCGCGATCCAGCTTTTCTATCCGCACGAAGGTGCGGACAGCTTGTGGTTCCGCCAAAATACGCTCGGCCACGTTCTCGGCAAGTGTCTCCAGCAGGTTCAGACGCTCTTGGGCCAGCTCGGCGGCGATGGCCTGCGTCACGCGGTCATAGCTAAGGATGCGGTCTACGTCGTCGCCCAGATCGTCGCCCACGGGGCGCACCTCGACCACCACGTTGAAGCAAATCCGCTGGGTAATGCCGCGCTCAAGCTGGAACGCACCAATCTCTACCTCGACGATATGATCGCGAAGGGAAATACGGTCCAACGGGGCATCGGGCGACGTCGCCGCCGCGCGGGCATCGGGATGCCCAAAGGCCAAAGTGGTCTCGTTGCTCATTTCTAGGCCCCCCGGGGTGAGACGCCGGCAAAGGGCCGATCATAGCCGCGTCTTAGCACAACCATGCGTGGCGCACAAATACCGAAGAGAGCGCCCCGCTCAGTTCTGCGACAGGCGCGTCGGCTGCTTGTAGAAATAATGGTAGCCTATGGTCGCTGTGCGAGGAAATACACGTGACCAATTGGGATTGACCGAGCGGGTGTGGTAATGCGTCGCGCCCCCCGTCAGAGGCCGCTTGGCGCCGCGTGCCATGATGCTGGCGATCTTGCCGACACGCTCAAAAGCGCGCGGCTCGGCGATGATCTCGGCGCGACCATCGCAAGTGTAGGTGAATTGGCACCCATAAATCTGGCCGGTACCCTGATTTATGACACCGCAGATCGAGTCGGGATAGCGCGGGCTATCCACACGGTTCAAGATCACTTCGGCAACGGCGAACTGGCCCTTGACCGTCTCGCCGCGCGCTTCAAAATACAGCGCCTCGGACAAGCAGCGCCAGTTGGCGTCGCCCTTGGCTGGTGTCTGCGCGTCCAGCCAGTCGCGGGTATAACCCGAGGTGGCGGCAGGTGCCTTTAGATAGCTGGCGACGCGTGTCTGTGACATGGCCGTCAGGCCACGCCGCTCTTGGCCCAAAAGTTTGGCGATGACAGTATCTGCGCCGACTGGAATGGCAGTGGCGATGGACAAAATCGCGGCAAATGCGGCAACACAAAGAGTCCGGAACATATACCCACCTGCAAGGTTGCGAGCGGCGCGCAGGCCCCCCAAGATCTCGGCGAGTTACAGTTTTTTGGCATCCGGGTCCAGCCCACGACGATTTCAGGCATATTCTTGCCGTTTTCCGCCGTCGGCCACGACTGGGTCGCTGGTCTCAAAAAGCCTTGTACAGTAGCCTTTAACGTCATTATTTTCCGATCTTATCTCGCACCGCCAGCTGGGCCGCAGCAAGCCGCGCCACCGGCACGCGGAAGGGCGAGCAGGACACATAATCGAACCCCGCAGCCCGGCAGAAGGCAATCGATTCGGGGTTGCCGCCATGTTCGCCGCAGATAGATAGCGTCAAGTTTGGATTGGCCGCACGCGCCCGCTCCGCGCCGATACTCAGCAATTCGGCCACGCCGTCCAGATCGAGGGTGTGAAACGGATCTTCGGGATAGACGCCCAACTGGACGTATTCCGACATGAAGCGCCCTGCATCATCACGGCTAAGACCGTATGTCATCTGCGTCAGATCATTCGTACCGAAGCTGAGGAACGACACCTGCGGCGCAATGTCGCCCGCGCGCAATGCGGCGCGCGGTGTTTCCACCATAACACCTAGGAGATAGTCGAACGTCTGCCCCGTTTCACTGCGCACGGCGGCAGCGACGGCATCAACGCGAGCCTTGACCAGTTCAACCTCGCGGCTGGCCGACACTAGCGGGATCATGATCTCGGGCACGATCTCCACGCCTTCACCAGCAACCAGAATGGTTGCCTCGAAAATGGCGCGCACCTGCATCTCGTAAATCTCAGGCACGGTGATACCAAGACGCACACCGCGCATCCCCAGCATCGGATTATACTCGGCCAGCGCCTCGACTCGGCGGGTCACCTTGCTGAGCGGCAGGTCGAGTGTCTCGGCCAACTCGCGGTGGCCGGCCCGGTCGCTGGGCAAAAATTCGTGTAGGGGCGGATCAAACAGCCGGATGCAGACCGGCTGGCCCTGCATAATGCGAAATAGGTCGGCAAAATCGCCACGCTGCATGGGCAGCAAACGCTCAAGCGCGGCGGCGCGGTCGGCGCTGGTGCTGGCAAAGATCATCTCGCGCATCACGCGCAGGCGAGCCTCCTCAAAGAACATATGCTCAGTCCGGCAGAGGCCGATACCCTGCGCGGCGAAATTATGCGCCATCTTGGCGTCCATCGGCGTATCGGCATTGGCGCGCACGGCGATGTCGCGCACGTCGTCGGCCCAGTCCATCAGCACCTGAAAACTGTCGTCATGCCCCGCATCCAGCAGCGGCGCCTGCCCAAAGAGGACTTCGCCATTGGTGCCGTCGATGGTGATCTGGTCGCCTTCCCCCAGAACGCGGCCATCGGGGGCGGTGAGCTTGCGGTTTGCCGTCTGGAACCTAATCGAGGACGCGCCGACCACACATGGCAAGCCGATACCGCGCCCAATGACGGCGGCGTGGCTGGTCATGCCGCCCCGCTCGGTCAAAACAGCGACGGCGGCGTGCATGCCGCGAATATCCTCGGACGTCGTCTCACGCCGGACCAACACGGTGGCCTCGCCGCGCGCGGCGGCGGCCTGCGATGCCTCGGCGGTGAACACGATCTTGCCGGTGGCCGCACCGGGGCTGGCAGCAATGCCACGCGCCAAAACGTCGCGGCGGGCCTCGGGATCGACTTGGCGGTGCAGCAACTCGTTGAGCGCGCGCGGTTCGATCCGCATCAACGCCTCCTCGCGGGCGATGATACCCTCCTCCGCCAGTGCCACGGCAATGCTGACGGCGGCGCGGGCGTTGCGCGCAACGCGCACGCCGTCCAGCAGATGCAGCTTGCCGTTCTCGATGGTGAATTCCGCCTGCATTTCCTCGCGCAGCTTCTCGCGCATGATCGACAGGTGCGATTTGAGCTGGGAAAATGCCTCTGGCGCCAGATCCTCCAAAGAGGGGCCGCGCGGGTCCCGCTCCAAATAAAGCGCACCGGCGCCCCCACCCAGCGCATCACGCCCTTGGCTCTGGCTGAGGTAGCGCCCGGTGATCTGCCGCACGCCCGATTTGCTATTGACCAGTTGCATGACACCACTGCCACACTCGCCGCGTCCCAGCCCGATGGCCATTTCCTGCACGACGAGGCCGAGACCCGCATCCGCCGGCGCGCCCTTGGCCTGCCGCAGCAGGCGGGCAGTGGTGCCATCCCAAGCGCGGGCCATGCTGCGAAGCACCTCGGCCAATTGCACGGCCGGATCCTGGGGAAACGCTTCCTCGACCTCGTCCTCAAAGACGCGCAGCGCAAAGGCCAGCGCCTCTTCGGGATCGCTCGGCATATCGTCAAGCATATCGGGGTCAAGCCGCGCGACATGGATTGCATAACTTTCGACAAAGCGCAGGTAGAGGCACGTCGCCGCCTCAGGCCCAACGCGGTCCGCCAATGCGACGCGCATGGCGCCCGACATCCCGATGTTCAGCACCGCACGCGGCCCGCCCCAATCGCTATCCTCGGACGAGGGGCGCACGCATAGCAGCGCGGCACTGTCCAGCTGCGCCAGCAGGGCGCGCATGTCAGGCATATTGCCCGCCGCGATTGCGTAAACGGCATTGAATGACAGCGCGACGGTGGGCGGCACGGGCAGGTCCAGCCGCGCGAGCCGTTGCAGGCACTTGGCGCGTCCACCATGCGTATCGATGCTGATCGGCGCCTCGGGGGTTATAAGCGTAATGTCTGGATGGCCTTGCTGCACTGCGGCACCTTTTCTTTGTAGGTGCAGCATAGGCCGCACGGGCCACATGGCAAGGGAAAGTCCGGTCGCTGTGTTATCGCAAAAGCCCCCAGATTTGCGTTTGGGTCGGGTGGGGGCTAGCGCGAGCGGGGCACAGCCAGCGTTGCGCTCGCCCCTACCCTTCGATCCGCGTCAGATAAGCCGCGGCCAGCCCAATCTTGCGGATCTGGCCCAGCATGTTCAGCCGGTTGCGCCGCACGATCTGGCTGTTGGCATTCACCTGAACCGCGTCAAAGAATGCATCTATCGGCGCGCGCAAACCTGCCAGCGCGGCCATGACGGCGGCGAAGTCCTCGGATTTGACAGCCGCAGCCACCACTGGCTCCGCGCCCTTCAGCGCAGCAAACAAGGTGCGCTCCTCGTCCGTCTCGGCGAATTTCACATCCGCGCCGTAGGAGTATTCGACACCGTCGTTATCCTCGGCCTGCGTTAGAATGTTATTGGCCCGTTTGAAGCCCTGGAGCAAATTGCCGCCATCCTCGGTTTTCAGGAAATCGCTGAGGGCAGTGGCGCGTTTGACCAAGAGCGCCAGATCGTCATTGCCCGGCATGGCGATGCAGGCGTCGATGACGTCATGGCGGACGCCTTGGTCCTTGAGGTAGACTTTGAGGCGGTCGTGGAAGAAGGAGAGGAGGTCGGCTTCTGCAATCCCAACTTTGGATAGCCCAATGAACCTCTTTTGGACATCTTCTGAAGCATCAATTAAAGCGGAGACAGCAAGAGATGAAGCGAACTTCTCGTCCTCTTGTTTTTTATCTATTATTTCGGACACCGACTTAGCGAAATCATGGGTGTCTCTGATACTTGAAAGTAGTTGCGTGACATTTGCATGACCCAGCGCTGCAATATCAAATCTATATAACGCAGATCTGAAATGGACCGCCGTACTGACCTCAAGCTGTTTAGTAAGTTTCAAGCGAACATCATTCTCCAAAATCAACCGGATCACCCCCAGCGCCGCACGTCTCAGCGCAAAGGGATCCTTCGACCCGGTGGGCTTCTCATCAATCGCCCAGAACCCCGTCAGCGTGTCCAGCTTGTCCGCCAGTGCCACGGCGACGGAGACCGGCGCGGTGGGCACAGAATCCCACGGCCCCAGCGGCGAGTAATGCTCCTGCGCGGCAACGGCCACCTCGGACGGCAGGCCAGCAGCCTGCGCATAATAGCGCCCCATAAGCCCCTGCAATTCGGGGAATTCGCCCACCATTTCAGATTGCAGATCGGCCTTGGTCACGCGCGCCGCCTCGGCGGCCAGATCGGGATCAGCGCCCACCAGTGGCGCGATTTCCTGCGCCAGCGCGGCGATGCGCGCGATCCGGTCGGCCTGTGATCCCAGCTTGTTGTGGAAGGTCACGTCACTCAGGCCGGCGGCCATGCCCTCCAACCCGAGTTCCTGCACCACGCGCAAATCATTCTCCCAGAAAAACTTGGCATCCGACAAGCGTGCGAACAGCACCTTTTGGTTTCCGGCTAGGATTGTCACGCCCTGATCTGCTGTCTCGCGATTGGCGACAGTGATGAAGCGCTCGATCCGGCCCGACGTGGGGTTGCGCACGGAAAAGAACTTCTGATGTTCCTTCATTGATGTCTGCAACACTTCGGGCGGCAGGCCCAGAAACGTCTCGTCGATGGTGCCCATCAGCACGACGGGCCATTCGACCAGCCCGGCCACCTCAGTCAAAAGCCCACGGTCCTCCGCCACCTCCAGCCCAGCGGCAAAGGCCTGATTGATCGCGTCCTGCCAGATGGCATCGCCGCGCTCGGCCGCGTCCAGCACGACAAAGCGCTTTTTCAGCTTGGCTACGTAATCGTCAAAGCCAGACACAGAAAACCGGCCCGGCGCCATGAAACGGTGGCCTTCGGTGGTGTCGCCCGCAGCGATCCCGTCGACATCCAGATCGACGACATGCGCCTCGCCCACTTCATCGGTGAGGATGCACAGGATCGAGTGTAGGGGCCGCACCCAGCGCAGCGTGCCGGACCCCCAGCGCATGGATTTTGGCCAAGGAAACCCGCGAATGACACCTTCCAGCACTTCGGCGATAATCGCATCCGCGCCGCGCCCCGCTTTGGTGAGGGTGGCATAATAAACCCGCCCCTTCTTCTCGTCCCGGACTTCAAGCTGATCACGGGTCACACCCGCGCCGCGCAGAAACCCCTCGATCGCCTTTTCGGGCGCGTCGGTGCGCGGGCCTTTGCGCTCTTCGCGGGTGGTAGGCGAGGACGCGGTTAGCCCCTCCAGTGCCAATGTCAGGCGGCGAGGGGTCGAAAACGCCGCAGCGCCAGCATAGGTCAGCCCGGCCTCAACGAGGCCATCCGTCACGCGCGATTTAAGGTCATCCGCCGCGCGGGTCTGCATCCGGGCCGGGATTTCCTCGGAAAAGAGTTCGATCAGCAGATCAGACATGGGTCAGTATCCTTCGGGCGGTGCGGGGCAGTCTTCCGGGGCGGCATTTCCGTCAAAGACGATCTCGCCGCAGCGATTGATCTGGTCCCACACCCAACCGCGCCCGTCTTCGTGAATGGCGACCATCCGGTCGACGCCGTATTCGATGTTTGCGGCGCCCAAGAATGCCAGCGCGCGGCCCTCCTCCATCGCCGCGCCAATTTCGCGGGCGTCGAAGCAGTCGAACCAGCCGGGTGCGGTCAATGGCACGGCCTCATCGTCCAACAGGTAGGTTTCAGTCAGCATGGCGTGGCTCATCGACGTAGAGAAGCAGGCGCGATAGCGGATAGGAGAGCTATCGGCGTCGATCGCGCGGAACTCGTCATATAGCACTGTTTCAGGCGCGCCGATCAGTATAGATGTGAGCTGAACGTCTGTCTCGCCGTTCGGCGTGACCTCTTCATAATAGGCGTAAACCTGTTGGTAATACATAAAGCCGCCGCCCCCGATGGCGCAGATAGCCAGTAACACTGTCAGAAACTTTCCCATTATGCCACCCACCCGCCGGCCGCGGTCTGAACGAATGCGTCTGCACATTGCTTAGCCAAGGCGCGGACGCGGCCAATATAGGCCTGTCGCTCGGTCACGGAAATGACGCCGCGCGCGTCCAGCAGGTTAAAGATGTGGCTGGCCTTGATGCATTGGTCATAGGCCGGATGGGCCATGACGATGCGCTTGGACGTTTTCGGATCGGTATGGTCTGCGTCCAGAATGGCGCGGCACTCCGCTTCCGCCTCCTCAAAGTGGCGCAGCAGGATGTCGGTATTCGCGATATCGAAATTCCAGCGCGAATACTCCTCCTCGGTTTGGCGAAACACGTCACCATAGCTGAGGGGAATGGACGCATCCGGATCATTATAGGGCATATCCATGACGTGATCGGCACCGAGTACATACATCGCCAGACGCTCCAATCCGTAGGTTAATTCGCCAGATACGGGGACGCATTCATGCCCGCCGACCTGCTGGAAATAAGTGAACTGGCTGACTTCCATGCCATCGCACCAGACCTCCCATCCCAGCCCCCAGGCACCAAGCGTGGGCGATTCCCAATCGTCCTCGACAAACCGAATGTCGTGCAGGCCCATGTCGATACCGATCGCCTCAAGCGATCCCAGATAGAGGGCCTGAAGATCGGGCGGACTGGGTTTGATCAACACCTGATACTGGTAATAATGCTGTAGGCGATTTGGGTTCTCGCCGTAGCGCCCGTCTGTCGGGCGGCGCGAGGGCTGCACGTAAGCGGCCGCCCAAGGGCGCGAGCCAAGGCTGCGCAACGTGGTGGCGGGATGGAACGTGCCGGCCCCGACCTCCATGTCGTAGGGCTGCATGATGGCGCAGCCTTTGGCGGCCCAATAGCTCTGCAATTTCAGGATAACTTCCTGAAAGCTGCGCGGTTTGCCTGTCGTCGCGGTCATGCTGGCCCCTCAACGGATGTCACTGTGATGTGGTCGGGCGGTTGCCCCCAAAATCACGCCCTTTACCTAAGGCGGGTAGGTCACAGGGTCAATCAGCCGCGCGGGGGTATTTTGCCGCAACGCACGCCGCTGCGGCAAGACTGCGGGGCGGGGGTCGGTGCGGACGGCGGAGCAAAGACCATTCCCCCACATATTTTAGGTGCATACTGGTGTTTTTTTGATAGAACGCCCAGAACGCAGCGGATTTTACGATTGATCGCAAGGGTGACGTATAGAATGACACGGACATTTCTGGTGGCGGTTCTCGTCACATTGATTGGCGCATCCGGCACCTTTGCACAGCAATCCGGCGATCCGCAGGCTCTGGCAGTAAAAGATATGGTGTGGGTCCAGATCGAGGCACAGCCAAACCTTGCCGCGGTCAACGAGGCGCTGCGCCGCCGCAGCGGCGAGTTACGGGATGTGAACGGCTTCGACTTGGGTGGATCGGGCTGGTATGTTGTAGCACTGGGTCCATATTCGCCTGATAATGCAGATGAAATCCTGCGCTACCTGCGCAGCGACGGACGCATCCCGCGCGACAGCTACATTGCCCGCAGCGATGCTTACGCGCGCCAGATCTGGCCTGTCGGATCAAACCTGCTGACCGAGAGTGCAACAGCCGTAACTGCAACGGACGGCGCGGCCGCATTGGCACTGAACCAGGCAGCCGACCTGCCCAGCGCCGAAGCCGTCCAAGAGCCAGAGCCGAAAGTCCTGGACGAAACCCCGCGCGAGACCCGCGCCAGCGAAGCCCTCCTTAGCCGCGACGAACGGGCCGAGTTGCAGGTCGCGCTGCAATGGGCCGGTCATTACGACGGCCGCATCGACGCCGCCTACGGCGCAGGCACCCGTCGCTCAATGGCGAAATGGCAGCGCGCCAACGACCGCGAACCGACCGGCATTCTGACCACGATGCAGCGCGCCGATCTGCTGGGGCAATATAACGCCATGCTGGACGGCATTGGGCTGCGCACTGTGTCCGAGCCAAAGATGGGCATCGAGATGCAGGTGCCACTGGGCGTGGTGAAATTCACGCGCTACGATCCACCGTTTGCACAGTTCGAGGCGAGCGGAGACATCCCCGCCAGCGTGATGATGATAAGCCAAGAGGGCACGCAGGATACGCTGTTTGGGCTCTACGACATCATGCAGACCCTTGAGATCGTTCCGCAGGACGGCCCGCGCGAACGTGGCAATAACAGCTTTACCCTAACGGGGCAGAACGCGCGCATGATCTCGCATACCGAGGCGGGGCTGGAGAATGGCGAAATCAAGGGGTTCACATTTATCTGGCCAGCGGGCGACGAAGAGCGGCGCACGCGCATTCTGGCTGTGATGCAAGATAGCTTTGCACGGACAGCCGGTGTGCTGGATCCAGCCGCCGGCGCGAATGGCGCACAAAACATCGACCTTGTTTCGGGACTAGAAATCCGCCGACCGCTGTTCTCGCGCTCGGGCTTTTACGTCGACGGGCGCGGTACGGTCGTGACCACTTCAGAGATCGTCGGCGCCTGCGGGCGCATCACCATCGAAAATGGCCGCGACGCTGATATCGCCGCGTCCGACGCCGGTATCGCTGTTCTGCGTCCGCGCGATGCGACGGCGCCCATCGGTATCGCGGCGATGGCGCGAAATGCGCCGCGCCTGCAATCTGAGGTGACGCTTGCGGGCTATTCCTATGGCGGCGTTCTGGGTGCGCCTTCGCTGACTTTTGGCATCGTGTCGGACATTCGCGGGCTGGACGGACAGGAAAACGTCGCGCGCCTCACGCTGAACGCGCTAAAGGGCGATGCCGGCGGGCCTGTCATGGATGCAGGCGGCGCCGTTCTGGGCATGTTACTTCCTCGTATGCAGGGCGGGCGCGTTTTGCCAGATGACGTGGCTTTCGCCGCCGATGCCGCCGCGCTGTCGCGCGTGTTGGGACAGGCAGGCGCCACGCCTTCCGATGCCACACCCTCGGCTGCATTAGCGCCTGCACAGATGGCTGATCGCGCGAGCGGAATGACCGTGCTCGTCAGCTGCTGGGAGTAATCCAATACCATTCTGCGGCGGCAGGTGACCTTGCCGCCGGAACCCGTTAAGGCGGATAGGCAGCTCCGAACCCCAAGGCACAGCGCGTATGACCCAACCAACCAAACCCAAACGCGCGCCGCTCTATACCGAGCGGGACCGCGACAATCTGCGCTGGCTCTGGTCGCGGTATCTGCGGCAAAAGGCGCCTTGGCTGGCACTGGTGCTGGGTATGATCCTGGTGCAGGGCGTCGTCTATCAGCAGTTCCTGTCGATGACCGAAAGCGGCCTGCGCGTCATTTTCGAAAGCGGGAGCGTCGCCGATCTGGTACAGGTCTGCATCGTCGTTTTCATCCTCTTCGCCGTGCGCGCGCTGATGTCGTATCTGGTGCCGCGCATCACCGTCTGGGTCAGTAATGACGCAATCTTTGAAATGCGGCGCGACCTGATTACGCATATGATGGCCCTCGATCTGGCCTATTTCGAGCGGACCAAATCGGGCGAGATCATTCAGCGGCTGGTGACGCAGACGCAGGCCTTGGGCGTGTTTGTCGGGCAGGCCACGGCCAATGCTGTGCGCGACGCGGTGACGGTCATCATCGTGTCGGCCTATCTAATCTGGAAAAACCCGATCCTGTTCGGCACCGCCATCGTGGTCCTGCCCTTCATCATCTGGATCATGAATTACGTATCGAACCGGGTAAAGGTCACCCAAGGCGAAGCCGAGACGGCGCTGGGCGAATACATGAACGGCATCGAGGAGACGGCAGCCGGCATGCGCACCGTCAAGATCGCAGGCCAAGAGGGCGTCGAGACAGGGCGCCTGATGAAAGGGACCGGGTCGATCCGCGACCTGATGAACCGCGTCCAGATCACGCAGGCCTTGGTGATGCCGTCGATCGACCTCAGCTCGGCGTTCGTCTACGTTCTTGTGATTGGCGGGGGCGGTTACATGGTCCTGTCGCCCGATTTCGACGTAGATGGTGCCGGCATCATCACTTTCCTCTTGGGAATGGTCATGGTCTTCGACCCGGCCCGCCTTCTGGCGCTGTTTTTTGGCGCGCTACCGTCGAACATGGTGTTACTAGACCGTATTCGCAGCCTTTATCGCGAGGTGCCCTCGATCACTGACGCCAAGGATGCGGTGGACCATTTCGATACTGGCGGCGATATCGTGCTGCAGGACTTGCGGTTTTCCTACACCAGCGACCAGCCGCTGTTCGAGGATCTGTCGATGACATTTCAAGGCGGCAAGGTGTCGGCGATCGTCGGCTCCACCGGGTCGGGCAAAACGACAATCCTGTCCCTGCTGACGCGGCTATACGACACCAAGGCCGGGCGCATCACCATCGGTGGGCAACCCATCGATCAGCTTAAGGTCGGCGCGCTACGCAGCGCCTATTCTGTGGTGGCCCAAGATATCGTGATCTTTAACAATTCGATCTGGGAAAATATCCGCTACGTCAATCCAAGCGCCACAGACGCGGAGGTCTGGCAAGCTGCCAAAAACGCTGAGATTGCTGATCTGATCCGCGCGCGGGGCGGCGCCCCTGTTGGCCCCAAGGGTGCGCAACTGTCGGGTGGGCAAAAGCAGCGCATCGCCATCGCGCGCGCCTTTCTGACCGACGCACCGATCATCTTGCTGGACGAGGCGACCAGCGCACTGGACCAGGCAACTGAGGCGCGGATCAAGAGCGCACTGAACCGCCTGACCAACGGCAAGACAACGATCATCGTCGCGCACCGCCTGTCGTCGATCGCCGATGCAGACCGGATATTCGTACTGGAGAGCGGGCAATTGGTGGAAGAAGGTCGGCATGAGGATCTGCTAAAGCAGAACCGACTCTATGCGCAGCTGTATAGCGCGCAAAAGCAAGGATATGATAAAAGGTAAGGGTGGCGTTTGGTCCCCCCTCCCAGCCCGGGACGTAGAACCGGGGCCTGGCGCTATCAACGATAGCCCCAGGCACGCTCTGGACTAAGACGCGTACCCTTGCCCCAACCTGCCCCGCACGATACCTAAGCACCATTGATCACAAGGAGGAGCCAGACATGACCCAACGCCTTCATCTCGTCTTCGGCGGAGAACTGACTGATCCATCCAAAAATGTGTTTAAGAAAATCGATGATCTGCATATCGTCGGCATTTTCCCAGACTATGACACCGCCCACAGCGCATGGAAGGCAGAGGCCCAGCGCACTGTCGACAACGCCCATATGCGCTACTTTATCGCGCATTTACATCGTCTGCGCGACGAGGAGGCCGAAGCCTCTTCCACCGAAGAGCTGGGCTGAGACGGCCGCGAAATGCCGCGCTCGCTCAGCCTTGCCGCCTATATGGTGCTGGCCCGGCGCGGCGCGGCGGATGGTGTTTTTGTGCCCAGCGGCGCGCGGCCCGAAGGCGCACTGATCTGGGGCCACGCAACCAGCCTCGAGCATGCCGACGCGCTGATCCAGATGGTCGAACGGTTGGCGGCGCAGCGCGGCGGCACGCCCGGTATTGCGGGCGGTGGGCTGCACTTGCTGCTGACCGTTGACGAGGGTGTGCAAAGCCCCAGAAAGGCCCGCGCCCTAATCTTTCACCAGAAGCTGGGCGGCGATACTCCGGCAGACGCAGATGCGTTTCTGGCCCATTGGCGGCCCAATATCTGCCTGTGGACCGGCGGCGAGCTGCGCCCAGCGCTGATTACCTCGGCTGGCGATGCGGGCGTCCCCTTGATCCTCGTCGATGCCGAGGCGTCGATGCTAGAGACCCACGGCTGGCGCTGGCTGCCAGATGTAACACCTGCCCTGCTGGCGCGCTTTCGCACTGTCATGGCCCGCTCTGATGCGGCGGCGCAGCATATGCGACGGCTGGGCGTCGACGCGGACAAGATAACGGTTTCCGGTCTCTTTCAGGAGGGCGCAATCACACTGCCCTACGACGAGGTGCTGCGCGACGAGATGGCCACCTCTCTGCGCGGGCGGCCCATCTGGCTGGCTGCGATGGTCCGCCATGCAGAGCTGGAGGCGATTTTGGATGCGCACCGGCAGGCCAGCCGCCTTGCGCACAGGCTGTTCCTGATCCTTGTGCCGAGCGACCTGAACGAGACAGAGGCGTTTCGCACGACGCTGCGGCAGGGCAACTGGCGCCATGCCGTCTGGTCGCATGGCGGGATGCCCAGCGAGGCGACGCAAGTCTTGCTCGCCGATACGCGCGGCGAAATGGGGCTTTGGTATCGCCTCGCAACCATTGCGATGATGGGCAGTTCGTTGCTTCCGGGTATGGGCGGTAGCGACCCAAACGAGCCTGCTTCACATGGCGCGGCCATTATCTATGGCCCAAATGTGGGGCGCTACCTGCCCAGTTATCGCCGCTACGCCAGCGCAGGCGGCGCGCGCATCGTGCGCGACGCAGACACGCTGGCCGCGGCGGTGGCGCATCTGATCGCCGCTGACCGCAGCGCAGCGATGGCCCATGCCGCGTGGGAGGTGGCGACCGTTGGCGCCGAGGTGACAGACCAGATACTAGCGCTGTTGCACGACATACTGGACGAGCTGTAATGGGCTTGATGCGCGCCCCAGAATTCTGGCTGCGCCCGCCATCAGCGCCGGGTTTGCGGGCACGTCTGCTGTCACCCCTCGGTGCGCTCTATGCCCGTGCCACTGCGCGCCGTCTGGCGCAGGGCACGGCCCAGCGCACGCCAGTGCCGGTGATCTGCATCGGCAATCTGAACGCAGGCGGCACAGGCAAAACACCAACGGTAATCGCGCTGGTCCAGCATTTAGCCGCACGGGGTCGCATCGCCCATGTGGTCAGCCGCGGTCATGGCGGCCGCTTGGCTGGCCCAGTGCAGGTGGACCCGACCCTCCACAGCGCCGTTGATGTGGGGGATGAGCCGCTGTTGATAGCGGCATTCGCACCTGCCTGGGTGGCGCGGGATCGCGCAGCCGGCGCGCTGGCCGCCGCAGAGGCCGGGGCCGAAGTGGTGGTCCTGGATGACGGGTTTCAGAATCCATCGCTGTACAAGGATCTATCGGTCATCGTGGTCGATGCGGTTGCTGGGTTCGGCAATGGTCGCTGCCTACCAGCGGGGCCGCTCCGCGAACCCGTCGGCGCCGGCCTCGCACGGGCAGACCTGTTGCTGTCTATCGGCGGCATCTCCGCACAGGCGGGGTTTCAGGCGGCATGGTGTCATGCGATATTCCTGCCCCATCTGCGCGGGGCGCTGGTGCCTTTGCAGACTGGCATGGACTGGAGCGGCGCGCACTGTCTCGCCTTCGCGGGAATTGGCCACCCCGAAAAGTTCTTTGCAACACTGCGCAGCATGGGCGCCAATCTGGCTGGTGCTGAGGCACTGGACGATCACCAGCCGTTCACGCCTGCCCTGCTGACCCGGCTGGCGGCCGAGGCGGCAAAGCTGGGCGCGCAACTGGTAACGACCGAGAAGGACGCAGTGCGATTGCCTGCGGGGTTTCGGGCGAATGTACTGACACTGCCAGTGCGGCTCAAAATTGAGGACTGGGCGGAGTTGGATGCGCGGCTTAAAACGCTGGGGTTGTAAGGCAACGAAACCCGGAAGAGCGTCTGCCCATGGGGTGGCGCCGCCGCGACTTCAGAAAGCACTTATGGTGCTACATCCCCCTGCTACATGAAGGTCGCACTACGTATCCAAAGCGCCAGTGGTACACCGCGCACCTTTGGTGCGACGAAACGGGCAGGTGTTCGTCCGGCGGGCTACGCACTTGAGACAGAGAGCAGCCATGCAAGCCCAGTGAACTTGCATGTCCCGCCCGGGGCCTGCGCGGCCCCCTGTCCCGCCCCGGCCGCAGTCACTTCAGGCCTTGCTACCCAGCTTCGGCGAAGCCCTTTCAAGTGACAATTCTGCGTCCGAAAACCGGATCGGCGTCCTGACCCCCGGCACGCCGTCCGGCGCGATCTGCATACCACGCGCAATCACTTGGGGATCTGCATAAACCTCGTCCAGCGTATTGATCTGCCCGGCAGGCACGCCTGCCTCCTCGCATTTGGCGAGCAAGCCTTCCTTGGTGAACGTGGCGGTCCGCGCGGTCAAAAGCGCGCTGAGCGTGTCGCGCTGCGCAACGCGGCCTTCGTTCGTCGCGTATTCTGGCGCCGTCGCCAGCTCAGGCACACCCAGAGCCCCGCAAAGGCGGTGATATTGCGCATCATTTCCCACGGCGATGATGATGTAGCCGTCGGAGCAATCAAACACCTGATAAGGTGCCAGATTGGGATGGAAATTTCCGATTCGTCCGGGCGCCTGCCCGGTTGTGAGGTAGTTCATCGACTGGTTCGCCGTCACAGCCACAGCCACGTCCAGCAGCGCCATGTCGATCTGCTGGCCTTTGCCCGTCGTGCCGCGTTGGTGCAGCGCAGCGAGGATAGCAGTGGTCGCATAAACGCCCGTAAAGATGTCGGTGATCGCCACGCCCACGCGTTGCGGCTGCCCCTCGGGCGCGCCGGTGATCGACATCAGGCCGGACATCCCTTGGATGATATAGTCATAGCCTGCGCGGTGTGCATAGGGACCATCCTGCCCAAACCCGGTGATCGAGCAATAGATCAGACCGGCGAAGTCCTGCGACAGCGTCGCATAGTCCAGACCGTATTTTGCAAGCCCCCCGACCTTGAAATTCTCGATCACGATATCGGCGCCTGCGATCATGTCGCGCACCTGTGCCTGACCGTCCTCAGTGCGGAAATCGACCGTCACGCTGGTCTTGCCGCGGTTGCAGCCGTGGAAGTAGGCCGCACTCCGATCGCCCTCGCGGTCGATAAAAGGCGGCCCCCAGCGGCGGGTATCGTCGCCCTCTGGACTTTCTAACTTGATAACATCGGCGCCCAAATCGGCCAGCGTCTGACCGGCCCAAGGGCCAGCCAGTATGCGAGCCAACTCAATGACCTTGAGGCCCGCGAGGGGCGCCGCGCTCATTCGGCCAGCTTTTCTTCGATGACGGCCTTCAGCTCGGAATAGGGCATGTTGCCGTATTGCGTACCGTTGATCATCAACGTCGGGGTCGATGATATCTCGTCTGCATCCTTGTTCTGGTTGAACCACGCCAGCAGCGTCTCAGCTTTGTCTGCGTCCTCGAGACAGGCATTGACCTGATCCTCACTTAGCCCAGCGACCTTGCCGATGCGGCGCAGATTGTTGGAGATGGCCACGGCATCGTCCCCGCCCATCCATTCTTTCTGCTGCGAATAGAGCAGGTCAGAAATGCCAAAGAACCGCACCGGACCGCCGCAACGCGCAACCATCGACGCCCAGAGGCCGACCCGGTCGAAATAGACGTCGCGATAGATGAAATGCACCTTGCCGGTGTCGATGTAGTCGCGCTTCAATTCCTTGAAGGTGGTCTGGTGGAACGTCGCGCAATGCGGACACGTAAAGGAGGCGTATTCGGTGATCGTCACCTTGGCATCTTCGGGGCCCATCGTCATTTCGGTCACAGATGAGGTGTCGGCATCAGCATATTCCGGGGTAGCGGCGGTCGCGGCGCCTGTCGTCTCATTTTCGCCCAGCTGCCACCAGAGGGCGCCACCGACGATGGCTGCAGCGGCAACCCCAATCAATATTCTGCGTTTCATGGCGATATTCCTTTTTCGGATCAGCGTTTAGATCTGGATAATACGTTTTGCGCCAGCGTTTCAAGCGCGGCGCGCAGGCCGTCATCGGCCACAGGGGCGGCGATGCGACGCGCCTCGGCAACCGACTCGGGGTCAGGCACGCGCGGCGCAGGTTTAGGGGTGCGATGCTGAAAGCTGACCTGCCCATCGGCAAAGCCTGTCGGCGCAGTCTGGGTGATGGTGATGCGGCTGATGGCGTTGTAGCCGTAGACGCCATTGACCTTGGCCCGCAGCTGTTCTTTTTGCATTTCCAACATGGGGGCCTGCGCGCCCGTCGTCAGCAAAGTCAGTGTCGCACCGATACCACCGCGCCCATAGCCCACCTTAACCGGGCGGGCGATGGCCGCGACATCCTCACCCACGGTTTCCGCCCATTGAGTTAGCAGACGCGATTCGGCAAAGCCCCGGCTTTCGGATACCTTGCGGATCCGCTCCTGAAGCAGCGTGCTAGAGCGTGCGAAACCCTTGGTGGTGGGGCGGCGGGGCGACATCGATTGACCTCCTGTAATTATAGGCCATTTTAGGGCATGTGGCGCGCCTTGCCAGCAGATAAGCCGATTGGGACATAAACAATGCGTGAGACGGCGAAGGCAGACGATCTGCTGCATTGGTATGATCGCCACGCGCGGGATATGCCATGGCGCACCAGCCCCGCGGCACGGCAGACGGGCGCACGGCCGGACCCCTACCGCATATGGCTGTCCGAGGTAATGCTGCAACAGACCACCGTGGCCGCTGTCACCGCCTATTTCCAGCGCTTTACCGCGCGCTGGCCGACTGTCGCCGATCTGGCCGCCGCCGAAGATGGCGACGTGATGGGCGAGTGGGCGGGCCTTGGATATTATGCGCGCGCGCGCAATCTGCTGAAATGCGCGCGGGTGGTGGTGGCCGACCATGGCGGGCAGTTTCCCGAGGATCACGCGGCGTTGCTGAACCTGCCCGGCATCGGACCCTACACCGCTGCCGCAATTTCGGCCATCGCGTTCGATGCACCCGAGGTGGTGGTTGACGGCAATGTGGAGCGTGTGATGGCGCGCCTGCACGACATCCACACGCCCCTACCTGCGGCCAAGCCCGAGTTGATAGCCGCCGCCACGGCCCTGACGCCGCAGCATCGCTCCGGTGATTATGCACAGGCGGTGATGGATCTGGGCGCGACCATCTGCACCCCGCGCAGCCCCGCTTGCGGGATATGCCCGTGGCGGACGCCCTGCGTGGCGCGAGTCGCAGGGACAGCGGCAGAGCTCCCGAAAAAAATACCGAAAAAACCCAAGCCGGTCCGCCTTGGCATTGCCTATGTTGTGCAGCGCAGCGATGGCGCGATATTGCTGGAGCGGCGTGAGGATCGCGGCCTTTTGGGCGGCATGTTGGGCTGGCCAGGCAGCAACTGGGGCGAAGCTCCCCCCACACCCGCGCCGCCGCTGGAGGCAGAGTGGCAGGCCTTGAACGAGGAGGCGCGCCACACCTTCACCCATTTCCACCTGCGCCTTGCAATTGAGGTCGCGCAGGTCGGCATGGAAGCGGCGCCTCCGATCGGCCAGTTCGTGCAGTTGGCCGATTTCCAGCCTGCGCAGCTACCGACGCTTATGCGCAAAGTCTTTGATCTGTCGCGTGGCGTTTTGCGCGAAACCAGCTAGGTTAGGAATTACCCTTGTTGGAGCCGACATCATGTCCACCGCCGCCAACATCCGCCGCGCCCTGCCCTTTTGGATGTCGCTGCTGCTAGTCCCCATCGCCATCCTTGGCGCGCTACATGGGGGCTGGACGGTGATCTTGCTGCCGGCCTTCACATGGTATTTCTTCTCCTTGCTGGATGCATTTCTGGGTCTGAACCTGGAAAATCTGGACCCGGATAGCGAATCCGACCTGACGTGGTATCGCCTCATCACGCTGGTCTGGGCCCCAGTGCAGTTTACCCTGCTCTTTTGGATGATCTGGTACGTGCCACAGGCCGCGCATCTGGGCGTGGCGGAAAAGATTGCGCTCTTCTTTGGCGTGGGCGTCATCACCGGCACGGTCGGCATAAACTACGCGCATGAGCTGATGCACCAAAAGCCACGCGCCGAGCGCTTGATGGGCGATGTGCTTCTGGCGATGGTTCTGTACTCGCATTTCCGATCCGAACATCTGCAAGTGCATCACCGCCATGTCGCCACCCCGCGCGACACGGTGACCGCGCGTTATAACGAGGGGTTTCACCGCTTCTTTTTCCGCGTGCTGCCGATGTCGCTGAAGTCAGCCTTTCACGCTGAGGCCGCGATGCAGGCCCGCCGAGGCCGCAAATGGATCCATCCCAGCAATCCATTCTGGCGCTACTGGGCGCTACAGGTGGCGATGCTTGTGCTGGCACTCGTCTTGGGCGGCTGGATCGGCCTAGCGCTGTTCCTCTGGCAGGCGTTGATTGCGGTCTGGCAGCTGGAACTGGTCAATTACATCGAGCATTATGGCCTTACGCGCGAGCATCTGGGAGAAGGCAAATACGAGCATGTCAAACCCCGCCATAGCTGGAACGCGGCGCATACGGCCACGAACTGGCTACTGATAAACCTGCAACGCCATTCGGATCATCATTACAAGCCCGACCGCCGGTTTCCCCTGCTGCAAAACCATGCCGAAACCGACGCGCCGCAGCTGCCCTATGGCTATCCTATCATGACGATGGCTGCGATGGTGCCGCCTCTGTGGCGGCGCGTGATGAACCCGCGCGTGCGAGCGTGGCGCAAGGCATATTACCCCCAGATCACCGACTGGAAACCATACAACAAGGCTGATAACCCACCGCCCGCTTGAAGGCTGGCAGGCGTGCCGCTACCGTAACCGCGAACTCCAGCCGAGGCCGTCCTGATGCCAGATACATCGCAGATATTTCCGACCCTGTTCACGCCACTCACCATCGGCGGCGTGACGGTACAAAACCGCATCCTGTCGACCGGACATGACACGTCGATGGCGCATGATGGCCACGTCACCGATGCGATGATCGCCTATCATGAGGCGCGCGCGCGCGGTGGTGCAGGCCTGATCGTGAGCCAAGTTGTCGGCGTGCATGAGACGGCGCGCTATACCTCGCACGTCCTGATGGGCACTGATGATGGCTGCCTGCCGGGCCTGCGCAGGCTGGCCGAGACGGTTCACGCCCACGGCACCCGCATCTTCGCCCAGCTCTTTCACCCGGGCCGCGAGATCATGGAGGTCGCGGATGGCACCGCGCCGGTGGCGTATTCGGCATCAGCCACGCCTTCGGACCGCTTTCACGTGATCCCACGCGCCATGACATTGCATATGATCCGCGAGGTGGTAGACGGCTACGCCGCTGCCGCTGCCCGTATGCAAGCAGCCGGTATGGACGGGGTCGAGATCGTCGCCAGTCATGGCTATCTGCCCGCGCAGTTCCTCAGTCCGCAGGTGAACATGCGCGAGGACGCGTATGGCGGTAACGCGGAAAACCGGATGCGGTTCCTGGCCGAGATATTGCATGCAGTGCACGCGGCCACAAAGTCTGGCTTTGTCCTTGGCCTACGGATCTCGGGCGACGAGCATACCGAGGGCGGCATGACCGACGCGGGCAGCCTAGATGTGATCCGCGCGCTGGCGCCCAGCCTCGATTATGTCAGCGTCATCGCCGGCACGTCAGCCACCCTCGGCGGGGCGATCCATATTGTGCCACCAATGTTTCAGGACACCGGCTATCTCGCCCCCTTCGCCCATGCGGTGAAACAGGCAATAGATATCCCTGTGATGGTCGCAGGCCGCATCAACCAGCCGCAAGAGGCCGAAAGTATTGTCGCTTCCGGCCAAGCCGACATGTGCGGCATGACCCGTGCGCTGATTTGCGATCCGATGATGCCGGCCAAGGCGAAGGCGGACACTCCGGGCGACATCCGCGCCTGCATCGGCTGCAATCAGGCATGCATCGGACATTTTCACAAGGGCGTGCCGATCTCCTGCATCCAGTATCCCGAATCGGGCCGCGAGCTACGCTATGGCGCCTTGCGCATGGCCAAGACGCCCAAGACCGTCATGGTAATCGGCGGCGGCCCAGCAGGCATGAAGGCCGCCGCGACCGCCGCGGCGATGGGCCACCACGTGATGCTACACGAGGCTACAGCCCAACTGGGGGGCCAGACATTACTGGCCCAAATGCTACCGGGACGTAGCGAATTCGGCGGGATCGTCACGAACCTTTCAGCAGAGATGCAGCGCGCTGGCGTAACAGTACATCTGAACAGCGCGGTGACGGCGGAAGCTGTGGCAGAGGCTGCGCCGCGCGCCGTGATCGTCGCCACGGGCGGAACGGCTCGGACGCCTAAAGGCATGGAGTTTGGCGAGGATGCACATATCGTCACAGCGTGGGACGTGCTGCGCAGCCACGCCAATGTAGGCGGCTCCGTCACCATCGCCGACTGGCGCGCCGACTGGGTTGGCCTTGGCGTGGCCGAATTGCTGGCCAGCGCAGGCCGCCGCGTTCGGCTCTGCGTCAACGGCACCCATGCGGGCGAAATGCTGCAGAGCTACGTGCGCGATACAATGGTGGGCCGTGTACAGAAACTGGGGGTCGAGATCATTCCATACGCGCAGCTCTACGGCGCAGACAGCGACACCGCCTATTTCATCAACGCGGCCAACGGCGAGGCCCTGCTAGTCGAAGAGACCGACACACTGGTGCTGGCCCAAGGGACCGAAGTGTCGGACGCCCTGTTGGTGGCGCTGGATCGCTATGAAGGCCAAGTGATCGGCATCGGAGACTGCATGGCACCGAGAACAGCAGAAGAGGCGGTACTGGACGGGCTAAAAGCGGCGTGGGCGCTTTAGGACAGAGCAGCGATTTGAGTATTTGGAGAACGATGAAAGCGGGCACCTTGAGCCTTTCATCGTTTCTTAAATACTCAAAAAACACCCCACCGACAAGTCGGCAGGGCGTAGTTAAGGTGGTGCCTAGCGTCAGACCACAGGCACCGGCGGTGTTCTTTTTATCTGGAGTAAACTCTTAGTTCGGACGATCCGCCATCTCGGCGCGGATCTGCTGGCGGAGAAGGTCGATGGGCACGCGCTTACCGTCCTTCTTGAAGTGCCAGTAGGTCCAGCCATTGCAGCTGGGCGCGCCTTCCAGATGGGCGCCAACCTGATGGATCGAGCCCTTGATGTCATCGCCGATCAGCGTGCCATCAGCGCGCACTTTGGCCTTGTGGCGCTGGTTCAACGAATACAGCTCTTCACCGGGGCGCAGCATCCCCCGCTCGACCAGCTGGCCAAAAGGCACGCGCGGCTCGGCGCGTTTTGAGATGCTGACCTGCAGCGCCTCGCGGTCGAACTTGCGGATACCTTTCAGGCGCTTTTCGGCGACGGTGCGGTAAGCCTCTTCGCGCTCGATCCCAATGTAGTCGCGGCCCAACATCTTGGCCACAGCGCCAGTCGTGCCGGTTCCAAAAAACGGGTCAAGCACGACATCGCCAGGATTTGTGCTGCCGACAATGATGCGGTGCAACAGGCTTTGCGGTTTTTGCGTCGGATGGGCTTTGTCGCCAGCCTCGTTCTTCAGCCGCTCATGCCCAGTACAGATCGGAAGCACCCAGTCGCTGCGCATCTGGACGCCGTCGTTAAGCGCCTTCAGCGCCTCGTAATTGAAGGTATATTTAGCGCCTTCAAATTTAGACGCCCAGATCATTGTCTCATGCGCATTTGTCAGACGCTTGCCCCGGAAATTCGGCATCGGGTTCGACTTGCGCCATACTACATCATTCAGGATCCAATAACCTGCATCCTGTAGCGAGGCACCGACGCGGAAAATGTTGTGGTAGCTGCCAATGACCCAAATCGCACCGTTTGGTTTCAGCAGGCGGCGCGCGGCGGCCAGCCATGCGCGCGTGAAGGTGTCATAAGCTGCAAAGCTGTCGAACTGGTCCCAAGCATCATCAACCGCGTCGACTTGGCTATTGTCGGGCCGGTGCAGGTCACCCTTGAGCTGCAGGTTATAGGGCGGGTCGGCAAAAATCAGGTCAACCGAGTTTTCAGGAAGCGCATTCATCGCCTCGATGCAATCGCCGCTCAGGATCTGATTGAGAGGGAGCGTTGGAGCCACCTCGATATTAGTCATCTTTGTCATGTCTTGCCTCTATCCCGGCGCGTTTGTGCGCTCTGTCTGCTTGTGGACAAAAATGGACTAAAGGCGATTCGCGGTCAATTTCTTTTTTGAATCAAGATGTTAGTTATTCATCTTGATACAAGATGTTGTGGACCGGCTTGAACGAACGTCTATGGTGAGGGGTCACTCCCAGATTTTGCAGCGCCTCTTTGTGGCTTTTGGAGGGATAGCCTGCGTTCGTCTCCCAGCTGTAGCTGGGGTAGTGTTGCGCCAAATCCCGCATGACATAATCCCGACATATTTTGGCCATGATTGAGGCCGCCGAAACCGATACAGACAGAGCGTCGCCCCGGATAATTGCACGTGCTGGGATGGTCAGACCGCGCGGGATCAGGTTGCCGTCGATCAGCGCCATATCAGGACGGCGCGGCAGGCCTGCTATGGCCCGCTCCATCGCCAGATGTGAGGCGCGCAGTATGTTCAGCTCGTCGATCTCCTCCACGCTGGCATGGGCGATACTGACCTCAGCGCAGGCGGCAATGGCATCATAGAGCACGCGTCGCCGCACGGCGCTCAGCTTTTTGGAATCGTTCAGCCCCTCGGGAATGCGCAGCGGATCCAGCACGACGGCGGCGGCGGTCACCGGCCCGGCCAGTGGGCCGCGCCCCACCTCGTCCACGCCAGCGATGATGCGTGCGCCGCCTGCACGGGCGGCCTCTTCATATGAATAATCGGGTCCGGTCATGCTCAGCAGAAAGCACGCTGCGCAGCCAAATACCAGCAGCCAACAAAGAAGGACCCCACATGGGGGTCCTTCATAGCTGAAATATGTTTGGTGTCAGTGCCCATAGCCATAGGGCCGTGCACCGTAGCCGCGTTGTTGCCCATAGCCATGGCGGCGCTCAACGCGCCGTTCGGCCCGTCGCTCACGCGTCACGTGGCGCTGATCACGAACGCCCTGGCGGTAGGCACGCTCCACCGCAGGCCGGCGCGGCTGATATGCTTGGGCGCGCAGAGCACGGTATTGTTTCTGCACGCGGTGCTCCCGCGGGGCCGCGTGGCGCTTGTCCTTGCGGCCCTCATTGATCGCGACGCCGATGATCGCGACGCCTGCGATGGCAGCCAATGCGCGGGCTAGATCACGGTCGCTGGCCTGTGCCGGAGCTGCGGTCATGCCTGTGACGGCGATAGAGGCCGCAATGATGAATGAGATGAATTTTCCGGACATTGGATCATTTCCTTTCAGATGTTCGGGATAGTCGAGACATGCTCAGGCTGGCCCCTCCCGGCCCGGCCACGCAATATCGTACAATTGCTATCGGATAACCGTGGCCAGGCACGCCGATGGATATTGTATAGCGGTGCGTGTTTCGTCATCTTTGGCCCATGATAAAAATAATTGCACCCCTGGCCCTGGCGGCCCTGATCACGGCACCCGCACACGCGACCTGCCTCGCGGAATACAAGGCCAAGCGAGATAACCCGCTGGAACTGTTCTATGGTACCATGATGACAGATGGGGCCTGCACAGAGGGCGCTGCGCGCGCGCAGATTCAAAGGCGGCTCGCCACGCAGGGGCTGACCTTGCTGAAGGTGCTATCGGTGTCTCAACAATGAATGGCGAGACGATTCTGGCCGCTGATGCCCTCAGGTCGGGCAACCGGGTGGTCACGCTAGGGATTGCAGCCATCGTGGCCATCCTTGCGCTCGCGGCTGTGCTGCTTTTTATATCACTGCCCGATGCAGGCGCCTTTAACGCGCGGGTAGAGCGGATATTCATCGAGAACGACGCGCTGACCAGCGATGCCGAGATCAAGTTGCTTGAAATCCTCGCCCTGTCTGGGACCTCATTCAGCGAAACGCTGGTCAGCTACCGTATGGTAATTTTTGTATTACTGGTCTTTAGCGCGGCGCTGCTGATTGCAGCTGTCGTTTTCCTCGTCATGCTGACGCTGCTAAACCGCCGCATGGCTCAGATAGAACGATCGGGCATTCAGGTAAGTTCGCTATTGATAAGCCGGGCCGAGAAGTCAGTGTACCTGAACAATATGGGCTTTAAACTGACAGATGCCGCGATCGAGACACTGTCGGTCTTGGCTGAGGCGCGTATGGACGGCGACGTCCTGACTGGGGCCGAAATAGAAGGCATCGTCTCAGGCCGAGACGCCACAGATTGCGAAGAAGCCGCTGGCGCCACACGGATCAAACGACTCCGCGACACACTAGGCAACCAGATGGTCAGCGGCCTGCTAGTCAAGAATATCGCACGCGAAGGCTATGTCCTGGCAATTGACAAGGACGTCATTCGCGTAATTTGAGGCACCGCCAAAGAAAGATTATTGCCTTCGGCTAGGATATTTAGAGCCAGAAGATGCCGAGGTTCAGTGCATCTTCTGGCCCTAAATATCCTAGGGAGACGCCCGCAGGGCGGCGGGGGCAAAGCCCCTACTTGTTTCACCTCAGTTCAACCGCCTGTCAGTGCCTGCTCGCGAAAGATGCGGGTGGTCAGGATGAGGTCGGCGAGACTCTGCATCTTGGCCCGTGCGGCATCTATATCCCCCAGTGCAACATGATGCGCGGCCAGCAGGTGGCGCGCGGCAAAATCGACCTCGGCCACGCCCTCTGCCCCAGTCATCGGTGCAATCTGGAAGCTGGCGCGCAGCCAGATACCATCCATCACCGTGCGCAGCTGGAATGCGACGCGCGGGGCGTCGCCCGCTGCTATTGGCCGCAATGCGCTAAGCAGGTTGCTGCGCATCCGGGCGTGGACCGCTGTCTGGATGCGCTGACTTTGCCGATTGTGCGGCACGTCCGAGCAGAGCGATATCCAAGCATGACAGATTTCCTGTTGAAACACGGGCGCTGCAAAATTACCTGCGATGATGGCATAGAGCCGCTCCAGCGGGGTATCGGCATGATGCAGAAGCTCTGTCACGCAGATGCGCAGAACAGTATTGGCCTTGCGCTGAACCCCTTCGAACAATGCGTCCTTGTCCCTGAAATGGTGTAGCACCACGCCCTTGGACACGCCGGCAATCTTTGCAACGCGGTCCAGCGTAGTGCCACGGATGCCATGCCGCACCAATGCCTCGAACGCCGCCTGCGACAGCTCCGCGCGTCTGATATCTCCGATGGATTGTCGTGCCATATGCCTGCCGCTCTGGTGAGTTTGCAACCTAACGTGTTGGCGGCAAGGTCACAATATTTACCTTTTGACCAAAAAACTGACCGATGGTAAGTATTCTTTAATACTGTTTTGGAAAGGGATCATCATGCAAGCCGATTTCATCATTATCGGGTCAGGCTCAGCCGGGTCGGCCATGGCGTATCGTTTGTCTGAGGACGGCAAGCACAGCGTTCTGGTGCTGGAATACGGCGGCACCGATGCCGGGCCGTTAATCCAGATGCCCGCCGCGCTCAGCTATCCGATGAACATGAAGCGGTATGACTGGGGATACACCTCCCAGCCCGAGCCGCACTTGCAGGGGCGCCGCCTCGCTGCGCCCCGTGGCAAGGTCGTGGGCGGGTCATCCTCGATCAACGGGATGGTCTACGTGCGCGGCCATGCGCGCGATTTTGACCACTGGGAGAGTGCAGGCGCGGCCGGTTGGGGCTATGCAAGCGTGCTACCCTATTACAAGCGGATGGAGAACTGGACCGATGGCGGACATGGCGGCGACCCGGCGTGGCGCGGCACCGACGGGCCATTGCATGTCACGCGCGGACCGCGCGACAACCCACTGTTTAAGGCGTTCGTGCAGGCGGGTAAGCAGGCCGGTTATGAGACAACGGACGACTATAACGGCGAAAAACAAGAGGGTTTTGGCCCGATGGAACAGACGATCTACAAAGGTCGTCGCTGGTCTGCCGCCAATGCCTATCTGCGCCCTGCACTGAAGCGTCCCAACTGCGACATGCTCCGCTGTTTCGTGCGGCGCATCATCATCGAGGAAGGGCGCGCGACGGGGGTCGAGATTGAGCGGGGCGGCAAGATCGAGGTGGTGCAGGCCAATCGCGAAGTCGTGCTGGCCGCGTCCGCCTTCAACTCGCCCAAAATCCTTATGCTGTCGGGCATCGGCCCTGCCGCGCATTTGGCCGAGCATGGCATTGACGTGATCGCGGACCGGCCCGGCGTGGGGGGCAATCTACAGGACCATCTGGAACTGTATATCCAGCAGGCTTGCACGCAGCCCATCACCCTCTTCAAACACTGGAACCTGTGGTCCAAGGGTTTGATCGGGGCCCAGTGGCTATTTTGCAAATCCGGCCTTGGCGCGTCAAACCAGTTTGAGAGCGCTGCCTTCCTGCGCTCCAAGCCCGGTGTCGAATATCCCGATATCCAGTATCACTTCCTGCCGATGGCCGTGCGGTATGACGGTCAGGCCGCCGCAGAGGGGCATGGTTTTCAGGCGCACGTCGGGCCAATGCGTTCCGCCTCGCGGGGGCGCGTCAGTCTGGCGTCAAACGATCCTATGGCGGCGCCAGAGATCGTGTTCAACTACATGTCCAAAGATGCCGATTGGGAGGATTTTCGCCGCTGCATCCGCATCACCCGCGAGATTTTTGGCCAAGCTGCGTTCGATGCTTATCGCGGCAAGGAGATCCAGCCAAGCAAAGACATACAAAGTGACGCTGAGTTGGATGCGTTCATCACCGAGCACGCAGAAAGTGCGTATCACCCCTGCGGCACCTGCAAGATGGGCGCGGCGGATGATCCGAATGCCGTGGTGGATCCGGAGTGCCGCGTCATCGGCGTGGACGAACTGCGCGTGGCCGACAGCTCGATATTTCCTCAGATCACGAATGGCAACCTGAATGGCCCCAGCATCATGGTCGGCGAAAAAGCTTCGGATATGATTTTAGGCAAACCGCCACTGCCCGCATCGAACCAGCAGCCGTGGATG
>Ga0307966_1000256_pt1 | contig 44358 bp, 35 predicted proteins | sample OrgLakmetagen646_FD_203141 | JGI IMG/M metagenome (GOLD analysis project Ga0307966, IMG submission 203141) | Saline water microbial communities from Organic Lake, Antarctica - #646 | ecosystem: Environmental > Aquatic > Non-marine Saline and Alkaline > Saline | place: Antarctica: Organic Lake... | reverse complement strand
ATTAGATAGGAGGCTTTGAAAAGCCTTTCGTTGTTCTGTGACTTACCGACCCCACGTATCCGGATTTTTCAAGTAAGATTCCGCACCTGTGTTAAAGCTTGCATCGGGGTTGGTTTTCAATTTTATTCCGCCGAAATACCGGAGATTGATCCTGTTTGCCCCTTTTCCTGGCCGAAGTTGCTATATACGGAGAGGGGAAGCACAGTAAGGATGGAAGTTATTCTGGTTATCAATTTAAGTATAGGTGATGCCAAATATAAAGACTTAAATTTAAAGTTTAAGTGCGCTGCACTTTTGGTAGTGCTGAGGTGATTGCCTGGTATTGATTTGTATCAGAGCAAGAGAAGCGAATCAAATTTTAAGATTAAAGAAACAAAGAGACACGGGTATTATCTTATAATTGCAAGAATAGGCAAGATACTATATAAATATTTTAGACGAAAGCGCTTACAAACAAGTATTTTTTAAACGCCTTGACGTCATCATACAATAGGTTTTACATCCTCAAACAAACATGCCACACGCTTATCCTTAGCCCGGATTATACACCAAGGAGGCTGTCCAAAAAATATTTTGCCCCGGAATTCGCTTAAATAATTTAGGAATCTTCTTCTGACTCACCTTATTTCCCTCTCTATCTAATAGAGAGGGATTTAAAGTCTAAATTATTTAAGCTTAACAACTTATTATGTTCCTTTTTGGACAGCCTCTAATGTGAAACATCCGGGTTTGGTGCCTGCAGATGTTGGCATCGGTTGTGATTTACTATCTTCGTGAATCACCCTGAATCCTGTGAAGCCCCGGATTTCCCGTCGATCCAAGATGTGTGCTCTCTTTTAGCTTGCTGGTTGGGTCAGCGGCAGAACTCCCACTACCACTTTGTTTAATTTTTTGGTAGGCATCACGGAAACTCACTCCTTCTTCTTTTACCATCTTGTAGGCCTCTTCTGCGGCAAAAAGTTCTGCTGTGCATGCCTGATGAAGTTCTTTTTCGTTTAGTGACATCGACTGCATCATCAGTTTACAGGCTTCCAGCATTTCTACTGTATTCTGCACCGCTTCTAATACGGGTTCTTTTGTCAGCTGCAAATCCCTGTGATACCCGCTACCCAGATTTATAGTAAGTGATTGAAGAGTAGCAGTGTGCCCAATATTTGCGGAATGCCGTCCCCTTATCAGCTCCGCCAGATCGGGATTTTTCTTTTGTGGCATGATGGACGAGCCGGTACAAACTGCATCATCGAGCGTAAAATAGGGAGATGTTTCACCCGAAAATTGAATAACATCTGATGCCAGTCGATTCAAAACCGCGGACAGGCCGCATAGATACTGTAAAAACTGAAGCTCGACCCAACCGCGACTGAGCTGTGATGTTGTTGAACAAACCAATGGTTTTGCAAACCCGAGCTCTTTTGCCTCAAAATCACGGTCGATATCAATTGTAGTCCCAAATCCGGCGGCTGACCCAAGGGGAGACCGGTCAACCAGTGACGAGACCCCTGATGACGCGTCAACCTGCATCTGCAACATCTCTGCAAATCCCCCTGCCCAAAGCGCCACACTGCTGAGCATCGCTTTCCGGGTGTGCGTAAATCCGGGCATAGGCACATTTTCGCCTGCTTTACCAAATCTCAGCAGTTCATCAACGCACGCCGAGGCGGCAGTCAGCACCGTTTCGAGCTGTTCTTTTTCGTACAGACGCATGGCCGTTAGAACCTGGTCGTTCCGGGAGCGTCCGGTGTGAATCTTTTTGCCAAGATCACCAAGCTCTTTCACCAGGAAGTTCTCAATCGCTGTATGCATATCCTCATCCTGAATAGTGATCTTGAACTCACCTTTTTTCCAAACCTTCAAAACCTCCGTGAGAGACCCAGTGAGCTTCTCCAATTCAGATTCGGTTAAAATACCTGCCTTGGTCAAAGCAGCAGCATGCACTTTTGATGCCTTTACATCATACGGAACCAGACGTTGATCCAGCTCGTAATCGTTTCCGACAGTAAATGCCTCTACCCATTTAGCGATCTCGGTTTCAGGTTCAGCTGTACTCTTTTGCCAGAGTTTCGACATATCAAAATTGACTTTAATGTGTTATTATTTTCAATTTTCTCCTTTAACATATGTGCCAAACCAGTCGAGGTATCGTTCATATCGATCTCTCTGGAATGCCGGACTGCGAATCCCATGATGCTCTCCGGGATAGACTACCAGCTGCGTTTCGATACCGAGGCGTTTCATTGCCTGATACATCTGCTCTGACCCCAAAATGGGTACATTCCAGTCGTCAGCTCCGCCTATCCAAAGGGTAGGCGTTGTTACATTGGCTACGTCATTAAATGGTGATATACGCTCCCACTTTTCGGGAGTTTCCCAGGGAAGGCCAAGTTCTTTTTCCCAGAAGAGCTGGTAGTGATCATGGCCATAATTCGATCGGTATAGAGTTTCACTTGCCCCGGAAATGGCACCTTTGAACCTTGTTGATTTTGTAATTACGTAGTTCGTTAAAATTCCACCGTACGACCAGCCGCCAACTCCTAACTGATCCGGATTAGCAATCCCCCGATCAATTGCATAATCTACCCCTGCAATGACGTCTTCAAAATCTTTATTCCCCCAGTCGGCAAATAAAATTTCGGAAAACTCCTGTCCATAACCGGATGAACCCCGGGGATTTATCATCAATACAGCATAACCATTTGCAGTAAAAAGTTGAGGCTCGAAATCATAGCTGTGATCGAATTGTGCCACAGGCCCACCATGAATCCATAAAAGTGTCGGGTAACTATTTCCTTCTATATACCCGATAGGCTTCACCAGAAAACCGTGAACTTCTGTACCGTCTTTACTTTCAAACCTAATTTCCTCTACATCAGGCTGATAAACAGAGGAGAGCAGATCTTCATTTTCAAAAGTAGTTTGATGTAATTGATCACCCTCCCAAACATACACCTCATTTGGTTTATTAAACCGGCCGGCCAAAAGAGCAATGGTGGATCCGTTGAAATCAAAATCTCTTACGCTGATCTGCCCATGAACTTCACGAACCAAATCTTGTCCGTTTAGCTGAAGCGATGCAAACTGACTTTCTCCACTATCTTCGAGCATGAACCAAATTCTATTTCCATTTTCAGAGAATCTTGGATTACTAATGTTTCGATCAATCTCTTTGGAAACTACCCGTTCGTCACCATTTCCATCCGAAGAAGAAATTGCGAGGTGATTGGTTGCATACCATATTTTTTCCGGTTCAGTAGTGGTGATATAGGCTATTGTCTGTCCGTCTGGGCTCCATGTGGGAGAATTATCACTTCCAGTATTTGTTGTGATTTTCGTTAATCCGCCTTCTATCTCACCGAGATCAGCGTCTACAACCCATATATCCGTGTTGGTATTCCCATCCGGGTTATCCGTCCTGTTGCTTGAAAAAGCTACTTTTTTCCCGTCAGGACTCCACGCAGCACCGGATTGGTCATAATCCCCAAAAGTAATTTGAACCGCGGCGGTATCTCCGGGTGTATATGTATAGATGTGATCGCGGCGGCGATCAGTATATCCTACATAATCTCTTTTAAATTGTAGCCTGTCAATTACATACGGTTGCGGATCATCTGATTCATTCTCCTTCTTATCACGAATCACTAACAACAGTCGGCTTCCATCAGGCGACCACTGGTAGCCAGATACTCCCTGTTCAATATCTGTAAGTTTTTGCGCCTCACCGCCTCGTCGATCTAAAATCCAAACCTGTGTTTTTTCATCCTCATTTCTTGAGGCAGTAAAAGAAAGATATTTACCATCCGGACTCCATTGTGGATTTTCGGCAGAGTATCCCTTTGCTGTCATTGGTAACTGTTCCTCACCGTCTACAGATACAGCCCAAATTCGGGTTTCTGAACTTCCTTTCTCATAATCGGTTTGATCTACAGTGTAAGCAATCCATTTGCTGTCAGGGCTGATAACAGGATTGCTAACTCTTTTCAGGTCAAAAAAATCATCAATCGTTATTGCCCGTTGCTCATTTTGCGCCTGCAGAACGTCCACGAGGTGGACATTAAACAAGAGTAAGAAAAATAGAATCAGGAAGGGAAAGCGGTAATTCATGGCTATTATGGGTTTAGCAAGTTTATTGTGGGAGAAAAGCTCAATTTCACATAATACAATATTGTGCATAAATAAAATGAAAGCTCTTATACGCCCGCAATATTTCATGCTTCTTTCTTACTGTGCCAATTCTTTCTTCACTGTCTGCTTCAGCTGGTATGCTGTTTTTTGCGGCAGATTCCAGAGTTCAATAAAGCCGGCAGATGCATTCTGATTAAAAGCGGCGGATTTGTTGAAAGTAGCCAGGTTTTCATCAAAGAGTGAATAAGGAGACGACAATGCAACCACATCGCAGTTGCCCTTGTAGAGCTTGAGCGTCACTTCGCCCGTCACTTTCTTGTTTTGCTCGTTGATGAACGCCCGAATGTTGTCCATCACAGGCTCAAAATATTTTGCCCCGTATATCAGGTAGGCCCATTTTTGATCCATGAATCCTTTCAGCTCATTTTCTTCCCGCGTTGACACCAGCTGCTCCAGGTTCTTATGTGCCTGAATCAGCACCGTTGCCGCCGGATTTTCATAAACGCCCCGAACCTTCAGCCCAACCACCCGGTCTTCTATCAGGTGAAAAACGCCCACCGCGTGCTTGCCGCCGATTTCATTTAAAAGTAGTATCAGATCTTTTTTGTCGTAATTGATGCCATTCAGGGAAAAAGGCTCGCCCTGTTCGAATCCAATTTTAATCGTCTCTGCCTCGTCAGGCGCCTGTTGAGGCGTATTTGCCCATTTTAGAATATTTTCAAGCGGAGGAATCAGCTCAGGATTTTCAATCTCACCACCTTCACCTGTGTTAGCCCACATATTTTCATCATATGAGTAGGGGCTTTTGTTTGTCTGCTCAATGGGAATGCCGTTTTGCTCGGCATAGGCAATCTGTTCATCCCGCCCCATGCTCCACTCCCTTACCGGGGCAATGGTCTTCAGATCCGGGTTTAGCGTGGTAATATAGCTTTCAAACCGAATCTGGTCGTTTCCCTTACCTGTGCATCCATGCGCCACGACCTCGCAGCCAAATTCAGCTGCAAACTGCACGGCCAGCTGCGAAATCATCACCCGGCCCAGCGGACATCCCAGTGCATAGCCGCCCTGGTAGTCAGCATTGGCTTTTACCGCTTCCGTACAAAGCTCGGCGAATTCCGCTTTTGCATCATACACGATGGCATCTTTAGCGCCAAGCATCAGCGCTTTTTGTTTGATGGCGTCGAGGTTATCCGCTGTTTGACCGATATTCACGGTTAACGCGATCACATCGCACTCATACTCTTCCTGGATCCATTTCAGCATCATGCTGGTGTCCAGCCCGCCTGAATAGAGAAGCAGGCATGTGTTAAAGGATCCTTTTTCGGCTTCGTGAGACGCTACTTTTTTGTATGTGGTTTCGTTTTTCATGGTGGTGTTCTTCTTTAATAATTTTTTGAAATTTGGTTTTTGAATAATTCCCCTCTCGAGAGGGGACAGATTGCAGAGCGTTCAGCGAAGCAATCAAGGGTGTGTTTGTTAAAGCAATGAGCCCTCAATGAACACACCCCTCACTCGTACTAACAGGCTTCGCCTTAAGTACTCACTTTACCCCTCTCAAGAGTGGATTTTTAATTCTCCATTCGCTATCAACGTCTTGCTTTCTTCATTTAGTAGTCCTGCAAAGACACCTTTAGAAACAATCATTCGGTTTTCGGCCTGCTGGTACACCCAGGAATTTTCATGGTCGATCACTTCGTCAGTGACCTCAACGCCTCTGTGAGCAGGCAGGCAGTGCATAAATCCGGCATCCGGTTTAGCTTGTGAGAACAGCTCCAAATTTATTTGATACGGCTTGAAGTACTTCATCTTCTCGTCATACAGGTGCTCCTCGCCCATCGAAATGAACGTGTCAGTATATATGGCATCGGCATTTTTTACGGCTTCAGATGGATCTGCCAGCATCGAGAATGTTCCTTTATATTGAACGGATAGAAGGGCAAAGTACCGGAGCTGATCATCCGACCAGCTGTACGACTCTGGGCCTGAAAAATGAACGGTATGACCGAATTTCAATAAAATTTCGATCAGAGAAAATGCTACGTTGTTTGCGTCTCCCACGAAAGCCACCGTCAGCTCTGTATCTGCTCCATAGTTTTGCTGAAGGGTATGGAGATCAGCAAGCGCCTGCATCGGATGGTGCTTATCACACAATGCATTAATAATTGGAATAGAGCTGAATTCTGCCATATTCTTCAGGGTTTGATGCGAATAGACCCTCGCAAATACCGCATCGCACCAGAGCGACACGTTTTTCATAGCGTCTTTCAGTGATTCCCGGCTTGTAAACGGTATCGCCTTACCGCTGCTCAGAAGAATATCCGCATCTATATGAATAACATTACCTCCCAGGTGGTTGATTGCGGCTTCCGTTCCGACTTTTGTCCGCAGTGACGGTTTTTCAAATACAAATGCGATGTTTTTACCCGCCAACTCACCGTCGGGATTTTGATGGAGTTCGGCGCTGTAATCCAGCAGGTACTGAATCTGATCCGGCTCGACGTCTGAGATGGTTAAAAAATTAGACATGATGTTTACCTTAAATTTGGTGTTGAATTTTGAAAAAAATGGATGGTTCCAAAGGGATGCCTTTGGCGCAAAAAAAAAACGCCTGCTTAATTTGAGTTAAGCAGGCGTTGTGAAAGTGGTTGGGTACACAGCTATATCACACGCCTGAGCGACGGCGGCGAGAAAAAATAGTTATGCTGTATGTTTCAAAATTCATACACTTAAACTGGTGCAATTATATTTAAAATCCAAATCTTCTTTTCTTCATTTTTGATTCTTAACCAAAAACACTTTTTTTCCCGTTGTTGCAAACATTTATTTTCTTAAACGTTATACGAGCCAAGGATGTTAATCAGATGTACACAAAAATTTGCTATAATATTTTTTGCCTCCGAGTTTGCCTCAGGACTCAAGTTGCACGCCTGATGCATCGGTAATTTTATCTAAATAGTCGACTAGTATGAAAAAATATCGAATTTTATTCTCGGTGCTGCTCTTTGTTGCAGGGTCAGCTTTTGTTCTGCAGGACTCACCCGAACAGCTACCCGCTCAGTCCGGTGTACCCGGCAGCGTTAGCATCATTTCGGTGTCTGGGACGATAGGTCCCACCACCACTCAGTATATCAAGCGAGGCCTTCAGGCGTCCCTTGAGCGTGGTGATGAACTGCTGGTCATCGAACTGGATACACCCGGAGGATTGTTATCCTCAACACAGGAAATAGTTCAGGAGCTCCTTGGATCGTCTCACCCAACGGTTGTTTATGTAACGCCGGAAGGTGCGAATGCAGGCAGCGCAGGCACCTTTATTACGCTGGCCGCACACATCGCGGCTATGTCACCGGCTACCAACATCGGCGCGGCGTCTCCGGTTTCAATGGGTGGTGGAGAGATGGATTCCGTATCGCAAAAAAAGATCTTCAACTTTTCAGAAAGCTATATTGAAACGATTGCCGAGCGGCGAGGCAGAAATACGGAATGGGCAAAATCAGCCGTTCGCGACGGGGCCTCTATCACGTCTGACGAAGCCGTGGACATCAATGTGGTAGACCTTATCGCTGAGAATCTGGACGATTTACTTTCTCAAATTGACGGGATGGAAGTTGAGGGAAAAGTGCTTCGGACCGAAAATGCACCCCAAAACAGAATTCCACAAAATTTTGCCGAGATCTTTTTTAGTTTTTTGATACGTCCTGAGGTCATGCTGATTCTCACGCTTGTTTCGATCTACGGTATAATTGGTGAGGTATCTAATCCCGGAGCGATTGTGCCGGGAATGGCGGGTGCAATTGCGTTAATTTTATTACTTTACGGTGTAGCTGCCATGCCCGTTAATATTGCAGGATTTTTGCTTATCGGGCTGGCTATTATTCTCTTTGTGGCAGAAGCATTTACACCGGCATTCGGACTTTTGATTGCCGGAGGTGCCGTTTCCTTTTTCCTGGGGGCGTTAATGTTATTTCAAGATTTACCGGAGGAGATGCAATTGAGTTGGTATTGGCTGGTTCCCGCAACAATCGTAACTGTACTGTTCTTCGGCTGGATTGTAACATCCGGCATTAAAGCGCAGTTTACCGGCGTTCATTCCGGAATTGAATCCGAAGTGGGGCGCGAAGCTGAAGTATCGGACCGCATTACACCTGAGATTGAGGGACGGATATTCCACAATGGCGAATACTGGCGCGCAGCGAGTGACGACATACTGAACGAAGGCGACCGGTGTATAATCGTTAGATTTGAAGGACTTAAAGTATTTGTAAAACCAAAATCAAAACAAACCAAAAACAAGGAGCTATCTGATGGATAATGCAGGTGCATTTACAAACTTAATTATCTGGCTAATTACAATTGTTATCTTTCTGTCGGTCTTTCTGCCGCAGATGTTTAAAGTCCTTCGTGAATATGAACGGGCCGTTGTATTCCGTCTTGGTAAATTTCAATCCACAAAAGGGCCGGGCCTTATCATCCTGATACCATTTATTGATAAAGTAGAGCGGGTTGACCTGCGTGTGCTTACGATCAACGTGGACAAGCAGGAAGCCATTACCAAAGACAACGTAACTGTTAATGTTGACGCTATCACGTTCTTTCGTGTAGTGGATGCTGAAAAGGCGGTCATTCAGGTGGAGCGCTACATTGGCGCAACTTCTATGATTGCCCAAACAACACTTAGAAGTGTGCTAGGTCAGTTTGAGCTGGATGAAATTCTTTCAGAGCGGGGAAAGATCAATAAGAAAATTCAGGATATTATTGACCGGCAGACCGATCCTTGGGGAATCAAGGTAGTTACAGTTGAAGTTCGGGACGTCATTCTGCCCGAAACCATGAAACGTGCAATGGCTCGTCAGGCAGAAAGTGAACGTGACCGTCGTGCAAAAGTCATTAACGCACAGGGTGAGTTTGAAGCAGCAGCGAAGCTTGTTGAGGCTGGTGAGATGATTGAAAAAACACCGACAGCACTACAACTCCGTTACCTGCAAACCATGAATGAAATCAGCGAGGAGAATGCCACATTTACATTCATACCTTTCCCAATGGAGTTTCTGGAATCTTTCGGACCAAAAAAGAAAGAAAAGTAAGATCTAATTTCGGACTCAAGCATTACAACTTTAAACATAAAAACCCGGCTGCAAAGTGGCCGGGTTTTTTATTTTCTGCTATTCTCACTTACATTAGTACTTACCTAACCAACGCTCAAACCCGATATTTATGAAACTCATGCAACAAACCTGTCTTTTATTACTTGCAGTGGCCATTTCAGGCACTCTGTTTTTTTCAAGCTGTTCAGAATCTACGGAGACCTCTGAAGAACCTGCTGTTGAATGGGCGTTAGCTCTTCATGGCGGTGCCGGTACAATTTCAAAAGACCTGCCGGATTCAGTTCGTCAGCTCTATTATGAAGGTCTCGAAGATGCTGTCCGAACCGGTGAGCTTGTCCTGCGCGACGGAGGCTCTGCCCTCTTTGCGGTTGAGCAAGTCGTCCGGGTTCTTGAAAATAATCCACTGTTCAATGCAGGAAAAGGCGCTGTCTTCACAGCCGAAGGCACTCATGAACTGGATGCTGCCATCATGGACGGCAGCACACTCGAAGCCGGAGCCATCACAGGGGTAACAACCGTTAAAAACCCTGTTTCTCTGGCACGAATTGTGATGGAAGAATCACAGCATATTTTCTTCTCGGGCCAGGGTGCCGAGCAGTACGCTGATCAAACCGATGTTGAACGCGTTGAAAACGATCACTTTTTCACGCAAAACCGCTACGACGCCTGGCAACGAGCACAGGGACAGTCGATGAATCTGCCCGGTGAAACGTCTCCGCTAAACAGTGAATGGTGGATCGACAAAAAATTTGGGACTGTAGGTGCCGTTGCGCTTGATATGGACGGCAATCTTGCAGCTGCAACGTCAACCGGAGGGATGACGAACAAGCAGTTCGGGCGCGTGGGCGATGTGCCTATTATAGGCTCGGGAACATTTGCCAACCATGTGGCAGCCGTATCGGCAACAGGTTGGGGAGAAAAAATCATGCAGCAGGTATCCGGAAATACCATTGCCAACCTGGTAGAATTTGGAGGATACACTCTTGAAGAAGCCATCGACTTTTTGCTTGAAGAGCGCCTTCAGCCCAACGAAGCCGGATTTATTGCCGTTGACAGCAATGGAAACATTGTTACAAAAATGAACACACCCGGAATGTTCAGGGGATCTGTTAATTCAAACGGTGAGCAGGAAGTGAAAATCTGGATCGAAGAATAGCAGAGAATTTATTCGCTTATACGAGCTTTTCAGTAAAGGAGGAGCTCCGGCGGACGGATCAAAATAAAAAATGCGGGAGCGGATCGATTAAGATCTATCTGCTTCCGCATTTTTAATTGTACCAACAATCAACAAATTTATCTTACTCTATGCCAAATTCAAACTGATCTCTCAGCTCCTGCACATAAATCCCGATATCATTTCGTATCTCGAACAGGCGCGCATGGAAATCAAAGTACGTGTTGTTCTCAAACCGAGGTGATTCTTTCATGTTTTGAAGCTTAAGAAGCGCGTCATTTGAGCTTTGCAGTGCTTTTTTTGTATAAGCAATATTACCGCCCAGCACATCTTTTTCAAACCCAAAAGAGTACCCGCCAGCCAGTTTCGCTCCGATCTTCAGAATATTGCTGACAAACTCATGCACCTGTTGACTCATCATGTGTGCCGGAATAGATTCTCCCCATTTTAGCACATCGACGGCTAAATCAATAGATTCCCTGTAGACCTCGAGGTTTTCTATAGACCCGTAATCGGAGTATGTAAAATCGTCGCTCAGCTCTTTCCAGTCTTCACCGTAGTCAAAATCATCGTCATCGTCATCAGTTTCAAGAAATGGAGGGAGTTCATCTCTGAAGAAAAGGTCGTCATCAAAATCATCATCGTCTTCTTCGTCTTCCCAGTCGTCTTCATCTTCAGGAAAATAGGCTTCATCAAACAGAAGCTCTTCCTCTATATACGCTTCCACGGCGTCCATTTCGTCAAAACTCTCTCTTAACAGACTAATCCACCGGGGCACGTCCTCGTTAGGGTCCGATGTAATGAATTTCCGGAGTTGTTCGCTACGTTTTTCTATTTCGTTTAAGTGAGACTCCCACTGGTGTTCGTTCCAAATAGGATCTCTGTCAAAATCGTCAAAGCTCATACATTTGATGTGCTATATGATTCATAGTAATGTCTTGCGATGAAATTACCATTTTTTGGATTGTAAAAACAGCAAACTGCATTATAGTTTCTTAAGCACATCCACTATAACGCGTGTCATTTTGGGCTCTGCAATAGATGCAGCCTCTAAAATATCTTCTATATTAACCGGTTCTAAGGAATCCGGGAAACATTCATCAGTAATTGCAGAAATTCCTAATACTTCCATTCCCATATGAACGGCGGCAATAACTTCCGGAACAGTACTCATGCCAACCACATCAGCGCCGATGAGGCGAAGAAATCTATACTCCGATTTTGTTTCGAGCATCGGTCCGCTCAGTGCAATATAAACGCCCTGATGCATCTGTAGATTGCTTTCAAGCGCCGCATTTTTTGCAATATCCATTAGCCGTTCACTATACGGCTCACTCATATCCGGAAACCGCGGCCCGAGATCCTCGTCATTGGGACCCACTAACGGGTTATCCCCAATCATATTTATATGATCCCGAATAAGCATGATATCGCCAGCGGTATAGTTTGGGTTCATCCCGCCACAGGCATTGCTCACAAAAAGAGTGTCGGCCCCATTGGCTTTAAGCACGCGCAGCGGAAAGACGATCTGCTGCATGGTGTAGCCTTCATAATAGTGGAAACGGCCCTGCATAGCCACGACTTCTTTTCCTCCCAACGTGCCAAAAAGCAATTTCCCGGCGTGGCTTTCTACTGTAGATACAGGAAAATGAGGAATCTTATCGTAGCTTACCTCAGTTTCGATATCCATCTCTTCAGCAAGCTGGCCAAGACCGGTGCCGAGAATCAGCATGTAGTTTGGCCTCAGATCGGTGTGCTCTTGTATATATTGAAGGGCTTCAGTTCTTTTTCTTCGAAAGGTCGCGACAGATTCTATGCTCATTTAACGCAGTTCATACAGTTAATTAATCAATATCTTTTAAAATATCGTCAAGGTTTTCGGCTCCCGGAGGTACCGGCTGTTCTTCCTTTTTCTGAGAACGTTTCTTTGTTGATGTGGATTCCTTCCGATTTATCTCTTCTTGGTCACCGGAATGCCCAGCATCTTCTTTTGGAAGTGAAAACAGGGATGCATCATCTCTTGAAAAGTGCTGAAGGGATTCTTGCGCCATTTCAAGGTACGATTTCATTCCGCCTATAATCTCTTCACGCCGGTCGAGCAGGCGCAGAATGCTCTGCCTGATTTGCTGTCGCTTTTGGTTAGCTTCCCGAACGATGGCGTCTGACTCCATCTCCGCTTTTTCAATTATATTTCTCGACTCTTTTTTTGCCCCAACGAGTTTCTGTTCAGCAGAATCTTTGGCTGTTTGAAGTGTTTCATGAAGTGCCTGCTCCACACGTTCGTAGTGCTTCAGCTTTTCATCCATCTTATCGAGCTGGGCTTCCATCTCTTTCATTTTCCCAACCATGTGCTCCCACTCACTAGCTACAAGGTTTAAATATGCCTTAACCTCTGATACATCATATCCCCGTAATGATTTTTCGAATTGTTGCTGCTTAATCTCGAGCGCTGTGAGTTTCATAAGGTATTAGATGACTATGTTGGAACTAATCTGTTACTGGTTAAGCATATTACGGAGGTTTCCGGATGACTTGGACTCTTCAGATCCTTTGTCATCATCCATTTCTATCTCAACTGCTCGTGAGTGTTCCTTTTTATTTGTTCTGCTTTTCTGTTGAGCTTTAGGTTTGCTTTGCAGCTGGCGATCTTCTGATACAATCTCTTCAAGGTTTGCAATCCGGCGTTCAGTTTTCTCTTTAAAATCTCGCAGTGCCGACAGGAATTCTTTGTTCTTCGTGATATCCTCTGAACTATTTTTACTTTTCATCCACGTTTTGATGAGCCCCCCCAATATTGCAAAAAATACAATTGACACCACACTCCCAAAAACAATCGCAACAACAATTAATTCTTCATCTGCCATATTCAATCACCTCTGTTTCTTCGCTATATTTTCAACCTTGGATTTATTCTTTTCCTTTTGCGATTCTCGGTCATCAACCTCAATATGACCTAACGAATCTTCATTAAATGAAGAGAACTCATCGGGATCACCGGCTGCAATCGCCTCCAGATTTTCAACTCTCGATTTAAGTTGATTGGTCAATATTTTCAAGTCTTCCAATTCAGCTTCATTGCTGTTGGTCTGGTCTTGCCACTTCAGTTTATTTTTTTGATAGTCGATTATATAACCGCCAATGATGGCTACCAGCGGTATCAAAACCCATATCCATGCAGACATAACTTTTTCTTTTAAGATATAAATTTTCGGGTAAATCGCATCCTATTTAACGAAGGAATTCAATTATAGTTACGCTCCCCAAAAATTGCTGTTCCGACCCGTACCATGGTTGACCCCTCTTCTATTGCCACTTCGAGGTCATTGGTCATTCCCATCGACAGGTGCTCTAGCTCAACTGCACCGCCATTTAAGTGCAGATGCTCATCTCTCAGTTTTTTCAAGAGTTTAAACTCTTTTCGAACCACATCCTTGTCATCTGTAAATGTAGCCATGCCCATAAGCCCACGAACATGGGTGTATTTCAGGTCCTGGCCATACGTTAAAATCTTCTCCAGTTTTTCGGGATCACAGCCGCTCTTTTGGTCCTCATCGCTAATGTTTACCTGGATCAGGACATTAACGTGACGTTCAATGCGTGATGCTCGTTTTTCAACTTCTTTAAGTGCCTTTTTCTTGTGGATGGAATCAATCCAGTTTACCCGCTCCACCATATACTTGATCTTGTTTGTCTGTAGGTTTCCAATAAAGTGCCAGATAATATCATCATCTTCGATCTGCTCCATCTTATCCTGGAGTTCTTTCGCCCGGTTCTCACCAAAATGAAGCTGAGATGCTTCGCGGACTTTCAGAATATCTTCATTGGGCTTGGTTTTACTAACGGCCACAAGTGTAATTTCATCTGCAGATCGCCCACAGTCTTCACAAGCTTTTTCAATTCGTGATTCGACCTTTTCAAGCCTTTCTTTTATATCCATTTATTTACTCGTTGATTTATCATGTTCATTCATTTGAAAATGAATAAAGCCCGAAACATTCCAAAAATTTTCTACTCCTTTAAATTTACGGCTAAAAAGTTTTTCAATGGTAGAAAAATAATCGTATTTTTGGGTCTGTGAAAATGCATATGATAAATCAGCGATTCATTCTACAAAAAATCTCCGCAGGCTTAATCTCCTGTAAACCTCAACACTCAGCTCATCCGTGTTTTAGAGGAGGAACCATTTGATGAACACTCAGGTCCGGCATATCACAAATTTCATGCATCAATGGGCCCCACCCGAGTTAAAACTGAGTTATGATAATGTTGGGCTTTTAGTTGGTGATTCCGCCGCATCCGTTTCAAGGGTACTTGTTTGTCTCGACGTAACCGAAGAGATTGTAAATGAAGCCCTGGAAAAAAAGTGTGAGCTTATTGTCTCTCACCACCCATTGATTTTCAAAAAGATCTCTAGTATCAATCCCTCTGATGAGCAGGGACGCATTATATACAAGCTGATAAGGAACAACATTGCTCTCCTTTCGTCTCATACTAATCTCGATGCCGCACTGGACGGGGTGTCATTTGTTCTGGCTAATAACCTGGGACTCGACAATCTGCAGTTCCTTGAGAAAGGCTATCCTATTAGCAAGAAAATTTCTCTGACGACAGGATTTGAAGATTCAGAAGCCGTATTAAAACTTCTAAACTACTACTCCGCTGAAGAGGCTTACTTTTACGGTGTTGACGGGCGAAAAAACGGCCTTAAATGTTTTGAAGCCACGATTGACAGCCATAATGTCAATCAGCTAAAAAGTGCGCTCCAAAAAGAGGGGCTTCTGAAGTCAGGAACATTCCAAATATCCGATATGGAATCGCCGTCCGATAATTTTGGGATGGGCGTCTTTGGAAAGTATCCTGATGAAGGGATTGCCATGGATGAATTTCTGCACCTTGTTTGCCGCGCACTGGATGTTGATTCCGTTCGCTTTTCCGGAAGATCTGAACGGATAAAACGTGTTGCTGTTTGCGGCGGGGCCGGCATTTCACTTAAAGATAAGGCGATGGCTGCAGGCGCCGATGCATTTGTCACATCTGATATCAAATACCACGAATATTTTACAGAGAAAGATAATTTTCTGCTCATTGACGCGGGTCATTACGAAACCGAGTTTCCCGTTGTGGAAGCTATCCGAAAGGAGCTGTCTGAAGCATTTGAACAACTGCAGGTTGATGCAACTGAGCAGATTACAAACCCGATGAAGATCTACGTAAACGAATTCAATAATAAATCAATATAAACAGCACCAACTCCCATGCAAGAGGTCCTTCAACAACTCTCCAACCTACAGTACATAGACAGCCGAATCGACGAAATACGCCAGCTGCGCGGCGACCTTCCAGAGGAAGTATTAGATATTGAAACTGATATTAAACGACACGAAGCCCGGATAAGCCACCGTGAGGAGGAAAAGAAGAACCTCATTGGGGAGAAAAAAGATCTGGAACTGGGTATTGAAACCGCGAAGCAAAAGAATGAAAAGTACGAGGAGCAGCAACTAACGGTCCGCAACAATCGTGAATATGACGCCCTCACAAAAGAGATTGAAGCACAAAAGCAGTACGTAGAAAATGCTACAAAACGTATTGAAGAGATAGAAAAACGACTGATTGAACTTGAAGAAGAACTTGAAATAAATCAGAAGAAACTTGCCGACATTCAGAAACTCTACGAAGAGAAAAAAGAGAACCTCGATAAAGTCATTGAAAGTACCGAAAGTGAAGAGACTAAACTCCTTGAAAAACGAGACGAGATGGAAGAAGAACTCGACAAGCGGTATGTACGAAGCTACAACAGACTTAGAAATGGTCTGAGTAACGGAATTGCAGTCGTCGCTATGGAAAAGGGCGCGGCTCTTGGCATGGCGCTTCCCCCGCAGGCTCAGGTTGAAGTTCGCCGGAAAAATAAAATTATCATCGACGAAAACAGCGGACGGATTGTTGTAGACCCTTCATTTTTTGAGGAATCCAGGAAACAGCTCAATGTCTGATTTCGATTCGTTTCACCATCCTGTCGTGATACCGACACATTGATCCCTTCTTTTCGTATCTTTATCAGATGCTTGCAATCCTGCAGGCATCACCAACTCAATTAATAGATGTTTCCGGGCAGCCGCTCCCCGACAATTCGGGGGGAGGAAAGTCCGAACACCAACGAACACCATGCTTCCTAACGGGAAGGGGTGCCGGTTTAAAGATCGGCTCGACAGCCAGTGCCACAGAAAACAGACTGCCTCGCTAAGGCGCGGTAACGGTGAAAAGGTGAGGTAAGAGCTCACCGGTTTGGCAGCAATGTCAGACGCATGGCAAACCTCATGGGGTGCAAGTTCACGCAGATTGTGTGCCGTTCGTCACATTACAATCGGGTGGGACGCTCAGATCTCTGCAGTAATGCACGAGGCCAGATAAATGGCTGCCGCTCCGGTTCGCCGGTGCACAGAATTCGGCTTATAGGAAACATCTATCTTTATTATCACCAACAGATACAGCCAGCAATTTGGTATTGGAACATAAAAGGCTGATTTTAATAGATATAAATGAAACGACAATATTTTCGCTTTCATAAGGTTTTTAAACCGACAATTACAATAAACCAACTGATTTAATGAAGATTTTAAAAACAGCAAGCCTACTGCTTATTGGGGCAACATTCGCAATAACATCAGCTTTCGCACAAGGAATGGGGCAGCAACAAATGCCTGATTTACCTACATCTGACGATGTAAGCGAAGCAGAACTTGACAATTTTATTTCTACAATTTCTGATATTGAACCTATTCAGGTGCAGCTTCAGTCTGATATTCAGCAAGTTGTACAGGAAAATGATATCTCCATTGAGAGATTTCAGCAGCTTATGATGGCCATGCAAAATCCACAGGCGGCCCAACAAGTTGAAATTACTGATGAAGAACGACAGCAAATCCAAAGCATTCAACCAGAACTGTCTGACCTTCAGATGAAAGCACAAGAACAGATGGTTGAGAGGATCGAAAGCAATGGAATGAATATCCAGCGCTATCAGGCTATCATGATGGGAGCACAGCAGGATCAGGAGCTAATGACAAGACTCCAAACTGCTCTGCAGGATTCTACGGACACAGAAGGTTGATCATTTCCTAACCCTCTTGGGTTGATATAGAACTTTAAAAAAAAGCCATCCTGATTTCAGGATGGCTTTTTTTATGTAAGAAAGCTTAGCAAAACCTGATTATAGCGTAAAATGTAATCTTTGATGATTATTTAATTGCTTATAACCGGTTTTGAGATCCCGTATCAACCTGAGTTCGATTCATAATATGTTAATTGAGGCCTCTAAAAGGGCGTCATCCCGTGCTCCCCCAACGGGATCCCCTCGGGAGATGTGGAATCTCCCATCGTTATCAAGGCAGGAGATGCCACGCCCTGGCGTGGCATGACGGTATTGAAAGTGAAATATCTTAACAAACGCCCTTTTTGGACAGCCCAATATATTTATTTGATATTTTAGAATCGAACCCAGGTTATCATGGTACGGGATCTCTATTGCCCGGGGTTTTGCAAAGCCTTCTATAACCGTATTTGAGAACTTGTAACCCCAATTCAAACAATGTGTTGAAAACGCCATGTTACTGGCGTACTTAAAACGGCATCTCAAATCCTTGAAAAGACGAAAGCGAATTCCGGCCCAACATCCGGAAAGACGGTTAATCGAACTCAGATTTACAGATTCACAGTATATGAGCCTTTAATCTTGCGATCTAGCTCCCGCTTTGCGTCTTTTTCTTTAATGTCATCGCGCTTATCGTAGCTCTTTTTACCGCGGCCTAGCCCAACCAATATCTTTGCGTACCCTCTTTTGAAATAGAGCTTCAGGGGTATAAGTGCAAACCCTTTCTGGTTGATATACTTGTCGACCTCTCTGATCTCTGATTTTTTAAGCAGTAATTTTCTGTCACGCCGCTCATCATGATTATTATGTGTGCCAAACTCATACGGCTTTACATACATATTCTTTAGCCATACCTCACCGTTCTGAAGATAAGCAAACGCTTCGTTAAGGCTTGCCTTGCCGGCACGTATCGACTTAACCTCGGTTCCTTTCAGTGCAACACCTGCCTCAAACGTCTCGTCGATGTGGTAATCGTGACGTGCTTTTCGATTCTGAATTTTTGGCGGTTGATTCTTTTTTTTCGCTGTGTCTTTAGCCAAAATAATCCTGTTTATTGATCAAACCCAACGTCACGAAGTCCTTCCATCACATCTTCTTGCGGACTTCTGTCGGGAATTGTAGCGTAAATATCTAATATCTGCTGAATCTGCTCGCGAGCCACACTATTTTCCGGATTGATTCGGATCACTTCGGTAAACTGAGAAAGAGCATTATTCATACGGGTCCTCATTTCAGTCTGGTCGAACGTGGTCATGCTGTGAAGTCCATAGTTAAGGTGCGTCTTTTCCCTCAACAGCTGAATTTCAGAGTCCGTTTGATCTTCTGCTGAAAGGAGCTCCAAAGCAGCTTCATACTCGTTCTGCTCAATCATCAGATTAACTCTCTCCTCAAGCGACATATCCAGATTTTGTTCAGGCGCATCCTCTCCGCCGCATGAGATCAAAAGCAGACTTAAAACAAATGTGTAAAATAAACTTCGTTTTGTCATGGCATTATTAAATGTAATCGTGGTTCAACTTAAATTTTAACTTATCACGCTAATTGGTGACGGACTGATACACAATATAAAGACGATCATGCTGATCCAGCCTAATGCTCTGCGCCGCGGGCTCAGATGCTGCTCATAAATAACCGGCGGGTGCTCAATCTTTACAAAATAGACAAGAAAGAAGCACCAAAAGACCCAAATGAGTGAGCCTGCTTCATCAACGCCGTCGCCCAAAAAATAAAGATAACCAACTGAACCCATAAGTGACAATGCCCAGATAGGTGCTATCCATTGGTGAGCGTTGTGAAATGCTTTCCGCATGAGAAAGAAAAGAATACCGGCCCAAATGATCGTCGAGGAAAATTCAAACCCGGGCAGCCACTCCGAAAACTGGAGATAGAGAAATGGTATAGCTTCTATACCTGCAAACAGTGTTAGTACTCCAAAGCAGATCCGTGCGGCCTGCTGGTGCTTTTTAAAGCCAATAAGTGAATAAAGAATGTGACCGCCGTCAAGCTGACCTATCGGCATCAGGTTCAGTGCCGTGAAAAACAGACCCAGCCACCCCGCAAACAGAAACGGGTAGTGATACATCTCATACATGGGCGGAACGTTATCAAAGAAGCTTGCCAGAAAACTGTAGAGCAGCGTGTTCCCGATAATAATTGAGCCGACGCCATCAGGAGTTTCAGGTGATTCATCCGGGAATGCCCCCGTTTGCTCAACATGCTCAATCACTGCTTCGTGACCGCTGAAGTTCTCAATAAATGAGGGGTCAGGAAGCGTTGCAAAACCATAGAGTAAAATTATGAGCGACACCACAAACCCGGCAATCGGCCCGGAGATTCCGATATCAAACAGCTTTCGGGTGGTGTGAATCTGCTCCTTAATTCGTATAACGGCACCCATCGTGCCGATGCCCAATGGCAAGGGAATAAAGTAGGGGAGTGAGACCCGGACTTTATGGTACACGGCAGCAAAGTAGTGGCCAAACTCATGTGTTGCCAGAAACCCAAGAAGCAGTGCAGCAAACAGGGCTCCTTGTGGCCACATGTCCAGATAGTTGTCTACACCTACATCCTGGCCGACAAATATAATTCCGAAAAACGTGACACATGCAAACGTCGCAACAAACAGCGCCGTATGCTTCAGAATCTCAACCAAGGTTGGTTTATTGACAGGCTGAGGGACTTTGGTTGTAGCTTCCTGAGTATCTATTTCAGTTTCGGGAATGTTAGAATCTGGGTAAGGCAAATCTGTTATCTAAAAGATTAATTTCTAAGTATGGGAAGGGTCATGCACCGGGCTCCGCCTCGACCGCGGCAAAGTTCATGCCCCTGGAAGCTGATCGCTATTTTTCCCGAAGTCTTGTGGTCAAAAGGTTTGTCTGAATACTCATCAACAAAGTCGAACTGATTCATAATTTTGTACCCATGATCAGACAACGCTTCAAATGTCTTTGTGTTACGTTCATACCCAACAATAACACCGGGAGCAAGTGCAAACACATTGGCTCCATCGGTCCACTGCTCACGAAACTGCGTGGTTCTGTCTTCGCCACCGCATCGAATAAACGTAAATTCCGTCTCCAGTAGTATCTCAAGAGCACTTTTTAAACTGTCATGCTGTTTTGTGACGATATGATCACCGCTTTTATACAGCTCAACCACATTATCTCGCTGCTCCTCAATAGCCGGTGGAAACACAACGCATTCATTCACATCTGAAAACGTGAAAATGGTATCGAGATGCATCGACGAGCGCTTCTTGGGAATGTCAACCGCGAGTACATGCTCAACGTTTCCTGCCAGTAATTGCCCGGCAACTCCCATCAGCCCGCTAAACGAGGTTCGCTCGCTCATACCAATGAGCACAACCTTCTCTGACGCAACAAGTACATCCCCGCCTTCAATAGACTGGCTCCCGTCGGTGTAGATAATGCTGTTTTTCACATCGCTGAAGGTTTCACTGTTCGTCAGAATGAGTTCCATCAGCAGAGATTCTCTTGCACGGGCTCTTTTGGCAGCTTTCGAAAGAATGACTGTATCATTAACAACAGCTGCTAAATCGCGGGTAAAGAGCAGGTTAGGTGCCGGGTGAAGCGTAAAATGACTGGAGGGAGAAATAGATCCTTCAACTACAAACCGAAGGAGCTCATCCGCAGACAATTGTTGCAGGTCTTTCTGAACAGCGGTAAGATTTTCATAAGGAAGTTCGTCTACCAGTGTATCGACAAACTCCCGTCGAACTCCTTCATCCTGGAGACACTCCAGAGCCAAATCTGTAATTTCCAATATTTCACCATCTTCAGGCATTGCTGTTCTGAAAAGATCGAGCATATCAAGATGTTCTTCACGTGCATCTTCTTCAAAAATGATATCATCAAACAGAAGCTCATCCTTCAGCTCAGGGTTCACCAGGGAAACTTCGTGCCCCGGTGTATGAACAATAACTTTTTTCAGGCGATCTGTCTCCGATGGTATATATATCTGCATGTGTATGTGTCAGTAGAGATTTTATTTAAAATGTAATATACGTGTTATGGCAGACCATTATAAATTGGATTATCCATCAACAAACACCTTTGGAGATAGATTTTTGTAAGCGTGTTCAAAATAAATCATTCCATTGAGTTTTCATTCATTTAAAAATGGTTTTATAATTATATCTATTTTGTCGATAACCGAGAAAGATGGAATATTAATACCAATGCTGATGTTACACCATCCATGACAAATAAAACTGAAATAGAATCCCTCATTTACCTGCTCGAAGATCCTGATCCGGAAGTACAAAACGGGGTTAAGAACAGATTCCAGGAACTGGGTGAGAGAGCTGTTCCATTGCTGGATCAATATAAAAGTGAATCCGTTAAGGACAGCGAGCGTCAGCATATAAATGAGATTATTCACAACATTACCTACGGCTCGCTGCTCGAAGATTTTACCGGGTTGATTGACAGCGGGATTACCGGAAGGCGGTCTCTTGAAGAGGCTCTTTTCATACTCGCCCGGTTCGGTAACCCCACGCTGCGGTCGGCGGAATACAAGGATAAACTGGATGATCTTGCCCGGCAAATAGGAAGTGATATCGCTTATACTCCGTCTCTCAATGAGAAAATGAGAATACTGCTTCACTTTGTTTTTCGGGAACTTAGGTTCCGGGGCGACTCCAATAACTATCATGATCCTGAAAATGCATTTCTGGATCGGGTTATAGATCGCCGGAAAGGCCTTCCGATTATGCTGAGTGTGGTAGTGATGAGTATAGCGCGCCGACTAAATCTTCCATTTTACGGCGCAAATATGCCCATCCACTTTATGCTCGTCTACCAGACGCATAATCAAAACATTCTGGTTGATCCGTTTGACGGAGGCACTATCGTTACATACGACCAGTGCTACTACTTTCTGAAAAAGAATGGCATTGAACCGCGGGCAGAGCATCTTGAGCGAGCCAATGAGTCTGAAATTCTTGCGCGCTGCATTCGAAATCTGATGCACAGCTACGCTAAAAATCATCAGGAACAGAAAGTGGCAGACTTAAAAGAGCTGCTCGCACTTGTAGAAACGAAGCGGTAGAGCAGGGATCGGTGAGTAATTTAATCAGCTTTTATCCTAGTTATTTCCCAACCCGTTCCGAGCATCAAAACTTCACTTCAAATGCAGATTCTTCCGGCGGATAGCGGATAGGATCGAGCTGATTGGCCATGGCCGCAAATGAGTTGGCCTCATCACGATCACCAGCCTGTTCATAAAGACGCGCCGCAAGCGCAAACAGATCCGGACTTGCCGGGAATTTATCGATTAACGTCGCAAGAAGCGCAGACGCGTCGTCCGTCTCTTTATCCGCTACGTGAATCTTCAGGCGAAACAGGTCAAACGCCGGATGTGAATTTCCTGCTTTTTTAAGATAGTGGCGGCAGCGGGAGTAGATATTCTTTTCAAAGTAAAAGTTAACAAACAGCAACAGCATAGACGACGGGATATCCATCTCATTCAGGCGATCCTCGAGCGTCCGCAGCAGCTCTCTGCAATCGGCCATCAGTAAGGTTGGCACTATCACCATCAGCTCCCGTTTCGACAGATCACTGCGAAGAATTTCTGTTCGAATTTCGTCTGTTAAAAACTCCAGCACCGCGTCCTGCCATTCATCTGGCGGGTTTGATGGATCTACAGGCGGTGCAAGCTGTTCAAATCGATCAGCAATGCTACCCTGATCCGGAATCTCATACAGAGGTGTCTCGCTCCATTTATCATGTAAACGCGCCCTGTTAGCCCACTTTCGCTGTGGTGTCTGCTTGAATCCCATCGTCTTCGTGGTTGATCCTTCATGATGGACCGCTTTTGCTTCCATGGAAACGGCAATCTGCCCGCCTGAATCGATAATCTGGCGGCAGTAGTCTTCCATCTCAAAGAAAGCCAATCCATAGGAGCTGTCCATTCTCGCCGGATGCTCGCGTTTAACCATAAAACAGCAGCTGTCAACAATATCTGTGAGCACAACAGGGTCGTCCTGTTCCTCCTCAGACTGAGCCATTTGAGCCGCATGCTGAGTTTGGTCGAGTACCGGGGCAACAACCGCCACGCGTGGATCAGCCTCAAACCCTTTCGCAAGTTCTGATACAGCTCCGGGACTTACTTCAACATCATTATGCAGTATGAGGGCAAATTCACCACCGGCCGCCTCAATCCCCTGATTTACGGAAGCTCCAAACCCGGCATTACTAGAATTCGTAATCACCCGGATATTTATAAAATTTTTCTCTTTCAGCTGATCCAGGTAATCGAAGGTGTCGTCAATACTCGCATTATCGATGATAATAAGTTCGGTATCAGACGTTGATACGGCCCCCGCTAACGAGTTCAGGCATCGCTCGAGCTGGCTTTTTCCAACTCCCGTTGTTGGAACAATAACCGAGTATCTAACCTCTTTTTCATCACTTTCATGCCCCGTCTGTGCCTGCTCAACTTCCGTTTTGGCGCTCTTTTTTTGATCATTCTGAAACGGAGCTGCCGGACGCATCTTCTTGAGATCGTGCTTAAGTTCGGCAGCTTCAACATGGCGACGTGATTTTTCAAGTGCGGATATTTTTATCTGCGTCCCTTCATAATGGTCCGGCTCTTTCTTGAGAAACAGATTAATCAGCCTCAGTGTATTTTTTGAATCATCCTGAGCGAGCAGTTGCCTGCACTGAGTGAGCAGATCGCCATTACCTGCCGGCGGTTCAGACTCCACTTCCGCTTTTTGGAGGTGTTGTAAAATTTCTGCTTTTAGTTCGCCACCCTTCTCCGATCTGTGTACTGAGCGAATAAACTCTTCAAGGTTTATTCCTACCGGCGACATGAATTGATTTTGGGCGATTACAAAAAACGGATCTGTTCTGTGCCATACGTGCTCCTGGTGGATACGCATCGCCAGTTCGGCCCCATGAAGGTGTGTCAAAAACGGATTGAAGAAAAACGACTGCCCTTTCAAAACATCACGATTCCAAATATAGCAGCTGTCATCCGGCAGCCTGCCATCTCTGGCATCCCCAATCCATGACATCGAACCCGCCGGCAAATTATAATCCAACACCCAAACAGCTGCGGGGTCTGAGTTAAACCTTCTTAGCGCATCTTTAAACAGGCTTTCGTTAAACCTGTCGGCCCGTTCCGGCGCCCATACAAATTTGCCGGATGCCTGGTTTAGCGCTTCATTCAAGCAGTTCCCGCGACCCGTTGGCTGTTCGTGATCGAGCAGGAAAACAAGATCGTTATCGCAGTTCTGAACCGCCTCATGGAGCTGGCTGCTCAACTCGTCAGAAGCTGCATCATTGATGATGATAATCTCCAGACCGGCATACGACGTTTTTAAGAGAGAATTTAGAAGATCAAGCAGGTGCCTGCCTGACAAATGGGTCGTAAGAAGCGCGGATACTACAATTGGCTGATGTTTCATACATAAATTTGGTTTGAGCCAAATATACAGGTTGATGTTACATCTTAGAAAGTACTTTTATATAAATACCCTCTCTATTTTTTGCTGAATCTTTAATTCTTGCTCCTAAGCTGTTAAATTGATTTCTGCGGTTTAAATTAAATAATCTTAATGTCCAAGATTAATTGTAACAATGTAGATTGAAAAATCTCTTGTCACCACCCGTAAATCGTCCTCAAATGCACCCGTTTGTATCTCAAGATTCTCAATGCCAATCCTGATACATGATAAGTAGCTACTTTTTAATCCTTTACCGGACTGCAAAAAGGAAACCGGTATATACATTTATCAATCTTGCCGGCCTGGCAGTTGGTATTGCCTGCTTTATATTTATCAGCATTTATGTTTGGGATGAACTCGGGTTTGATCAGCATCATCAGCAGAAAGATGATATCTACAGAATTAGCCAGATCAACACTTATGAAGGCGACGAGACACGCTCAGCAAGTACACCTTTCCCACTGCGCCAGGCCGTATTAAATGACCTTGACGGATATGTAAAAGAGGCTGCACGCCTGTTCGATATGGAGGCCCCTAACATCTCGATCGGAAATCAGGATAGTGATCTCTTTTACCGGGAGGACCATTTCTACTTCAGCGACGCCACTATATTCAACATTTTTGATATACCTCTTCAAAGGGGTGATCCCGCCACAGTCCTGGCCGAGCCTAACAGCGTGGTTATAACACCGGAAACTGCAGCGCGCTATTTTGGAGATGTTGATCCTATCGGCAAACAGCTGGTATATGAAGGGCTTATTATACTTACTGTCACCGGTGTAATGGAACCCATGCCCCGACAGAGCCATTTCAGGGCCGATCTCCTGGCGTCATTTGAATCCCTGAGAAATATCTGGAGCAACTACGATCAGATTGCTGAGCGGTGGCTCTGGACGCCTAACTGGACCTATATTCTGGCTGAGCCCGGGGCAGACAGGACTCAGCTTGAACAGCAACTCACCTCCTTTTCCGAAACATACTACGAACCTTTCTATGGTGAAAATGAGCAGGTGGAGCTACAGGCGCAGCCACTCACCGACATTTATCTGCACTCCAATGCCGACAATGAGATCGGCCCCACAGGCAGCTTTCTCTATCTATTGATTTTTTCTGCCGTCGGCGTTCTTATCCTTGTTATTGCCTGCATCAACTATATCAATTTATCAACCGCCCGTGCTCTCACACGATCGAAGGAAGTTGGACTTAGGAAAACAATGGGTGCACACCGCTCACAGCTCACAGGGCAGTTTCTATTTGAATCACTTGTTTATACGGTCCTTGCCGTACTGATCAGCGGAGTTGTTGTGGTAAATGCCATGCCGTATTTCAATCTTTTTACAGGCAAAGAGGTAGAACTGGCTTCATTCAGCTGGGGTGTTATCCTGGGAATAAGCCTCCTGCTTGTTGCTGCCATCACGCTTCTTGCAGGATTCTACCCCGCTACATTTCTGTCAGCTTACAGTCCTATTGATGCCGTAAAAGGGACATTTACAGCAGGCCAAAAAGGCGGCAAGCTCCGGAGATCACTTGTTGTTTTTCAGTTTTCTATTACAGCAATTCTGATCATTGGCACGTCACTGGCTTACTTTCAGTATCAGCACATGCAGGGAAAGGATATGGGTTTCAACCGCGAGCAGGTCATTGTTGTGCCGGCTTCCATGAGCCTGACTATCTGGTACTTCGATGAATTTAAAGAACGTGTTCTGGCACATTCGGGTGTCTCACAAGTTTCGGGATCAAAAACGGTGCTGGGTTCCGATGATTATTTCACCTATCAGATTGCGCCGGAAGGGTATGGTGAGCAGGAGGCGTACTCAATTGCCAAAATGTTCGTTACTCTGGATTTCCTTGAGACCATGGATATAGAATTGATTGCCGGCAGAGATTTTTCCAATGAATTTTCTACCGATCCGCAACAGGCGCTTTTGATCAACCGGGCCATGGTTGACTCCATGGGGTGGGGAACTCCCGCCGATGCTATCGGAAAAACATTTCGCGTTGCTGATGAGACTGCGAATGTCGTTGGCGTGACCGAAAATTTTCACTTTACACATCTTCGATACGACCTGGAGCCTCTGATACTCGATCTCCCGGAATCGGAGCGCCAGTTTGTCTCCAATATCGATTTCTTCAAAATACGCCTGTCAGGTTCAAACACGGAGGACGCACTGGCTCATATTCAAAGTGTCTGGGACAGTATCGATTCCATGCATCCATTTGATTTCTTTTTTCTGGATAGTAAAATTGATGAAATGTATGAACAGGAGCAACAATTTAGCTCGCTGATGGGTATTTTTACCATCCTCGCACTTGGTATTGGCTGCCTTGGCCTTCTTGGGCTTGCCTCGTACTCCGTTAGCAAGCGAACACGTGAAATTGGCGTACGAAAAGCTATGGGAGCAACAGCGTCACAGATTTTTTATCTTCTCAGCAAGGACTATGTAAAACTGATACTTTTGGCGCACCTGATTGCACTCCCGATTGTGTACTTGCTGGCAACTATCGGGTTTAGTGAATTTCCATACGCTATTAACCTGCACCTTTACCTGGTGTTAACGTTTGTTTCTAGTATTGTGATTTCAATTTTGATCAGCCTTTTTGCCATCAGCTCGTTTTCAGTTCGTGCATCCCTTATCAGTCCGGTTGAAAGTTTAAGAAGTGAATAACCAGAAGCAGCAGTAGTGACTCCGAATTATGGGAATGGATAGAAAAATTGAAAAGAAAAGATTCAGCAAAGGCGCAGTCGCTGCGTTTTTCCTTGTTGTTGCAGCCCTTGCACTATTCCTCTACACCTACTATCTGCTCGATCGGCGATCGTCAGAAACCGTTAGCCGCGATGAGGTTATAATTCGTGAAGTCACTCGCGATTCTTTCCAGGAGTACATAGAAGTGAGCGGGGCTGTTCAGCCGCTGCAGTCAACTATCCTGGATGCAGTAGAGGGGGGAGTTGTGCAGGAGGTCTTCGTTCAATCAGGTGAAACGGTTTCAACCGGCGATACACTGCTGACGCTCTCAAATTCCAACCTGCAACTGAATGTTCTGCAGCAAGAGGCCGGTCTTTATGATCAGATCAACAATGTTCGGAATTCCCGCCTGAATCTGGAACAGAACAATCTCCGACTCAGAGAAGACCTTGCGAGTGCTGAAACACAGCTGGACCTTCTCCGGCCCCGATTTAAACGCGACAGCTCACTTTACAGTCAAAATCTGATTTCCCTGCAGGAATTTGAGGAGACGCGTCAATCGTACCGTTTTCAGGAGCGCCGCTACCATCTAAACTATGAATCCTTTCAAAAAGACTCCCTTCAACTACAAAATCAGCTCACACAGCTGGATAATTCCGAGGAGCGCATGTGGAGAAGCCTTGAAGGAGTGCAAAGAATCCTGGATAATCTCGTGGTTACCGCACCCATATCTGGTCAGCTTTCAACGGTTGAATTAAACCAGGGACAATCGATAAGCCAGGGCGAGCGACTTGGCCAGATAGATCAAATGGACGGGTATAAGGTTCGGGTTGATATCGACGAGTTTTACCTGTCACGCGTCACCACAGGGCTGGAAGGAAGTTTCTCATTTGCAGGTGAACGGTATGACCTTGCTATTACCCGTGTTTATCCTGTTATACAGGACGGAAGTTTTCAGGTAGACATGAATTTTACAGGCGATACGCCTGATGGTATCCGACGCGGCCAAACCGTGAGAGTACGCCTTGAACTGGGTGATCAAACAGAAGCGACACTGCTTGCACGCGGTGCATTTTACCAGGAAACCGGCGGCAACTGGATTTACCGGATTGATGAATCCCAGAATCGGGCGATTCGCCAACCTATTCGGCTTGGGCGGGGAAACACACAGTATTTCGAAGTTTTGGAAGGATTAAGCCCCGGCGACAGCGTCATTATCTCGGGTTATAACACCTTCAGCAACACTGACGTGTTAGTTTTGGAGTAAGTCACTTTTAAGTGTAAAAATTTAACTGCTTAAAACTGATTTTTTTTTCTACTTTCAGAAACGGCGCCTGAAAAACATCTGTGTTTAAAAAATATTGACCGCCGGGTATAGCCACCTGTTCCGGTTTGGTAACATAATCAGTGTGTGTAATATCAGCATCTACAAAACGGCAACTATGATTCGTACCCGTAATTTAAAGAAGCTCTACCGTACCGAAGAGATAGAAACCACAGCTTTGAATGGTATAAATATTGAGATCAAAAAAGGTGAGTTTGTAGCTATTATGGGCCCTTCCGGCTGCGGTAAATCCACACTCCTGAATTTACTCGGTTTACTTGATGAGCCGTCGTCGGGCGAATATTATTTCAAAAGTACTGAAACATCGGGTTTTAATGAGCGGGAACGGGCCTCACTTCGCAAGGGTAATATCGGGTTTGTATTTCAAAGCTTTAACCTGATTGATGAACTTACAGTTTTTGAAAATATTGAGCTTCCTCTCATGTACCTGGGGCATTCTCAAGATGCGCGTAAAAAGAAAGTAGAAGAATCTCTTCAGCGGATGAGCATGATGCCCCGTCGAAATCATTTCCCGCAGCAACTCTCCGGTGGTCAGCAGCAGCGGGTGGCTATTGCACGTGCAGTTGTGGCCGACGCCGATCTTATTCTTGCAGATGAACCCACCGGGAATCTTGATTCTGATCACGGCGATGAAGTAATGAGCCTTCTGACGGAACTCAACCAGCAGGGAACAACCATTGTCATGGTCACTCACTCGCCTCACGACGCAGGTTTTTCCGACCGGCGCATTCATCTGTTTGACGGATCCGTAGTAGAAGAACCTGATGAAAATGATTATCACGTATAATCCGGATTTCAGCTCCATCTCTCTCATTTAATGCGTTTATTAGCACGACTGCGGAACGTTTTTCGCTCTAAACCTCATTAAGGTAATTGGTCTATCAGCCTAACCTACATTACCTTATGAGATTTATTCAGTTTTCCCTTCTTCTATTCATTGCAGTTCAGTCTTCAATTGTCACACAACCGTCACCACCTGAAGTTCGCGATCTGGATCGCATCTTTAACATCGGCACTGTACAAAGTCTCATGATTGAGAAAGAGGGAGACCTTCTGCATGAAGAGTTCCGCAGCGGCATGACCAGAAACAGTACCACAAATATCAAATCTGCATCCAAGAGTATTATCTCGCTGCTGGTAGGAATTGCAATTGATAAAGGCTTCCTGGAAAGTACCGACCAACCCATTGCTGAGTTCTTTCCTAAATACTTTGAACAAAACCCTGATTCTGCTAAGGAGTCTATCACAATCAAGAATCTCCTGACAATGCGCAGCGGGCTCGAAACCACCAGCTTTCAGAATTACGGCCGATGGGTTGTAAGTGATAACTGGGTTACGTTTGCACTGGATCAGCCTTTTGAGGAAGAGCCGGGCGGGCGCATGGTGTACAGTACCGGCACATCGCACCTGCTATCTGTTATACTTACCCGGGCAACCGGAATGAGCACGCGCGAATTTGCCACTGAATTCCTATTTGACCCGCTTGATATCCGCATCGGAGGATGGGACCGTGATCCTCAGGGGTATTATATGGGCGGTAATAACCTTGCTATCAGTCCGCTTTCACTGCTGAAAATTGGCAACCTGATGCTGAATCGCGGATCATACAATGGTGAACAGCTGGTATCCGAATCATGGATCGCAGACTCTTTTGATATCTATACACGAAGTAACTACAACGATTATGACTACGGCTATATGTGGTGGCAAAAACCCGCCGGCACCAAAGACGTCATTTTTGCATGGGGCAACGGCGGCCAGTACATCATGATGCTCCCTGAACTTAATGCAGTCATAAGTATTACGTCAGATTTGGGGAGAAGCAACGGTTCACGCCGGTATCAGCGGCAGCTGTTTACGTTTCTTGAAGAAGAGATCATCCCTTATTTGCTGGAATCATAAATAAGAATTGCTACTCACGAAACGGCATCGGGAAGACCGGCACACCCACGTGGCCGCCTACACTAACAGACCGCACTCCGAACAACCAATTATCCTTAGAGACATTTTCTAATGTAAAGTGAGTATTTGCTCCCACAAACTCTTTATGCTGCCATACCGGTGATGTTGTCTCCCTCCACAACACTTCGTAACCGGCAAGGTTATCGGACTCTGAATCACTCCATCGCAGACGGGTATCGTTTTCAAGCTCTGTAACATTAATTCCAACATTGGCCGGTGGCTTCGGAGACCGGGCCAGATTAGCCAGAGCTGAAAGATTAATGTCGGTAACGCGTTTTAAATAGTCGTAGTCGATGTATTCGGCACGATCACCATATCGAACTCCATCTGTTTCACGCACGTCCTGATGCTGGTGATTGTACGTTTCGTACAGTTCTGAAAATCGCACTGCCGGAACTCCCTGCTCTAAAAACGCCTGATGATCACCGCCTCTCATGTAGCGGTCGGTTCTGTATATAAGCTTTACCTCCATCGATTCACTATAGCTTTCAGATACCTCTTTGATGGTTCTCGCAAGCTGGCGTGTCGGCATATCGCTCTCTCCGCCGATTTGCAGATAGCGAACTGTTTCTAAACCGAGCACTCCGTCTGCCGGAACTCCTCTTGCAAATAGTCTTACCAAATTGGGAGCAGACAGTGTTCCATTTTCCGATTCAGGATTTCCAATAATATCGTTGGTAATCATTCCTGCAATATGTTTGCTCCCTGATGTGGCATCGGTTGCCCATCGCCGTGCCCCAAGCAGCCCCTGCTCTTCACCTGCCACAGCCATAAAGACAAGTGTAGCGGGGAAACTGTATATCGACATCACGCGCGCCAGCTCCATTACAGCTGCCGTACCGGACGCATCATCGTTTGCCCCCGGCGCCAAAGACTCCGAGTCCATTCTATTTGACGCCCGTGAATCATAATGGCCGCTAACGACGAATACCCGGTCATCAGCCGGATCTGTACCCGGCAGCGTAGCTACTATATTCACAATGTTTACGGTGTTGGGAATACGCAGGGTTGACTCCTGCAAAAATTTATAATACTCAACTGTCAGACGGCTACCGCTCTGCATGCTATACCGGTCCAGTTCCCGCTTTATCCAGCGCCGTGCAGCCCCGATTCCAAATGTGTCGCTCTCCGTCTCAGACATCGTGTGGCGGGTGCCAAAATTCACCAGTGTCTCAATCTTCAGTTGTAGTGAATCAGCAGAGACGGCCTGCATCATTTCAAGTATTTCAGGGTCAAGCTCTCCAAGTTTTATCTGGCCCGGATCAGTTTCAATATACGTACACGCTCCGGCAAAAAAGAGCAGCAATAATGCAATAAGAGACAACGGGTTACGCATGGTACTAAAGTATATTATTTGTAGTACCTGATTATCACCTATAACGCAGAAACAGTCAAGATGGTAGATGTTAAAAGATGGTGAGATTTATTAAATCGGATTTACAAAAGGGGGAGTTTAATTGGCTTTGGAGTTGATTCGATTTGCATCTCAGGTATACCATTGGGGCATTAAGGCAACATGAACAGAGACCTCTTTAATGGTATATTAAATTTAAACTGACACACTCTCTTCGCAAGGATATCACTCCTCATTCTGTGCCATTTTTTTCTTTCTAAGCATATAGAACAGGGCAACGCCTGCCGTGACGAATGCAGATACGATAGTTAACTCAATGACGGTGCTGTTCAGGTGTGAAAAGGAGTCCGGCCGGATGAGGTATAAAATGAATTTATAGGTGCCACCGGCAGCAAACGCTGCAAAATAGATGAGGAGTAATGTGCGGATTTTCACGAAATAATTGGTTTTATTACTGTCTTCATATGTGTATTACAATCGAGCTGTATGTTTTTAATTCTCTTAAAGTCACAGTCTTCAAACTATAACTCACTCGTTCATGCTTGTACTTGTCATTAACTGCGGAAGCTCATCTGTTAAATATAACCTGATTGATACATCAGACGAAAGGAATATTTGCAAAGGGCTGGTTGAGCGAATCGGGGCCGTAACTTCTATCGTGAAGCATGAACCCGAGGGACAGCGACACACAAAAAGCACCCGCACCATTTCGAACCACAGCGAGGCTCTGCAGGAGATTATGAACTACCTGCTGGATACTGAAAATCAAATTATTGAGTCTCCATCGGATATTAAAGCTGTTGGTCACAGGGTAGTTCACGGCGGTGAGATGTTCAAGGATTCCGTTTTGATAGACGAGGACGTAACTACTGCCATTGAACAGGCGTTCGACCTGGCACCGCTCCACAATCCACCCAATCTTCGGGGAATTCAGGCGGCGCAGAAGAATTTACCTGACATACCCCATGTTGCCGTGTTTGATACCGCCTTCCATCACTCCCTTCCCAATAAGGCTTTTTTATACGGTATTCCAAACAGGTTCTATCGCCGGTATAAGATTCGTAAGTATGGGTTTCACGGCACCTCCCATTATTATGTGAGCCGGCAGTATTACAAAACGTCAAAGAATAAAGCTCAGAACACAAAAGTCATTACCTGTCACCTTGGCAACGGAGCGTCAATTGCGGCGGTTGATGGAGGGAAATCTGTGGATACGTCGATGGGGTTCACGCCACTATCCGGATTAGTAATGGGTACACGCAGCGGAGATCTCGACCCGTCTATTCTCTTTTATCTGATTGAGAAAGAGGAGCTTTCACTGGCCAACGTACACGCATTGCTGAACCGCCACAGCGGCCTTCTCGGCGTAAGTGGATACGCCAGCGATATGCGCGATCTTATTGAAGAAGCCGGTAATGGTGACCGACGCTGCCAGCAGGCAATCGATCTGTTTTGCTATAAAATCAAACAGTATGTCGGGTCGTACATCGCCACAATGAACGGCTGTGATGCCATTATCTTTACGGCCGGGATTGGAGAGAATGCGCCACTGATCAGGGAGCAGTCAATGGCAGGGATGGATTATCTCGGGATCGAAATAGATAAAGAGAAAAACGACAGTGCTGAGCGTGGCACCATCCAAAAAATTAGCACCGACTCTTCAAAGACCGATGTGTTTGTGATACCGACTAATGAGGAGCTGGTCATTGCCATTGATACCGCTAAAATTGCGCAGGCAGCTGATCAGTCGCCCTGGGTTTAAGTTTAGGTTTGTGGTAGATAGAGTTTGGTAGATGGTAGATGAATTGTGGGGTGCCCTGACACCAAATCTATTTTTAACATCTTTCCTTCATCTTTGTCTTTTTGAAAAAAAGATTACAGGTTGTATAGATATCAAGAGGTGAGGCACTTAACCGAATAAGATGTACGTTACCGATTATTCTTCAACTAATCTAAAACCCATGCCAAAATCATTCATCATTAAACTATCCCTCATAGCTGCAGTGCTGTTTACATCATCATGTTCCAGCTCAACAAGTCCACTGGATGACAATAGTGAGCTATTCAATTTGGCTGAAAATGAAGTCAAAATCGTTTGTATAGGCGCGTCAGCCGGCGACAAAGGCCAGGTAAACGGAGTGACGTTTGAGGCGGTTGACAACGATCTTCTGAGAACCCGCAGGGATGAAGATGCAGATCTCACAACGTTGTGCACAACTCTTGTAACCGATATGTCCGACCTGTTTAGAAACGATAATAATACACAGTCTACCAGTTTCAATCCGGATATTAGCAGCTGGGATACCGGAAACGTAACTACAATGGAAAACATGTTTGCGGGTCAAACAGCTTTTAACCAGGATATTGGGAGCTGGGACACCAAAAACGTTACCACTTTATACGGCATGTTTACGGGTGCAAATGCATTTAATCAGGATATCGGGAATTGGGATACCGGCAGCGTTACCGACATGACAGGCATGTTTTTTGGTGCGGATGCATTTAACCAGGATATTGGAAACTGGGATACCAAAAACGTCACCAATATGTTTAGTATGTTTTCTGGGGCAGATGCATTCAACCAGGATATCGGAGGCTGGGATACAGAAAACGTAACGAATATGTTCGCCATGTTTTTTGTTGCAGAATCCTTCAACAAGGATCTCTCAGGATGGTGTGTTGAAGAACTTTCGGAGAAGCCATCGGATTTTGACCTGGGAGCTGACAACTGGACGCTGCCAAGACCTGATTGGGGTGAGGCTTGCGAGTAGTGCTGTTTTTAGCAGGCGGGGCATGAGGTTCTGATAGTAGATGGAGTATTGAGCAATCTTATGTTTCTAATTTTTAATTCACTAATCATCTAATAAACCAACTAATAGTCCAGCTTCCACTTAAGATCAACACCCTGGCGACTATCATCACCCTGAGTAATAATAAGCTCCAGATTCTCCCGCAGCATATATTCCAGAATAAATAGTGTTTTTGGGGTTGTGCTGATCTCATTTACAAGGGCAAAAAACGTTTTTCTATTTAGATACCAGCCGGTAAGGATGGATGTGTTGCTGTCAGAACTTGTGCGTGAGTTGTCGATCTGGACCACGTCAATTCCCAGTCGCTGAGAGGCCAGCAGTTCCACACGGTCAAGCAGCACATCAAGCGCCACGTCGGTTGCGCTGGTTCCCCCGCCGCTACCCGCTACGGCCTGCTCCCATGAATCAAGCTCATAAAACGGCTTGCCAAAAACAGTATAGCTGAAGATATCCTGCAGCTCCATTTGAGGCTCACTATCAAACCGAAATTCAGGATCCTGCGCCGTGCCTTCAATGATGTAGTATATCTTTACATCGGTGCCTGCCTGCGGCGGTTCATAGATCGAGCGAATATTAAGGTCAGGGTTATCAACCGGTCCCGAAAATGTGACGGTGGCCTCATCAAGCTCAAAGTTTTTACCCAGAGGCCGCGCGTATCCTCTGACACCCTCCAGCTGCCCAAACATTTCAAGGTCGCCCGACGGCTTTTTCAAAAGGTCAACGTTTCCGTCAAGTTCTATTTCCAGATCGAGATACTGTCTGTTTCGGATATAAAACTGCCGTGTAAATGCCACATTTAATTCCATCTCCAGGTTTTCATAAAAATCGAACGGTTCCGTCTCTTCTTCATCTTCCAAAACGACGTCTTCAACCGTGTTTTCTCCAAAATCCTGAAGGAATACGAATCCATTTAAAAATGAGAGAGAGCCCGTCAGCTTTGGCTGTTCAATTGTTCCTGTAATATTTGATGTGAGATCTATAATGGCGTTGTATTCCTGCGTATTTACAGCCCGAAACTGTGTGCCCCGAATTGAAATATCTATATTTCCCGGCTCAAGATTTTCTATATCGACCGATCCCGAAGCCCTGATTCGCCCGGGGCCACTTTGCATACTGAACTGTTCAAGATTGATCACATCAGGTGAAAAAGAGACCGTACTCCCTATGTTATCCAGCACTATTCCGGCAGGCACGACCCTCATCGAGCCACCGGTTAATTGAAGCGACCCGTTTGGCTGAAGATCTCCCAGTGTGCCGGCTACGGTTAGGTCGCCGTCAATACGCCCTTTTATCTGCCTTACCATCTGCCTGTTCACGAAATCATTTACGATCGCCAGGTTCAAATTTTGTGTCTGAAGGTTAACCTGAAGGCTATCTTCTTCTGTTGGCAATACTACATCAGCTTTTCTTAAATCAAGCATGAAGGGTACCACGGTGTTAAAGTCCAGAACGCGCTCGTTGCGTGAGGTTATAGATCCTGAAAAACCGAAATTCTCCTGTTCATGATCGTATAGCATCTCTACACTCACTGAATCGATTGGTACCCCCGACAACCGACCATTTCTGAATTTCAGTTCGCCATCAAATTCAGGGATCCCTGCTTTACCTGTCATTTCACCATTAAATGTTATAATTCCAGTGGTCTCTTCCACCAGATTTCCCGGTATAAATGAGGTCCAATAGTTTGCCTCTGAGCGGTTCACACGAAACTCGCCTTCAATTTCACGGTCAAAAAACTGATCGTCAAATGTAAGGGGATCACCGGGCAGATAGGGTACTCTGGCACTGCCCCGCAACAATTCTGAATTCTCGTGCCAGCCGGCAAGTGAAACGTCAAGCCATTCCTGTTTAATCTCTCCGGAAAAACGCAAAGAATCCATCACGCCGTTCTCAAACTTTAAAGAAGACAGTAATCCGGTTGAGGTGAGAGCCAGTGAGTCCGGTGCGTTGTTCAATTGAATGTAGGCCGACAGATACCCTTCCAGCATATCTTCACCCATCAACGTTCTTTGCAATACCCCAATATTCAGATTTTTTGCATTCAGCCCCGCGTTTTGGCTTAAGCTGTCGACGTGTGGAGCCCAGAGCTCCAGGTAAGAGTATTCGTCATCGGTTTGAACACGAAGTGAATCTACCCTTAGCACGTCATCCTGATAGAGGATGTCGAACGACTTTTGCAGATTAAGAGTCCTAACCGGTGTTTCAAATTCCAGCCTGTGTGTTGTCAGTCGCACCCTTTTTTCATTAAACTGATATTCTCCGGAATGTCTAAGCTGTCCCTCTCCATCATTTATTAGCTCAAAACCAATATTGCCAAATGTATCTTCATCCGTGATCAGAGCTGAGGCCGTTATGGTAAGATCCTGAATTTTCTGTCTCAGTACCACCGGCCCCTTCATTTCAAGTCTCGAGTCAACTTCCGGCTCATCCAGAAAAAGAACGCTGATGTTCCCTGTTATTTCGTCTGATGAAAACAACGTATCTATCTCCACCTCTTCAAGCGATAGATTACCATTAAACTCGAGCTCTCGATTGTTGTTTCGCTCGAGAATTCCGTCAAACGCTCCATTAACAAGAAGCTGATCAACCCCAAGCAGCGGTGCAAACGGGAAGAGGTCTTTTATCTGTGCTGAAAAATCAAGGCGGTTCTCAAGGTTCGTGAAATCTGTAAGATGCTGACGGAGTGAAATTTCCGCATCTGCTATCGGGCTCAGCAGACGGGCGTCTTCTACAAACAATATTTCATTTTCTACTCTGAAACCTGATTTCAGTGTATCAACCGGCTGCCCGTTAATAATTGTTGAATCAAGCTGTGCTGTGGCCGTCAATTCAAGACTTTCAACATCAAATGACCTCCCCTCTCCCTGTAAGTGACCATTTATATATGTTGGGAAATTTTCTAATCCGGTAAAATCCGCGACGTTTAATTCCTCAAGTGACAGATCAAACACATAGTCCGGATTGCCGTTCCAGTTATTTATTGTTGCAACAGCCCTGGCTGTACTCTTATTAATTCTGCCTCTTAATCTTCCCGAAATCTCACGAGGTGATACCTGCCCGCTAAAGCTAATTTCTGAAAACGGCTGTTCACCGAACCGGCCCTCATCAACTGTAAGTGTAATCTGGCTTTGGAGATCCGTCTGTTGCACCCCGCGCCCCTCAAGATCAAGAGTCAGCGACAGGTCACTGTCGAACGCCGGGTCATTCAGCCAGGTAGCTATATTTATTCCCACAGCGCTGGCCTTTGCACTCCAGGAGGGAATTTCTGAGAATATCTCAGACGCATTTGCCCACATCTTAATAGTTTCTGCCTCTTTTTGAATCGTACCGGACAGATCCGCCATGCCGCGATTCAACCGGTAATCAAAATCACCCTTGTCAAGTGAATACTCATCAATTGACAGGTTCGTAAACTGAAGTGCACCCTCCCATCCGGCAAACGACGACTCCAAAAGATCAACTTCTCCGGCCCCGCTTAATCGGGCATACTTAAGATTGGGCAGGGTTGAATCGCCCAGCAGTTCCCGCCCGTTCAGCTGATTAAATTCCAAAGTCAGCTCTTTCAATCGGTACGGATCTGAAATGTCGGTCAGCGTGCTCATCATCAGATCCCCACCGGTTCCAGCATCAACCGTCAGGCGTGTTTCAAAATTCTCAAAATCCCCCTGGAAGGAGAGGCCAATATCCAGATTTTGCTGAAGCGGGTATTCTTCGAGATAAGCTGACACATCCCGAACCGAGAGCGGAGTTACTGAAACATTTCCGGCCAGAGATTGCTGATCAAGGAGTTGAGCATTCGATTGAAAAAGTGTGCGGCCTGTACTGATGACCAGTGACTCAAGCGTTACTTGTTCGTCCTTTGCTACCGCCTGCATCGACACATCAATCGGAGAGGGGAGCCGGCCCTCACGTATCCGCAGATCGAGCTCATCGAGCGACGCGTACCATCTGTCGGGGAATACTTCAGCACCTGCCTGAAGGTTTATATTTTCAAGCTCTAAAAACCCATCAGGCAGTAAAATATCTGACTCGATGGAGAGATTCGCCCGCTCTACCAAAATTCGGTTTATCTCCCAATAAAGCGGGGCAGACTCTTCTGCAGCTGTATCCGCGGGCGGCAACAGGCGCTCCACATTCCAGACTGAGTCATCCTGTTGCACAAAGCTACCGTTCATGCCTGATATCCTCAGGTAAGAGAGCTGATAGGGTTGAGTGAGGAGAGAAGGCAGCGTGTACTTTATCTCGGCAGAGTCAATCGCCACTATCTCACGGTTTTCACTGTCGGTGAGGTTTACCCCATAAACTGTGACCCCAAACAGTAAATCTCCCTGCATCCGGTCGATGGCAAGCTCACCGTTCAGCTGTGCATTCGCCTGATTAACAGCAATCTCACGTGCATATGAGAGCAACCAGTCACTTTTCAGGGCTAAACGCACGCCAACCGCCATCGTCACTATAATCAACAGTGCGATCAACAACTTGAGTGTAAGCGAGATTTTCTTTTTAGGTTTCTCTTTCGTCAAAACGCCTGTCCTATACTAAAATGAATACCTATTCTGTCCCATGTATTGCTGCTTCTGTCATCACCAAAAATGCCGAGATCACTCTCGGATGGATTCACTTTATAGCCCACATCTATTCTGATCGGACCTATAGGTGACTGATACCTTAAACCTCCGCCGATCCCAAACTGGATCGGCCGTTCATCAACCCGATCGACTGCCCGCCATACCTGTCCTCCATCCAGGAAGACACCAAGGCCAAATCCATTAAAAAGAAAGTTTAGCTTTTGCCTTAATTCAACATTGAAGGTTAACAGTGCACGTCCCCCGGTTGGAACGTATCCGGCGAAGTCGCCATTGTCTCTGAATGACGGCCGTTTTGGACCAAGTTCCTGCCTCGACCAGCCCCGAACGGAATTCGTACCTCCTGTAAAAAACCGGATGTTTGCGGGCAAACTGTCCGGCTGGGTATAAAAAATAACGCCAGTATTTATTCGGGTTGCCAGCTTGGTGTTTCTGGTGAGCGGCAGATAGTAACGGGTATCAAGTGACAGTTTTTGAAACGTAAATGTACTTTCTCCAAATGTACCGGAGAATTCAGCTGACGGCTGCACGACCCATCCTTCCGGGTCTCGCGTTATACGCTGGCTGAAGTAGCCCGAAAAAAGTAACGAGGAGACATTATAGTCAAGTATGCTATCCGGCAGACTCACCTGCTGCCGCCTGGAAATCTCTTCGTTCGCAGAAAATTCATAAGAGGCTGTTGCTGTCTGGCCTCTTTTAATCTGATATATCAAACTATTTGTGATACCTATCCGCATAAGTTCAAAAGCAGGTTCAAGACGTCGCTGACCATAGGGAGATGAGACAAAACTGCTGCGTGAATTGAAAACGTAAGGAATCAGGTAATCAGCACCCAGCCGCTGCTCGATGAACGAACCGCGGACGTTAAATCCAAGCCTGTGTCCTGTTCCGGATATATTCCGGTTTTGCCACGACACACGCCCCCTGAGATACTCCTCACTGCCAAACCCTACCGTGGCCTCAAGCGTGCGAAGCGGATTTTCACGAACCCGCACCTGAAGATCTATCGTGGAGTCTTGCTCTTGCTCCGGTATGGTAATAGTTGCAAACCGAAAAAGATGGTGACCAAAAATCTGGCGCTGAGATTCTTGTATTCTGCGGCTGTCGTATACGTCACCCGGTCTAATCTCCATTTCGCGCGCTACAATCCGTTCCGGAACCGTTTCAATTCCCTCAAACGTAAATTCACTGAAATAACTTTTTGCTCCCGGCTTCAGCATTATTCGCACATCTGCCTTTTTTGCCAGCGAGTCGATATCGGCTTCAATATCTACAGACGCCCAGGGGAAGCCATGATTCTCCATAATCTGAGAGAAGCTTCCCACTACGTCCGGCCGCCGAATGGTCTCATACCGATTACCTTCCTGGAATTCATGCCTGCCCATCGTCCGTTCAAACGACCTTTCGCTCCTCAATTCATCTGCAATAGTGGAATCTGAGTCAATGATTACCAGGGATGACGTAATTCGTATTGGCTCTCCTTCCCGAATCTGAAAGACCACGTTCCGCTTCCAGGCATCCTTTGCGGCCGTATGTTCTACGCTTACCTGTACCTGATCGTAACCCCGGCGTTCATAATAGCGCATGATACGGATCCGGTCGCGTCTTAATTCAGTCTCATTCAGCCTGTAATCCTTAAACTGCCTGAATATTTTTCGCAGCAAGTTAGGCTCTTTTGTTGCGATAACCTCATTAAGGACGATGCCTGAATAGTTATCATTTCCCTCAAATGATACATTCCAAACGACAGGCTCTCTCTCTTCCTGCATAAGAGAATCCGCCAGTACAGCACCGCTCTGAAAAATAAGCAGTAACGTCAATAATAACGTTTTCCGCCTACTCAGGGACTTCAATTTAAAGTGACTCGTGCAGATGATTCTCAATGGTCTTTGATTAATAATCGTGAGCTCTATAATACATTTTTTAACGCAAAATTTAAGACCTCTAATTCTAATCCGTGAATACTCAAAGTCCATTCTTCTAATTTTTTACTTCGATGGATGCCATGATAAAAGTTTAAGTCTCATATCGTATAATTTTGGAAATCTACACGTCGGCTCTTCACAAATTGTTCACTCATAAGCTCTATATTTGTATTGATAGTTTAAAGAAACAGTGCCTCCCGCTCATTTCACACTTACTCATGAATTTTATCAAGTCAACCATTTTCAGCGGTCTACTTATCGCTTTTATAGCACTGTTTGCGCTGCAAAGCTGTGGCCCTGACCGGCTCGATGATTTCAGTGACGAATCGTTTTCCCTGATGAATCAGAATGGAGAGAACGTGACATTCCCGGATGATTTTGAGGGTTCACCTCTTGTTGTTGGTTTTATTTACACTAACTGCCCGGATATTTGCTCGTTCATTACCGCAAACGTTAAAAAAATCTACAATGCTGATAGCTATCCGGAAGGCACACAGTTTGCTCTTATTACGTTCGACCCCGAGCGCGACAGACCCGACGTTCTGAAAAGCTATGCCGGTGCATTTGACATGGATCGTGAACCTTTTCAGTTTCTTACAGGCACACCTGTTGAAATTGAACGGCTGATGGAGCGTGTTAGTGTGCGTAAAGCAGTTAGCGATCAGCGGGAAACCGAAAACGGAGAGTCGATTTACTTCTTAAGTCACTCAGATAAAATATTACTTATCGACTCGCAGTCTCGTTTGGTATTTGATTATGGTGGAAGTATGACACCCGTTGATATTGTGGCCGAGGATCTCAGTAAACTATAATCTTTTATTTTTCCTGGCAAAAACATTAAACCCATTGTTCAAATGAATATAACACCACTTTTCTATGCTGCAATAACAGCAATTGCCCTTCTGTTTTTTTCATCCTGTCAGCAGAAACAAAATCAACAAGAGCCGGCGGGCTTAATGGCGGGCGAAGGAATTGAGGTCCAGGACGCCTGGGCTCGTCCAGGTGCTGATGGCCGCATGAGCGCCGCATACTTTCTGATCAGCAATTTCAATAGTGAAGATGATCAGCTGGTATCCGTAGAGACCGACGTAGCACAAAGCGCGGAAGTTCACGAATCGTATGAACGCGAAGAAGGAATGATGAGTATGCGCGAGGTACCCCGGCTCGATCTGCCGGCGCAATCAACGGTTCGGTTTGAGCAGGGCGGACTGCACGTTATGCTGATGCAGCTTACGCGTCAGCTATCCGATGGGGATACATTTGAGCTGACACTCACGTTTGAGAAAAACGACCCTGTCACCGTAGAAGTTCCGGTTCGAATGTAGCGCATGAGAGATCTTACCAGTTGATTATGTACCGGCATTACGGTATTTAAACTATTTAGCCTGAGCTCTATTAATAACCAGATTATTGAAAGTCCTCATTCCATTAAGGATGCCCCGGGGCGATAAAAGAGAGTTGTTCATCAGATTTTTTGAAACCCAATGAGCACCCTCTGCATTCGCTTTTAATAATCGAATTCAGGTATTTAGTAAAATAAATGGCAACCGATACCTGTTGTAGTGTGTTGATTGATAATTACTAAAGCATCCTTATGAGCGAGCCTCTGAAATACATACTCCTGATTTTTCTGACCATATTTATGGCAGCAGGTGTGTACATATTTCAGCCAATCTCAGCGGGTGTTGAAGCTCTCACAAAAATATCCCCCTGCAGCCAGCCTCTTCGATACAGTATCGGCAGTATCGACACACGATTTGCAGTCTCTGTTCCGGAGCTCGAACAGGCGGTTGAAGCCGCGGCAAGAACCTGGAATTCCGGCACCGGTACCGCACTTCTATCAAAACAGACTGATGATTTACAACCGGCTGATATTGTCATCCGGCTAGTGTATGATGGCAGGCAGGAGCGTACGGATCGTGAAGTCCGGTTCAGGGAGCGGATTCGGTCTCAGCAAATCCGGCTCGACCGACAGCAGATTCAGCATGATAAAAACAGAGAGTCTTTTGATGAGCAATCATTGCGCTACAAGGAATTTGCTGAGAATACCGCAGAGCGTCTGAACGAATTGAACGAGTGGATTCGGAGGAAAAATGAAAATGGCGGGTTTGTCGGAACTGATCTGGAACAGTTTGAGCAAAGAAAAAAAGATATAGAAGATGCGCAAGACCGGGTTTCAAACGACCAACAGGAGCTGGATAAAATAGCCCGGGCAATCAACAGTGAGATGGATGAACTAAACGAGAAATTCGCAGATCACAATCGTTTGATACAGCGGTATAATGATGAGTTTGCCGGTGATTTACGGTTTGCAAAAGCTACCTACCAAAAAACATCCGAAGGCGGTATTGTTACCGTCAATCAATTCATGAATGATAAAGAGCTGACGCTTATCATCGCCCATGAATTGGGGCATGCCTTAGGATTAACCCACCTTCAGCAACCTGAATCTGTCATGTACAGTCAAATGGGTGAACAGCAACTCAACCCCACCATTCAACTTACTGCCGCCGACAGACAAGCGGTCCGGCTGCTCTGCAACTGATTCCTTATCAATTCATCGCGTGCCTGTCGCCACAGACATCTGCTTAACCATCTACCTCCTAATAGCTTAGGTGCAAATTTTCTGTTGTCTGATATTTATTTTTGATGTACTCTTGAATTAACCATTCAACTAAA
>Ga0307966_1000252_pt1 | contig 44741 bp, 45 predicted proteins | sample OrgLakmetagen646_FD_203141 | JGI IMG/M metagenome (GOLD analysis project Ga0307966, IMG submission 203141) | Saline water microbial communities from Organic Lake, Antarctica - #646 | ecosystem: Environmental > Aquatic > Non-marine Saline and Alkaline > Saline | place: Antarctica: Organic Lake... | reverse complement strand
TCTCGGGTAGATACTGAATACTGCTGAAAACAAGTGCAAATTGGCAATTTGCTCGATTATCAAGAACGGCCTGTAATCATCATTATGTAGCTTTAACAAGACAGCTCAGCTGTCCGTCTCCGCGCGCTTCCACGCCGCTAGCACGTCCATGACACCCGCGCGGTTCTCGGCTGCGATCTGCGCGAACGCGGCCTCGTCGCGGGCCAGCGCTTCGGGCACCACCTTGTCGAGCAGAGCCCAACCGTCTGGCGTGAAGCGCAATTGGTTGCGCTTGGTGTTGGTCGGATCAGGCAATTCCGCGACCCGTCCCGCCTTCGCCAGACGTCGCAGCGAACCGCTCAACCCGTCTTGTACATGCTCATCTCGCGCGCGATGTCTTCGCCATTGATCGCGCGCTGCGCCGCCAGCGTCATGATGAAACGCCATTCGGGCAGGGTCAGGCCAAACTGCTGGTCCATCCGCTGGGGAAACGGCTGCACAATGCGTTTGGCCGCGACCAGAATCCGACACGTCAGCGTGTTTGCAATGCGGGTATCGACCTGCTCTTCCGGGGCATCACTCATGGCGCGTACGCGATAGCCGGGCAGCCAGAGTGTGAGCGTGGCTACACAAACGATAAGCGCCACCCGCAAAAGGCGCGCAGACATCCCGCCAAGGTTCATGATCGCGCCCGCGAGGAAGAAATGGAGAATGGCGTTAAAGGCAGTATTGTAGAGCCGTTGCATCAACGTCTGGATCAGCACAATCTTGGGCAGCGCAGGCGCGAACTCCACGGCATAAAGCCCCACCGTCGTCGCCCTGGCCAGCGCGATCGGCGTGCCCATGGCCTTCATATCCTCTTCGGCCTGCGCAAGCTCTGCGGCATGCAGCGCGCGTCCGTCCGCGCCCGCTTTATCTGCGGCGGCGGTGCGCCAGCCAAACTGCTTTGCGCTCATGCTCGCCCACTTCTGCGGGCTCATCCAGATGCCCACGCGGGAGTTGATGTAGTCGGTGGAGATATTACCCTGCCCGGCCACAAGACCGGTTTTCAACGCGTTGAACAGTTCCAATCCCTTGATCGGTCTGGGCACCGCCCCCAACGCCTCGAACGCACCGATGATCATCGGATGCTCCGGCGTGCGAATTTTAGCCCCGCAAGGTCCGCAGGCGTGCTACCAGGTTTCTCGCCCGTGGTCAGCGCGCGCGCAGGGCGGTCTCCCGGATACCCGAGGTAGACGACGCCCGTCGCGGCCTCCACATCGTCCATCATACGCTCGAACGTCGCACTTTCCACGTAGCGGTGGAAATGCGCCTGATCGCTGAACAGGAACGCGACCAAAGCACCGGAAACGGCCGCGCCCCCTTTATCGCGATCGTCGCCGCCAGATCGATCAGATGCAGATCAAGCGCGCCGGGAATGATGTCCACCGCCATCGTGCCGCCCGACATTTCCGACAGATTCGCGGCAAAGCGTTCGGCGGCGGATTGATAGGTGGTTTGCGTCGGCGCCACATGGGCCAACCGCAAGGTGATGTCCTGCCCGACCGCGCCCTGCGCCGTGACAGTCAGTGCGGCAGCGGTCAGCATGGATTTGATGATTGATACGAGGTCTCCTGCCAAAAACACGAGCCTTCTTGATCGTAACGCCAAGGAACTTCACCGCAGTGTACCAAATGTTACAGATCAAGTGACATTTTCTGAGGGAGGACTTGGAACGGCGGACATTTTTCAGGCGTGCGTCTACGGCTATGCCAAGCGGCGCATGTTCTTTGACTTCACCATGACGGAGCATGACCGCCGCAACGTGCAACTGCACCTGCTGCCTACCGACAGATCCCCGCCTTCCGCGCCACCGCCCCCGTCGATATCTTCATCATCGGCAGTGATCTCACGATCGGGGCGCAGACGCACACCCACGGCAATTTCTTCGTCATCGACGAAGATGCCAAGGTCGAGATATGGACGGAGGTCGGCACGCTCCTCCTCGTCTGCGCAGAGGGGCGCGCCGCATGGCTCAACGCGGAGGCAGGCGATAGCTTCGGCTTCAACGGGCGGCGCTGAAGGCGGCTCTCACAGCTGCATCGCCCCCACGCTGCCCCCGCCGCAGACATAGAGCGTCTGACCAGTCACAAAGCCGTTCTCCGGATCGCAGAAGAATAAAAATGCGTTGGAGACGTCGCGCACCGTGCCCAACCGCCCCACCGGGATCCGCGAGGCCAGCGCCGCCTCACGGTCGCTCCCCTTGGGAATGATGTCCCAGAAATTATCCGTCCGCACCGGGCCGGGGGAGACGACATTGACCGTAACTCCGTGCGGCGCCAGCTCCAGCGCCCAGGTCCGCGCCATCCCGATGATCCCCGCCTTGGTCGCGCCGTAAGCCGTGCGGGTAGGCACACCGAGGGCCGCGCGCGAGCCGTTGAACATCACCCGGCCAAAGCCCCGCCCCTTCATCGCGGGCAGACAGGCCTGAAGCAGGATCAGCGCCGCCCCCAGATGCAACTGAGTGAGACCGGCCAGATCGGCGGGGGTCACCTCCTCCACCAGATTGGGCCAGATCATACCCGCGTTATGCACCAGATGCGTGACCTCATGGGCGCACGCAATCTGCGCACCCGCCTCTTGCGTCGCGGCAGCGTCCAACAAATCGACCTCGATATGATGCAGCCGCGCGTGCGACCAGTCCGGCGCGCCGCGCGACAGCGAGACGACGTCATATCCGCGCGCGCACAGCCGCTGGCCCAGATCGGCCCCGATCCCCTTGCTGCCCCCGGTGATCACTGCGGTATAGGTCATGGTACCACCATCGCCAGCACGCGCAGCGGACTGCCCGTGCCGCCCTTGATCTTGAGCGGGGGGGCGATGAGCAGCGCGCCCGTGGGCGGCAACTGATCGAGGTTGCACAGACATTGCAGGCCGAACTTGCCCGCACCGTGCAGCAGGTAATGCGCGGGATAGGGCGGCACATAATGCGCCCCCTGCCCCGCATCGGTGCCAACCGTTTCCGTGCCAAAGCCGCGAATGTCGCGCTCCAACAACAGCTCCACCGCGCCGGGTGTGGGGCCGGGCGAATGCGGCCCGTCCTCCGCCATATTGAGGTAGGCAGCCCCGCGCCGCTTGCTCCAATCCGTGCGCATCAGCACCCAAGCGTCCGCAGGGATCCTCCCGTGGTCGGCCTCCCACGCCTCGATGATCTGCGGCGTCAGTTCGAAATCATCGTCGCGCGCTGCCCCGTCGGAGCAATCAATCACCACCACCGGCCCGACAAAGGCGCTCGGATCAATCTCGTCCACCGCGCCGTTCGGCACATCCTTGCCCGAGATCCAGTGGATGGGCGCATCGAAATGCGTGCCGGTATGCTCGTTCAAGGTCAGGTTATGCCACTTCCACGCAGGGCCGCGATGGTCATAGGCACTCACTTCCTCCATGCGGAACCGCGCACATTGCCCAAACTCCGGCGGCAACACGATCACCGGAAAATCGGGGTCGAGCGTGTGGGTGAGATCGACGATCCGCGCGTCTCCCTGCGCCAGCGCGCGGGCGACATCAGATGTCAGCGTCATGCCCCTGTCCCCTTCATTTCACGCTCCAGCAGCAGCGCATCCGCCTGCCACCGCGCATAGACGTCGCGCGCGATGTCACCGCAGACAACCTCCTCCAGCCCGTCCACAAGCCCGCCGACGAGTGCGCGCGCCATTGCGGCAGGCGTCACTTTGGGCGGCGGCAAAGGCTCGACCCACGGATCTGTCTCCACCGGCCCCACATACAGATGCATCACCCGCATGCCACTGGCCGCAAACTCGGCGCGCAGGCTTTGCCCGATGGACCGGGCGGCGGCCTGCGAGGCACCGTATGCGCCAAAAGACGCGTCCGGCACCAGCGCCTGCACCGACAGGATGTTCACGAAACACACGGCAGCGTTCGCCCCGTCCTGCGCCCGCGCGGCCATCCCCGGCCCAAACCCCTGCGCCAGCCGCATCAGGCCCAGCGTGTTCACCTCGAACGCGTCCCTCGCGAAAACGGTATCACGCCCCATCACCCCGCCGGGGCGCGTGAAGCTGGCGGTGTTGATCAGAATATCGACCTTGCCGCCAATCTCTGCGGCAAGCGTCTGGACGGAGGACACATCCGTCACATCGAGCGGCAGGAGCGAGACCTGCTCCATCCCCTCGAACGCCGCACGCTCCGGCCAGGCGCGCCACGCCTCCGGCTCGCCCACGACCACATGCACAGCCCCCGCCGCCAACAGCGCCTGCACCAGCGCCATCGCCACCGGCGCGCGTGCGTCCGTGATCAGCACACGACGGTGCTTGGGATCGCTCGACATTGCCCTCAGCACCGGATCATCCTGCATCGTCTCACTCCCCTTCATCGGCAGCGCGACCAGCACGCCCTGCCCCGCCCTATCCAGTTTGAGCGCCATGCGCACCGCGTCGCCGCGCCCGACCTCGCCGTGTAGATGGCAATTCATCATCGGTCCCGCCTGCAGCTGCACCGCCCCCATCCGCCACGGCATGCGCGCGCGGAAATACGGCTCCGGCGAGACGCGGATGGTGGTTTCGGCGAGCACCCTGCCCGATGGGTCCACGTCCCGCCACGGCAAATCATCCGACAGGCAGCGGTGGCACGCATCGCGCGGCGGATACTGCACCGCGTCACAGTCCGCACAGACCTGTAGGCCAAAGCGCCCCTGCGCCGCCATCACCCCCAGCCCCAGCGCCGCACGGCTGCGCGCGACGGGTGGCAACACCGGCACAGTGGTGCGTTTTTGCGGGTCTTTTTTGCGCGGCGGCATCAGCGGCTCCATCATGCGCCCGCCCCTTCGATCACCGCCGCGGTGGAGCACAAACCGCGGTCATAATTGATCACGCCAAAGCCCGACACGGCAGCGCGCCGCGCGTCCGGCACCTGCGTCGTCCCCGCCGTTTGCGTGACCTGCCGGATCGCCTCCACCAGCCCCAGATAGCCGCCCGCCGCCCCCGCCTGCCCCACCGACAGCTGCCCACCCGAGGTGTTGTGCGGGAAATCACCGCCGATCGTCAGATCTCGGTCCCGGACAAAGGCGGCGCCCTCCCCCTTGGCGCAAAACCCCAGATCCTCGAACTGCATCATGCAGATCACCGGATAGTCGTCATAGGTCTGGAGCACATCGATCGCCTCCGGCCCGTGCCCCGCCATCTCCCACAACTCGTCCACATCCACCGCCCAGCCACCGCGCAGCTGCACCGGATCGTCCGGGTAGGCGTTCGTCCGCTCGATGGTCGCACTGATCCGCGCAAAAGGCAGCCCCTTGGCCACCGCCATCTCCTCACGCATGACCACAAACGCCTCCGCCCCCGCGCAGGGCATCACGCAGTCATAAAGGCTGATCGGGTCCGAAATCATCCGCCCGTCGAGGTACTGCTCGAGGCTCAGGGGCTTTTTCATGATGGCCTGCGCGTTGCGGCGCGCATTGTCCCGTTGCGCCACGGCGATGCGCCCGAAATCCGCACGCGACGCCCCGTAGGTCTGCATGTAAGCGTCCTGCAAAAGCGCAAAGCTGGCGTTCGGCCCGCCAAACCCGTAGGGAAACGTCGCATCCATCGAGAACCGCGAGAAGGCCGAGAGCAGAGTGCGGAAACTGTCGATGCGGTTGGTATCACCGGCCACACAAGCCACCACATCCACATCGCCGCATTGCACCGCCCGCGCCGCCCGGCGCAGCGCCGCCACCCCGCAGGCCCCGCCCATCGGCACCGTATCGAGCCAGCGCGGCGAGAGCCCCAGATGCTGCGTCAGCCCTACGGGCGTGTCGGGCGCAAGCGTGAAACTCGACACCGACAAACCGTCAAGCTCCCGAGGGCCCATATCGATGACCCTCAGTGCCGCGCGCAACGCCCGCGCGATCCACCAATGCGCCGTCTCGTTGGTGTAGCGGACGTAAGGCAAGGACACCGGCGCCGTCAGCACGACGCCATCGTAGGGCATCCGCCTCACGCAGCGGTCCGTTTCTTCAGATGCCGCGTGTCAACCGTATGCGGATGCTCCAAAAGCTCTAGCGCGCGCGCCTTGAGCTGTGCGCGTTGCAGCTTTTGCGTCGAAGTCACAGGCAGCTCCTCCACGAAAGCGATATAGCCCGGCGCCTTGTAATAGGCCAATTGCGTGAGACACCAGCGGGTGATCTCCTCCGCCAGCGCCGCCGTTTTCTCGCCCTTCACCACCACACAGGCAAACACCTCATCCCCGCGCATATCATCCGGCACCGCCGCCACGGCAATCCCTGCAATCTCCGGATGGCGCGCCAGCACGGCTTCGACCTCCACCGCCGCGATATTCTCACCGGAACGGCGGATGATGTTCTTCTTGCGGTCCACGAAATACATCGTGCCATCGGACGCGCGCCGCACGATATCGCCGGTGTGAAACCAGCCGCCCTCCCACGCCTCCTCGGTCGCGGCATCATTCTTGAAATACCCGGCAAAGAACCCTCTGCGCGGATCATCGCCCGCGTGCCGGATCAGCAATTCTCCCTGCTCCGCCTCCGCTCCGGCATCATCCACCAGCCGCACGGCAACCGACGCATCCGGCGCCCCGATACACGAGCGGCCCACGTGGCGGGGTGCGCGGTTGGCGCAGATCACACCACCCGCCCCCGTCTCCGTCATCGCCCAGGCCTCCACCAGCGGGAACCCAAACCGCGCCTCGAAGGCCTCATGCAGGTCAGGATTAATGCCCGCACCAAAGCCAAAACGCACGCCATGCGCCCGGTTGCGATCCGACGGCACGGCCGCCATCAGCATCGAGGGCATCACCCCCAAATAATGCAAACAGGTCGCCCCACTGTCGCGCACCGAGGCCCACCATGTGCGCGGATGAAACCGATCCAGCACCGTCAGGCACCCGCCCACCGCAATCATCGCCATGAACGAATAGGCCATCGCGTTCATGTGAAACACGGGCAATGGCGTGATCATCCGCTCGCCCTGCGTGCCTAGCGCGCAAATCCCGCCTGCCGCGCTGTACCAGCGTCCCGCCTCCATGAAATACCCGTTCGTGAGGATGCACCCCTTCGGCTGCCCCGTGGTGCCGGAAGTGTAGAGCAACGCCGCCTCCGCATCCCCCTCCCGCGCGGCCACGCAGCTGTCATCGCGCGGCACGGGCAGCAGATCGCCCGCACAGATCACCGGCATCATGATGCCTGCCGCCACCGCCGCCGCCGCAAGCGCGCCCTGCCTGTCGCCTGTCGCAATCGCCAGCACAGGCTCCGCATGAGCGATCATATAGGCAAGCTCTGCTGCGCGCAGATCGGGGTTCACCGGTACGACCGATATGCCCAGCTTATTGAGCGCCAGCCACCAGATGAAATAGGCCGGGCGGTTCTCCATCAGCAGCATCACACGCTGCCCCTCACGGTATCCCGCCGCCGCAATATCATCCGCGTGGCGCACCACCATGTCGCGCGCCTGCGCATAGCTGATCTCACCTGCCTCGATGCCGTAAATCTGCGCCGTCTCCGGCAGCACATTCAGGAACCCGCGCGCGGGCCAGCGCGCCGCCGTCTCCGCAAACGCTTTAAAAACAGTCTCTGACGCCCTCATGGCAGCAGCTGGATGTTGCGAAACGCGGCATCACTGTTGAGAATATCCACCCGCTTTCCCGCGATGCGCAACGCACCATCCACCAACGCCAGATCGTGCCGCACCGTCAGCGCCAGCAATTGCTGCTCGTCCAACCGCGTCTCCACGTAATGCATCGACGTGTTCGTAACAAAAAGGTCAGCGCCCAACTCGTCCACGAAGGGGCGTTGCAGCACGTGATGGCAGCGGCTCTTGGGCTTCTGGCTGAACGTGCGCGCGCCCGCCAGACGTTCCACGCGCAGCTTGAGCATGAACAGATCCTCGTACATCAGGGAGGTCTCGTTGATCGGATCGCTCTGCTTGTAATCAAGCGGCATCCAATACATCGCATCCGGCAGCCACAGCGCCAGCCACTCCTCATAGCGCCCCTCGTCCAGCATCCGCGCCTCGTCGTAGATGAAATCGATGAGCTGCTCTTTGGAGACGCTCATTCCGCAGCCTCCGACGAAGAGGCGTTATAGGTCATAAACTTGCGCCACGCGTCGAACTGGTTGCGCATCTGCCGCTCGGTGGTGCCATTGGTCTCATGGGTCTGGCTGAAATCCTCGTCCTCCTCCAGCAGGCGCTGGATGTTCACCCATTCCATCCCGTCCACGTGCAACCCCTCCTGCGCGCGCTCGTACATCTCCAGATCGTCGTGCCCGACGATGGAGGTGGGCGCATTGATCATCCGGTTGTACATCGCCGTGCGCGCCGTGAGCTGATCCGGCGCGCCCACAAGGCGGTAGATGTAGCTCTCCACCACCGTGCGGTCCGCGGCAAGGGGGATAAAGACCCTAAGCTGCTGAATAGGGCCTTTGACCATGATGTTGGGGAAGTAGACGGTATTGTGCCGGTTCTCGCTCAGAATGGCCTTGGCGCGGTCTTCGCCGTAGCTCTCCGTCATCGCCTCGAAATAGCCGGGGATGGCGGTATAATCGGAATGGATCGAATGGTGCACGCCGGTGTGCCCGTGCCCGTTGGGCCACGTCCTGATGCCCATGCCCTCGAAGAACTCATAGGGCGACATGAAGGGCGCGATGATTTCCATCGCCGCCGGTTTCGGTGCGCCTTCGGGCAGGTTCAGCTCCTCGTAAAGCTTCACCGCCGTGCCCGCACTGCTCTCATGGGCGACCATCGGGTGGCAGGTGTCGGTCTGGTTCTCGACCAGCATCTTCCAGTTGCAGTGATGCAGATAGCGCAGGGGCGGGCCCACGACCTCGAGCCGCCCCTCGGGCGAGCGGTCCACCATGTTGTCGATGGAGCTGAGACTGTCGCCGAAGAACTCCTCGAACGATATCCCCTCCTCCGCCAACCGCGCAAAGACAAAGCCGCGATAGTTCTTCACAGCCCCCACCGCGCGCATGCCCTTGCCGCTCGGCGTCTCCTCCAGCCCCGTGCCCTCGTACCCTTTCTTGAGCGGGATCGCGAGCAGGCAACCGTCCGTCTTGAACGACCACGCATGATAGGGACAGCGGAAGAACTTGCCGGTGTTGCCCTGCCGGTCAATCACGATCTTGGTGCCCTTATGCGGGCAGCGGTTATAGAGCACGTGGATCTCATCCGCCTTGTGCCGCACCTGTATCACCGGCTGGTCGCCCACCTGCGTGGCAAAATAGTCGCCCTTCTTCGGCGTCTGGCTCTCATGACCCACGAACACCCAGGCATTGGCAAACACGTGCCGCATCTCAAGCTTGTAGACCTCCTGATCAATATAGACGTCACGGTGCACCTGATGCGGCTCTACCAATGCCGCGGCCTCGTCCGGATTTCCCTGATAGCGCATCGTCACTCCCCGTCTATGTCCAAAACCAGTCGCGCCGATTTCGCGCGGCTCACGCAGATTTGCATCACGTCTCCCGCCGCCCGCTCCGCCTCCGATAAAACCACATCGCGGTGATCGGGGATACCGTCCAGCACATCGCACTGGCAAATCCCGCAATCGCCGCGCTGACAATCATACATCACGTCGATGTCGTGCTCCTCCAGCACCTCGATGATGCTGTGGCCCACCGGAACCGTGAACACCCGCCCGTCATTGATCTCCACCTCGAAGGCGCTGTCGCCGTGCTCAGCGCCCGCCGCCTCGAACAGCTCGAAATGCACATGCGCCTCCGGCACCCCTGCCGCCGCCGCTTTGGCCCGCGCCGCATCGAGCATGCCCCGCGGCCCGCACACGTATAAATGCGCGGCGCCCAGACCACCGATCACCCGGTCCAGATCAAGCGCGCTGTCGCCGTCGTCAAAATGCAGATGAAACGCGGCGCCATGCCCGGCCGCCAATTCATCGCTGTATGCCATGACATCTGCCGACCGCCCCGCGTAATGAAACGCATACTCCTGCCGCGCCGCCCGCAGCGCCGCCGCCATTGAGATGAGCGGCGTGAACCCGATGCCGCCCGCCAACAGTACCGCAGGCACCTGCGTCTCGACCGCAAAACTGTTCTTCGGCGCCTCGAACAAGACGTCATCCCCAACCGCCAATCCATGCATCGCACGGGACCCGCCCTGCCCCGCATCCTCCCGCTGTACCGCGATGCGGTAGCTCTCGGGCGCGGCCGGCACCACGTCGAACGCAACGAGCGAGTACGCCCGCGTGCTGCCGGGCACATCAAACACCGCATGCGCCCCCGCCGCCCAACCGGGCAGCACCCCACCGCCTGTTGCGGCGATGGTCAAGCTGCTGATACGGTCGGTCAACGGCGTGATCTGGGTCACGACACCGCGCAATTTGCCCATGGAGTCCTCCTTTGTGAGAGAACATGAATTTTCATATAGTTTGCGTCAAGGAATTTCTCCCCCATGGGCGCTCACGGCATGACAGCTGACCACAACCCGCCCAAATTCGTCGCCGACTACCTCCTCTACCTGCTCGCTGCCGCGAGCGACGAAGCCAGTGCGCAATTCCACGCGGATGTTAGAAAACAGGGTCTACGTGTGCCCGAATGGCGCGTGCTCGCCTGCTTGCACGACCGCGACGGCGCGATGATCACCCACCTCGCGCGCATCGCCCTGGTCGAGCAATCCCGCCTGACCCGCATCATCGCGGGCATGGAGGCACGCGGCCTTTTGGTGCGGCAAAACGATCCAAAAGACGGCAGGCGCGTGCGGGTCTATCTGACCGCTGAGGGCCGCAATCTGACCACACATCTCGTGCCCCAGGCGCAAGCACATGAAGCCGCGCTGCTGTCGCGCTTGGCCCCCGATGATGCTGAGCGCCTCAAGCCGATTCTGCGCGCTTTGATAGAGATTTTGGAGGAGAACACCGCGCAAACCCCCTAAAACAGGACCGCACACTTGAATTTTCTACAAATTGCTTGCGCCCACCGACCCCTTTCGTCAATAGTCACGGAAACAAGGCGATAAACGCCACGTTCCGTGAACACGGGACAAAGGTCGAGGGCACATGAGCAGCAATCAAGACATCGAAGACCTGAATAGTGTCATTCGTCAACACGCGGAATGGTTGTCTGCGCAGCTGAATGCGCAGCGCGGGAACCTGTTTCCGCCCAACGCGCAGAAACAGATGCGCACCTTCACCTCCGGCGAAGCGGCGGCATTGCTTGGCGTCAACGACAGCTATCTGCGCAAATTGCATCTAGAAGGGCGCGGCCCCTCTCCTGCCCTCACCCCCGGCAACCGGCGCAATTACTCCGCCTATGATATTCAGGCTCTGCGCGTTCTTTTAGAGAAGACTGCGCGGAAGCCGGGCGATTATTTACCCGGCCGCCGGGTCCGTCCGGAAGATCCCGGCACATACACCGATCACCTCCAGGTCATTGGCGTGATGAACTTCAAAGGCGGCTCCGGCAAGACAACGACCTCAGCCCACCTCGCCCAACGCCTCGCGCTCAAAGGCTACCGCGTGCTGGCCATCGACCTTGATCCGCAGGCCTCGCTCACGGCGCTGCACGGGGTGCAGCCTGAGTTCGATCTGCGCGATGGTGGCACGCTCTATGACGCAATCCGCTATGACGCACCCGTGCCCATCGCGGAGGTGATCCGCAAGACGTATGTGCCGAACCTCGATCTCATTCCCGGCAACCTGGAGCTGATGGAGTTCGAACACGAGACTCCCCGCGCATTGGCCAAGGGCAAGGCAGGATTGTTCTTTTTCCGGGTGAAAGAGGCTCTGATGCAGGTCGATGGCGACTATGACGTCGTGGTCATCGACTGTCCCCCACAGCTTGGGTTTCTCACGATGTCCGCGCTCTCGGCTGCGACTGGCGTGCTGGTGACGATCCACCCCGAAATGCTCGATGTGATGTCGATGTCGCAATTCCTGCGCATGACCGCGGATCTGATGGATGTGATCGCGGAATCGGGCGCCGACATGAGCCATGACTGGATGCGCTACCTGCTTACGCGGTACGAGCCTGCCGACGCGCCGCAAAACCGCATCGTGGCCTTCCTGCGCACGATGTACGGCGACAAAGTGCTCAATGCTCCCTTGCTGAAATCCACCGCGATCTCCGACGCCGGACTAACCAAACAGACTCTTTATGAGGTGGAGCGCAACGCCTTTACCCGCACGACCTATGACCGCGCAATAGAGAGCCTAAACGCGGTAAACGACGAAATTTCCGAATTGATTCAGCACACGTGGGGGCGCGGATGACCAGCAAGAAAAAGCGCATGTCGATGCTCGATGGTCTGGCCGCTGCGGGCGCACCCACACCTGCGCCCGGCACGCCCATGATGTCGACGAACCGCGCCCTGCGCTCGGCGCGCGATGCGGTGGATTCCCATCAGGTCTGGGATCTTGATCCCGAGACCATAGAAGACGGGCGTCTCGCCGACCGTCTCGACCCGGACGATGTCGCCGATCTGCGCGACGCGATAGAGACTAATGGCCAAATAGTGCCTATTCTCGTGCGCCGCCACCCGACCGTCCCGGATCGGTATCTGCTTGTCTACGGCCGCCGCAGGCTTCAGGCGATCCGCACGTCCCAAAAGGTCCAGACCGTCCGCGCCCTCATCGCCAGCATGGGCGAAGATGCTGCCGTGCGTGCGCAAATCTCCGAGAATATGGCGCGCCGCGATCTGTCATTTATCGAGCGTGCCCTTTTCGCCCAGGAGTTGGTTGAAACTGGTTTTGGCAATCAGACGCAGGTGGCAGAGGTCCTGACGGTGACCAAGTCTTCTGTCTCCATGGCCATCGCCATCGCCGAGATGGTCGGGCGTGACCTGATCCGCGCCATCGGTGCCGCTCACGGCGTCGGTCGCCCGCGTTGGGAAGCGTTGGGAAAGGCCATAGATGAGCAGCAGCTCGACCGCGACCGCCTGATCGTGATCGCCGAAAATCTGCGCAACGAGGCCGAAATCGCACTGGTCGTGGAGAATGAGGTGAGTGAACCCAACGAACTCTCCGTTCAGGCATTTGAAGCAGTTTTCGATGTAGCAGCCGCCCCGCGCAAAACACCAAGGACCCCCACCGCCTCGCCCGCCACGCCCGCATCCGCAAGGCGGGTGATGGAGCTCACCGTCGACGGCAGCTCCAAAGGTAAGGTTGTACGCACGAAAAAGGGCGTCTCGCTGGACTTAGAGAAGGGACCATTTGCGGATTGGATCGAGGCGCAAAGCCAGGATTTGATCGCAGAACTTCACGCACGCTGGATGACGCGTCGCGAAGACTAAGCACTTTGAAACCACGCAAAAGGAGGCACAGTAAGGACGAAAAGAAAAGGTCCCGCAAAGACGACGCTCCACGAGACCCAGACTTGTTTCTAACACCTTCAAGCTAGTGGTCAGCGCCTGCATTCGCAAGTCAAAAGTGATTCGCGGACCCTGAAAGTTTGTCTTCGTGATTATCATTATGGAATACACACCTGTAACGTCGTTCCGGCGGCCCATTTGTGCTGTCATGCTCAAACATCGCGCGACGGCGCGCATGCAGCCCGCCGTGCTTGTCAATAAATGGGAGGCCCTGCGCACCCTTGCGGTCGCCCGCCAGCATTTCGCGCTGTCGGACCGGGACCTGTCTGTCCTGCAAACCTTACTGAGCTTTTATCCTGAGACAGAGCTTGGCGCCGACCAACCCCCCGCGGTTGTCTATCCCTCCAACAAGGCCATTTGCGAGCGGCTCAACGGCATGCCCTGCTCGACGATGCGCAGGCATATCGCACGGCTCGTCGACGCCGGTATCATCGCACGTCGCGACAGCCCCAACGGAAAGCGTTATGTCAGGCGCGGCGGCGGTCCCGATACCGCCTTCGGCTTCGACCTAACCCCCCTCGCCTACCGCCATGCAGAGTTCGAGGCGATTGCCAGCACCCTGAGGGAGACGGAATCGCGTCGCAAACGGCTTCGGGAGGCCGTAAGTCTTATGCGTCGCGACCTTGCCGGGTTTGCCGAATACGGGGTGGAAATCATGCCCGACCTCCCTCTCTGGGATCAGATTGACGACCTCGCACGCCTCACGTCCCGCGACCTGCGCAGGAAGCTGAGCATTGAGGAGTTAGTGTCTTTGAAGACCAAACTGCAGACTGCATTACAGCAGGTTCATTTCGCGTTCGACGGCGCTGAATCAGTGGAAGTGAGCAACAGCGGCACGCATTCTGAGCAGCACCATCAGAATACAAATAAAGAATATAAAAAAGAAATTTTACGCGACAAAGAAGAATCTGCGGCTCAAGATGAATCCATGCCACCTCCCCTCAGGTTGGTCCTTGAAACATGCAAAGAAATACAGAGTTTTACTGCAGAGCCGATAACATCTTGGGAAGGACTAATCTGCCTGTCGGACACTGTTAGTCCTATGATGGGAATTGCCCCAGCACTTTGGAAGAAGCTTCAGTCTCAAATGGGTCATGCACAAGCTGCGATAGTTTTGTCAGCAATGCTTGAGCGATTTGGCGATATAAGATCTCCGTCCGGATACCTGACTGCCTTAGCTCAGAGAGCAAGCCAAGGTGCGTTTTCGTGTACCGCGATGATACGAGGGTTGAGGGCAGCTGAGAAAGTTCACAGCTGTGAACCTGCATCGTAAATAGCGCTCCGATCATCAACAGACTTCACCCCAAAAATTGAACCACATGGAAAATACGGACTGACACCACATTATCTAAAAACGAATGGTTCAAGCCCGACGACCAACAAATAAACCGAAGCGAGGCATGAATTATTGCCAACAAAATGACGTCACGGTGTCCAGTAAGTTCAGCGGTCATTGATTTATGGCTACCGAAATCGGAGGTAAGTTTATGGAAGGAGCTTTCCAATAAAGTACTTGGAAATCGCAGCCAGAGCTTGACGAGTATCGATGTTATGGCTAGCTAGGTAGCTAGATGGATTGGAGATCTGCATGTTAACGCTACAAGATGCCAAGAACCGGTTTAGCGCGGTGGTAGAGGCGGCTCTTGCCGGACATCCTCAGGAGGTCACGCGACGGGGTAAGCCTGCGGTTGTTGTGCTGGCAGCGGACGAATATCACCGGCTCGTAAGGGAAGCGCAGGCGCGGCGGGTGAGTTTTGCCGAGCATTTGATGGATTTTCCGGGTGGCGATGAGGAGCCGCGCGCGAGAATGACGCCCAGGGATGTGGAATTTTGAGCTTTATCCTCGACACCAACGTGATTTCGGCGGTGCGACGTGCGGAGATGAATCCGGGGGTTGCAGCGTGGTTGGCTGCACAGACGGAGGCAGATCTGTTTTTAAGCGTGGTGACATTGGGTGAGATCGAGCGGGGCATCCACCTGCAACGGGGGCGCAACCCGGAGTTTGCCGATGATCTGAAGATATGGCTGGACCGTACGGTGATGTTGTTCGCCGACCGGATCCTTCCATTTACTGCGGCGGATGCACGGGTGTGGGGAGCGCTGTCCGCGCGGATCGGACATTCGGGCGCAAACCTGATGATCGCGGCGCAAGGAATTGCGCGGGACGCGCGGATTGTGACGCGCAACACCTCCGATTTTGAGCCCACCGGGGTGGGCACATTCAATCCGTTCTAAGGGCTAAAGCCACGCCTGATCCGGATCGGGCAGGGGGATCGCGGCGAGCAGGCTGCGGGTATAATCGGACCGGGGTGCGTCGAAAATGGCCTGCGTCTCGGCATCCTCCACGATTTCGCCATTTTGCATGACGATGATGCGGTTGCACAAGCGGCGGATGACCGACAGATCGTGGCTGATAAAGGCCAGCGTCAGACCCAGCTCCGCCACAAGATCTTCGAGCAGTTTGAGCACTTGCGCCTGGCTTGAGACATCGAGGCCGGAGACGATCTCATCGGCGAGGATGAAATCGGGCCGCAGAGCGATAGCGCGGGCGATGCCCACGCGCTGCCGCTGGCCGCCAGACAGCTCGTGCGGGAAGCGGTCGAGGAAGGCGCGGGGCAGGCCGACCATATCGAGTGCCTCTGCCGCGCGGGTGTCCGCCCCCTCGATTTTGTGCAAGCGCAGGGGGCTGGCGATGATGCGGCGGACCCGGTGGCGCGGATTGAGCGACGACATGGGATCCTGAAAGATCATCTGGAAGCGGCGGCGGGTGGAGCGCAACTGCTCCTCCGTCGCGTGGGTGATGTCCTCGCCGTCGAAGGTGATGGTGCCTGCATCCGGCTCGAGCAGGCGCAAAAGACACCGCCCCAGCGTGGATTTACCGGAGCCGGACCCGCCGACGATGCCCAGCACTGCGCCGCGGGGAATGTCGAAGCTCAGACCTTTGAGCACCTCGATCCGGGGCGCGCGGCCCAGCAGGGATTTGTTGTTCATGTCCGGAAAGGACAGGCGCAGATCGCGCACGGCATACATCATGCGGGGTGCCTTCGGTCGTGGTCCAGCACTTCGGCATCTACATCTGCGATGACCTGCGCGGGCACGGGCGTGAGGGAGCCTGTGGGATTGGTATAGGTGGGCGTGGCGGCGAGCAGCGCGCGGGAGTAGGGATGGATGGGACGGGTGAAAAAGCGGCGCATGTTGGCGGTTTCGACGACCTTGCCGCCATAAAGCACGCTGAGCGTATCGCAGACTTTGCTCACCACGCCGAGATCGTGGGTGACGAACAGCAGCGCGGTGCCGTGCTCGCGCTGCAAGGCGGCGATGAGTTTGAGGATTTGTTTTTGAACGGTGACGTCGAGGGCGGTCGTGGGCTCGTCCGCGATGATCAGCTTTGGCTCGGCGGCGAAGGCGGAGGCGATGAGGATGCGTTGGCGCATGCCGCCCGACAGCTCGTGCGGATAGCTGCGCAGAACTCGTTCGGGATCGGGGATGTGCACTTCCGACAGCAGGTCGAGCGCACGGGCCTGCGCGTGGGTCTTGGTCCAGCCGAGGATATCGACGAGGCGGTTGGTGATTTGCGGCCCGATGCGTTTGGACGGGTTGAGCGCGGTGAGCGGATCCTGGGGGATGAGGGCGGCAGTGGCGCCGATGCGGGCGCGCCGCGCCTTGGGCGGCAGCGTGAGCAGGTCAGTGCCGTCCAGCCATATCTCGCCGCCCGTGACACTCACCGCGCGGGGCAGGGTGCCCAGCACCGCCTTGCCGATCATGGATTTGCCCGCACCGCTTTCGCCGACCAACCCGTGCACATCGCCGCCCTGCACGGTCATGGAGACATTGCGCAGCACGGGTGAGCCGCCGTCGATGCGCACCGACAGGTTGCGGATGTCGAGATAGCCGGTCATCGCAGCACCGGATCGAAGCGGTCTTTGAGCCCTTCGCCTAGTTGTGACAGGCTCAGCACCGTGATGAACAGGGCAATGAGGGGGAAGACGAGGACCCACCATGCCTGATGGATGGAGGTGCGCCCTTCGGAGATCATGCCGCCCCATGTGGGGGAATCGGTGCTGATCGACAGGTTCACGAAGCTCAGGATCGCCTCGACGATGACGGCGATGCCCATTTCCAGCGTCAACAGGGCCACGATGGTCGGCAGGACGTTGGGGAGGATCTCGGTCAGCATGGTGGAGAAGCGTTTGCGCCCGGCGACTTGGGCGGAGGCGACGTAGTCCATGGCACCCTGGGTCATCGCCTCGGCGCGCACAACGCGGGCGAAGCGGGTCCAATCGATCACCACGATGGCGATGATGATGGAGGTGAGGCCGGTGCCGAGCACGGCGATGAGAAGGATCGCGAAGAGGACGGGCGGGAAGGCCATCCAGATGTCGATAAAGCGCGAGATGATCATGTCGGGCCAGCCGCGGTAATAACCCGCGATAAGGCCGAGACCTGCGCCGATGAGGCAGGTGAGGGTGCCTGCAACCACCGCGACGATGAGCGCGAGGCGTGCGCCGTAGATGATGCGCGAGAGCACATCGCGGCCAAGGGAGTCTGTGCCCAGCGGGTAGGCGGCATCGGCGCCCGCAGCCCAGAAGGGGGGCAGGCGGCCTGCGAAGAGGTCCTGGGCCAGCGGATCATGCGGGGCGACCCAAGGGGCCAGCACGGCGACCGTGATCAGCAGCGTGAGCCAGCCGCCCGACAGCCACAGGCGCGCGCCCAATGGGCGGCGGATCTCTCCGCGCAGGTCACGCATGGCGCAGTTTCGGGTTCAGGAGGACATAGAGCAGATCGACGATGAGGTTCACGACTGTGAACAGCAGCGCGAACAGCAGGACGATGCCCTGAATCAGCGGCAGATCGCGGTTGATGACTGCGTCGATGGCCATGTTGCCCAAGCCCTCGTAGCTGAACAGCCGCTCGATGATGACGGTGCCGCCGATGAGGAAGGTGAACTGCACGCCGACCAGCGTGAGGGTGGGAAGGATGGCGTTGGGCAGTGCTTCGCGCGTGATGACGCGGCCCTCACCGTAGCCTTTGGTGCGGGCGAGGGTGACGTAGTCGAGGTGCATGGTCTCCTTGAGGGACTGTTTGAGCAGCTGCGCGATGATCGCGGCCAGCGGGATGGCGAGCGCGAGGGCTGGCATGAACATGTGCGCGGCAAGATCCGCAATTACGTCGAAGCGCAGACGCAGGATCGCCTCGAACAGCAGGAAGTTGGTGGAGAAATCCATATCGAGGCCGGGCGAGACGCGGCCGGATATGTGGAAGACCGGCCAGAGCACGCCGAAGACCAGGATCAGCACCAGACCCCACAGGAAGTCGGGCACGGAGAGTGCCATGCCGGAGGTCACGTCGATCGCGGCTTCGCCGCGTGTGTCGCGCATCAGTGTACCCGCCAGCGCCAGCGCCCCGCCCATGAGGCAGGCCATCACCAGCGCCATGATGGACAGCTCAAGCGTTGCGGGCAGGCGTCCGAGCACGAGACCCGAGACGGGTTGGCGGGTGGAGATGGAGGTGCCGAAATCACCCTGGAGCACGCCGCCTAGCCAGATGAAGAACTGCTCTGGGATGGATTTGTCGAAGCCGTATTGCGCTTGGAGCCGTGCGATATCGGCGTCGGTGGCGCCGGGGGGTAGCATCATCGCGATAGGGTTGCCCGGCACCACGCGGATCACGACGAAAACGATGATGGCCACGCCGAAAAGCGTGATGCATGTGGTCGCGAGACGGATAAGGAGGGCGCGCAGGAATGTCATGAGGGTCCCGAAATTCAGGGAGGTGGAGCGCGCGACAGATCGCACGCTCCCTTTCGTTTACGCGCGTGTCATCAGTGCGGGCAGCAATGCGCCGGAGCGGTGCGGCGTGACCTGCACGCCCGCCGCATGGACGATGGGCTGCACGAATTGCAGCAGCGGGATCACCTCGGCTTGTTCCGCGATGCGGCGATCCACGGCTTTCCAGCCTTCGATTCGCTTGGCCTCGTCCGCCTCGGCCCAGAGCGGAGCGATCATGTCGAAGGTCTCCTGCCCGTCCCAGACGGAGTGGGGGGAGGGGCCGAACATCGCAAAGCCCGTGGAGGTCGTCGGATCGCCCACGGAATTGCCCCAGTTGTAGAAGGCGGCGGGGGCGAGTTGGTCGGCGGCGCGCAGCTCGAAGTGCTTGGCGATCTCATAGACCTCGATCTCCGCCTCGATGCCCACGCGACGCCACAGGCCCACGATGGCCTGCACCATCTCATAATCCTTGGGTTTGAACCCGCGGGTCGTCTGGATGGTGAAGCGAACGGGGTTTTCCTCGCTGTAGCCGGAGGCGGCGAGCAGCTCTTTCGCGAGATCGGGGTTGTATTCGACCGTGATCGTGGGGTCGAAGGCCGCGTAGTCCGGTGTTTGCAGCGTGTCGATGGGCACGCCGTAGCCGGACAGCAAACGCTCGATGATCAGCGGTTTGTCGATGGCGTGGGCGGCGGCGCGGCGCACGTTGGGGTCGGTCATCACCTCGATGTCGTTGAGAAAGATCATCGCGATGTCCGAGATGGGCGTGGTGACGCCCGCGAGGCCGTCTTTCTCCTTGAGGCGGTCGAACTCTTCGTAGGGAATTTCGAGCGTGACGTGGGAGTTGCCCGATTCCACCTCGGCCACACGGCTTGCCGCATCGGTGACGAACTTGATCGTGACGGTTTTGAATTCGGGCGCGCCGCCCCAATAGTCCTCGTTCGCGGTCAGACGGACAAACGCGTTGCGCTCGAACTGCTCGACCTTGTAGGGGCCAGTGCCGATGGGGGCCGCCTCGAAGCCCTCTGCGCCGACCTCTTCCATGTAGTTTTTCGGCATGACGTAGCCGGTGAGGAAGGACATCCATTTGAAGAACGTCGGCTCGTATTCCTTGACGTCCGCCGTGACGCGGTTGCCCTCGGCGGTGATATTCTCGACCTTGCCCCAGATGAACTGAATCGGGTTGCCGGTGGCCGGATCGGCGGCGCGTTGAAGCGACCAGGCGACATCCTCGGCGGTGAAGGCATCGCCGTTGTGCCACGTCACGCCCTCGCGGACGTCCATCCAGATCTGCGACAGATCGTCGGTCCAGCCCCAATCGGTAATGAGGCCCTGGCCGAAGCTGAGATCGGTATTTTGCGGGATGAAGTTGTCGTAGACGGATTGGTAGAGGCCCTGGATTGTGGGGTTCACGGCCGATGGGCCTACGGTAGGGTCCCAGCTGGGCAGGTTGACGTTATAGGCGATGACCAGCTCGTCGATCTCTTGGGCAAAGCTGGGCAGGCCCACGGTGGCGAGTGTCGCGGCGGCGACCGAGGTCTTGAGTAGGCTTCTTCTGGATAGTGACATTTTGCATCTCCCTGATGTTGTGTCTGTTGGGTGTTATCGGGCCAGCTTCTTGGCGAGCATGGTTCCCGGTCCTGCGCCGGTGCCTCCGCCGGGCCAGACGGCGGCGCCGGTGTGGTAGAGGTTGCGGATGGGGGTCGTCCCGTCGGCGTAGCCACGGCCGGGGCGGTTCATGAAATGCTGGTGCAGATGGTGGCTGCCGCAGACCTGATCACCGCCGACAAGGTTGGGATTGTCCGCCTCCAGCATGGCTGGCGTAACGATATGTTGGCCGAGGATATGGGCGCGCAGGCCGGGGGCGTAGCGCTCCATGATGTCGAGCACGCGCGCTGCGAAGGGGTCGGCGGCGGTGTCCCAATCGGTTGCGGTGATCTGCCCTGCGGCGTCACCCTTTATGGTGCCGGGGACCATGCGGACCTGTACCCAGAGGACATGCTTGCCCTGCGGCGCGCGGGAGGGATCCACGACCGTGGGCTGGCCGCAGACGATCACCGGCTCATCGGGCAGCTGCCCGGCCTTGGCCTGCGCATAGGTGCGCGCCATCTGGTCCATCGAGGGGGCAAGGTGGATGTAGGCGAATTGTTTGAGCTCCGCCGCGTGCCAGTCGGGCAGGGCGTCCATCGCGAGGTGGATCATCATGGTGCCGGGGGCGTGCTGGAAATCGCGCATGGCCTGATCATGGCGCGCGTCGGTGCCGCCTGTGAGGGCGAGCAGCGCCCGGGGGGAGACGTTCGCAATCACGGCTTTGGCCGCCTTGACGGTGGTGCCGTCGGCGAGCGTGACGCCAGTGGCGCGGCCGCCTGATTTCTGGATTTTCATGACGGGCGCGTTGCAGATCACCTGGCCGCCATGGCTCTCGATCATCCTGATCATCGCCTGGGTGAGCGTGCCTGCTCCACCCTTGGCGAGCACCATGCCGAAGGCCTGGCCTGCCATCGCCTCAAGATAGGGGAACACCGCGCCGCCCGCCACGTCGGGGGCGAAATCGAGGTGCATGCCCCATGCGGCGAGGGTCGCTTTGATATGATCGCTCTCAAATGTCTGGTCGAGCCATGCGCGGGGCGATTTCATCAGGAACTGCGTGAGATCGAGCGCGCCTGCGGAGCCGCGCTTGCGCCATGTCTTCCAGCCTGTAGATGCCAATGCATGTAAATTCATGTGCGAGCCGAGAACGGCAAATATTGATTCGGCCTCATCGGGGAAGCTCTCGGTCATCTCGGTCCAGGCGGCTGCGTCCGCTTCGGAAAAGCCGCGCACGCGGGCGGTGGTGAGGGCTGCATCGTTCGAGACGCCGAACCAGCGGCCATCGGGAAACAGCGTGGCGAAAGGATGGGCGGTGGGGGCGAAGGCCAAGCCGTGTTTTGCCAATTCGTCAGCATTTTCAGTATGAAAGGCGGAACCTGCGAAGAGTGACAGGTTCATCGCGGCCCAGTCATGGTGAAAGCCGGGCAGCGTGTATTCTCCCGATTTCACCGCGCCGCCCGGCTCCGGCGCTTGTTCATATACCATGACGCGCCAGCCGCGCTTGGCCAGATGACACGCACAGGCGAGGCTGTTGTGCCCTGCGCCTATTATGATTGCATCTGGTGTGTCGGACATGGTTTTTCCTGAACCTTTAAGCAAAGATAATTGCAAACGCATACAAACATGTCTAGCAATAACTGAAACAACGAGGGGCGCAGCGACGCCCATTCAACAAGGAGTGATTAAAATGAGTGCATCGACAGGTCTGGCCGCGTTTGCGGGAATGTTGGCATCTGGCGAGGTCGAAGTCGTGGACTGCTCCGGCGTTTTGGGGCCGAACACGCCGATCCTCCAATTGCCACCGGACTTTGCCAAGAACACGCCGAAAGTCGAAATCCACAAGATCTCGGAATACGACAACGACGGGCCGTTCTTTGCCTGGAACTGGTTGGTGCTGGGCGAGCATTCGGGCACGCATTTCGATGCGCCGCATCACTGGATCACTGGCAAGGATTATGAGGACGGCTATACCGATACGCTGGATGTGCAGCGGCTTGTCGCGCCTGTGAACGTGATTGATTGTTCGGCGCAGTCTGCTGAGAACGAGGATTTCCTGCTCACCGCCGACCTGATCAAGGCGTGGGAGGCGGAGCACGGCGATATTGGCAAGGGTGAGTGGGTCGTGATGCGCACCGATTGGGACAGCCGCGTTGACGATGAGGCGAAGTTTCTGAACGCCGACGAGACAGGCCCACATAGCCCGGGGCCAACGCCGGATGCGATCGAGTATTTGCTGGGCAAGGGCATCGTCGGTTGGGGGACGCAGTGCATCGGCACCGATGCGGGACAGGCGGGCGGGATGGAGCCGCCGTTCCCCGCGCACAACCTGCTGCACCGCGACAATTGCTTTGGCCTCGCCTCGCTCGCGAACCTCGACAAGCTGCCTGCGAAGGGTGCGATCCTGATCGCGGCGCCGCTCAAGATCGCGCGCGGCACGGGATCGCCCGTTCGCGCGCTGGCGCTGGTGCCGAAGGGCTGAGGCATGGCGGCGGTCGATCATCTGATCATCGGGTCGGGCATCAATGCGTTGGTGGCCGCCGCGATGTTGTCGCGCAAGGGCGACACGGTGCTCGTGATCGAGCGGGAAGAGCGCATCGGCGGCTGCATGTATACCGACGAGATTACGGTGCCGGGGTTTCATCATGATGTGATGGCGGCGACTTTCGTCTTGTTCATCACCGGCCCCGCGCATGGCGCGCTTGGCGATGATCTGGCCAAACACGGTCTGGCGTTTTGCCATACCGCCACGCCGACGGCCGCGTTGCGGCCGGGTGGTGAGGCGGTGGTGTTGCGCACGGACCGCGACGCGAATGTGGCGGCGTTCGATGCGCTGTCGTCCGGTGACGGGGCGCAGCACCGCACCGACGTGGGCGCGGTCGAGCGGGATGCGGATTTCCTGTTTGCCCTGCTGGGCCAGCCGCTGTGGTCGCGGCAGACGGCGATGTTGCTGGCCAAGCGGATTTGGAAACGCGGCATCGCCCAGACCAAGGCGTTTTTTGGTGAAGCGTTGGAGCCGTCGCGCGCCTGGCTTGAGACGCGGTATGCCTCGGACGGTGTGCAAGCGCTTTGGGCGCCGTGGATTTTGCATGTGGGGCTGACGCCGGAGGCAAGCTATGGCGGGCAGATGAGCCGCGTCATCGCCTTCGCGCTGGAGGCGGCGGGCGCGCCTGTGGTCAAGGGTGGCGCGGGGCAGGCGGCGGCAGCGTTTCAGCGCATGATCGAAGCGAATGGTGGGACGCTGCGCACGGGCGTGGAGGCCACGCGCATCGTGATCGAAGGCGGCAAAGCGGTAGGCGTCGAGACCGCAGGCGGCGAGACGCTGCGCGCGAAGAATGTGATTGCGAGTACGGCACCGGGGCAGCTCTATGATACGCTCCTGCCTGAGAAACACGCGCCCGAAAGCCCCAAGAAATTCCGCCACGGGCGCGGGAATTTTCAGCTGCACTATGCGTTCGATGCGCCGATTGAGTGGAAGGCCGAGGGCTTGGACGATGTGGCGCTCATCCATCTGACGGACGGCATTGATGCAGTGTCGAAATCCTGCAACGAGGCGGAGCGCGGGATGCTGCCGGTGACGCCGACGATCTGTGTGGGACAGCCGTCGCAGCTCGACCCGAGCCGCTGTCCTGAGGGCAAGGCGATCCTGTGGCTGCAAATCCCCGATGCGCCGCGCGTGATCAAGGGCGATGCGGCCGGCGAGATTGAGACCAAGGGCGCATGGGACGAGGCCACGCGCGAGGCGTTTGCCGACCGGATCGAGGCGATCCTCAAGGCGCATATCGCGAATTTCGACGCGGCCAAGCTGGCACGGCGGGCCTATTCGCCCGCTGATCTGGAAGCCATGAACGTCAACCTTGTGGGCGGTGATCCCTATGGCGGTGCCTGTGCTTTGGATCAGTTCTTTGTCTGGCGACCAGTGGCGGGGCAGGTCAACAACGCCACGGGCGTCAAAGGTCTTTATCACATCGGGGCGTCGACCCATCCGGGGCCGGGCCTTGGCGGGGGATCGGGGTTCAACGTGGCCAAGGGGCTGGGCGCATGAACAAGCAGACCGATCTGATTGCCGACCCGCCAAAGCTGGGCGAGATGGGGCTGGAGAATTACGCGCCCTACCTGATGAACCGCATCATGGGCCGCTACAACGCCGCGCTGCGCGACGAGATGGTGGCGCTGGGACTGACCACGCCCAAGATGCGCGCGCTGGCGGTGCTGACGGTGATGGACGGTGTGATGATCCGCGAGCTGGCGGTGTATGCGGTGGTGGAGCAAAGCACGCTCAGCCGTGCAGTCGAGGCGCTGGTGCAGGGCGGGCTGGTGCGCCGTGAGCCCGATGCGGAGGACAACCGCGCGATGCGGGTGTTTCTGACCGATGCGGGGCGCGAGGCGAACGAGCGGCTCTGGCCGCTCATGGTTGTCGCGAACGGGTCGATGTTCAAGGGCATATCCAATGAGGAGCAGCGCGCGTTCACGGCGACGTTGCAAAAGATGCTGCGCAATATCCGCAAACATAATTTCTGAGGGGTACGTATGGCAGAGAGATCATTCAAGGCCGAAGTAGAGCACCTGCGCAAGGGTGACGGCGATACTTTCACCGGCGAGGGGATTCTCGCGATCACCAAGGCGCTGTTGGAGAATGGCGTGGGCTATGTCGGCGGCTATCAGGGGGCGCCGATTTCGCATCTGATGGACGTGCTGGCGGATGCCGAGGAATTGATGGGCGAGCTTGGCGTGCGGTTCGAGGCGAATGCCTCGGAAGCGGCGGCGGCGGCGATGCTGGCGGCGAGTGTGCATTATCCGATCCGGGGTGCGGTGACGTTCAAGGGGCCTGTTGGGGTGAATGTCGCCTCCGACGCGCTGGCCAATCTGTGCTCAAGCGGGGTTAATGGCGGGGCGCTGATCATCGTGGGGGAGGATTACGGCGAAGGGTCCTCCATCATGCAGGAACGCTCCCACGGGTTTGCGATGAAGTCGCAGTTTTGGATGCTGGACCCACGCCCGAACCTGCCGAGCATCACGAAGGCGGTGAAGGACGGATTTGAGCTGTCGGAGGCGAGCAATACCCCCGTCATGCTGATGATGCGGATACGGTCGTGCCACGTGACGGGCAGTTTCGAGACGCGCGATAATCAGCGCCCGCCGCTGACCGTCTATGATGCCGTTGCCAACCCGCAGAGCGATTTCAACCGCGTGGTGCTGCCGCCGATGAGCTATCTGCACGAGCAGGATAAGATCAACAACCGTTGGCCTGATGCGGAGAAATTTATCGTCGAGAACGGGCTGAATGAGCAGTTTGGACCCAAGACCGCCGATCTGGGGATCATCGTGCAGGGCGGCATGTACAACGGGGTGATCCGTGCGCTGCAACGGCTGGGGCTTGCGGATATTCACGGCGATACGGATATTCCGATTTACGTGCTCAACGTGACCTATCCGATTGTGCGCAGTGAGTTTGAGGCGTTCTGCGCGGGCAAATCGCATGTGATGATCGTCGAGGAAGGGCAGCCCGACCACATCGAGCAGCAGTTGGGTAGCTACCTTTATAAGTCAGGCTCTGCAACGCGGCTCTATGGCAAGGACGTGCTGCCCATGGCGGGGGAGTATACGGGGCAGGTGATGCTGGACGGGATCACGGGGTTTCTCAAGCAGGCCGCGCCCCAGATGCTGCCCGACCGCGTGCGCGCGCCGAATATGGACGCGCCGAAGATGCCGGACCTGAGCAAGACGGTGCCGATCCGTCCGCCGGGGTTTTGCACCGGCTGCCCGGAGCGGCCGATCTTTGCGGCGATGAAGTTGACGGAGCAGGAGCTGGGCAAGCATCAGATCACGGGCGACATCGGGTGTCATTTGTTCGGCTCGCTGCCGCCGTTCGAGATTGGCGGGGCGACGATGGGCTACGGCCTTGGGCCTGCGGCGAATGCGGCGTTTGACGGGGGTGGCGAAAAGCGGGCGATTTCGATCCTCGGCGATGGGGGGTTTTGGCACAACGGGCTGAGCAGTTCGATCGGGAACATGGTGTTCAACAAGTCCGACAGCGTTGCAGTAATCGTGGACAACTACTATTCTGCGGCCACGGGCGGGCAGGATATTATGTCGTCTCGGGCCAAGAATGACACCAAGGCGACGAATAATCCGATCTCCAAGGCGCTCAAAGGTGTGGGCGTGGAGTGGGTGCGGCAGGTCGATCACACCTATGATGTGACCAAGATGCGCGATGTTCTGCACGAGGCGCTGACGACGGATTACAAGGGACCGAAGGTGATCGTCGCATCGTCTGAGTGCATGCTGAACAAGCAGCGGCGGGAAAAGCCGCTGCGCAACAAGGCGATCAAGGAAGGGCGGCGCGTGGATGTGCCGCGCTTTGGCGTCGATGCGGATGTGTGTACGGGCGATCACGCGTGCATGCGGCTGTCGGGGTGTCCGTCGTTGTCGCTCAAGACGCTCGACGATCCGCTGCGCGATGATCCGGTGGCGGCGATTGATCAAACCTGTGTGGGCTGTGGCAATTGCGGTGAGGTGGCCCATGCCGCCGTGCTGTGCCCGTCGTTCTATCAAGCCGACATCGTGCATAATCCGGGTCGGTTCGAGGCGTGGCGTGCGGGATTGCGCCGCCGTGCGATCGGCTGGTTGCAAGCGCGGCGCGACGCAAAGCGTTTGCGCCTCGATGGGGTGGCCTCATGAACCTGATCGTGCCGACGGATCAGGTGGAGGCACCGGTCGAGGGAATCATCAAGCTGGCCGTGATGGCGGTGGGCGGGCAGGGCGGTGGAGTGCTTGCCTCCTGGATCGAAGCGACGGCGCGCAACGAAGGCTATGTGAGCCAAGCCACCTCGGTTGCGGGCGTGGCGCAGCGCACGGGGGCGACGATATATTATATCGAGATGGCGAAGAAGGGCGCGCGCGATCCGGTGTTTGCGCTGGCGCCTTCGGCGGGCGATGTGGATGTGCTGCTGGCCGCCGAGATGATGGAGGTGGGCCGCTCGGTGATGCGCGGTTTCGTGACGCCGGACCGCACGACGCTCATCGGCTCCACCCACCGCGCGCTTGCGGTGAGCGAAAAGACGGCGCCGGGCGACGGTATTGCCAAAGCCGAGGAGGTGCGCGCGGCGGCGGAACTCGCGGCGCAGCGGTTGATCCTTGCCGATATGGAGACACTGGCAACCGCTCAGGGCTCGGTCATTTCCGCCTCGCTGTTCGGCGCACTTGCGGGGTCGGAGGCGTTGCCCTTCCCGCGCGCGGCGTTTGAGGAGGCGATCCGCCAGTCGGGCAAGGGGGTCGAGGCGTCCTTGCGCGCCTTCGATAAGGGGTTCACCGCCGCGCGTGACGGCGTTGCGGCGCCTGAGACGGTGCAAAAGCCAGTACCGCGCAAGATAACCGGACCACAGCAACAGATGCGCGCGTGGGACACGCTTGTCACCCGTGTGCAGGGATTGCCCGCGCCGGTGCAGGCGATGGCCGAGACGGGTCTGGCGAAGGTCGTCGATTTTCAGGATTGCGCCTATGGTGCGGCGTATCTGGACCGGTTGGACGGGATCATTGCGCGCGATGATGCGGCGCAGGAATTCCGCCTCGGCGTCGAGGCGGCGAAATATATCGCCAATGCCATGGCCTATGACGACATCATCCGCGTCGCCGACCTCAAGACACGGGCGACGCGGTTTGAGCGGATCGATGCTGAGATGGGCAAGAAGGATGCGACGCTTTTGCAGCTGACCGAGTATTTCCATCCGCGTGCGGAGGAAATCGCGGGGCTGATGCCCGCCCGGATGGGCGCGCGGACGGAAGCCAATCCGAAACGCATGGCGCAGCTCAATCGGTGGTTCGGCAAGGGGCGGCGTCTGCGCACGGACGGGCTGCGCGCGTTTTTGATGCTGCATGTGCTGGGCGGCATGAAGGGTTACCGCCTGCGCACCTACCGTCACCAGCTGGAGGTCGCGCATCTGGAGACATGGTTGGGCGATTGCATGGCCGTGCAGGACTATGACCTTTCCGTCGAGCTGATCAAAAATCATCGCCTGATCAAAGGATACTCCGACACGCACGCGCGCGGCCTGTCGAAGTTTGACCGGGTGATGGGTGCGGCGGCACTGCTGTCGGGGCGCGAGGATGCGGCGCAATGGATGGCCCGCCTGCGCGAGGCCGCGTTGCAGGATCCGGAGGGCAAGGCACTCGAAGGAGCGATTGCCACGGTGCAGAGTTTTGCATCGGCGAAACAGGCGATGAATTAAAGGGATCTTTGCGGCGCGCCGATTTACTTTATGCTTGAAATATCTCGTGCGACTGCTAGCTCTGAATGGATAACCGAACAGGAGAGAACTGATGCGTATTGCTTGTCTGGGCGGAGGACCCGCGGGTCTGTATTTTGCGATTTCCATGAAATTGCGCCAGCCCGATGTGGATATTACCGTGTTCGAGCGGAACAAGCCCGACGATACCTTCGGCTGGGGTGTGGTGCTGTCGGATGAGACCTTGGGCAATCTGGCGGCGAATGATCCGATCAGTGCGAAATCCATCGAGGATCATTTCGCCTACTGGGACGATATCGCGGTGGTGTACCGGGGGTCCAAACAACTCTCGACCGGGCACGGGTTTTGCGGGATCGGGCGCAAGCAGTTGCTGCTGGATCTGCAAGCGCGGGCGCGTGAGCTGGGCGTGAAACTGGAATTCGAGCACACGGTCGAGAGTGTGACTGAATTTGCCAAGGGCTTCGACCTCGTCGTCTCCTCGGATGGTCTCAACTCCGTCACGCGCGGCGAGTTCAAGGAGATTTTCAACCCCGACATCGACGTGCGGGCGTGCAAATTCACCTGGCTCGGGACGCATCAGAAGTTCGACGACGCGTTCACCTTCATTTTCGAGGAGACGGACAAGGGCTGGATCTGGGCGCATGCCTACAGCTTTGACGAGACGACGTCGACCTTCATCGTGGAGTGCGATCAGGAGACCTACGATAACTTCGGCTTTGGCGAGATGGACCAGATGGAGAGCATCGCGGTCTGTGAGGAAGTGTTCAAGGAGCACCTTGGCGGCCATTCGTTGATGACGAACGCTAAGCATATTCGCGGCTCCGCCTGGATCAATTTCCCCCGTGTGCTGTGTGAAAAATGGAGCCACGGGAATATCGTGCTGATGGGCGATGCCTCGGCTTCGGCGCATTTCTCGATCGGGTCGGGGACCAAGCTGGCGCTGGAGAGTGCCATTGCGCTGGCGGATTATGTGACCAAAAAGGACACGCTGGAGGAAGCGTTTGCCGTCTATGAGGATGAGCGGCGCGTGCAGGTGCTGCGCCTGCAATCGGCGGCGCGCAACTCGCTCGAGTGGTTCGAGGATATCCATCGCTATCTGCATCTGGACCCGGTGCAGTTCAACTATTCCCTGCTGACGCGGTCACAGCGGATCAGCCACGAGAACCTGCGCCTGCGCGATCCTGAATGGTTAGAGAGTGCGGAGCGGTGGTTCCAGACCCGCGCGGGCAATACCGAAAACAAGGTGCGCGCACCTATGTTCGCGCCCTACCGCTTGCGTGATATGAAGCTTGAAAACCGGATCGTCGTCTCACCGATGGCGCAGTACAAGGCGGTGGACGGCGCGCCCAACGATTGGCATTTCATCCATTACGCGGAGCGGGCAAAGGGCGGTGCGGCGCTGGTCTACACCGAGATGACCTGCGTGAGTGCGGAAGGGCGGATCACGCCCGGCTGTCCCGGTCTTTATGCGCCCGAGCATGAGGCGGAATGGGCGCGGCTGACGCGGTTTGTGCATGCGGAGACGCCTGCGAAGATTTGTTGCCAGATCGGCCATGCGGGGCGCAAAGGCTCTACCAATATCGGCTGGGAGGGGATGGACAAGCCGCTCGCCGCCGGTAATTGGGAGCTGATGTCGGCCTCCGCGATCCCGTGGGCGGAGGGCAATGTGGTGCCGCGCGCGATGACGCGCGGCGACATGGACAGCGTCAAGGCGGAGTTCGTGGCGGCGGCGGAAATGGCGGAGCGCGCCGGCTTTGACATGATCGAGCTGCACGCGGCGCATGGCTATTTGCTGTCGTCGTTCATCTCGCCGCTGAGCAATATCCGCGAGGATGAATATGGCGGCACATTGGAAAACCGTCTGCGCTACCCGCTGGAGGTCTTTGCCGCGATGCGCGCGGTCTGGCCGGAGGGCAAGCCGATGTCGGTGCGCATCTCGGCGTCGGACTGGGCGGGGGATGACGGGCTGACGCCGCAGGAATCGGTCGAGGTGGCGCGTGCGTTCAGCGCGGCGGGCGCGGATATCATCGACGTCTCGGCGGGGCAGACGGACAAGGCCAACCGGCCTGTCTATGGCCGCATGTTCCAGACGCCGTTTTCCGACCGCATCCGCAACGAGGCGGGTGTGGCGACGATGGCCGTGGGCAATATCTATGAGGCCGATCACGTCAACTCGATCCTCATGGCCGGGCGTGCCGATCTGGTATGCCTTGCGCGCCCGCATCTGTCGGACCCTTATTGGACGCTGCGCGCGGCGGCGAATATCGGCGACCGCGACATGAAATGGCCCCTGCCATATGAAGCGGGGCGCGATCAGATGTGGCGGCTTGCCGATAAAGAGGCAGAGGCCGAGAAGGTATGAGCCGCGTTCTGGTCACCGGCGGCGGGTCGGGCATCGGGCGCGCGGTCGCGCAGGATTTTGCGGCGCGCGGTCATGACGTGACCATCGCGGGGCGCCGCATGGACGGGCTGGAGGAGACCGCACAGGGCACCGACATAACCTGCCGCAGTGTCGACGTGACTGACGAGGCGGCGGTGGATGCACTGTTTGACGCGCCCTTTGACATCGTCGTGGCCAATGCGGGCGCGGGCAAGCCCTCGCGTGTGGCGGATCTGTCATTGCAGCAGTGGAACGACACGCTGGCGGTGAACCTGACGGGCACCTTCCTCACGTTCCGCGCCGGGCTGCGCGGGATGGGGCAGGGCGGGCGGCTCATTGCGCTGGCCTCCACGGCGAGCCTTCAGGGCGGGGCGAATATCGCGGCCTACGTGGCGGCCAAGCACGGCGTGCTGGGGCTCGTGCGGTCGCTGGCCATTGAGGTGGCGCGGGGCGGCATCACCTGCAACGCGGTCTGCCCCGGCTTTGTGGACACCGACATGGGACAGGCGGCGGTGACAGGCGTGATGGAGCGGCTGGACGTGGACCGCGAGAAGGCGGAGCGCATGGTCGTCTCCGGCAACCCGATGCGCCGGATGATCTCCACGGACGAGGTGACGGCGGCGGTGCGCTTCCTCGCCTCGCCCGAGGCGTCGATGGTCAACGGCCATGCGCTGAGCGTGTCGGGGGGCGAAATATGAAGGACGGGGGCGCAACAGGCGGCCCCCTTTCCAAGCAGCAGCTGCGCGTCTGGCTCAATCTGCTTAAGGTCAACCGGCGCATCGAGGCAGAGTTGCGCAGCAGGCTGCGTCTTCAGTTCGCCACGACCCTGCCGCGCTTTGACGTGATGAGTGCGCTTTACCGTCACGACCACGGGCTGATCCTCAGCGCGCTGAGCAGCATGCTTATGGTTTCCAACGGGAACATCACCGGCATCGTCGAGCGGTTGGTCGAGGATGGTCTGATTGTTCGGGAGCCGGTGCCCGGTGACAGGCGCGCCGCACGGGTGCGTTTGACGGACAAGGGGCGCGCGGAATTCGGGCGCCAGGCCAAGGTGCACGAAGCATGGGTTGCGGAGCTTTTGGGCGGACTTGACCGGGATGATACGGCGGTGATGCTGGAAATGCTGTCGCGGATACGACTGAATGAAACGGAGAACACCGATGACTGACACGCCTGTGCATTTCAAACTCGAGGTCAGGGACCGCATCGCGACTGTTGCGCTCGACCGGCCCGAGCGCAAGAACCCGCTGACCTTCGAGAGCTATGCCGAGCTGCGCGACTGGTTTCGCGAGCTGCATTATTCGGACGATGTGGATGCGGTGATCTTTGCGTCCAACGGTGGCAACTTCAGCTCCGGCGGGGATGTGCACGACATCATCGGGCCGCTGACGAAGATGAGTATGAAGGAGCTGTTGGCGTTCACCCGCATGACCGGGGATCTGGTCAAGGCGATCGTGAACTGCGGCAAACCGGTCATCGCCGCGATTGACGGTATTTGCGTGGGTGCGGGGGCGATCATCGCCATGGCCTCGGACCTGCGCATTGCGACGCCGGAAGCCAAGACGGCGTTTTTGTTCACGCGCGTGGGGCTGGCGGGCTGTGATATGGGGGCTTGCGCGATCCTGCCGCGCATCATCGGGCAGGGGCGCGCGGCGGAGCTTTTGTACACGGGCCGGTCCATTAGTGCCGATGAGGGCCATGCCTGGGGGTTTCATAACAAGCTGGTCGCGGCAGACCAGCTGGATGCAGCCGCGCGCGACATGGCGGAGCGGATCGCGGCGGGGCCGAATTTCGGCAATATGATGACCAAGACGATGCTGGCGCAGGAGTGGTCCATGTCGATCGAGCAGGCCATCGAGGCGGAGGCGCAAGCGCAGGCGATTTGCATGCAGACGGTGGATTTTGAGCGGGCCTACAAGGCCTTCGTCGCGAAGGAAAAGCCGGTGTTCCAAGGCGATTGAGTGTGGAATTGAGTTTATTGGCAAAATGAAGAGGGGGGTGTGCCGTGTCGGATAAGACATTTCTGGATTGGCCGTTTTTCGAAGCGGGGCACGGGGACCATGCGCGGGCGTTGGATGCCTGGGCCAAGGACGCGCTGAGCGAGATTGACCATACTGACAATGATCAGGCTTGCCGCGATCTTGTGAAGCTGATGGGCGAGGCGGGATGGCTGATGCCCACGGCGGCGCCAGATGGGGCGCCGCTGGATGTGCGGACTTTGTGTCTGACGCGCGAAGTGCTGGCGCGCCATGATGGGTTGGCGGATTTTGCGTTTGCGATGCAGGGATTGGGGACCGGGGCGATTTCGCTGTTCGGGACGGATCGCCAGCGCGACGAATGGCTGCCGCTGACGCGGGAGGGGCGTGCGATTTCGGCCTTTGCGCTGACGGAGCCGCAGTCGGGATCGGACGTGGCAAACTCGACGTTTACGGCGACGCGGGACGGGAATGATTATGTCCTGAACGGGGAGAAGACGTGGATTTCCAACGGTGGGATCGCGGATGTCTATACGCTGTTTGCGCGTACGGGAGATGCGCCGGGGGCGCGGGGGTTGTCCGCGTTTGTGGTGCCGGACGGCCTGCCCGGATTTGAGGTCGTGGACCGTTTGCAGGTGATCGCGCCCCATCCGTTGGCGACGCTGCGGTTTACGGATTGCCGTGTGCCTGCCTCTGCGATGCTGGGCGAGAGCGGGCAGGGCTTCAAGATCGCCATGTCGGTGCTGGATGTGTTCCGCTCGACCGTGGCGGCGGCGGCGCTGGGGTTTGCGCGGCGGGCGCTGGACGAGGCGCTGGCGCGGGTGCACAGCCGCCATGTGCAGGGCGCGCCGCTGTTTGATTTGCAGATGGTACAGGGGCATATCGCCGATATGGCGCTGGATGTCGATGCGAGCGCATTGCTCATCTACCGCGCGGCATGGGCCAAGGACAGGGGCGCGCCGCGCATCACACGTGAGGCGGCCATGGCCAAGCTGTTTGCCACCGATCACGCGCAGCAAGTGATCGACAAGGCGGTCCAGCTCTTTGGTGGCGACGGGGTGCGGCACGGTATGAAGGTCGAGGAGCTGTACCGCGACATCCGGGCGCTGCGTATTTATGAGGGTGCCTCGGATGTGCAGCGGGTGGTCATTGCGCGGCAGGCGGCAGCGGATCATCTAGGGGGCTGAAAGATGCTGGGATACACGGGCCACAGTGATACATTCACGCGGGACAATCTGCCCGACAGCGCTTTGCAGCCGCAGTTCAATCTGGAGGGGTTCGAGTATCCTGAGCAGCTGAATGCAGGGGCGGAACTGACGGATGCGATGGTGGCGCGGGGGTTTGGTGACCGTGTGGCGCTCATCGGGAACGGACGGCAGCGCACTTATAAGGAGCTGGCCGATTGGACGGCGCGGCTGGCTCATACGATGGTCGAGGATCTCGGCGTGCTGCCCGGCAACCGGGTGCTGATCCGGTCGGCGAACAATCCCGCGATGGTCGCCTGCTGGCTGGCCGCGACGAAGGCGGGGGCGGTGGTGGTCAACACGATGCCGATGCTGCGCGCAGGGGAGTTGGCGCAGATTGTGGACAAGGCGGAGATCACCCATGCGCTGTGCGACACGCGGCTGATGGACGAGATGGTGGCCTGCGGCAAGGACAGCGCGTTCCTGAAATCTGTCGTCGGGTTCGATGGTACCTCCAATCACGATGCCGAGCTGGACCGGCTGGCGCTGCAAAAGCCTGTCAGGTTCGAGCCTGTCGCGACGGGGCGGGACGATGTGGCGCTGTTGGGCTTCACCTCGGGCACGACGGGGCAGCCAAAGGCGACGATGCATTTTCACCGCGATTTGCTGATCATCGCGGACGGCTACGCGCGCGAGGTGCTGGATGTGCAGCCGGAGGATGTGTTTATCGGCTCGCCGCCGCTGGCGTTCACCTTCGGACTGGGCGGTCTCGCGATCTTCCCGCTGCGCTTTGGGGCGGCGGCGACACTGCTGGAGACGGCGGCGCCGCCGAACCTGATCGAGATGATCGAGCAATACCGTGCAACGATCTGTTTCACTGCCCCCACCGCCTACCGCGTGATGATGCGCGCGATGGACGAGGGCGCGGATCTGTCGTCGCTGCGTGCGGCTGTCTCGGCGGGGGAAACCTTGCCGAAGCCCGTTTATGACGAGTGGATGGCCAAGACCGGCAAGCCCATGCTCGACGGGATCGGTGCTACGGAGATGCTGCATATCTTCATCTCCAACCGGTTTGACGATCACCGCCCGCAGTGCACGGGCAAGCCTGTGACGGGATATGAGGCACGTGTTCTGGCCGATGACGGCACGGAGGCGCCGCGCGGCACGCCGGGTCGGCTGGCGGTGCGGGGGCCGACGGGGTGTCGCTATCTCGCGGACGACCGCCAATCGGTCTACGTCAAGGACGGATGGAACATCACCGGCGATACATTCACGATGGACGAAGACGGCTATCTGCATTTCGCCGCGCGCAATGACGATATGATCGTCTCGTCGGGGTACAACATTGCGGGGCCAGAGGTCGAGGCCGCGCTGTTGGCGCATGCGGCCGTGCTGGAGTGTGGCGTGATCGGCGTGCCGGATGAAGCGCGCGGCAATATCGTGGAGGCGCATGTGGTGCTAGCCGAGGGGTTCGCGGCGGATGAGGAGACGGCGGAGCTGCTCAAGACCCACGTCAAGAACACCATCGCGCCTTACAAATACCCCCGTTCGGTGAAGTTCATCGAGGCGCTGCCCAAGACCGCGACGGGCAAGGTGCAGCGGTTTCGACTGAGGTCGGAGCCGTGAGCTTTACCTTCCCGCAGAAGGTGCTCTTTAAGCATTGTGACCCCGCCGGTATCGTCTTTTTCCCGCGCTATTTCGAGATGATGAACGACTGCGTCGAGGCGTTTTTCGACACGCTGGGCTTTCCGTTCGAGAACATGCACGGCGGTGAGGGGGGCGTGCCCACGGGGCGGATCGAGGCGCGGTTTCACGCGCCCTCGCGCCACGGCGATCACCTCAACCTGACGCTGACGGGGCGCCGTATCGGGCGCGCCAGCTTTGATTTCACCATCGAGACCGTCGCGGGCGAGGAGCGGCGCATGAGCTATGCCGCGACGCTGGTGTATATCGATGGCCGCGGCAAATCCAAACCCTGGCCCGATGCGCTGCGCGCGGGTCTGACCGACCATATCAAGAGTGAGACCTGACATGACGCATACCATCATATCCCCCGACGGCTGGGCGCCCGCGAAGGGATACGCAAACGGCGTGCACGCCAGTGACGGAACGCTATATGTGGGCGGGCAGATTGGCTGGAACGCGAATCAGATGTTCGAGACCCATGATTTCATTGGCCAGATGGAACAGACCCTGCGCAATATCCTCGACGTGGTCGAGGCGGCGGGCGGTGTGGCGGAGCATATCACGCGGCTGACGTGGTACGTCACCGACAAGAAGGAATACGCCGCGCGGCAGGCGGAAGTGGGTGCCGTTTACCGCCGCGTTCTGGGCCGCCACTTTCCCGCGATGACGGTGGTCGTCGTGGCCGGGCTGGTGGAGGATGAGGCGCTGATCGAAATCGAGGCAACGGCAGTCATCCCGCACAAAGCCTAGAGATGTAGATACTGCTCGACCTCGGCGCGCTGCGCGTCGAATTCAGTCGCTGTGCCTTTCCACGCGATCTCACCCTTTTCGATCAGGAAATATCGGTCGGAAATCCGGCTTAGCTCTTCGAGGTTCTTGTCGATCAGCAGGATCGACAGCCCGTCCGCCTTGAGCCGCCCCAGCATGCTCCAGATCTCTTCGCGGATCAGGGGGGCGAGCCCTTCGGTCGCCTCGTCGAGGATCAGAAGCGTCGGGTTCGTCATCAGCGCGCGTCCGATGGCGAGCATCTGCTGCTCCCCGCCAGACAGCTGGAAGCCGTAGTTGCCCTTGCGCTCCGCCAGCCTTGGAAAGGCATCGTAGATCTTCGCCTCGCTCCAGCCATCCAGCTGCGCGCGCGCGGTGGCGCGCAGATTTTCCGACACGGTGAGGGAGGGGAAAATGTGCCGCCCTTCGGGCACGAGGCCAAGGCCCGCTTGTGCGATGGTGAAAGGTTGTGCGCCGGTCATATCCTGGCCACCGATGGTGATGGACCCAAAGCGCGGCTTCAACAGCCCCATCAGGCAGCGCACGGTGGTCGTCTTGCCCATGCCGTTGCGGCCCATGAGCGTGCTGACCTGCCCCTCCGTGATGTCCAGATCGATGCCAAACAGGATTTCGGTATTGCCGTAACCGGCCTTGAGGCCCTTGATATCGACCAATGCGGTCATGCCGCCCCCTCGCCCAGATAGGCCGCGCGTGCGGCGGGGCTGGCGCGCACCTCGTCAGGGGTGCCCGAGGTGACGATCTCTCCGTCCACCAGCACCGAGACCACGTTGGCCAGCTGAAAAATCGCGTTCATGTCATGCTCGACCAGCAGCATCGGCAGGCTGCCGCGCAGGGTGGCGAGCAACTCGATCAGGGCCGTGCTCTCGGTGCGGCCCAACCCTGCCATCGGCTCGTCCAGCAGCAGGAACTTGGGCTTGGCCGCCAGCGCGATGGCGATCTCCAGCAGGCGCAGCTCCCCGTGCGACAGATCGGCGGCCATCATGTGTGCACGGTCGCCGAGGCCCACGCGCTCCAACACCGCTTGCGCTTGAGCGTTGAGCGCGGCTTCCTCTGCCGCCGCGCCAAAGAACTTCATGCTCGTGCCCGCCTTGGCTTGTGCCGCGATGGCCGTATTCTCCAGCACAGAAAAGCTGGGCAGGACGGAGGTGATCTGGAACGTGCGGCCCAGCCCCGCCTGGACCCGCGCCGAGACCGACAGGTCGGAGATGTCACGCCCGTCCAGCATGACTTGCCCCGCGTCCGGGCTGAGCACGCCGGAGATTTGGTGGATCAGCGTTGTTTTGCCCGCACCGTTTGGCCCGATGAGGGCGTGGCAATCGCCTTGCCCCACGCTGATGTTGATATCGCGGCTGACGCGCAATGCGCCGAAACTTTTGCTCAGGTTGCGGATGTCGAGCATGCTCATGAGCGCGCTCCTCCCGCTGTTTTGGGGACGAGCAGATCGTTCAACCCACCTTTGGCGTAGAGCACCATCAGGACCAGAAGCGGGCCGAAGATGAGGCGCCATTCGGTGATGATGGAGCCGAGGACCTCCTCCACCACCACGATGAAGAAGGCGCCGAGGATTGCGCCGTTGCGCGTGGCCATGCCGCCGAGGACGACCACAACAAGAAGCTCCCCCGACGCCTGCCATGTGGCCATCGCGGGGCTGATGAACTCCGCATGCTGCATCAGCAGCAGGCCCGACACGCCGGCAATGCACGCGGCGATCACATAGGCCACCAGCCGGTAGCGGTTGACCGGATAGCCCATCACCTCCGCCCGCTCAGGATTGTCGCGCGCCGCGCGCAGGACGCGGCCAAAGCGCGACTGGCTCATCCGCCAGACGCCCCACCAGGTGAGCGCCAGCGCGCCGAGCACGACAAAGTAGAGCCCGCCATCGTTCTGCACCACATCACTGCCGAACAGCGTCGCCATGCTCCATAGCGTGAGCCCGTCATCGCCGCCGTAGGCCGCAAGCGAGGTGAGGGTGAAATAGATCATCTGCCCGAAGGCCAGCGTGATCATCAGGAAATAGACGCCGCTGGTGCGCAGGGCGAGGCTGCCGGTGATGATCGCGACGATGCCGGTCACGCCGAGGGTGATGACGAGCAGGACCAGAATATTCTCGATCCCGCTGTCCAGCGCGATGGCCGCCGCATAGGCGCCCACCCCGATGAAGGCCGCATGCCCAAGGCTGACCAACCCGCCGTGGCCGATGAGCAGGTCCAGCGATATCGCCGCGATCGCCAGCAGCATCGCCTTGATCAGCAACCCGCTCAGATAGCCCGCGCCGATCAGCGGCAGCAACAGCGGTGCTGCCAGCAACAGGCCGAAGATCACCGCGCTCAGCACAAGGGTACGGTCCATCACGCGACCCCCTTGGCGGGCAACAGCCCCTTGGGCCGGAACACGAGGATCGCGGCCATGAGGATGTAGATCATCATCGAGGCCAGCGCCGGGCCGATCTGGTTGGCGACTGACGGATTGAACGCGAACGACAAAACATCCGTCGCAAGGCTGCGGCCCAGCGTGTCGATCAGCCCGACCAGAAGGGCCGCCACAAACGCCCCGCCGATGGAGCCGATGCCGCCGATGATGATCACCACGAAAGCGACGATGAGGATATTGTCGCCCATCCCCGGCTCGATGGCGAAGATCGGCGCGGCGATCACGCCCGCAAACCCCGCCAGCATTGCGCCGACGCCGAAGACGATCATGAACAGGCCTTGGATATTGACGCCGAGGGCCGAGACCATCTCCGGCGTTGTGGCGCCCGCGCGGATGAGCATGCCGATGCGCGAATAGCTCACGGTGAGGAAGAGCGCCACGGCCACGGCGAGCCCGGCAAAGATCGTGGCAAAGCGGTAGACCGGATAGCGCAGCGTTTCCGTCAGCTGCACCGAACCTGACAGAAACTCGGGCGGGGCGATCGACAGGGTGGTGGGGCCAAAGACGACCTTGGCCAGCTCATTGAGGAAGATGATGATGCCGAACGTGGCCAACACCTGATCGAGGTGCGGCCTGGTGTAGAGGTGTCGAAACACGAAGAACTCCAGCACCAGCCCGAAGATCAGCGCGGTCACCAGCGAGAGCAGGATCGCGAGCATGAAATTACCCGTGAGCGCGGTAAACGCGAAGACCAGATAGGCCCCCACCATATACTGCACGCCATGGGCGAGATTGATGAACCCCATCACCCCGAACACTAGCGTGAGGCCGGCGGCGATCAGGAACAGGAGCATTCCGTACTGTATCCCGTTCAGGCACAGGATCAGGAACAGGGTCATCGACATCGGATTTCCTCAAATAGTGACGTGACAGGGCCCGCGCATGACACGCAGGCCCCATGGGTCGCGTAGATCTACATCCGGCAGTCTTGGTGGAAGCTGTCGGCATAATCCTCCGCAATGGTCCGCACGAAGGAGGTGTGGAACTGCCCATCGTCACGCTTGACCACCTGCAACATATGGAAGTCCTGAATGGGATAGTGGTTGTTGCTGAACGAGAAGTCTCCGCGCAGGGAAGTGAAATCCGCCTCCTTGAGCGCCGCGCGCACGGCGTCCTTATCGCTCAGATCGCCGCCTGTCTTCTCGATCGCGCTCGCGATCAGGCTGGCGGTGTCATAGGCCTGCATCGCGTAGGAGCCGGGGATATAGCCGTATTTCTCCTCGAAGGCCGCAACGAATGCGGTGTTCTCCGGGATGTCCATATCAGGCGCCCAGGACCCGGCAGCGAGCATGCCGACGGCGGCGTCCTTCTGCCCCGGCAGCGTCGTCTCATCGGTTGTGAATACCGACATGAACTTCATGCTGTCACCCAAGCCTGCATTGGCGAACTGGTTGACCAGCCGCACACCCATGCCGCCCGGCATGAAGGTGAAGATCGCGTCGGAGCCCGAGGTGGACATGCGCGCCAGCTCCGCCGAGAAATCCTGATGGCCCAGCGGCGTGAACACCTCCTGCGTCACGGCGCCTTCAAACGTCTGTTTGAAGCCTTCCATGTTGTCGCGGCCCGCCTGATAGTTCGGTGCCATGGCAAAGACGGCCTCGAAGCCTTCCTGATTGGCGATCATCCCGCTGACTTCGGCGTTCTGGTTGTTCTGGTACGACGTCACGAAGAAATAGGGGTTACAGTTGCGCCCCGCGAACGTGGACGGCCCTGCATTGGGGCTGATCAGGAACGTCTCGGATTCCACGATGGGTTTGAAAATCGCCTGAAGCATGTTCGAGAAGACGGTGCCGACGACGAAATCGACCTCTTCGCGCTCAACCAGCGATGTCGCCTTGAGCAGCGCCACTTCCGGCTTCAGCTCATCATCTTCGACCATCAGCTCGATCGCGTGACCACCCAGCATGCCACCGTTCTGATCGAGCGCCAGTTGGAAGCCGTCGACAACCTGTTGGCCAAGTGCGGCAGGCGGGCCCGACAGCGTCACGACCATGCCGATCTTGATGTCCTCGGCCAGCGCCGCCGTGCCCATCGCAGCACTCAGCGCGAGGGCGGATGTGAATTGTGTAAGTGTCTTCCCGTTCATTTCAGTCTCCCAGTGTGACGCCCCTTTGGTGGGGCTGATTGTGCCGGCTTATCTGCCGGTCGGAATTATAGTGCAGCAGTTCGCCGCCTTTGTCAGTGTTTGCGTGCGCCGTCCTTTTGTTCGCCGCGCGTTGCGGAAAACCCGGCCATTTTGGCATAGCCTCTGACGATGGCCTCACGGTCGGTATGGCACAGCACGGTGTCGATATCGTCAAATCCGGCGGGCGCGCGTTTTTCTACTTCGTCGATCACCCGCTCCGGCCCGCCGAGGCGATTGGTGCGCACGACTTCTGCGGTTTTGGGCAGGCGCTCCTGCTCATATCGGTGCAGCGCCTCGCGCGGGTGCTCCGCACGGGCCAGATTATCGGCAAGACAGCGCGCATCGAGGATCGCCTGCGCGGAGCCGTTGGAGCCGACGGGATACATCGGATGCGCCGCATCGCCGAGCAGCGTCACGCGCCCGTGCGTCCAGCGCGGCAGCGGGTCACGGTCCGCCATGGGGTATTCGTAAATCGCACCGCTGGCGCGCACGAGTGCATCCAGATCGATGCCCGGCACATGGAAGCGGCGTGCATAGGGCAGAACGCGTGACAGCGGCGCCATCTTGGACCAGCTTTCGCGCGGGGGCGGCGAGACGGCGGGATCGGCCACGCGCACGTTGACGACCCAGTTCATCAGCTGTTTGCCCTTTTTCGCAGGCGCAATCGGGTAGAGTACGAGCTTGCCCGCCAGACCGCCGGCAATCGCCATCGTCTCGCCGTCCTCCCAAACGGGCCAGTCCACGGCACCGCGCCACATGACCACACCGGGCCAGCTTGGTGGTCCTTCCTCGGGGAAGAACTGCCGTCGGCCAACGCTGTGGATACCATCGGCACAGATCAGCACCTCGCTGCGATAGGTGCGCGAGGACAACCCATCGGCAGCGTCCGTGAAATGCGCGGTCACGCCGCCCTCATCCTGAACGAACCCCGACAGGCGCAGGCCGGTATGCACGGCATCCTTGCCCAACCGCTCGATCACCGCATCATAGAGCAGCTTTTGCAACCGTCCCCGGTGGATCGAGAATTGCGGATGGTCGTGGCCCGCGTGCATGCCGCGCAGTTCGCGCCAGACCTCCTGCCCCGTGCGCGTCAGATAGCGCAGCTCGCGCGTGCGCAGCCCGACGGCATCAAGGCGTGGCAGCAGTCCCAGCGCGTCCAACTCTGCAATCGAATGGGGCAGGGTATTGATGCCCACGCCCACCTCGCGCACGGTCGCCGCCTGCTCGACCACCTGTGCCTTGATGCCGCGCTGGTGCAGCATGAGCGCGGCGGTCAGCCCGCCGATTCCCGCGCCTGCAATAAGAACCGTCATGTGCTACTGTCCTCCTCAGGCGGGGGCAGGAAATCGACAGCATGGGCGGCAGAGACGGCCACCACCTCGGCCGGATTTGGCGTCGGCCCCATGTTGTTGAGCGCCCAGAACAGATCATAGAGACGCAGCGCGGGTGTGACCCAGAACAGGGTTTTGACCGTGCCTTCGGACTTGTTGAAAATCCCGTGCGGGATGCCGCGCGGCAGTTTCACCAGATCCCCCGGCTCGCCCACCATCTCGGTGCCGTTGAGCAGAAAGTCGAACTTGCCTTCGAGGATGTACAGGAACTCATCCTGCTCGGGGTGGATATGCGGTGGAACGAAAGTCCCCGGCGGCAGGCTCGCGTGCCAGGAAAAGCAATCCTCGGTATGGATCTTGGGCACGTAGGTCTGCCCAAGAATGTTCCATTTGATGCCATCGAGGCTGGTTTGCGAACGGACGATGCCGGGTTCCATCGGGGTCATGTCGTGCCTCCACCATTGAAAATCGGCCCGGTAAAGGCCTGTGTGATCGGGGCATCAGCGTCCTTGAGCCCTTCGAGGATCGTGAAATGATTATGCGCCGCCTCGATGTGGCACCGTGTCGGCACATCGAGGCCTTGCCACATCATATCCATCAGCTGCGCCTGCCGGATAAATTCAGGCCGTTCCGCCGCGCCGACCCAACAGGTCAAAGGACTGGTGCCAAAGGGGCGGTGCAACGCGGCACTTTCCACCCGCGCCTCATCCACATCGAGGTGCAATGTGTCGTTCATCGCGGTGTGCAGGAGAGGGCGCAGATCGTGCAGGCCGCTGATCGACAGCGTGTGTTCAATACGCCCGCGTATGGCCTCGCCAAGCGGGCTGTCGTCACACAGCATGCGTGTCACCAGATGTCCGCCCGCCGAATGACCCGCCAGGCGGATCGGGCCCTCCACACGCTCCGCAGCAGTGGTGATGGCGGCACCGATCTCCGCCGTGATGTCCGAGATCCGCGCATGCGGCGTCAGCGTGTAGGAGGGGATGCATACCGCCCAACCTTGCACGCGCACGCCCTCGGCAAGATCGCTCCAATGCGATTTATCCAGCCGCATCCAATACCCGCCATGCACAAACACCGCCAACCCTTTGGGCCTGCCCTCTGGCCAGACGATGTCGAGTACCTGACGCGCGCCAGTGCCATAGGCGACGCCCTCGTCGATGACCCCTGCGGGCAGCGCCGCGCGATAGGCCGATGCGCGCGTGGCCCAGAACTCCGGCAGCATGTGGGAATTCTCCATATGTGCCATATTGGCAAAAGCATCGTCCCAGTCACGCCGTCCCATTGGATTATCCTGCCGTCTCGGGAGGTGGTAGAAAATCAACCTCATGCAATGCGGAGATGCGCACCAGCTCCTCCGGATCAGTCACGCCGTCCAGCTGGGTGAACAGCTCATAGAGCTTGCGAGACGGCGCCACCCCGAACAGGCAGGTAGCCTGCGCGCCCGAGCGGTTGAAGATGCCATGCGCCTCTCCGCGCGGCATGTGCACGGTATCGCCCCGCGCGGCCTTGTGCACGTCACCCAGAAACTCGATCTCCAGCGCGCCGTCGATGACGTAGATCCACTCATCTTGGTGGGGGTGGATGTGCGGCGGCACAAAGCTGTCCACCGGAATCGTCGCGTGCCAGGTGAAGGCCTCTTCCGTGAGAAGTTTGGGCACGTAGGTTTGCCCGACCACGTTCCAACTGTGGCCCTGCACGCCGTCAGCGGCTTTGATCACACCCTTTTCCATCGTTACCCCGTTTATTTTATGCTTCAAGTATCTGCTGCCCTCAACCTAGAGCGAATGTCGCCAAATCAGCAAGATTTATTTGCAAAAATACGCCAGACCTCTCGGGTAGATACTGAATACTGCTGAAAACAAGTGCAAATTGGCAATTTGCTCGATTATCAAGAACGGCCTGTAATCATCATTATGTAGCTTTAACAAGACAGCTCAGCTGTCCGTCTCCGCGCGC
>Ga0307966_1000250_pt1 | contig 44846 bp, 37 predicted proteins | sample OrgLakmetagen646_FD_203141 | JGI IMG/M metagenome (GOLD analysis project Ga0307966, IMG submission 203141) | Saline water microbial communities from Organic Lake, Antarctica - #646 | ecosystem: Environmental > Aquatic > Non-marine Saline and Alkaline > Saline | place: Antarctica: Organic Lake... | reverse complement strand
AAAATACCGGGTTTGATACATGTTTTATTCTGGTGGATGAAAATGTATGGAAGTTTCACAGTGAACGCATATCAAATGCGTTCGATGAATTAGAAATTCAGTACACCCATCGCGTTATTCCGTCAGGTGAACAGAGTAAAACGGTGCAGCAATGGGACGAACTTGTCGATTTTCTGCTGAAGTCCGGTGTTCGCAGAAATACCCCTCTTTTTGCCATTGGCGGTGGGGTAACCGGAGATCTTGCCGGATTCGTGGCCGCATCTACCCTACGGGGCATACCACTCGTGCATGTTCCTACAACGCTGCTTGCCATGGTCGATAGCTCAATCGGCGGCAAAACGGGAGTTAATCACGCCACCGGCAAAAATCTTATTGGCGCTTTTTACCAGCCGCAGGAAGTGATTGCTGATCTGGATTTTCTGGATACGTTGCCTAACCGCGACTGGACCAACGGCTTAAGCGAGATTCTCAAATACGGAGCGATTAATGATCACGCTATTTTTGATGAGTGTGAGATTTTTCAGGATAGCAATGTTCTTGGCTCCTTCCCCGGTGAATTAAACAAATTAATCTTAAAATGTGCGCAAATAAAAGCGGATATTGTTGCCGCCGATGAGTTTGAATCAGGTACGCGCGCATTTCTGAATTTTGGCCATACATTTGCGCATGCCCTTGAAAAAGTATCAGACTTTGATTTGCTGAATCATGGAGAGGCTGTTTACCTGGGTATGCTGGCCGCCATCACCTTATCCGGAGAAACAGGTGCGGCACTCGATGACGGGCCTATCCGTAAATTCCGTTCACTCTATTCATTTAAGGTAACGGAACAAATGCTGCCCGAAGGTGCGTTATTAACAGCTATGAAAAGCGACAAAAAAGTCATAGATAACACATTTCGGTTCGTACTGCTAAAAAGTTGGCAACAACCTGTGGTTATGTCAGTTAATGAAAAAGAGCTTATTCATAAAGCCTGGCTCAGCGTATATCATGAACTTCAATAATTAAACTGCATTGCTCTTACGCTGGATTTATAACGTCTGGAATTTTCTGCTCAAATTTTTGAGCTATCTGCTGCTCACGGTTTTGCTGATCAGTGCGCTTGCCCTTGGTGTATTGCAGCTGCCGGTAAGTAAAAGTTATATCAGCGGTCAGTTTGTCAATGCTTTCAATGACCAGTATGCAGGGGATGTCACCATCGGATCACTCGAAGGATTTATCCCCTTCCGCACGCAGCTAAATGACGTGGATTTTTTCCTCCCAGACAGTTCGGGCAGCCTGAGCAATGCTCCGGAGAAACCTCTGTCAGTGGATGAACTTTTCTTGTCTCTTGACGTTTGGCAGCTTATCAGGGGAAATATTTCCATAACCGAACTTGACTTACGATCCCCTGACCTGTTCCTGGAGAGGAATGAAACAGGTGTAAACATTGTAAGCATTTTTACAAGGTTATCACCATCGGAGAATAGCGGACAGGCCAGCAATTTTATTACTAACTTCTCCATCTTTGCTCCGCAAATTTCAATTTTTGAAGGTAGTGTTGAAGTAGACAGCTCCATTAACAGCAGAGCTAACCTCACCCTGCCTGACCCTCTGATTTTTACCAACCTGGATGCGTCCTTCTTCGTTGAATCTCTTGAAAGACAGCAGTTTATTGAAATAAACTCGTTTACTGCTACGTCGAACATCGTTGACTTTAACGATCTTAGCCTTAATGCGCAGCTATTCACAAATGGCGTTTCTCTGGAATTGAACGGATTCGATTTCAGATCTGAAAGTGCCGCTCTACAGCTATCTGCTGAAGCATCTCCTGTAGACCTGTTTGAAAACGATATTGAAGGCCAGCTTCTGAATGCATCCTATCTGCTTAATTTTGATCGCGTTCGCTTAGGTGCCGGTATTTTGGACAGATTTGAAAGTCCCTATCTTCAGATAAATCAAGCGCTGGAGTTTAGCGGCAATATAAATGGCGATCTGGATTCACTTTATGTCGACAATCTGCAGCTGATCAACGGAGAGTCTTACCTGATCGCCGACGGAATCCTGACTGATCTAAGAAATGATCAGCTTACGTTCGATTTCTCTCTCAGCAATCTTGTCTTGAACCCAGACAACCTGCGTCCGTTTTTAACTGAGAGTCAGCAGAACACGTTTCAAATTGAACGGTATGGCTCAACTATTATTCAGGGAGATCTATCCGGAACTTTAAGTTCCCTGCAGGCCCAGTTTGATTTGGAGACAGACCTTGGAAATGCGGCACTCGACGCTGATTTCGAATTTGAGGGCGAGCAAAATTTCAGTCTGATTGCTGATCTTGATTCCCTTGATATTTCTCCCATCCTTAAAGATAGTAGCGGCACATCAGTTTTAATGGGCAGAATAACAGCGAACGGACTGGGATATGATCAATCAGCGTCTGTTGAAACATCACTTCGATTAGGCGGAAGTAAAATTAAAACACATGATTTCCAAGCGCTTAATACCAGTATTACATATCTGAACACCGCAGGCGAGTACACGATTAGTGTAATCAATAATCAAACGGAAGGATCCGCAACCGGAACATTTGCTTTAGGCGATGTGAATCAGTTTTCAATAGAAGCTTTAGCCGAGGAGCTGGACATCACTGAATATTTTCCAAATCTGCCGTACGAAACCGCCAAATTTAACGGCAAGTTTAGAGCAAGCGGAGAGGGATCAGAGTTCAATGATCTTGCCGGAATAGTCACAATTGAAATTAATGAAGCGGTCATTAACAGTGACACACTTCGCTTTCATCAATTCTATGCAGATATTGACAATCCAGCCCCGGATCAGCCAAGGCAGCTGCGGATAACGAGTTCCTTTCTCGATATTAATGCCTCGGGCACCCTCTACCCTGACCAGCTGGCAGGAGCCACCCGTTACTGGTACAATTACTTTGCCGAGCGAATCAATGACGAACTGTTTTTTGACCACAAGCTCAGTAAAATTACGCTTCCGAAGAGGTTCGCAAACACACCTTTTGAGGAGACGGCAGATCTGTCGATTGAACTTACATCACGCGACCTGAGGCTTTTAAAGGTCTATTTCCCTGATATGCCATCCATTGAATCATCTGCTGAGATGAATCTGAATATTAATGCATCCAGAGACAGGCTGAGCATCAGCAGTACTATTTTTGATGATTCACTGAAAGTTAGCAGATCCGGATTTAATGATGTTGGAATGTCCCTGACCGGTAACTTCCGGTATGGAGATAAGCTAAAAAATGGCAGCGCTGTCGATTTCCAGCTCAATAGCCCAAATATGACAATCAACGATCAGTATAATGTTACCGGTGCATCCCTGAACATGAGCCTGCGTGACAGCCTGGTTACAATGAGGCAGCAGATTGACGGCGCCCTTGAAAACCTTTTCTATCTCGGAGAGACGACAACTGCCTGGTATCAGGACGAGCTCAGCACAACTATTGATACTCTGTCTATTGGATCGAGTCAATACGCCTGGTATTCTAATGGATCGCCCGGGATCACGTACAGGCGCAACGGCTCTCTTACGTTTAACGAGTTTTTTGTAGAGAGCAATGAAGATTATTTTGAGGTCGATGGGACATTCAGCAAAAGCTTTGAAGATTCTGTAGTCTACAACATTCGCAATTTTAACCTCGGCCGGGTATCTGACCTGATTGGTGGTCGCATCCAGTTTGAAGGTCTCGTGAATGGAGAGTTCACGACCCGAACTCTGGGTCAGGTGCCTTCCATTCAGGGAGATCTGTCAGTTGAAAATGGACGCATAAATGACAGAGTTGTTGGTGACGTATCCCTTCAAAGCCGGTTTAATTCAGAAGAAAATAGGTTTGATACAGAACTTCGTTTGTATGCAGATCCGGATAAATATAGCGACTATCTGGAACGTAATAACGGTATCGGCAACGATCTGTATTTTGAAGGTTATTTTAAAACTCCTGAACAGGGAAATACCGGCGATGATGGCAACTTAGTCTACTTTGATGCAGATCTGAGAGAAATTGATATGTGGATTGTTACTTTTATTGTGCCCAACATTATTTCCGAAATGGAAGGAAGCGCTGAAGGTTCCGGCTTCTTTGTAGTAGACAGCACAGGATATGATTTCGAGGCTAATTTTGATGTCGGGGAAGTCTACGGTGTTCCGACTTTTACCAACGTTCCCTACACTCTTGGCGGTGAACTGACATTTAACCGAGCGGACGGACTTCTGTTTGATGAGATCCGGATGGATGACGGCCGCGGAGGCTCAGGCATTTTTTCAGGCCAGGTAGATCTCGACGATTTCGGGCCGATGAATTACCTAGACCTTAGAATGGAGCTAAATGACCTCCGATTTATGAACAACATCCAGGATCCTAACGTACCGTTCTATGCTGATCTCTCGGGAAGTGGTACCGCTGTTCTCGACGGTACAAGCCAGTCGCCCAGCCTCCGGTCTGTAACACCAATTATACTGTCGAGCAGCTCGGATATTTCAATCCCGCTTCTGGAAGAAACGGAACTTCAACAAGACCGCCGATTCATTCAGTTCGTTGACTCCTTTGACGAGTTGCGACCGATGCAAATTGGCACCTCTCAAAATAGGTCATCATCAGAAGGGGAAGAGGGTGAGGTGGATTTATCGTTTTTAGAACTATTTAGCATGAACCTTCAGTTTATTGCAAACGATCCCGTTCAGGTTCAGCTTATTTTTGATCCGGTGACAAACGACATTCTGAGCGCTACGGGTACGGGACAAATCAGGCTTATATTAGACGACCAGGATTTGAGTATGTTTGGCCGTTTCAATATTTCCGGTGGTGAATATCAGTTTGTAGCCGGCGATATTTTCACCCGCCGGTTCGACATTCAGGACGGCGGAACCATCAGCTGGCAGGGCGATCTGACAGAAGCGAACCTCGACGTTACCGCATCCTATCGTGCACGCCCCGACATTTCCACTCTCATTCCAACCGGGGCAAGTTTTCAGCGTATTCCCATTGAATTGATTTTGCAGATTGGGGGAACCATCAGCCAGATTGAAAATGATTTCTACTTCCAGCTGCCAAGCGGAATTGAAGGCACTCAGGACCCAACGATTGCGGCTCAGATCAACAGACTCAATCAAAATGAGGAAGAGAAAGTATTACAGGCTTTTGGAATCTTGTTTACCGGAAATTTTGTACCTTCCAACGAGTTACAGAACCCGGAGTTCGGAAATGTAACCGGAACGAATATACTCGTTAATCCATTGGTATCCAGTCAGATCATAAGTCCACTGCTGTCAAATCAGATCAATTCACTTTTGCGCAGCGACATCACATTCGATGTGGATTTCAACCTGAACGCGTTCAACGAAGTGGACTTAGGCGTTGCTCTGAGGCTCTTTAACGACAGGATAGTTCTGCGTCGTGAAGGCCAAATCACCGGTGAAAGTGAAATTGGTGATCTCGGAGCCACTTACAGAATCAATCAAATATTTTCAGTTACTGCTTTTCACAGGCAGGATATAACATTATCGAACCGGTCTGAAACTGAATCTCGCCAAACTCAGGAGATGAATGGAATGGGCGTTGAAGCGCAATTCCAGTTTAATACCTGGCAGAATTTAAAAAACAGAATCATTACATCCATTCGTAAATTGTTTGGACTGAAGCAAAAAAAGCCAGAAGTTACTGAAGATTCTGGGTCGTTGGCAGAAAACTAAATTAATCGTTAAAAAAACAATACATGAGTAAAGACAACCTAACGTCGTTAGACAAGCAAATAGTCAAGATATTAGAATCCTACCCGGATGCTTCCATACCTATTCCAATCCTACTAGATGCATTGAGTCTATCATCAAAAAAAGATTCTCAGAAATTAAAAAACTCTGTCAATAAGCTTAAGCAAAAGGATATACTCAGGATCAGCAAAGGTAATCTCGTTCGCCTGAATGAGCCAGCCGTTAAAGAAGACAACACGCTTACAGGTAAACTGGATGTAACCAGCCACGGCGACGGCTATGTTATCGTTGAAGGACGTGACCAGGATATTAAGATCCCCAGCCGCCAGATGAGCATCGGTCTTGATGGCGATACCGTGAACGTCCGTATTACCGGATATCACAAAAAAAGCAACAAAGCCATAGGTAAAATTGTATCCGTTGAAAAACGTGCAAGATCTATATTCGTTGGTACGCTTAAAAAAGAGTCTCATAATACATACATCATAGTACCGGACCAGAAATCTTCGCGGGTGGATTTCTTTGTTGCCTCCGAAGATCTTAACGGAGCGGAACCCGGTCAGAAAGTTACGTTTAATCTTGTGAGCTGGGACGATGTGCGGGGATATCCACAGGCGTCTATCAACAGTATTTTAGGGGATGCGGGAAGCAACGAAGCAAATATTCTGTCGATTCTTGCTGAAAAACAGTTCGATGCCGCTTTTCCGGCGGAAGTAGAGAAGTTTTCGGATAATATTCCGGAAAAAATTCCTCAGGAAGAGATCGACCGACGACGGGATATAAGGGATGAAGTTGTTATGACAATTGACCCGCCCGACGCTCAGGATTTTGACGACGGTCTGAGTATCAAAATTCTCAGCAACGGGAATTATTATCTTGGCGTACATATTGCGGACGTGACCCACTATATGCCGCGCGGTTCCGTACTCGATGATGAGGCATACGAACGGGGAACGAGTGTTTACCTGGTCGACAGAGTGATCCCGATGCTTCCCGAACGATTGAGCAACGGCCTATGTAGCCTGCGCCCATTTGAAGATAAACTGGCCTACAGTTGTTTCATAGAGGTTGCCCCAAACGGAAAGGTTGTCGACCATTCAGTTGAAGAGACGGTGATTCATTCCCGACAGCGATTTACATACGATGAAGTTCAGGAAGTACTTGATGGCGAGAAATCACATCCGTACGAAAATCAGCTGAAATCTCTTCAAACCCTTGCCAATGTCCTTCTCGATAAACGATTCAGAGAAGGGTCAATTAATTTTGAGACACCAGAACCCCGTTTTATTCTCGACGATACCGGGAAACCTATTGACGTGATCGTTAAGGAGCGAAAATTTGCCCACAAACTTATTGAAGAGTGCATGCTTCTGGCAAACAAAACGGTTGCCAGACATGTCGATCACCTTCGGTCTGACAAAAAATCTAAAAACGACCACCCGTTTCTTTACAGAGTCCATGGCGAACCTGATCTCGAAAAGCTTAATAACATAAAAGAGACCGCCAAACCCCTGGGAATTAAACTTGAACTCAGTGGCAAAGTTTCAGCTCAAAAGATTAACGAATTCCTCAAAAAGGTTGAGGATACCTCGCTCGAAAATATCATCAACGGATTGATGTTGCGCTCTATGGCGAAGGCTGAATATAGCCCCAAAAATATCGGGCATTTCGGGCTCGGATTTAAAGACTATGCCCATTTCACAAGTCCTATTCGCCGCTACCCGGACGTAATTGTTCACCGACTGCTTAAGCGATATAACTCCGGCGGTAAGGAGTATACTTACGATCAGCTTGTTGAAACAGGTGAATATTCCAGCGAACGTGAGCGTTACGCAGTAGAAGCTGAACGTGATTCCGTAAAACTGAAACAGGTTGAATACTTATCGGACAAGATCGGGCAAACGTTCAAAGGAACCATCAGTGGTGTAACTGAAAACGGTCTCTATGTTGTATTAAACGATAGTTACTGTGAAGGTATGATTCGCGTGAGTGATTTGAATGATGATTATTATATTTTTAATCCACAATTACATTGCCTTACGGGTCGTTCTAAAGGCAAGAAGTTTAGATTAGGCGATTCTATTCAGGCTAAAGTAACGCGGACAGACATGGATAAACGCCAAATTGATTTAACAATTGGTTGATCATTAATTCATTGCTATTACATTATGTCTCTACTTAAAAAGCTGGCCCTGATTTCTTTTCTGGGCCTTTTGATGGGTTCATTCGTAACTGAACAACTCTATGCCCAGTATTTTTTCTTTGGGAAAAACAGAGTTCAGTATGAAAAATTTGATTGGAGATTTATCGAAACCGCCCATTTCGACATCTACTACTACGATGCTAAGAACTATCACCTTGCTCAGTTTACGGCAGAGACAGTTGAATCTTCTCTCGAACAACTTGAGAACGATTTTGACGCGCAGCTAACGGACAGAATTCCGGTTATTATCTACGATTCACACAGTGATTTTTCTCAAACCAACGTGGTACGGCTCCCCGTTGATGCTCAGGGAATCGGTGGTGTAACTGATAAGTACAAAAATCGCATGACGCAACCTTTTATGGGTGATTATGCCGATTTCAGACGAACTATTCAGCACGAGCTGACACACGCGTTTATTAATGATGTATACTACGGCGGTAGCGTGCAGTCCATTGTTCAGAATAACATTCAGCTACAATTCCCTCTCTGGTTTGAGGAGGGGCTTGCCGAGTACCTTGCTCTTAGGTGGGACACGCAAACCGATATGTTTATGAGGGATGCAGTACTGAATGACTATCTGCCTCCTTTACAGCGATTGGGTGGTTACTTTGCATACCGTGGAGGCCAGTCTTTCTGGTATTATATCGAAACTGAATATGGGCGCCCCAAAATCACCGAAATACTTGAACGTGTAAAACTTACACGCAATGTTCAGCAAGCTATTGTACAGTCAGTTGGGTTAGATATTGAGGAGCTTTCTGAACGATGGAGCGAATTCTACCGCCAGCGATATTTCCCGGAAGTAGCGGAACGACAAACGCTGAGCAGTACAGCAACTCAAATTACCGGACGAAACAACAGGCGAGCATACAATACGAGCCCTGCGATATCACCTAATGGCGATCGGATAGCATTGATATCTAACCGTCGCGGCGTTTTCGATGTAATCGTCGTTGATGCAAACACCGGCGAAAAACTGAAGACTATTGTGAGTGGTTCCGACAGCGCGATGTTTGAGGAGTTGAATATCCTCAATCCCAACCTGGCATGGTCGCCGGACGGACGAAGTTTAGCGTTGTCGAGTAGCTCACAAGGGAAATACAATCTTGCCATCGTTGACTACGAAACGAAACAGTCTACCACAATACGCTTCCCGAGTATTGATGCCATTAATTCTGTTGCATGGTCGCCGGACGGCTCAAAAATTGCATTTGACGGAAATATAGGACCACTTCAGAGTATTTTTGTTTACAACATTGAAACTGATGAATTTATTAACCTTACCGGTGATGTCTTCACAGATAAGGAGCCGGCATGGGCCAGCGATAGTGAAACTGTCTATTTTGTTTCAAACCGGGGCGACGCACTTGAGCCACATTTGTATCTTGCCGGATCCACCCCCGTGGTATATGACACCTTTTTTGAGACGGATATTTATTCTGTGAATATTAATACATCTCAAATTAGCCGACTCACTAATACGGTGAACTGGTCTGAAACACAGCCGACGGCCACGCGAGATGGTCGCCTGTTGTTTGTCTCTGATGAAAACGGCATTCCAAATATCTACGAATATGATTTAGACAGCCGGACAGTGTATCCATTGACGGATCTGCAATCGGGTGTGATGCAAATATCAGTCTCTTATGATGGAACCCGGCTTGCCTTCAACTCTCTGAATGAGGGCGCACCTGACATTTATGTCATACGATCTCCATTTTCAAGACGGATGGAGTCGCGGCTGACACCTAACAGATGGGCAGAACAACGGGAAGAATGGAGCCTGGCTGAGCGGGTTCCCTCCATTGGATTTGTGCGAGAGCTTATTTCGAATAGAAAGCAAGGAAATGTTCTGAATGCAAGACAAGTACTTACTGCAGCACAGCCACCTCAATCCACCACTCAGGGGCAAGGTCAGTCCCAATCAGATACAACACGTCAGCAAGATACAGGGAGAATAGACTTTCGCAATTACCAGTTTGGTGAACAAGTTGTGCGCGATTCCACTCTTGAGTTACGAGATGACCCGCGAAATTTTGAACCGGAAGATAATGCAACTGAAAGCGGTTTGTACCGACCGCAAAAATACCGTCTCCAGTTTTCACCCGATATAAGCTACGCAGCAGGCCAGGTAAACACTTATTCTGGATCATCAGCTATAGCTTTTGTCACGCTGAGTGATCTTTTCGGTGACCACCAGCTAACCCTGGGAACCGATCTTACATTTGACCTGAGAAACAGTGACTACCTGATTCAATATGGCTTCCTGAGAAATCGAACAAACTTTTTTGCATCGTTTAACCACCAATCGCGCAACTATCAGACGTTTTTCGGTGAGTTAATACGGTTCAGAACGTTCAGCCTAAGCACTGATTTTCAGTATCCGCTGAACCGCTATCAACGATTTGATTATGGTATTTCAGCCATTGGTATTTATAGAGATTTCAGCTCCGTAAGAAGCCTGGGATCGCAAAATGCACAGAATGACAACAGCTTTTTCCTTAATCCGGGCGTATCATTCACCGGTGATTATACGATACCCCAGCCCGGAAGTATTACACCCGGCGGCGGTTCACGATATTCGATACGTCTGTCCGGTAGTCCGTACATAACAAACGAGACGCCACAGTTTGCGACAATACTTGGAGACTACAGGAAGTATTTCAATCTGGGAAATCGTACATCGTTTGCGTTCAGGGGATCCGGGGCCGTGAGTGTAGGACGTGACTCTCAAACATTCTTTATGGGTGGGATGCTTGGATGGATCAATCAGCGATGGAGTGATGCTGAAATTCCGTTTGATCGCCTCGCCGATACATTTTTCACACTTCCTGCAACTCCACTTCGGGGTCACGAATTTAATACTACATTTGGAGACCGGTTTTCACTGATTAATGCTGAATTCAGATTCCCGCTCTTTGCTGCTGTTCTTCCGGGCCCAATCCCTTTGATTCCGCTTTATAACATAACCGGTGCGGCTTTTATTGATGCAGGTGCCGCATGGGGGTTTAACATTCCCTACTCTCGTTTCACAAACCAAAATGGCGCGCCTATTGTCTTTAATGAACAGGGTCCTGAACTTGACCTGAAAGTTGCAAGCAAAGAGGAGTTATTTTTAAATCCAAACACCGGATTACAGCGCGAGGGCCCTCCTCAAGAAGGGGATATATCGTCAACAGTTATTGATGGCGACATTCTGATTGGCGCCGGTTTTGGACTTCGAACCATCCTGCTTGGTCTCCCTTTCCGGTATGATATTGGCTGGCCATATTATCGGGGTGGTTTTGATGGATCACCTATCCACTACTTCTCAATCGGAATTGATTTTTAGACGTAAGAACTAAACTTTACAGAAATACATAACTTCACGTTTTTTGATAAGGCCCGAGAACAACAGTGAGCTTATGGCTGAATGAGTATATCAAGTTTCTCATCCTTTGAAACACTGCTCAAACGAACAGCTAATTCTCTCTTTGCCTCACTGTACTGCCAGCTGTTTTTCGAATCATCACTGGCCATTTGATACACTGCCTCCCCATTTATTTCAACACGTTCCGGAGAATCCACGAATTTAAAATGTATATCGTACGATCGCTCATCCGACATCCCGTCAAACCCGATCTGGACTGCTCCGATGGTTAGCTTTAGCATTCCCTCAACCTCATTATAGCGAAACATCGTACGAGCCGCCTCTGCCCTTCTATAAGCTCTCGTCACTCCATTATCTTCTACCAGCCGAAGCGCGCCTGCATCACCCGTATATATCTCAATTTTCAAATGGTCTGAATCCTCTCTTACGTGATATGGGATAACGGAGCCCGCTTTTACAAAGAGTGGCAGCCGATCCAGGCGTGTTTCAACAAACCATGACCGTCCCGCTTCATACACCTGCCCGCTATCATAATTATACCACCGTCTGCCTTCAGGAAAAAAGACAATCCGACCATCGCTATCAGGAACTGTAACAGGTGCTACCAGGAAAGCATCTCCATACATGAACTGTTGCGGATACTGCCTGAATCCTGAAATTACACCCTCGTTGGTCTGGCGCGTGTAGTGCGCATTCGTGTAATGGTAGGGAAATAATGACTTGCGACGTTGGAGAGCCTCAAGAAGTTGCTCTTCTTCCAGTCGACTGAGCTGATCAATAAATCCATCGCCATCAATGCCATTATCAGGAAATACGAGGTGCATCACAGGCAGAAAAGGCGATAGTTGAATGGTTCGAATAAACAGCTCCGAATCCCAGTTGGAATTTGAGCTTGATCCAGAGGAATAATCAATCGGCATTGACAAGAAAGGCATATTGTACAAACTACCGCCGGGATTCGCCACATCGTTAACTAACTCTGCGTAACCGCCCGGCTGAAATCTGCCGCCTACGACCTTCATCTCTGCACTCCACTGAAATTTATATGCTGGTGTCATAGGTGCCGGGTAGCGTTTTGCCTCTGAGTGATATGCATCCCTGATACCGTGAAAAAGAACTGAGCGATGGTCAGAACCATATTCTTTCTGATACACGCGATGCAAATGATCAAGACAATCAAATTCCGGAGATCCCAATGCAACAATGAAGCGATACCCCGATTCTATTGCGGACTCACCATTAGCCGCACAATCACCTTCAAGATTTAATTGAACGCCCCGTACCGTATTGGGGTCCGACACTACTGCAATACGTTCAGCGGAATCAGAGGCTACCCACATCCCTCCTGTTTGAAAGTCCTTATAAGCAGCATCTTCGAAAAATTTTAACATGGAATTTTTGTTGCTTTCAAACCCAATAACAGGGTTAAATACCCAGGCGGGAGGCAGCATAACCGGAATTTCACGGAACAGGTCGGCTGCACTAAGATCCGTTCGGGTTGATGAAGGCAGCCCCAGGCCAAACGGTTTTTCAGCATTTTCACGTGACATTTGAATTTTGTGAACCTGTATTTCTTCCGGGGTCCGCGGCCTTATTGAAAAGCGATACTGTCCTGCTTTTTCAAACGGAATTAAATTTGAATTGGTGTCAGTCTCCGCTCTGACCCACTGTAGCTGATTCCCATCCGGCAGGTCAGCTGATGCCTGAGATAACAACATTCGGTCTGAACCTGCAACATGAATGTCAAGAGAATTGAGAGATTCGGCAGTGTCGCCCCTCGCAGTCAGTAACCAAAAAGAATAGTTACCGGTATTTGATATATAAACTGAGAAAGATAACGGGCCTGTGTCAATGGATTCTTCAGGACTGTACGATAACCCGGTGCTATTGATATACTGAGCCGGTTTCCACCCCGGTGCATTTGAAGTGTCGTCTATTGTGCCGGAAATCAGACCATCAACCTCATAAAAGTCGGAAACAGTAATATCAGCACAGCCCGTATATACAATAGCATATAAGAATAGAATTAGCACAGAACAAAGTAAATGTCTACTCATGCGCCCACTTTGAAGTATTATTGTACCTCGCTCATTTACGATGCTTTTCGAAAGTCATGAATAAGTCATCCTGCAATTCAGAACTAAATGTAGAAGATACGAGGTTCTGGAAGCAGGTTAAAGTGTCAGTTAGAAAAGAGGCTTGTCCCGTGATTTATGGATTGAATCTGAGAGATTATCAGGGATTCGAATTATTAACTTGTTTCTTAAAGTCTTTTGAAATTTTCAGGGTTGGGACGTACTGTTCAGGTACTATAACTTCTTCGTTAGTTTTTGGATTTCTGGCAACTCGTTGTGCGCGTTTCACAACTTTAAAGCTGCCAAAACCCCTCAGCTCAATAGTTTCTCCACGCTTCATGGAATCAATAACTGTATCCATGAAACCATTCACAACGGCTTCAGTTTCAACTTTTGTAAGCCCTGTGGATGATGATATTACATCTACAATATCTGCTTTTGTCATAGCAAGAAAATGATTATTTCAAGTTTTTTTACTGGTAGTTAATTGAGAGAGGGTAGGTTAGCCTACAATAAGATCTCTTGCCCCTTAAGAAATTTCAAACTCAAATCGTTCATTAATACCCAATTTTTATTAAAAAGTGACTCTATTTATTTATACATTCGAGGCTTAGGAAATCACAAACACATTTTTTTATTAGATGGAAACTTTCGAATGGGTAATTAATGAACTTTTAGATTTGATTTGGAATACGCCGGAGTCGCTGCCATTTATGGTAGTTGTACTTCTATCATTCGGCATTTTCATAACAATCAGGCTCGGCTTCATTCAGATTACCCGGTTTACGCATGGTCTGAAGGTCGTGAGCGGGCATTATGACGATCCCAATGATGAAGGCGATATTAATCACTTCCAGGCTCTCAGCACAGCTCTGTCCGCGACAGTGGGAATCGGAAACATTGCCGGTGTAGCTCTCGCAATTCACTTTGGTGGACCAGGCGCACTGTTCTGGATGTGGATCACTGCCGTTTTAGGGATGGCAATCAAATTTACAGAGGTAACACTCGCACAGGAATATAGAATCACGAATAAAGATGGATCGGTATCCGGCGGGCCAATGTACTACATCGAAAAAGGTCTGGGACCCAACTGGAAATGGCTGGCTATCGCTTTTTCTACCGCTGCAGCGATCTGTGCATTCTTAACCGGTAATGCCGTACAGGCAAATACCGTTGCCGATGTTATGCTTACCGACTTTCAAATGCCAAAAGCTCTGACGGGCTTGATTACCGCCGGACTCGTTGGTGCCGTTATTTTGGGCGGTATCAAAAGAATTGGATACGTTACTTCACGCCTTGTACCATTCATGGCAACAATTTACGTGCTGGGCGGACTCATAATTCTTGTCATCAATTACGATGCGGTGATTCCATCTTTTATTGAGATCGTATCCAGTGCCTTTAACCCTCAGGCCGGTTTACTTGGTGTGGGGTCAGGTGCGTTTATTTTTACACTCAGCTACGGTGTGCAGCGCGGTTTGTTTTCTAATGAAGCGGGACAGGGATCCGCACCAATAGCTCACTCCGCTGCCAAAACAGACCAGCCGGTCCGTGAAGGTGTTGTTGCACTCCTCGAGCCATTTATCGATACACTGATTGTCTGCACTATTACCGGACTTGTGATTGTATCAACCGGCGCATGGGATATGTACCATTCAGCAACTATTTTCCCGTCTGAAGATCCTATTTCCTATGTTGTTGATGAAGGTGGTGACCCATCGATCCTTTATTTTGAAGATGGCTTACCGGTAAACGGAGAAATGCTCCGTTACAGCGTTCCGGTTGATACTATGTTTACCAACAGTGAAGAAGGCGTACTCTTCAGCGGAAGAATTGAAGGTATTGGAAGCAATCCCATGATTTATGAAGATAATGATGCTGCCCTTGAATCACTTTATGGAGGTGTTGTTGAAAACGGAGCCCCTTTAACGTCCAAAGCATTTGAGATCGGACTTTCGCCCCTGACCGGTGGCGGCGGATTTATCGTGACTATTGCTGTTCTTCTATTTGCGGTGTCAACCTCCATTAGCTGGAGCTATTATGGCGACCGTGCCGCACAGTACCTCTTTGGCTTTAAGTCTATCCTCTGGTACCGGCTCACATTCGTTGCAATGCACTTTTTAGGAGCTATCACAGCACTTACAACCGTGTGGGCCTTTGGGGATGTGATGCTCGGTCTAATGGCGTTTTTCAACATTATAGCACTGTTTGCACTCTCAGGCGTTATTGTTAAAATCACCCGAAAATATTTCGAGGATACAGAAATATAATTCTGACATGAAAATTACCGGAATCTGAATATGTATGTACATCCAAACGTAACGATTCTTGACCATCCCGTAGTTGCAAGGGATCTTTCAATCCTTCGGGACGAGACAACCGATATTGTGGAGTTCCGGTCTGCTATAAACCGGATTGCAACTATTCTTGCTTATGAATCATTGAAAGAACTACCACTTCGGAAAACAACGATCCATACTCCGATAGAGGCAACGAACGGTTATCACATAAATACCGAAATTGTTGTAGTTCCGATTCTCAGGGCCGGGCTTACTCTCGTAGATGCGATAATGAATTTCATACCGGATGCTAAAATCGGTCATCTTGGAATGTACAGAGACGAAAAAACGCACGAACCCGTTGATTATTATTCAAACCTACCCGACGAGATATCAAACGGAATCGTTCTTCTGGTAGATCCGATGCTTGCTACAGGCGGCAGTGCCGATGATGCCATTGGCTACCTCGTCAAACAGGGAGCCAACAACATTCGGTTCACGTCGCTGATAAGTGCGCCGGAGGGGCTGAAAAGAATCACAGAAAAATATCCCGATGTTTCGATTATTACTGCAGCAGTGGATGAGAAACTTAATGACGATGCGTTTATCGTGCCCGGACTCGGAGACGCGGGAGATCGATACTTTGGTACTACGTAGCGTTTTTCCGGTTCTGTTTTGCGCACTCTTCCTTTTTGCAAGCTGTTCAGAACTGTCAGAATACGATTCACAACAAATTCAGTCATTTCTGAACGATTCATTAACCACTACAACCGAGAGCTGGGACGTAGAGATGATGCTGATGAAAAACGGGCAGTCCCGTGTCTTAATAGAGGGATCTTATGCCATCAGCTATCAGATGCCGGATCGGAAAGAGACGCATATTGACGGTCCTGTGTACGTTCAGCTCTATGATTCTACTGGAGCCCTGGAGACTGAAGCGTGGAGTAAACGCGCAATCTATTTCGATTCCAAAAGTGAATTTGAACTTTTCGACTCTGTTAGGGTTCTGACACAAACGGAACGTAAACTCTACTCAGATTTTCTAAAATGGTCTGATGTTACAGACCGGATCACTTCCGACCGGATTGTTACAATAATTACCCCAACTGACAGTATATCAGGGCGTGGATTCGATGGCCTGACCGACCTCTCATCTTACACCATTGACGAACCACGGGGGCGTTTTCTTGTTGATTAACATACGGACACATCTTAAAATTAGCTGCGCACTCATCATCACACTTATACTATTGCTGAACAATCCGGGACAATTAGTGGCACAAAGCAATGTATTTATTGAGAAAGCGGATCGGGCAGAAGGTGTCATTATTGAAAACGAAAATGTCCGCAAGCTTCTCGGAAGTGTGCTACTCAGAACAGAAGAGATGACGATGCGGGCCGACAGCGCATATCAGTTCATCGACAGAAATAGAATTCATGCTTTTAACATACAAATTGAAACCGAAGATGAAACCATCTGGGCGGATACCCTTTTTTATGATACACTGATTGATTTCAGCGAGTTCAGAGGTCGTGTAATTATCGAGTCTGCCACGAATACGGTCTTCAGCGAAATGATTGATGTAGCCGCACCACTTGACCTCGCCATTTTTCGGGCGCCTGTTCGTTTTGAAGATGATTCCGGAGTTTTATTGGCTGAATCAGGCTTTTACTACCAGGAAGCAGACAGCGCTATTTTCAAGGGTAGTGTACAGCTTTCAGACACCACTCAGTATCTGGAAGCAGACTCTCTGTTTATGAACCGTTCAAAAGATTTGTATGAAATGCACAGCCGCGTATTCGCTGACGATTTTGAAGAGAAGGTGACATTCTCTGGCGACTATCTTCTTGCAGACTCTTCAGGCTACAGATTGTTGACCGGCAATGATGCCTGGTTAATGGAAGTCAGCGAATCTGAAACGGATACGACTCATCTCCTGGCTAAAAAAATTGAGCTTCAGGAGACTGACAGTACGTCTCTGATGGATGCATATCAGCAAGTCAGGATTTGGTCAACTAAGTTCTCGGCCATCGCCGATACGGCCAATTACAGCGACGATGAAGAGCTGTTCAAATTACGAGGCTCACCGATTGTATGGCAGCAGGGTTTGCAGCTGACAGGCCCATATATTGAAGCGACGCTCGATGATGGCGATATCAAATTTCTCAAATCGTATCCCCGGCCAATAATTGTCCAGGAGGATACTGCAACCGGACGCCTGAACCAGATGACCGGCGATACGCTCAAGGCATATTTTGAAGCCGGCGAACTCGACAGCATGATTGTGTTTGATAATTCTGAAATAATTTTCCACCAAAAAGATGAGGGCGGCGAGCCTGACGGGTTGATGGAGATGGTTGCGGCAGGTTCTTCAACCATGCTGTTTGAGAATGGCGAGTTCGATTTCTTCAAAGCGCTCAGCAATATAAACGGAACCTATATTCCGGAAAGTGAGGGGGGAACAGATCGCAAACTCGATAATTTCCAGTGGAACCCAGAAAGAAAGCCGGAACGCCCCCGGCGTCAAATGCCCCGCCTGCCCGCCATTCCCGAAGATCCGTTTTTTGAATTCCCTCCCCGCTATCTTCAATACATTGCCGATCGCGAGGCGGAAGCAGATTCGGAATCGGACACCGATGGCACTGAATCAAACAATTAGATACGTGAAGGTTTTAAAACCAGAAATCTATATGCTAATAGTTTAGAACCTGTAAGTTGTAGTCGAAGTCGGATATAAACAAATGGTATAGAACAATTTACGCCTTTAGAAATTCCCAAAATCCACGTGGCGGTTACACTTTTTCTATAGCAACTAATCCGGACTTCCCGTCTGCAAATGTTTTGTTGGTACATTTCACTATTTGTCCGGTGTTAAACTCCCAATTTTCATCTGATTCACCAGTAGAAATAATTTTATAAAGGCCATTACTGAATTTCACAGCTTGTACTGGCCTCCAAACTTCCGTGCCTTCTTCAGGGAGTTGGACAAAAATCTCTATTTTTTTGGATGCTGTATTCATTCGAAAGCCACATAACGGTCAGGCGTTTAACCGGCCCTGAGGCTTCGGGGTCCGTGTTGATTCGAAGAACCGCGAAGCGCTACGCTAGTACCGTTACCAGTAAATTAGTAACGTATGATTTGCAAAGAATTCCAATACAATAGCTGATAATGATCACTATGTATACTTGCTGTATTTAATGGTAACGGCACTAGTTATACAGCCCTACCATATTGGATTCAATTTATCTGGATTATGAAAAGCTTAGTAATTCTCGACCTTTTCCATTAATTCAGGAACACGATTTAAGGCAAAATCCCACAGTGCGGCTTCATCGATAATGTCATAACCATGAGCGATGATATTTCTAAAATCGATAATCTTACGATATTCAGGAACTTTCTCGGCAAGTGTTGCTTCTTCAAATCTGGTTAATCTGTGTAATGCTTCTCCAATGATTTCAAACTCTCTTTCGATGGCAAGTTGTAACATGCGATCTTGCTGGAAATCTTCGAAGCTTTTACGTCAATAAAATCTGATATTTCTTGGCAGGAAGGGCTAATGTCAAGAAGCAACTTTCTTGTCTTATGCGGCATAAAGTAATTTCTTAGAACGTTCTACTTCTTGCTGAAATATAGAATTCCTGAATTTTTTATGGTGATACAGATCTACAGAACGGCCATACATTTGTTCAAGTTCATGCTTGAAATCAATAAACTGATTAAACGCTCCTTCAAAGCCCTGACGATCAAATTTCACAATGAAATCAAGGTCACTGTCTTCAGAAAAATCATCAGTAGTAGCTGACCCAAATATATATAACTCCTTCACATTAAACTTTTTGCAAAGTTCTTGGATCTGTTCCTTTTTAAGATCTACCTTCATTGCCATAATTGCTCAATCAGTTATTACTAAGACAAATTTAACTAAAATTGACACACTTTTCTATTTGTCAAAAATTGAATGGAATTTAAGGCTGTATAACATATGATTCCGCGACAGACTATTTGTCACTGCTGTGTCGAAGAATATTTTATTTCTGGCTTCAGAATGAAATATAATAGTTACTTTTGAATACGTTTTCTCGCTTCATTTAAGACATCCGAAGCAGAATGAACTGAAGCCTCACCAGATTTAAGTGATTCTTTTCTTTTTTGAACTTCATCAATCCGGACCTGTTCAATTTCAGGATCAATTTTACCATGGATACTTTACAACAATTTATCTGCAAGGCGGGCTTTATCCTTTTTGTTTAGGCTCAGGGCTGAATTTTCAATCTCTTTTAAATCGGTGATCATAGGTAATGGGTTAATTAATATGAATGTAATTATTAACCATGAAAACCGGAAGAAATTAGATTTTTGGATAGAGGGTATAACGGTATGGCCTTTGTACAGCCGGGCTAACAACATTAAAGTCGGACAAGGAACCCCAACCGGTATGCACGAAACGCTTGTTAACTGGCCGATTTTAATAATGTACCTGAATTTCCTCTTCGTCGATCTCAACCACAGAATGCTCTTCGAACAGTGATTTTAATGTTTCCAGATTTTTCTCAAACAAACCAATCAGGTTACGATTGTTGATGTTCCCGGTAGAAACAATTAACAGTTTCTTGGGACTTCCATCCAAAATATAATTATCGAGAAAATCACTGTCCTTTGAAATCACAATTCGATGTTCGTCATCTGCAAACCGGATGATTTCACGGTCAGGGGTCGCATTCTTTTCAGGTAAATCCAGAGTATGTTTCGACTCAACCTGATGAGCTGACAGGAACTCAGAGAGACGTTTGGGAAGATGAGCATCTACAAGAACTTTCACTGGACAATTTTTTGCGATTTCTTAGTTCGCGATAATTGAGCAGCATATTCAAGACAAGCCAACAGATCCTCTCTCTCCAAATCTGGATAATCTGCCAGTATTTCATCAATACTCATATCAGATGCCAATAAATCCAACATTGTGTCAACAGGATATCGTAACCCTCGGATTGTCGGCTTGCCATGACAAATATCCGGATTTCTCGTAATTCTATGTAATAAATTTTGGCTCATAACTAATGTGTTTGACTACGAAAATGTACACAATCAATAAACGATCAACAACTCTTGAAGGTATTTCGTGATTATGAGTCCATCTAAACCATTTATTTACCGAAATATTTATTGAACAACTTTTCAGCTCGTTTCTTGCCTTCTTCAGTTACCATCACTGATTTGTCCTTGCTTCTCGGATTGTCAATATATTCTTTCTCGTGAAGCCTGTTCATATGTTCCCAATCGTATCCTTTCCATGCTCTTGTGCCTGGGACTTCATCAAACATCGTTAGCCACAGCAATGCAAGCATCATATCATCGACTTTTCCTTTGTCATAATCCATTTCAATAAAATGTTTGAATTGTTGGAATTTGTATTGGGACAATCAACGGATTGGCGCTTAACCGGCAGATCAAGAAATTTGAATCAGGACTACTAACGGATTCCGTAGTTTGAACCGTTTGTTATGCTGACGATTTGCCTTGATTGTCAACTTGCTACCCAAATAAATCTGAATGGGTACCTGTACGAACCAGGATCAACTCGTCATCGTGATCTTCATAAATAAGCAATCCGCCAGCTGGCGGATCCATGTCACATTCACGTGTACCCACATAATTGCCTATTAACTTGTGATCCCGAAATTTTTCATCCAACGGTACACCCTGAGCCAATTGTTGAATAACCTGTTTTAAAACGTCAAATGATTTTCCACGTTCTTCATTTTTTTGACGTCTTTCTTGAATCTGTTTGTACGGGAAATCTTTTTCATCAGATATCCAGGTCTTCAAACAACTCCTCAGTGATTTCAAATTCTTTCAATTTTTGACCTTCTTTGGCCTCGACAATAGCTTGATGAGTCGTTTCATTGGGTATCTTCATCTCAAATGGAAGGCCACGCTGAAGCTTCACCTGTTTAAAGAAAATTCGAATTGCTTCTGTCGTATTTAGTCCAAGCTGATCCAGGATATGTTCCGCCTCTTTCTTAAGTCCCGGTTCCATTCGAGCTCGAACTGTTGCAGTTTTCTTAGACATAACAATGGATTTGGTTAAAACTGATACTTATGTAGCATTAATGTGCTACAGTTACAACGATAAAAATTGTCGCTTGGTACAAATCCTAAACAACGGTCTGCCATTTGTGCTGCCGGGCATTTAACTAAAAGTTAAGCCAAAAAACCTGAACCGGTCAGCACGAAATGGTTTGTTATTTTAGTTGGAGTATTATTGATTAGAATATGTGGTCAGTTAATCAGAGATTTCGAGAATGAATTGGAAGTCTCTCTGGAGATACTTTGTCCCAACAAACACTGGAAATGATCGCTTTGCTGAAGACAGAAAACAACTTGGAATATTGAATGTCATGAATTTTTTATAAGCGGAAACTTGACAATTTCGAGAAACCCATTTTTTTGAGTGTAGCCCAATAAATAATCACTTCCTATTTCAGTAACAGTGAAGCCTTGTGGAATTTTAATAGAGGTAAGCCAATTACCACTTGAACTCAAAACATCCCAAACTTCTGTTTCATCCCAAGGAAGTACAAACCGTTTTGCCCAAACATTATCTTCCGCATCGATTTTTAATGCACTGATTGCGGGAATGTTTTCAGGGATGGGTAAATCTTCCGAAAGAAGGTGTTCATACTGTGCTTTACGATCAGGATAGCTGCTCAAGGGATCCAAGTAATATTCTTGTTTATATCGGTCCCAAATAGAATCTGTTTTGATGCGGGTTAAATCCCACTTATAGGTATGGGTATAATTTCCGGTTGTGTCTACACGGGTAATGGTTGGCTCCGAAGCTTTTGAAAACAGTACTGCATTTGTGGAATCCGTAATGTAAATAGGTTCGGCGGTAAGAGGAATAAATGGATAGTTTGTGATACCCTGATACTCATTTACATATCTTGGCCTTGCTGGAATTTTGAATAGCATTTTATCATAATTCCAATCGGGAAAAAGACGATGGAAACCAACTTCATGTTGAACAATCTCTCCGGGGTTACCTGTTATAGCTGCGGATCCAATCACGGACCAAACTAACCAACTATTGTCGGTAAATACATCTGTGATGGATGGATTGCCGGCATTTTTTATTTTCTCAATAGAATTAACTGTAATAAGTTCTCCGTCATTACTAAAGATCTGTCCCCTGTTGTTTGAGTTATCATTTACAATAAAAGCATCGTCGCTGTATTTATGAAGGTTCATAGAACTCCAGTCTCCAAAGTCTCCCGGTCCACGCCCGTTTTGGCCGGTTGATTTGATAAAGTTACCATTTAAATCAAAAAAGCGAAGTTCATGAGTGCCTGAATTACTCACTACAATATTTCCACTACTCAATTGGATAACACTAAAAACTCGATAGAACTGAAGATTTTCATCTCCTTCTTCTGTCCCAAATGTAAGTTCAGGTTCGGAGGCAACAAACCAGGCATTACTACCGAGTGAGGGAGAGGTACTTTCAACTATTTTTGCTGAAATGTGGTCAGAATAGGTGTTGGAACCGTCATTTTTACACGCTGGAAATAGAGGACCAAGAAGCAGGATTGTATATAAGTATTTCATAAACTATGATTATTTGAGGCATTATTTTTCTCAGGTAAATAACATATGATTCCGCGACAGGCTGTTTGTCACTGCTGTATCGCAGGAAATTTTATTTCTGGCCTATTTTCAAACAGATCCTGTTCCTTAGACTGTTCCGCGACACCCTGCTTTATTAGTTTGTCCGATAACAATAAAATAACGACGTCACTCTTATCCAATCAGTTTCGAGTCTGAAGATCCCGATCACCCAGAAACCGATCACAACTGACACGTCTGCAGCAAATAGCTATGCCCGGTTATAAAGAACATTGTTAAGTTCCGGCCTTCCTGTTGAATAGTAAACTATACAGCAAATATCTGACTCTCATCCCTGAACGCTTTGAATTCAAGCGCATTACCGCTTGGATCCAGGAAAAACATTGTGGCCTGTTCTCCCGGTTCACCTTTGAACCTGATATACGGGGCAATCACAAAATCCTGATTATGTTCAATCAGGCGATCCACCAGATCGTGCCATTCATCCCATTCCAGTATCACTCCAAAATGTTTAGCCGGCACTTTGTGGCCATCCACGTCGTTTGAAGCTGATTTACCGGCATCCTCAGGGCTGACATGAGCAACCACCTGGTGGCCGAAAAAATTGAAATCAATCCACTTTTCTGAACTGCGTCCTGTTTCACAGCCCAATACATCTCTGTAAAAAATAAGCGTTTGCTTTAGTTCTTTGACCGGGAATGCAAGGTGAAATCGGGGAATTTTCTGATTGTTAGACATCTTAGGAAATGGTTTTATATCTGTTGTTTGATGGTGTAATAAAAATATAATGAATCTGCGGGCATCTGCAATACAGAAATACTCCCCTCTTCTCAAAAATTGGTGCGCACGATGATTCATGTTTAAGAAAAGCTAAACTACTGTTTTTGCTGTGATGAAGTCTATAACAAGGTAAAGTTAACCTTCAAACCTTTTTTCTGTCCTGAGTTTAAAACTCATTCGATGGTGGTCGGTATATCCGTGTCTTTCAAGTCCTGCAAAATGTTCTTTTGTCGGGTATCCCACATTACTGTCCCAGCCATAAAAAGGATATTTTTGATGAAGTTTCACCATCAGTTCATCCCGGTAAACTTTTGCCAGGATTGATGCAGCCGCAATGGATGCAGACCGATTATCCCCTTTCACCAGGCATGTGTGCGGCAGCATGGTGCCCGGGGTTTTATTCCCGTCGATGAGCAGGTAGCCTGGTGCGGCAGCATCGCTTTCTGCACATTTCATCATCGCCTTCAGCGAAGCGTGCAGTATGTTCAATTCATCAATCTCAGCAGGTGAACAGGATTGGATGGTCCAGTAGAGCGCTTCATTTTTAATTCGCGTTGAAAGAGCTTCCCGGCCTGATTTCTTTATAGTTTTACTATCCTTAAGGCTTAGGTTTTCCTCCATTTCGGGATTCAAAATAACGCCGGCCGCTACTACGGGGCCACAGAGACAACCCCGACCGACTTCATCGAGGCCCATGACGCGTCGGTACCCCTCACTCCACAGCTGCTTTTCAAATATATACCGATCTAAATCCACAGTTTGATACTCTTTTTTATAGATTGATGACCACTAAACGTAGTGGTTTTCAGGAACATGATGCAATGATTTTATCCATAGAACAGTTAGTTAGTTAAATCGAATTAAATTTAGGTAGGCACTATGCGATTCCTTTATCAACAGTGGAATGAACGATTTGGAAAAAACAATGGGAAATCTCCATTTGATACTCTTTGGGATCTTTTTCAGGAGCTTCTGACAATATCCGGCGGCGACGTATCGCAGGCACTTAAGTGGCTGAATGATATCGATAAGGAATACAAGATCACAGATCAGTTTGAGGATGGTTTCGGGGTTGGAGATTTTATTGATGAGCTGCAAAATCGCGGCTATATCCGTTTTGATGACGAGCAATCTGTGATGGTTCCCACATCAAAAACCGACAGAAGCATCAGGGAAAAATCACTTCACGAAATTTTCCGTCAGCTAAAGAAAGGTGGAAAAGGGCAGCATAAAACGCAGTATACCGGCCGTGGCCTTGAGAGACAACCTGAGACACGACGATGGGCGCCCGGAGACGATATAGGCCATATAGACAGTACAGGCACGCTCATGAATATGCTCCAGCACAGCTCGCTGGACCAATTCCAGCTCAGGGAGACTGATCTTGAGGTTTACGATACTGATCATCACACGTCCGCTTCAACGGTTTTGCTGGTCGACCTGAGCCACTCAATGATTTTGTACGGAGAAGATCGTATAACGCCTGCAAAAAAGGTTGCTATGGCACTGTCCGAGATGATTATGCGTAATTTCTCAAACGATTCTCTTGATATCGTTGCATTCGGGAATGAAGCCTGGGAAATTGAGGTCAAGGATCTTCCATATCTGAAGGTCGGCCCCTATCACACCAATACGCAGCACGGCCTTGAAGTAGCACGCAGTATTCTGCAGCGGAAGAAGTTTTCCAACAAACAGATCTTTATGATAACAGACGGGAAACCGTCCTGTATGTTTGAGAATGGAAAACTCTATAAAAATAGTTTCGGGCTGGACAGAAAAATTATCAATCGCGTGCTTGATGAGGCTGTCATATGCCGGAGAAAGAAAATTGATATCACAACCTTTATGATTGCCCGTGATCCGTATCTTCAAAATTTTGTACGGGAACTCACTGATGCAAATAAAGGCCGTGCTTACTATTCTTCACTAAATGAACTCGGCGGGTATATTTTTGAAGATTACATCAGAAACCGGCGTAAGAATGTGCAATAAAAAAAGGCGTCCTGTGTGGGACGCCTTTTGAATATTATTAAATTAGGAATCTGATTTAAATACCCAGATCCTGCATCACAGCATCTGTGATATCAAATTCACTTTGAATCTCCTCAGATACATAAAGAATGATCACATCACCATTTGAGGTGGTGGTATTAAGCACGTAATCGAGGCCACGTGTTTCGGCAACAGTATTGATGGACTCCTGAATCTGATTCAACAGTGGAGACATGAGGTCTGCACGCTGCTGCTGAAATTCCCGCTCCACCTGAGTCTGAAGCTGGCGAAATTCCGTATCCATTTCACTTAACCGCTCTTCCTCTGTTTGCCGTGCACTCTCAGAAATAACCCCTACCTTTTGCTGGTAAAGTTCAATTTCTGTCTGAAGCGCCGATTCTTTATCGCTTAGCTCCTGCTGTTTACGCTCTGCAAAGTTTTGTAATCTCTGCTGTACAGCTCGCATTTCAGGCATACGTTCCAGAACAGCGCGTGGGTCAACAAAGCCGATTTTCATATCCTGTGTTTGTGCCTGAGATGCAGGTGCAAACATGAATCCGGTAATAGCGACTAAAGTTGTGAGTAAAAATATTTTAGCTGTTTTCATAATCCGAAATCTTCTGTATTAGTTTTGTGTAAGATGTTGAATGACACGTTCTGTAATATCCACTCCCCGGTCAGACATATAATAGACGATAGGGTCGCCTGTGCCTGACTGCTTGTTGAGTACATAGCTGAGGCCCATTTCTTCAGAAACGGTTTGCATAGCCTGCTCTACCCGGGCAAGCAAGGGTGTGAAAAGTTCATTTTGACGCTGTCGCATCTGGTTCTGGATACGAGTCTGGAAACTTGTTAATTCTTCTTCAACTTCAGCCAGCCGAGCTTCTTCCGCCTGTTGCTGCTGCTCGGTATACTCACCGGCTTCAACCGCTTCAGAATAGGCTGTTATTTCTTCAATCCAGTTTTGGTAGCGTGTTTGAAATTCCTGATCTCGCTCCTGAGCAAATTCCTGCATCTGAGTTTCAATCTCAGCCGCTTCGGGCAAGGCATCGAGGACTTGATCCGGACTCATCACTCCAACACTGAGTTGGGAATAGGCAACCGCCGGAAATAAAAGAGCGAATAGTAATAGCTGTAGTTTCTTCATTTGTTTACGTAGTTAAAATTAAGGGCCGAACTTACGGCTTTTTCAATTCAATTTCTTATTGATGCAGGATCCATACCCATTTCTAACATCACATCCTCTGTTAGGTTCCATTCTTCCCGTGCAAAAAGATAGCGTGTTTCCTGAGATCGGTCGAACACGAAATCAAAATTTTGTCGGCTTGCCACATTGGTCAATGCTTCAAATATCTGTCGCTGAATCGGTTCCAGCAATTCTTCCTGGGTTGTGAAGTATTCACCATCAGGGCCAAACCGGTTTTCCACGAGCTGATCCCGCTGCTGCCTTAAATTTTCAATTTCAGTCAATCGCTGCTGACGAACGTCTTCTGTAAACAATATGTCACGTGCTTCAAACTCTTCTTCCAGTTCAGTAATTTCTTCTTCAAGTTCCCGGATTTCATCTCGCCACCCTTCACTCAGCAGGTTGAGGCGCTGTTCAATTCCTGAATATTCCGGCATATTTTGCATAATTATTTCAGAATCTATGAATCCTGTTTTTTGCTCCTGAGCCTGGACAAATGTGCCGCTCAAACCTAATAGAATAAATATGCAGGGTATTAAACGTTTCATTTTCTAAAATGGTGCACCAATATTGAAGAGAAATTCCCATTCGCCGGGTCTTAGTCCTGACGCGTTTTGGCGACTTGGCTCTGTTCCATCCAGACGATACCCATAACTGATGTCGACAAGGCCGAGTATCGGCAGAAATATACGGGCTCCGAAGCCAGCAGCACGTTTCAGTTCAAAGGGATCAAAATCCGCAAGTTCGTTATAAGTATTGCCTGCATCTACAAAAGCGTATGGAATTAACTGCAGCTGTTCAGACTGCACGGCAGGATAGCGCAACTCAAAAGAGTACTTACTGAATACGCGTCCACCAATCAGGTTTTGTTGCTCATTAACAGGGGATATTACGCCACCACGGCCGCCGGGAAAACCCCTCATATTCACATTATCATTCGTGAAGTTCTGCCTCTGCTGCAATTCGGTTCCCCCGAGGAAAAACCGCTGAAAGTTACTTCGGTTATTGTCGCTGAAATATCCCATGTAACCATAATCAACGGTAGATGAGATTACGAGTTTATCAACGATTGTTGCATGATGCTGATAGCTTGTTTTAAGCTTATAAAATTGCGAGAAACCCGGAACAGGCAAAGCAACTTCAGCTGAGACATTAAACTTGGATCCTGTAGATGGTGAGATTGGGCTGTCTGTAGAATTTCGCTCAATCTCCTGTCGCAGGGTTAACAAGTCTGCCTGGCCATCGTCAAAAAACTGATTGATTCCATCAACATTGTAGTGATTGAACGTTAGCACCGTTCGCTGCGTAAAAAAGTCATCCGGCCAGTCAAGGCGACGACCAAGGCTTACGCTGGCAGAAATCAGCTCATTTCTTTCACTAGTTGTGCTCGTCCGCGTATTGAAAAACGATCCGCCTCTGTTGCTGAAGTTCAGCAAGTCATAAGAAATTGAAACTCCAAGAGAAGTCGGCCGGCCACGCAACCATGGCTCCGTAAAACTGAAGTTATAGCTCTGGAAACCACTTCCAGTAACCTGTATACCCAAAGAAAGTTTCTGGCCGTCACCAGATGGAATAGGACTCCACCCACCCGGTTCGAACATTCGCTGAACGGAAAAGTTGTTAAAGTTTACGCGTGCCGCCAGGATAATACCGATCTGACGTCCGCCAAATCCGCCGGAGAATTCAAAGTTGTCTGATCCTTGAGTTTCATCAAGTCCATACTCGATATCTACTGTACGATCCTGACGATCCGGCTGGAGATCGGGTGTAATACCTTCAGGTGTAAAATAGCCCAGCTGCCCAAGTTCACGGATTGTCCGAACAATAGCTGAACGGCTGTATGTATTACCAGGTACCGTTCGAAGTGTCCGGCGAACCACGTCATCGTGTGTTTTGGTATTTCCTGTGAAGGATACGGATCGAATGGTTGCAATTTCATCTTCAACAATTTCAAAATTAATATCCAGCGAGTCCTCGCCTACAATTTCAATGTTTTCCATGACCTGAAAAAACAGGTACCCGATATTTTGATAGAGACTGTTGATATCAGAGTCATCCTGATTAAAATTCAGGTTCTGATCAAACTTCGTTTCATTAAAGACATCCCCTTTCTGAAATCCCAGCGACTGAGTAAGCTGTTCATCCGTATAAACCGTATTTCCTTCCCACGTAATATTTCTAACTTTATATTGAGGGCCCGGATCCACATTGATGTTGAAATACACACCATCCCGTCCATGACGCCAGCCATCTACATAAATTGAATCTTCAAGTACCCGAATATCCCTGTAACCGTTTTCCCTGTAAAACAGCTTTAAATTTTCAATGCCTTCGCTATAGGCTTCTTCAGTGTATACGTGACGGGTAAATATTCTCCACCATCGATCTTGTTTAATACTATCAAAACTTTTTCGAAGCCGACGATCAGAAAACTCGTCATTACTTTCGAAGTTAATCTCCCGGACTTTCAGTCTTTCGCCCCTGGTGACGTCAAATGTAAGATTTACCCTGTCAGGATTGACTTCACTGGGTTCTTCGATCACGTCAATAGAGGTTTCCCAATACCCTTCTTCTGAAAAATATCGCTCTATTGTATTTAATGCCTGCGATTTGACCGATTCAGTTACTGCAAGGCCGGAAATAAGATTTAATCGTTCATTTAAGTCCCGCCGCTGCGATCTTTTTACACCTTCAATCTCGTACCTCTGGAGACGGGGCTGTTCCACAACTGCAATTTCGATATCAATCATGCTGCCCGGTAGTTGTTCATAAAGAATCTGAACATCTGAGAAAAGATTTGTCCGGTAGATCTGCTTAATCGCATTGGAGATATCTTCTCCGGGAATGGTGATGCTTCCGCCAACCCGTAAGCCACTGCTGCTGATAAGATAACTTTCTCGTCCGGTTACAAGACCTGAGACTGTTACCTCACGAATTTCGTACTGCCGCGGCACGATATTTTCAGGATTTTGAATATCAACGCCGGTACTGTCCTGTGCCGAAGCATGATTGAAAAATCCGAGTGAAATAAATACGATTACAAAACAATAAAAGAGATGCTTAATTTTTGCCACCTTTTGAGAGAACCTTTTTCAGCTTTTTTATGAAATGATTTTATTTAAAACTGATGAAGAGATGGATTTGTTATATCCAGATTTCACTCCACCGTATCTACGGTCACGGTCTTGGTACGATTTTATTGCCTCGTAAAGCTCATCTCTCCTGAAATCCGGCCAAAATGTTTCTGTAATATAAAGTTCAGAATAGGCCAGCTGCCACAAAAGGAAGTTACTGATTCTGAATTCACCGCTTGTTCGGATGATCAGATCAGGATCAGGAACTTCTGCTGTTGACAAGTTTGCGCCAATCAATTGATCGTTAATTTCTTCTGGGTCCAAATCACCGGATTTCACTTGTTTAGCCAGCTTTTTCACTGCTTCGGTAATATCCCATCGCCCCGAATAACTTAATGCGAGACAAAGCTGCAGACTGTCATTATCTTTTGTGAGTTCAGTTACTTCACTAATTTGTTTTTGGCATTTTTCAGGGAGCCGCTCAATCTGCCCGATCGTTACAAATTTGATGTTATTCTTATTCAAGCGCTCAGCTTCATTCTTCAAACTGTTTACCAGAATTTTCATCAGGCCGTTAACTTCAATTGCGGGTCTGTTCCAGTTTTCAGTAGAAAACGCATAAAGTGTCAGATGTTTAACACCCAGTTGAGCGCACGATTCTGTAATATCACGAACCGATTCCACACCGGCTTTATGGCCAAAAATCCTCACGTTGCCTTTGGTTTGAGCCCAGCGGCCGTTCCCGTCCATGATTATAGCAATGTGACCGGGAGTTTTCCCGGATTCACCAATCTCTTTCTGCAGCTTTACGTCTGCAGCTGTCTGTTCTTTATTTGTAAGCTTAATTGGTTTCAAAGAAATCCATTGTGATTGTTTACAGCCATATATATTAGAGTTAATCTGACCCTTAATCAAGCAGGAATTATTAGAGACCGTTACAAAATTGATGTTTTCCTAATCCCGGCACTATCGCGAATTTATGATCATCACTTTCAATTTATTTACTCAGGCATTAACCGATGTCAATATCCCCTGGTTTTTCAAAGATATTTATCGGTCAACATTTGAAATTGCATGTTCAAGTTCAAGCATGTCACAAACAGCCAGAGCAGCTTCAGCACCTTTGTTCCCTTTTTCCACTGAAGCCCGGTCCATGGCTTGTTCAACACTATCCGTTGTCAACACACCGAACGAAACGGGAACATCATATCGTATATTAAGTTCTGATATTCCCTTGTTTACCGCATCGCAAACATAATGAAAATGGGGTGTGCCTCCTTTAATTACGGCTCCTATGGCTACAACGCCATCTACATTTAGTTTGTCAATGCACATTTTACAGGCAAGGGGAAGTTCGTAAGACCCGGGACATCTGAAAATATGGATGTGATCGCCGGGTATTCCTTTACCTATAAGCGCTGTCTCTGCCCCTTCAAGCATAGGATCAGTCACAAACGAGTTCCATTTAGCCGCAACTACTGCAATTTGTTTATTTTCCCAATTCATCCGTTATCCCCGTAGTTTTTAAGTGCTTTACGTTGTCTTGACGTACGCTTCAATGCTTCTACATACTGCTCACCCAAAGTAACAATTCCAAAATAGGGTTCATACCCTGACTTTGACGGGCGGTGGTAATCGCTTCCGCCGGTAATCATTAAATGCCTGTTTTCGGCCAGTTTAGTAAACTTCTTCTGAACCGGATACGGATGACTCGGATGAATACACTCCAGTCCGTCAACTCCAATATCAATCATTTGCTCAATCTCATCAGACGAATACAATGGGCCCGGATGCGCAAGTGAGAGTACTCCGCCTGCTTTTTTCATCACCCGAATGGCTTCCGAAAGCGTGCAGTATTCTGCATTGATATGATCAAGTTTTTCAGATGACAAATATCGGATAAATGCTTCATTGAAAGATGCAACGACACCTTTGTTCATCAAAACTGATGCAGCGTGAGGCCTCCCTATATTACTGAAACCAGCTTCGGCTTTTACCTCATCCATATCAATATCAATTCCCTGTTTTTGGAGAGTCTCAACAATGCGTGCCATGCGCCGGCGTCTGGCTCCACTTTGCTGAAGCAGGAGGATATTCACGTCTTCATCATCCGGATCGAAACAATAGGAGAGCAGATGAACCTCTTTTTCACCCCAACGGACAGACATTTCGACACCAGGCAGGAGCTCAATTTCTTGACTGAGATCTGAATTTCTCGCTTTTTTGTACCCCTTTATGGTGTCGTGATCAGTGATTGAGATTGTGTGAAGTCCCTTCTCAATCGCTTTTTCCAGAATTTCATACGGGGTACAATCCCCATCAGAGGCATCTGTATGTATGTGAAGATCTGCTTTGCCCAAAATTATTGTTTTAAAATCGAATCGTAGCTTTCACTGTTTTCAAAAAGCTGTATTGCTTCCAGAATCATAAGATCATATTGCAAACTATACTGCGCCTGCTCTTCGATTGTTCCGCTTTGAGCAATCCACTCTTCTAAAAGTTTGGCTTCGATGAATCCTCTGTTCTCTTCAAGAAGCTCGTCTTTCTTTCGATTTACCGAATCACGAAGCCGATTGAGCAACTCTTTGGATTGTTGGTCATCGTAAAAACTTTCGCCGGCTGACATCAGCTGTTTTATATTTCGTTCAGCTTGAGTTTCATAATCAAAGTTTTCCTCGTCAAGATAAGTCATAAACAGATTATACAAATTATCCGGTCTCTCTTCACCGTTTTGCGCAATGTAGTCTGCTACAAAAAAGAAAAAGCTATTGTTCTGAAGAAGAGCCAGCTGAAGTCTCGACGACTGTTCTTCAGATACATTCACATCGGGTTCGATGCCAAAACCGTCGTAAACTGTTCGACCGTTTTTTGTCGTAAAGGCTCTTCGGAGAGAATCGGGAATCTCACGGCCATCCGCACTATTTTCACCCGTATAGTCGACTGACTGTATACTTCGACCGCTGGGAGTAAAATACTGAGCGATTGTAATTTTCAGTGATGTATTGTAGGACAATGGTCTCACCGTTTGAACAAGACCTTTTCCAAAACTGGTTTCACCCATAATTACGGCTCTGTCAAGATCCTGAAATGCTCCTGCAACAACTTCAGATGCACTCGCACTTCCCTCATTCATCAGTACAATAACTGGCAAATCGCCAAAGACCGGCGGTTCATCCGTTGAATATGTGCTGTTTTCGCTTTGAATTCTCCCGTTGGTTTCTACAACCGTCACACCGGGTTCAATAAATTTGTCTACAATTTCAACAGCTTCATTAAGCAATCCACCCGGATTATTTCTAAGGTCTAAGATCAGACTGTTAACGCCACTTGACTGGAAACTAAGGAGTTTTTCGCGAATCTCTTCAGCAGAGCCCTGACCAAACCGGGTCAGCTTTATATATCCAACGTTTTCATTACTCTCAAGCCGGCCGGAATATTCAATATTTTTGACTTCAATCTGCTCACGTATAAGCTTGAATTCGAGCAGATCCTCCATCCCTGTTCTCTGGATTGTTAAATTAATTTCCGTCCCCGGATCTCCAATGGTAAGTTGCTGAACCTCCTCCGGTGATATATCGGCCACCGTTACATCGTTGATTTTCAGGATAATATCTCCCGGGCGTATCCCGGCTCGATCTGCAGGGTACCCTTCAAGCGGAGCAATAACAACGATTTTATCTCCGCGATATCCGGCATCAATACCCACACCGCCATACGTGCCTGTTGATATGATCTCCATCTGCTGCTGTTCTCCTTCCGGAATGAACACCGTGTAGGGATCAAGCTCCTTCAGCATGGCGTTTATCCCTGTCGTCATCAACCGTTCCGGGCTGACTTCCTCAACATAAAGTGTAGCTACTTCTTTGTAGGCATCACTGAATATTGTAAGCTGTTTTTTTATCTGGAAAAAAAGATCGTTTACCTGAGTAAACGCCAAAGATCCTGCCAACAAGACTGTCAGCAGGATTAGAGAAGTGTTCCGCTTGGAAATTGAGAGCATAAAAATGCCTGTTTAGTCAGCAGGAATTGTTAATGTTTGTCCTGCGTAAATGGTTGTACCGCTCAGATTGTTTGCTCTCTGAATGGCGGAAACCGATACGCTATGGCGGCGGGCAATTCCACCGAGTGTCTCATTTCTCCTCACCGTATATGAGTAAGAGCTACCGGAAGTTGAACCATCCGCCAGTTGTTCAGAAAAGATATTTTGTCCGGATCGCTGCTGACGCTCCAACTCCTGTTTTTTGGAATAGGAAAGATCTTCAACCTGCTTGTAGTAGTTTGATTGGTTATTAGGTACGTGAACGGTCAGGCGCTGTCCTACACGAATAGTGTTTGAGACTCCATTCCAGGCGCGAAGCTGCCACGCTCTCACATCGTACCACTCGGCAATATGACCTATAGTATCACCACTTTTCACCGTATAGGAAACTGGAGACGTGTTTGCAGGTGCCTGTACCTGACTCCTGCTGGATGATGACCTGGATGAGCTACTGCGTTGCTGATTTGATGGTTGATTTGCGGAAATTTGACCGGCTGAACCGGGTGCTATCGGAATTACGAGACGTTGTCCGGGATGGATAATATTATTGAGCCCCTCATTTGTCTCATACAGCGATCGAACTGAAGTTCCGTAACGTCTTGCGATATACCCCAAAGTTTCTCCGCTGCTCACTGTATGCATGGCAATTTCGCTAGCCCGTTCGTCTTTTGGAATCTCCTGGTATGCTAACAGGAACTGATCTAACGTACCTTTGGGCAGTTTGAGTGGATATAGATCGCCGGGGGGTGTTGCCCAGCGTAATAACTCCGGATTGAAATTTTTTAGTTCACTTGTTGTGATCCCAGCGGCTTCTGCGAGTTTATCGAGTGGCATCAAACCATCTACGTTAGCCACATCGTATTCGTAGCGTTCTCCTCCATAATTTCTTTGAAAACCAAACTCTTCGGGATTGCTGGCAACCATGGTTGCTGCAATGAAGCCCGGCACATACCCCCGGGTTTCTCGCGGTAAGTAGGGAAATGCCACCCAATAATCTTCTACGTTGCCTGCCGATCGGATAGCACGTTTCAAACCCCTCGGGCTAATGTTATATCCGGCGAGTGCAAGATGCCAGTCACCCCAGATATCATATAAATCATTTAAATGTCGCGCGGCGGCCCGTGTTGATTTAATCGGATCACGGCGTTCGTCAACCCACCAGTTTACCTCAAGTCCATAAACGGCACCCGTTGCACGAATAAACTGCCATAGACCAACAGCAGAGGCCCAGCTTCGGGCGGTCGGCACTAGGCCGCTTTCAATCATAGATAGATGTATCAGCTCTTTTGGGGCACCCTCTTCTTCAAAAATTTCAAGCATCATTGGAAAGTAATATTCCGAACGCTGAAGCCATCGCTCCATAACTTCTGGCCGTCTCATCGAATAATACATCAGATGGCGGCTGACGTGCTGGTTTTGAACAAGTGGAACATCCGTACGGTTGAAGGTCAGATTCTCCGGAACATTGAATCCCTCAGCAATCCAGTCATCCTTTTCTGCGAAGAGTTCATCACGAATTTCAAAAATGTCTCCCTCTACATCATTTATAGGCTCAGAAATGGCGTAAAACTCTCTGTACTCCGCCATCACGCTCCGATATAGAGCGGAAAACCGCTGGTCGTTCTGAATTTCGGGATAATCATCCATCAGCGCCTGGATCGCAGCAAATGCGTCATTTATATGAACTTCTGCCTGAACAAGATCATCCTGAATCTGTGCGTCAATCGCGAGCACATGAATCCGGTATACGTCTGATATCCGGCTCATGGTTTCTTTTTCAAGATTCCCCAGCTCACGTGTAGGTTCTTCCGTCACCCGTGAATCGCCGATATTAAGAAGAGGATTTGTGTATGGAATCAGCTTTTTCTGGACTTCCATATGTTGATTATCCGAATCTGATTGCTGTTGAGCAGTGGCCACTGAGCCCATAAGAAACAGCAACAAGAACAGGTGTAATGATTTCATAAATTGATATGATAGAGAGTTATTGGTCGATTTTTGCAACGTTATATTATCCACACATTCTAAGGAAAACGCAAAATATCTTTTCGTTTTATCCACAGAATATTAAACCCCATGTAAAGTCCAGTTTTGAACTAATGGGTTACGCCTTCCGGTTCCAAACGATTTGGAAGTTAGTTTAATTATCGGCGCTGCCTGAAATCTTTTAAACTCCTGCCGATCAATTAGTGTAACTACTGATCGCACGGTTTCAAGATCTATTCCACCGGCTGCGATTTCTTTCAGAGGTTTCTGAAGTTCAATGTATTGATACAAAATTGAGTCAAGTATGTCGTAATCAGGAAGGCTGTCGCTATCTTTTTGATTGGGCCGAAGTTCGGCACTTGGCTCTTTATTCAATATTTCTTCCGGAATGACCATTTTTTTGTAGAATTCCTTATTCAGCCACTCCGAGAGTTCATAAACATCGGTTTTGTAAAGATCTCCAATCGGAGCAATAGCGCCATTCATGTCACCGTAGAGCGTAGCATAACCTACGGCATATTCTGATTTATTTCCCGTCGCGAGCAAAAATGAATTAAATTTATTTGCGACCGACATCAGCAACGTTCCGCGTATCCGGCTCTGCAGATTCTCTTCAGCAACACCAAATGGCAGATCATTAAACAGAGGGTGTAATGATGAATTAAATTCATTAAAAATGGACTTAATAGGTATTTCTGAGAGTTTAATACCCAAATTTTCTGCAAGTTTTTCCGAATCTGTGACACTGCCTTCACTTGAAAATTCACTAGGCATCGTGATGGCGTGCACATTTTCTGTTCCCAGTGTTTCAACGGCAAGAGCTGCAACAAGTGCTGAGTCAATACCACCGCTCAAACCTAACAACACGTGATCCGCTACCCCTGTCTTATCTATATAATCTTTAAGACCGAGCTTTACCGCATTAAAATAACGTTCACTATCTTTCTCAGGGTACCAGCCGTTGTTAGAAAGCCCGGTTAGCGATTTATCCCCCGTTGCAAACTGAATGTCAGCGAAGGAGGCTTCAAACGCACGGGTAGATGCCACAATATTGCCGGTGTTGTCGACAGCCATGGAATCTCCCTCAAACACTAGTTCGGTATGAGCTCCAACCTGATTGCAGTACAGAACCGGCAGGCTAAGATCTGACGCATGCTTGCCCAGCATATGCATTCTATTTTCATGTTTCGTATGAGTAAATGGCGATGCCGATATATTGATGATAATCTCAGCTTCCTTACCAGCCAGTTCTTTGGCGGGGTCAATGTCGTAATGATGATACTGAACCTCATTTTCGTTATACCAAATGTCTTCACAGATGGTAATGCCAAGCTTTACACCATCCAGCGTCAGGCAGTTGAACTCAGTATTAGGTTCAAAATACCGGAGGTCATCGAAGACATCATAGGTTGGCAGAAGTGTTTTATGGACCCGGCCAACCTCTTTCCCATCTTTTGCAAGAAGTGCTGAATTGAACATTTTACGACCTGTTCCGGAATCATTTGGCGTCAGGCTTCCAAACAGCAGAGCTGTTTTTCCTGAGGAGGAAACCAGTTCTTTATTAAACGCATAAACTGCTTCTCTGAATGATGGCCGCTCGAGCAGATCCTGCACCGGATAGCCGGTAACACACATTTCCGGCAAAATGAGAAGATCTATTCCTTGTTTCTCTGCATCTCTGAGAGCCGACAGTATCAGGGTTTTATTCCCATTCAGATCGCCTATTGTAGGATTTAGCTGATGAAGACGTATCTTCATTAATCACTGCCTCCATTGTAGACTTTTTCTCCACCCATCCATGTTTGCAACACATCAGTCTGCCAGATTTCTGACGCATCTACTTCAAAAAAGTCATTATTTACGATAATAAAATCCGCCTTTTTACCCGGCTCCAGGGTTCCAAGTACGTTTTCCTGATGAGCAGCGTAGGCGGCATCAATAGTAAAAGCTCTCAGGGCTTCAATTCTGCTCAACGCCTGCTCACTGTACCATCCACCCGGAGGCATTCCTTCATGATCTTTACGCGTAACAGCTGAATAAAGGCCAAAGTACGGATTTACATCCTCTACAGGAAAATCAGATCCGGCTGCAATCACCGTGCCCTGGTCGAGAAATGTCTGCCAGGCATATGCTCCCTTTATCCGTTCAGATCCCACCCTGTCTTCCGCCATATTCTTGTCGCTTGTAGCATGTGTAGGCTGCATGGACGCGATCAGGTTCAGATCATCGAACCGTGGAATATCTTCAAGAGCTACGATTTGTGCGTGTTCGATGCGATGTCGTAAATCTGACTGATCACCGAGCTGCTCTACCACATAGTCAAACCCGTCCAGAACCTGCCGGTTCGCCGCATCCCCAATGGCATGAATATTCATTTGATATCCTTTTTCTGCGCCCTTCAAAAGCATGGAGTTCAGTTCCTCCTGATCAAAAAAGAGCAGTCCTTTGTTTCCCGGCTCATCGCTATACTCTTCAATCATCGCGGCACCACGGCTTCCAAGCGCACCATCGGCTGAAATCTTAACACTGCGAAGTGCCAGTTTGTGATCCGCGTACTCGTCCACAGGACTGTTTTCAGAGATCTCATCAAACTGATCGCCAGTGCCGGCTACCATCGCGTAAATTCGGGTTTTGAGATTCCCTGCATCTGCAAAATTTTTGTACATCTTCCAGGTTTCCAGATCTGTGCGCGCATCATGGACTGATGTGAGCCCGTGTTCGGCCATCGTGTCGAGTGCAAGTGAAAGTGCCGTACGCTTCTCTTCTTCAGTTCTCTCCGGAATATTTGATCTGATGTAGTTCATCGTGGCATCGACAAAAATTCCGGTGGCATCTCCGCGGTTGTCGCGAATGATTCGCCCGCCCTGAACATCGGGAGTATCACGGCTGATGTTGGCCATATCCATGGCACGGGTATTAGCCCAGCCTGCATGCCCGTCAACCCGGGTCAGCCAAACCGGACGATCCCCAACCACCGCATCCAGATCGGCTGCCGTTGGAAACTCGTTCTCTTCCCATAGCACCTGATTCCAGCCCCTGCCGCGAATCCACTCAAGATCAGGATTCGCCTCAGCATAATTACCAATTTTTTCAAGCGTCTCATCTAACGACTCCAAACCCGATACATCTACTTCCATCTCCTGATATCCCAGACCCATCACATGAACATGCGCATCAATAAGACCCGGTAAAAGGGTATTTCCTTCTCCGTCAATTTGCTCAAAACCTGAAAACTGCTCCATCAGCTCATCAGATGAGCCCGTCGCCACAATTTCATCGCCCTCAAAGGCGATCGCGTCAAACTGATGAAGGTCACCGTCCAGAAGCGTATAACCGTTTACGTTGTGTATAAGCGTGCCCTGTTGCTGAGAGGTGCAGGAAATAAATAAAACTGATAGAAAGGCAAAAACTATAATGAGTCGATTCATATCTGGGATGTGTTGAAAGGTCGATTTGTTAGGCTGATAATATAACAAATCATCACGACCTAAAAGAGTTCACTTGAACAAAAGAAAAATCACCGGGTTGCCTGAACTTTGTGATTGTAAATCAGAAAATAGCTTAAACTGCTGGTCAAACGATTAATTTCTGGACTCTATTCAGGGAAGATATGTTGTACCTGTCCTTCTTTACCAGACTGTAAATAGAGATCAATATTCTTCAAAAATTCCGGCACGACCGGCAGATCTTTCAATTGATCAAATGGGATAAATGCAGTTTCCGTTATTTGCTGATCATCATCGGCATGCTCCGGATCTATTCCTACTTTAAGAGACCCGCCGGTTATTTCTGCAAGGAAATAGAGTTCAAACGCATGAAACGGCGGCTCAATAAATTCATGCACGGCAACAAGGCGGGTTGGTTCTATAGAAAGGCCGGTCTCTTCAAGTGTCTCTCGTTTTGCTGCATTTTTGGCCGATTCTCCAAGCTCGACCTCTCCACCGGGGGGAAGCCAAACCGGTGATTGCCGTGTAGGCACGTGCTGGTTGACCAGAAGGAGTTTCCCATCGTTCAACACCAGCGCACAGCCTCTCGTACGAACTCTTCCTGAGTAGAGAGAGGATCCCATCAATCCAAAGTTGTTTCAGCTATCGCACTCTCTTCTTTTTTTCTGTTTTCCATGTGCTCAATAGAGGCAGCTACCAGTGCCACGAACAGCGGATGAGGCTCATAAACCGTACTTTTAAGTTCAGGGTGAAACTGAACACCCACAAACCACGGGTGATCTTTGAGTTCAATAATCTCAACCAGGTCTCTTTCAGTATTCACTCCGGAAATGATGAGCCCGGCATCTGTTAATTTTTCCTTGAACCTATTGTTAAACTCATATCTGTGCCGATGGCGCTCATCAATCGCCTTCTTTCCATAGGCTTTGGCAGCATGAGTACCATCAACAAGGCTGCAATTATATTTACCCAGGCGCATGGTCCCGCCCTTGTCTGTAACTTCTTTCTGATCAAGCATAAGATCAATAACGGGATACGGCGTTTTTTCGTTAAACTCTGTGCTGTCCGCCATTTCCAAGCCGGCAACATGTCGGGCAAATTCAACGACGGCCGACTGCATGCCAAGGCAAATTCCGAAGAACGGGATTTTGTTTTCGCGTGCATATCGAACAGCCAGATATTTCCCTTCTACTCCCCGGTCACCAAATCCCGGAGCCACAAGAATACCGGACACATCATTCAGATATTTATCAATATTTTGTTCGTTCAGCGTTTCAGACTGTACCCATTTTATTTTCACCTTCGCATCGTTGACGGCTCCACCGTGAATGAGGGCTTCAACAATCGACTTATAGGAATCGTGATGTTCTACATACTTTCCTACAAGTGCAATTTTAACGGTTTTGTCAGGGTATTTCAGTTTATCAACAAACTGAATCCACTTTTCAAGGTCCGGCTTATCTGTTTCGATATTGAGTTTCTTTATCACCTGTTTATCGAGCCCCTCCTTTTGCATGAGCAGGGGAACCTCATAAATACTTTTCGCATCTATTGATTCGATCACATCCTCAATTTCCACATTACAAAATTGGGCAATCTTACTGCGGATAGCGGAGTCCAGAGGATGTTCCGATCGACAAACCAAAATATCAGGACTTAGTCCGCTTTCAGACAACGTCTTAACGGAATGCTGAGTGGGTTTTGTTTTAAGCTCACCGGCCGCCGCCAGATAGGGAACCAGTGTTAGATGGATAGATAATACATTATTGCGGCCAACTTCATACTTTAGCTGCCGCATTGCCTCAATATATGGCAGACTTTCGATATCGCCCACGGTGCCGCCAATCTCAACGATTACCACATCGTAATTTTCCGATTCTCCCAGCCTTGTGACGTGTGATTTTATCTCGTCGGTGATATGGGGAATCACCTGAACCGTTTTACCCAAGTAAACACCCTTTCTCTCTTTCTTAATCACATCGTAATAGATCCGGCCGGTAGTGACGTTATTCTCCTGAGAGGTCTTTATATCAAGAAATCGCTCGTAGTGGCCCAGATCCAGATCTGTTTCCGCACCGTCGTCCGTCACATATACCTCGCCGTGCTCGTAAGGGTTCATGGTACCGGGATCCACATTGATATAGGGATCCAGTTTCTGAACCGTAACTTTTAGTCCGCGGGCTACCAGCAACCGGCCTAAAGAAGCACAAATGATCCCTTTTCCGAGTGATGACGTGACCCCGCCGGTGACGAGAATGTATTTTGTGGACATGAGAGGATTAACTTGGTTGGTGGAAAATTTAAAATAGCAGGCTCCCCCTTCCTATTCAACCAAATAACAAAAAGAATCCATATTTTTTACCTTATTTCTGGTGATTTTTCAAAACCCTGGAAGCAACCTGCCTCAGCAAGTCCGGCCTGTTTGTAAAGATGCCTGTAGCCCCTTTTTTAATAACGTCTGCCATTTCATCTGCTTCATCTACAGTGTATACCCATACAGGTACCTTATTTTTTTTTACCAGCTGCATCAATTTTTTCCTCATCTGTCGGGGTTTCATATTCAAGCCGCTAGCATTCATTGTCTTCATTAGTTGATAGGCCTTGGTCGTGCCAAATGAATAAGAACTGATAAGATAAGCTGTTGGTATCTCAGGCGATATGTCCCGAAATCTCCTGAGTGCTTCTCTACTGAAGCTGGATATAATGACCTGATCTGACATGTTGTGCTCAATCACGAGCTCGTTTATGCAATCAACGATCCCATTTTTTTGAGCTATTGTTACAGCCTCTTTTTTTATCTCAATGTTGAGTGAAATGGTCCCGGATGCCCATATCAACACATCCTCAAGCCGGGGTATCTGTGTTCCTTTATACTCCGAACTAAACCATTTCCCGGCATCAAGTTCATTGAGTTCACGTTCAAAATAGTTCTGTACATCGCCCTTTCCATTTGTTGTTCGGTGGAGTTTTTTGTCGTGAAAAACAACGGGGACTTTGTCTCTTGTGAGAGTAACATCAAGCTCAATCAAATCGGTCTTCATTTCAACTGCTTTTTGAAATGCCGGAAATGTGTTTTCGGGAGCGTAAAAACTTGCTCCGCGATGAGAAATATTGAAAAATCCCGGAGCTGACTGAAAAGAGGAGACGGGAGCTATTGAATGATTAACAAGACGTGGTCCAGCAGTCGTGTTCAACGTATATCAATGATTATGACTCAAATGGAAAAGCTAATTCAGACTCTATTGTAAATTATTGTGCTGCCAAACCTATACAGGAAGCGCTTCTAATTCTGGTCACGAATAACTCTTTTTATAGACTGATTTATAAGCGTATCAAATTTGCCGAAAGCTGACACAGCCTTAAAAATCATATACACTCCAAACATGCTGGATATGCTTCCCAGCATACTTAAAATAGCAGCGATCCAAAGAGGTGTAAGAAGACCCAAAATCGTAATTCCTACTATGCTCATTCCTGCAATTATCTGAATGCTACCTGCCAGGACCTGAATAGAATTGTTATTCCAGTAGGAATTCAGCTTATGAAGTGAGGACTTCGACTTATTATCGCTTACATTACTTAGACCGAGATATTGGTCTCCGGATTTCTTTTCTTTAGGATTATCATTCATCATCTGAGTCTCTTCATCATGTGGGTTTTTGGTATAGTCCGTTATTGATCATTTCAGACACATCATTATATCATCAATTGAAGATTCAGATGCAAACTTTAGCCCGAAATAGTACATTATAAATGACTAATAAATATTCATATGGCGTCAATCCGGTACTAGAACTTTTGAATCGGGAGCCGGATACTATTGAAAAAATATATATCAGGGACAATCTCAGATCGTCTGCATCTTACGAAATTGTCAACAGTGCATCTGATCACAGAATTCCTGTGGTTAAAGTTCCCGAAACAAAACTAACAGAGCTTGTAGGTGATGTAACCCATCAGGGAATAGTAGCTGCAATATCTGAAATAAAGTATCTGGAGTTTGAAGAGTGGCTTGATGCTTTGGAACCCACACCGGAAACAGCGGTCTTGTGCCTCGATGAAATAGAAGATCCGCACAATCTTGGAGCCATTTTAAGAACGGCTGCTGCAGCGGGGATAACAGCCGTCATTGTTCCAAAACACCGTCAGGCTCCCGTCAACGCAACTGTATTGAAAACAAGCGCCGGCACAGCAGGACGCATCCCAATCATCCGGGCAGTAAACCTAAATCAGGCTATACTTACGCTAAAAGAGAACAAGTTCTGGATTGCCGGGCTGGATCAGAACGCGGATTCCGCAATTTGGGATCAGACTTTCGATGTGCCTATGGCATTTGTCATTGGCAATGAAGGGCGCGGCATTCGAAAGAAAACCGGGGAACACTGCGACTTTCTACTTTCTCTGCCCATGGAAAATGGTGTAGAGTCCCTGAATGCTTCCGTCAGCGCAGCGCTTATTTGTTATGAGTGGAAACGCCAGGTTATTCAACGAAACAAATAACTAAACTCCATTTTCAAACTGATCAGAATTCAGCCTAATACAGCAAGTACTTTTCTCTTTCGGCCAGAAATGGCGAAAGATCGAAATTTGCCTCATCGGGCTGAAGCTCTCCGCTTATGACCCTGTCAACCTCTTCTTTTCCAGCAAGCTTATATAAAAAGTCTCTTGTTGTGGCGTCAGGTGTATTTTGCATCAGCATTGACAGAATTATGAGCCCATTTTCAAACGGCTGATACATGTCATAATCATCTACGCTTATCCGGATCCCATACGACAGCTCACCTTCATGCTTGGGATTGAGAGCAACACCCGGAATTTCTTGCGGCGTGAATTCTGCAAATACCACGCTTCCGCCGGATATCCGGTTGTTCAAACGATCAATTTCGTCATCGGAAAGTATCGTATTGGGTGAACCCAGTGTTAAAAACGGATCGTTGGTTCCCCGCCCTTCAGAAAGCGATGTTCCTTCTATAAGGCAGGTTCCCAAATAGACATATGCATGTTCGAATGTAGGCAGATTCGGTGAGGGTGCAATCCAGGGTAACTCGGTCTCAGGCCATAACATTGAGCGGT
>Ga0307966_1000249_pt1 | contig 44908 bp, 40 predicted proteins | sample OrgLakmetagen646_FD_203141 | JGI IMG/M metagenome (GOLD analysis project Ga0307966, IMG submission 203141) | Saline water microbial communities from Organic Lake, Antarctica - #646 | ecosystem: Environmental > Aquatic > Non-marine Saline and Alkaline > Saline | place: Antarctica: Organic Lake... | reverse complement strand
ATGGCTCAGTTGGTAGAGCGCACCCTTGGTAAGGGTGAGGTCGGCAGTTCGAATCTGCCTATCAGCACCATTCTCTGACCTCTTCAAAAATTTTTTAATGTTAACTTTGCTGGGAAAATAGAAATGGCAAAACAAAAGTTTGAACGTACTAAGCCGCACGTAAACGTAGGTACAATTGGCCACGTTGATCACGGTAAAACGACGCTAACCGCGGCAATTTCTACTGTACTAGCAAAAACGTACGGTGGTTCTGCTCAAGCATTCGATCAAATCGATAACGCTCCAGAAGAGCGCGAGCGCGGTATCACAATCGCTACATCTCACGTTGAGTATGACACTCCATCACGTCATTACGCTCACGTAGATTGTCCTGGACACGCCGATTATGTAAAAAACATGATCACTGGTGCTGCTCAAATGGACGGCGGAATATTAGTTGTTGCGGCAACTGACGGTCCTATGCCACAAACTCGTGAGCACATCTTGTTAGGTCGCCAAGTTGGTATTCCTTACATGATTGTTTTCATGAACAAATGTGACATGGTAGACGACGAAGAATTACTAGAATTGGTAGAAATGGAAGTTCGTGAACTTCTTACTGAATACGAATTCCCAGGTGACGACTTACCAGTTATTCAAGGCTCAGCACTTAAAGCGCTAGAAGGCGAAGAAAAGTGGGAAGCGAAGATTATTGAACTAGCAGAAGCGCTAGACAACTACATCCCAGAGCCAGAGCGTGACGTAGACAAGCCATTCATTCTTCCAATCGAAGATGTATTCTCAATTTCAGGTCGTGGTACAGTTGTAACCGGTCGTGTTGAGCAAGGTATTGTTAAAGTAGGCGAAGAAGTAGAAATCGTTGGTATCAAAGACACTGTTAAAACAACGTGTACTGGTGTTGAAATGTTCCGTAAGCTTCTAGACGAAGGCCGTGCAGGAGAGAACGTTGGTGTTCTTCTACGTGGTACTAAGCGTGAAGATGTAGAGCGTGGTCAAGTATTGGCTAAGCCTGGTTCAATTAACCCACACACTAAGTTTGAAGCTGAAGTATATATCTTGAGCAAAGACGAAGGTGGCCGTCATACTCCATTCTTTAAAGGATATCGTCCACAGTTTTACTTCCGTACGACTGACGTTACAGGCGCTGTAGAGCTACCTGAAGGCGTAGAGATGGTAATGCCTGGCGACAACCTTAAGTTTGTTGTAGAGTTAATTGCCCCAATCGCGATGGACGAAGGTTTACGCTTCGCAATCCGTGAAGGTGGTCGTACTGTAGGTGCTGGTGTTGTAGCTAAAATTGTAGCTTAATACACCCCACTATAAGTATATTAAAGGTCGCCTAGTGCGGCCTTTTTTTATGGTAGCTTACTTATGACTTTTACATCTGAACCTCACGTTGTACCTATCAAAGTGTACTTCCTATTAGCTGCTGCGATCATTGCATTTGCAGCGAATTCTGTTTTATGCAGACTTGCTCTGGCCAACAATGCAATTGATCCAGCAGGTTTTACTGTAGTTCGCATTGTTTCCGGCATCATGGTGTTGATGATTATTTGGTTCTTGCGCCAGCGCAACAGAGGGATGCTTGAAACAAACAAAGGCAAAAAGGGGAGTTGGTTAGGCGCATCTGCTTTATTTGTTTATGCATTAGGATTTTCTTATGCCTATGTTTATATCGATACTGGAATAGGAGCCCTAATTCTATTTGGCAGTGTACAAGTTAGTATGATTGCTTTTGGCCTGTGTAAAGGCGAACGTTTCACGCTAACACAGTGGATAGGTTTTAGTTCTGCTTTGGCAGGCTTATGTTATTTATTATGGCCTACGCTTAGCAGCCCTTCTTTATTTGGTGCGATTGCCATGTTAATCGCAGGCCTAGCTTGGGGCATTTATTCATTACTTGGAAAAGGTAGTCAGGACGCACTGGCAGACACCGCTTTTAACTTTTTTAGATGTTTAGTATTCGTCGTTATTCTAATCCCTTTTTCTTATTCATATTTTGAATTCACCAAGACAGGAGTAATATTGGCGGTTTTATCAGGCGCGCTTGCATCTGGCCTTGGCTATGCATTATGGTATTCCGTCCTTCCATATTTCACTTCGATGACAGCGGCAGTATCTCAGCTAAGTGTGCCTGTTATTGCAGCTCTGGGAGGCTTAGTCTTTGTTGGTGAGGCACTCGACTTACGTTTACTACTTGCTTCAACTCTTGTGCTCGGTGGAGTATTAGTGGTGTTGTTGTTTAAACCAGTCTTGCGTTGATATGAACCACTGCTCTCAATGTTACAATCTAAATTTTTTAAGGGGTATCAATTCGGTTTACGCTTAATATTGTAACTTGTCATATCTCCTTTAATGATAAAAAAGCGAAGTCATCAGCGCTATTTCCTCGCACACCTTATAGCTGGTTTTTAATTATTATTTACTCAGAGTGAAAAGATTTCTTGAATTTAAAGGGAACTTAACGCACACTTCCTACGTCAAAAAATTGACGCACAAAATCTCGCATAATAATAACAATCAAGTTGCGTCGGCTTGATATAAAAAATAGGTAGTATCGTGCAAATTTCACGTATTTTGTTTCGAGTATTTTTTGCTCTTTTAGCTCTGGCTTATTTACTGGTGCTGATTGAGTTTATAGACCCTTCATATTTTAGTTTCAATATAAGCATTAGCCCTGATGTATTGATTACGACATTATTGGCAAGTTTGTTTGTGTATTTTTATATGCGTAAGCCTAAGCTTTAAAGAAGCGCACAAACCTAAACACTTAGCATAAAGTAAGCATGTCGCTGCTTTTAAATTAGCGGCTGACGGTTTGTGTTTTTGCTATGAGTTGTACGAAAGCTGATCACTAGCTGAAACGCCTGTGCTACACTATTTTCAAAGTGATGTTTTAGGTTTAGAAAATTAATGTTAGTGCTGTTTATATACGTCTTTATTGCCTTGGCGTTTTCATTTTTATGTTCGATTGCTGAGGCGGTAATTCTAAGCGTATCCCAAGCTTATATTTCTCTTCTAGAAAAAGATGGGAAAGCCTCTGGAGCCTTACTCTCTAAGCTAACTTCCGATATAAATAAGCCTTTAGCTGCAATTTTAACGCTCAATACTATTGCGCACACAATGGGCGCAGCAGGTGCTGGTGCGCAAGCCGCAAAAGTATTTGGTGATGCCTATCTTGGAATTATTTCCGCGGTTTTAACACTATTAATATTAGTCTTTTCTGAAATTATCCCTAAGACCCTAGGCGCAACGTTCTGGCGGCACCTAGCACCCGCTACCGCGTATTTTCTAAAATATCTGATCATAGCATTGTACCCTTTCGTGAAGATGTCTCAAAAGCTCACCAGCGGCTTTACTGAAGACAGTCCATTGAAAGGTCTCAGTAGAAATGAGTTACTTGCTATGGCTGAGCTCTCAGGAAATGAGGGGCAACTAGCTAAGCAAGAATCTGCTTTTTTGCAAAACTTATTGAGTTTGCATGAATTAAAGATTAAAGATGCTATGACGCACAGAACGGTAGTTTTTTCTTTATCTGATCAAACTACGGTGAGTGAGTTCATCGAAAAGTATCAGGATAATCCCTTTTCTCGTATCCCATTATATGAAAATCAAGAAAGTGAGCACATTACAGGATATGTGTTGCGTACAGATATTTTAATTGCAGGCGCTAACGGCAAAGGTGATTGTACCTTAGAAGAGCTTGTAAAACCCATGATTACTTTGTTAGCAAACATGCCCTTGGCGGCTACCTTTGATCATTTTTTAAACTCCCGAGTTCATGTCTTATTAGTTGTAGACGAATATGGTGGCCTAGAGGGTATACTGACTTTGGAAGACCTTCTTGAAAGCCTGCTAGGCGTTGAAATTGTAGACGAACAAGATACAACGGTGAGTATGAAAAAGCTCGCAAAAGTCATGTGGCGCAGAAGAGAAAAAAAACTAATGGCGCAAAGAGGGACTGATAACATTGTTGTCAGCCCTAAAAAGTAAAAACGTTTCTACAACTTACTAATAAATAGCTCTGTCAATTTTACACTATTTAGAGAAATTTTCTGTCATCTCTTTATTAAGAAATATCAGATAAAATATATTCCCAAGTGCGCATTTGTTGCTGAAATTTTTCTTTTAAGGCGCTCGTGACTTCTTCTTTATCTCTTAAATCTAGTGGAATTTCTGACAAGATACGCCAGTGATTAAGCGCGCTTGTCCCCGCAGCGCATAACTGTGCGTAAGTCGCATTAGCATGCGTCGCCGCTTTTATTGCCGCATCGGTTTGCGTACAGAATTGTGCTATCTGTGACCCATCTATGGGCGCAAGATTTTTGGTAACTTGATAATCGCGCAGAAGTTGCTGATAGTCCGAATTATTAGTTTCTATATCATTGCTCGTCTGCTCAACTTCTTGGGCGACAGCGCGCGCATATCCCATGGTTTCAAATGTGCTCAAATGCAATTTCTGAAAAATTGCTTCGCGCGCTTGTAGTCTAGGGTCAACAAATCGATCGTTTGGCATGTTTTACTCGAGCATTGTGATAGTTAAGATTATCCACATATATTATCAATAATTTATTTGAACGGCAGTAATTCTTGAATAATATTCAACTTCCAACATGTAAACTTTAAAGCAGGTTGATTATTTAGTAACTGGTAACTTATCGAATAGTCGCTACACTAAACACATATATCGTTATTAGGAGCATTGGCATTTTAAGTAAAGCCTTACCTGCCATCATAGATGTTGAAGCAAGTGGATTTGGTGCGAATAGTTTTCCTATTGAAGTAGGCATTGTGATGCCTGATGGCCGGCGTTTTTGTAAATTAATAAAACCTTTTCCCCAATGGCAATTTTGGGATCCTCAGGCTGAGTCGGTGCATGGCGTGAGCTACGACGAGCTTGTTAAACAAGGTGAAGAAGCGGTGGGTGTGTGTTTAGCATTAAATCAATTTGTTGATGGACAAACGCTCTATTCAGACGCCTGGGTTGTGGACCACCCATGGCTACTGAAACTTTTTGCACAAGCGGCAGTGCCTATGAACTTTAATATTAGTGCACTAGAGATGGTCTTGACTGAAACTCAAATTACGCTTTGGGATGCAGAAAAAATCAAGGTGATTGCACAATCTGGTATGCAACGCCATCGAGCGAGTACTGACGCGTACATTATTCAACAAACTTTTATTCGCACTCAAGCGATTCTGCAACATAATCAATAAATATATGCGCTGCGAGCCTAAAATGCTATACTCCGCGGCCTAGTTTGGCCTTGGATTTAGCCATCACTATTCACAACCTTTTATCATAAACAAATATGAGAGTTTCATGAAAGCACTGGATATAAAAGCGCTTGAGAAAACCTATGCCGGTGGGGTACAGGCACTTAAGGGAATTGACCTAGAAGTTGAACAAGGTGACTTTTTTGCGTTGCTTGGCCCAAACGGAGCAGGTAAATCAACCACTATTGGTATTATTTGTTCGCTCGTGAACAAAACGAGTGGTTCGGTAGGCGTATTTGGTCATGATTCTGTTAGTGCAGAAGTGGACGCAAAATCGTGTATTGGCTTAGTACCTCAAGAGTTTAACTTTAATCAGTTTGAGACACTGCTTCAAATCGTGATTAACCAAGCAGGTTATTATGGCGTACCTCGTAATATTGCAAAACAAAGAGCTGAGAAATATTTAAAGCAGCTCGATTTGTGGGACAAACGTAATGCTAGTGCACGAGAGCTCTCAGGCGGTATGAAGCGACGTTTAATGATTGCTCGAGCATTAATGCACGAACCCAAAATGCTCATCTTAGATGAACCAACCGCAGGTGTTGATATTGAAGTGCGTCGGTCGATGTGGGCTTTTTTGAAGAAAATCAATGAACAGGGTATTACCATCATACTCACAACTCACTATTTAGAAGAAGCTGAAATGCTATGTCGCAATATAGCGATTATCGATAAAGGCATTATTGTTGAAAATACAAGCATGAAGGCGTTATTAGCAACGCTAAATGTTGAAACTTTTGTTTTTGACCTCGCCAATGGTGCTAATGATGTTCGCATTGAGCATTTTGAAACGCGCGCTAGCGACGACCAAACCTTAGAAGTAGATGTGCCAAAAGAGACGGGTCTTAACAGTGTATTTGAACAATTCTCTAAACAAAATATTCAAGTAATGAGCATGCGTAATAAGTCCAATCGATTAGAAGAGCTGTTTGTGCGTTTAGTTGAAAGTGGAAAAGCGAAAGTAAGCGAGGTGAGTTCATGAACGGACGAAACTTTATTGCCTTAAAAACCATTTGGATAAAAGAGTGCACCCGCTTTTTACGAATATGGATTCAAACCTTGGTGCCGCCGGCAATTACCATGTCCTTGTATTTTGTGATTTTTGGTAACCTCATTGGCAAACGCATTGGCGATATGGGTGGCTTCACCTACATGGAGTTTATTGTCCCTGGCCTTATAATGATGGCGATTATTACTAATTCTTATTCAAACGTATCATCCTCTTTTTTTAGCGCTAAGTTCCAACGTAATGTCGAAGAACTCTTAGTCGCTCCTGTTCCGACTTGGGTTGTAATAATGGGCTTTGTTGGCGGCGGCGTTGCTCGTGCAATGCTAATCGGTATTATAGTGACCTTTGTGTCGACCTTTTTTGTAGATATTCAAATTCATAGCTTTTGGGTGATCATCGTCACTCTCATCCTTACGTCGACCTTATTTGCGACGGCTGGCTTAATCAATGGTATTTACGCAAAAACCTTTGATGATATTAGCGTGATCCCTACCTTTGTATTAACACCTTTGACTTATCTTGGTGGTGTTTTTTATTCGTTAACGCTGTTGCCCGAATTTTGGCAAACTGTGAGTCAGGCAAATCCAATTGTGTATATGGTCAACGGCTTCCGCTATGGATTTTTAGGAGTCTCTGATATCAATTATTTGTTAGCGCTTGGCTTATTAGTGCTATTTAACATTGCGCTTTTTTCGGTAGCATATCGACTCCTGAAAAAAGGTGTTGGGATCCGAACGTAAGGCATGCAACAAGCAAATGAAATTCAGACGAACCAATTAGGTCCGCACCCAGACCTAGAGAAAACAGTAAAGAAACACCTCAACAGCGATTTTAAACGGCCTATTGCTGAGCATACGCTGCAGGCTTTTAAGCAAGCCTTGTCTTGGCTTAACGATTGGCAGGGTGAAGTCTACTTGGATGCTTGTTGCGGAGTTGGAGAGAGTACTTTGCAATTAGCAGCACAATACCCCGACATAAGAGTGATAGGGGTAGACAAATCTGCGGCTAGATTACAGAAACATGGCAGTTATGTTCAAAAACAAACCGAACAATCAAATATACAAAACTACAAAGTGATACAGGCAGACTTAAATGATTTTTGGCGGCTGTTGCGCCAAACGCTTGAATCAAGCTCTAAACAGGTGAGTTGGCGACTGACCAAGCAATTCATTTTTTATCCGAACCCTTATCCCAAAAAATCTCAATTAGGGAAGCGTTGGCACGGTAGTGCAGTTTTCCCAGATATCCTAGCATGCTGTAAACATGTTGAACTTCGGTCTAATTGGCGGGTTTATGTAGAAGAGTTTGTATTAGCGGCAGATATATTAGGGCATCACGCTGATATTGAAGCGTTAACCATAAACGCCGAGAACCCACCCCTCACACCTTTTGAACGCAAATATGCGCAGTCAGGTCAAGCATTATGGACAGCAACAACTTGAGGAACCGGGCAAGATAAGTAAAATCCTTGTCCATATTTGATGCCAAGTTGCTGCACCGCCTCAAGAGTCTCGGCTTCTTCAATATGTTCTGCAATAAGTTTACATTTATGGTGGACGCAATAATCAAGGAAGTCAGCAATGATTTTTTGCCCATTTTCGCTGCGAGCAAACCGACGAATCAGAGCCCCTTTTATTTTAATTGCATGCACCCCAGTGGCAATCACTGCTTTTAAGGTATCAGTGCATTCCTCAATCTCGTCAATAGTGATATGCAGGTTTGGCATGCTTTGTATTAGACTGCGTAGATGGGGTAAATCTTGTGCAACATTGTCATAATGTAATTCAACGCCGCATAAACCTTTGGGACTATCCGCGCAAAAGCTTTTTATACTTCTTAGTAGACTTTTATCGTTCAAATCAGATTCAAACAGATTAATTGACCAGCTCATTTTTCTCGGTCTACAGTAAGCTTGAGACAGCTCTAAAATACGAGATGTCATATCAGCTCGATTCTCATTACCTTCAACAATATACAAAAATTCATTTGGTAAAATTACTTTTTGCTGAGCATTAAGAAGGCGAGCAAGGCATTCGTAGCGCACTACCGTACGCTCTTTTAATGCGTATATAGGCTGATAAAAGGGAATGATATGGTCCAAGGCAATGTTTGTGTGCACGAGCTGTGATTGCACGATTTATCCTGTTTAAAAATTACGCTATGTATAGTTATCAGTCAAATCACTGAAGCCTTTAGTAAAAAAGCGATTAAAACCTGATTTTTTGGGCTCTGGCGCTAATTAAAATTTTTGTTGTCCACTTGGTAAATCCTCAGAACTGAGTTAAAGTGCCGAACTTGATGTTGGGCAGGGTATACAGATTGGCAAAAGCAGATGTTAGCTTAGAGCATATGTTCAGGGTGTTTACAAAACCAGAACATGACGACTCTACACTTGCAAAAATAGAACGACATTTATCTGATAACGTATCAGATTTTTTATCTCAACATGTTGTTACCAAAAAGACCTCACTGGAAGAAATTGAGAAAGATTTTTCGAGTGCGCGCTTGCCTGATTCACCTGAATTTGTATCAACTCATGCAGAAGCTCTGTTAGATAAGCTTGTTGCTCATTCCGTCAACACCTATGCGCCAACTTTTATTGGCCATATGACTTCAGCCTTGCCTTATTTTCATTTGCCACTTTCGAAGTTAATGGTGGGTTTAAACCAAAACCTAGTTAAAATCGAAACCTCAAAAGCCTTCACTCCCTTAGAGCGTCAAACGCTAGGAATGATGCATAATCTTATTTATGATCAGTCCGACGGATTTTATGAACAATATCTGCATAGCGCAGAGCACTCATTAGGCGCTTTTTGTTCAGGAGGCACGGTTGCAAATATAACGGCACTTTGGGTTGCACGAAATTTGTTGTTAGGTCCACAAGCTGGCTTTAAAGGAGTCGCCAAAACTGGCTTAGTCGCTGCATATAAGCACTTTAATATAGAAAACCTTGGCTTGATGTCGTCTAGAAGAGGACACTATTCTTTAGGTAAAACAATCGATGTGCTTGGCATCGGTCGTGACAACATGCTCAGCATTGATAGCCCAAAACAGATCCTTTCGCCCGAAAAGGCCTTAGCGGCCGGTAAGGCCTATCAAGCCAGTGGCAATAAATTGCTAGCGATAGTGGGCATTGCTGGCACTACTGAAACGGGCCACGTTGATCCTCTCGACGAACTGGCGGAGGTGGCAAAAGAACTCGGCTGTTGGTTCCATGTTGATGCAGCTTGGGGCGGGGCTACTTTATTCTCTAAACGCAATCGAAATAAGCTTAAAGGAATAGAAAAAGCAGATTCAGTGACCATCGACGCACATAAGCAAATGTATGTTCCAATGGGCGCAGGTATGGCCATTTTTAAAGACCCTGCAGCTAGTAATGCCGTGCGACACCATGCCCAATATATATTACGTGAGGGCTCTAAAGATTTAGGCGCGACTACACTAGAAGGTTCGCGTAACGGTATGGCAATGATGGTGTATTCATCTTTTCATATTTTAGGTAGAAGGGGTTATGAGCTGTTAATAGACCGCTCTATCGAGCAAGCGCAAGCTTTTGCTGACATGATAAACAAACATCCGAATTTTGAGTTAACTACCGCACCTGTGTTATCACTATTAACATATAGACTGCGTCCAGCATTGTTAAAACATTTGCCCGATATGTCATCTGAGCAGATCTCGTTTTTCAATGAGCAACTTGATGAGCTAACGGTATCGGTGCAAAAGCTTCAGCGTGAGGCTGGCAAGTCTTTTGTATCTCGCACGCGCATTGAAATTGAGCAGTATGACAATCAAGCGGTAACGGTTTTTAGAGTAGTGCTGGCTAATCCCTTAACTACTCTAGAAGACCTGCAATCAGTATTAGATGAGCAATTGGAAATTGTCGAAACTCATCCAATCTGGCTTGCTTTGAACGATCACAATCGCGCAAAAATAGCATAATCGCTTGCGTTAATTTCCTAGGTTCTTATTGCTCTGGTCGCAGACACTTCAGTAAAGCCCGCTAGAAATTAGTCTATATCTAACTCCTTGAGCTTGCGAGTAAGTGTGTTTCTACCCCATCCCAAACGTTTTGCTGCTTCTTGCTTGTGCCCATGAGTATGCTTAAGCGCGCAATGTAACAAAACCCGTTCAAAATCAATTTGTGCGGTATCTAATATGTCCTTGTGACCAGCAAGTAATTGTTCATCTGCCCAGCCTGCAAGTAATACGGTCCAATCCCCAGTTAGTGCTGTGGCTTTTGCATCCGCATGAGTACTCGTCAACTCAGGTGGTAAATCATTAGGCAAAATCTCTTGGCCGCTAGCCATGACGGTTAGCCATCGACAAGTATTTTCAAGTTGGCGAACGTTTCCAGGCCACGCGAGCTCGGTCAGTCTTTGCGATGTGGCCTTGCCTAAGCTCTTCATTTCAACGCCAAGCTCTTTAGAGGCTTTCGCAAGAAAGTGCCTAGCCAACAGAGGAATATCTTCACGACGCTCGTTTAAGGATGGTATATGGATACGTATTACGTTTAAGCGATGGTATAAATCTTCTCTAAACTTGCCCTGGCTTACTCTTTCTTCTAAGTTTTGATGGGTGGCAGCAATAATTCGGACATCGACGGTGATGGGCTGATGCCCTCCAACGCGATAAAATTGTCCATCGGCAAGCACTCTCAAAAGTCGAGTTTGGACGCCCACCGGCATATCGCCAATCTCGTCTAAAAATAAAGTCCCGCCATTTGCTTGCTCAAAACGCCCTTGGCGAGCATTTTGTGCGCCAGTAAATGCACCTTTTTCGTGTCCAAATAACTCTGACTCAACTAAGTCGGCGGGTATAGCCGCCATATTCAATGCTACAAAGGTCTCTTTCGCTCGTGGACTATGCTTATGCAAAGCCTGCGCAACAAGCTCTTTCCCCGTGCCTGACTGACCATTAATCAATACACTGATAGATGAGCGTGATAAACGTCCAATCGCGCGAAACACTTCCTGCATGGCAGGGGCCTCGCCAATAATTTCTTTACTAGGATTAACTGTATCAGCAATACGCACGCGACTCGTTTCTTTTGCGTGTTCCATCGCCCTCTTAATCAATTCTGTTGCCTCATCAATGTCAAAAGGTTTGGGCAAGTATTCAAATGCTCCGCCTTGATATGCGTTGACCGCACTATCTAAATCGGAATGGGCGGTCATAATTATGACCGGTAACTCAGGAAAATATTGATGCACAGATTCAAGTAGTGCCATACCGTCCATTTGTGGCATACGAACGTCAGAAATAATGATTTGTGGTGCATGCCCCGATTCTATTTGCCGTAGTAAGTCCTCAGGATTGTCAAAGCTCATACATCCAATTTGCGCAGCTTTTAATGCCTTTTCTAATACCCATCTTATGGAGCTGTCGTCATCAACGATCCAAACTGGTTCTATCATGGGGTGTCGTCCTTCTTAAAAATAGGGAGGTGTAGCGTAAATTCGGTATAGCCAGGAAAGCTTTCCACATCAATTTTGCCATCATGATGATCGGCCAAGGTTTGTGCGATTGAAAGCCCTAAGCCTGAGCCGTTGCGCTTGCTTGTTACCATGGGGTAAAACAAGGTATCTTTTAGTTCCTTGGGTATGCCAGGGCCATTATCAATGATGCTGATGAGTGCACATAAATTGTGTCGTTTACCTTTGATAACGCATTGGCGTTCGATGCGCGTGCGCAAACCAATTACTGGATTTTGAACATTAGCGTCTTTTAGTGCTTGGCTAGCATTTCTAGCAATATTTAATATGGTCTGTTGGAGCATGTCAGGGTCAGCATACAACTCTGGTATAGAGGGGTCGTAATCTCGTTCAACATGGATGTTAAGGCTTAAATCTGCAGTGATCACCGAACGTACCTTTTCGATCATCTCATGTAGGTTACACATGCGCTTCTGTGGCAAAGAGTTTGGCCCCAAAAGTCTATCTACAAGATTACGCAAGCGATCGGCTTGGTCAATAATCATTTGTGTAAACTCTTCTTGCGCAGGATCGCTTAGCTCACGGCCTAGTAACTGTGCGGCGCCGCGAATTCCCCCTAAGGGGTTTTTTATCTCGTGGGCTAAGCCTCGTATCAACTCTTTTGCAGCCACTTGTTGCGCGTATTGCTGAGTCTCTTGTGAAATTTTACGTTGCTTATCGATGGGAAGTATTTCAATTAGCAGATAATGCCGCGTATCTTGGCTTAGAGGCGTTGCGTGCAGGTCGACCATAATACTGCGACCGTCTACAAAGCAAAGTTGTAGCTCAGACTCGGTAAATGCCTCGGCATTACTCAATGCATAAACAAAGCGCTCACGGTCAAAACTATCGGCTATGAAACACTCACTGAGTGCTCGTTCTTTAATTTGGCTGAGCCCAGTTTCTAGCAGGTTTAACGCGGCATCATTCACAAAGTTAACAATCATATCTTGATCAACGACAACAATAGCCGTTTTCATATTATGAATTAACTGATGTAGATTAATTGTAGTTTGCACGAGCGACATCAAGAAAGCCTTTTGCACTATTAAAGTGCACAGCATCATTTTGTAGCATTGTGGCTGATTAGTCTCAGTTAGGCAATTTTATCTATAGCATGCCAAAAGCCTTATATTTAAGCGCTTTAGTTAACCGAATTTCGAATCAGAACGGATGCTTGATGCATGTGCAATGTTCTTGATTCTGACGATGCAATTACCTTGCCCGAGTTGTCATTAAACTTAACGCTGTAGGAATAAGTTCCCCGATTCACGTCGGTAAGATTGAAAACGCCAGTGCTTGAAGTGTAAAGCTCACCACCAAAGTTAAGTTCGAAGATACCTCTAGCTTGAGGCACGATTTGGGCTGCAATATTCACTTTACCGGTATTATTACGCACGGTCGCATCAGGTCCGGGGCTCATGATGCTCAGTTGGTATTGAGTTTCCGGTTTTTTCTGCGTAGACGGCTGAGAATTGGAAGGCAATACCGATTGCATCGTATTTTTAGATTTACTTAAGACAACTTCCTCTGCACCAGGAGCCGGTGAGTCAGAGAAACTAATCGTGCCATCTTTATTGACGACCTTGTATATTTTGGTTTGTGCGTTAATGCTACAAAGCGTAAAAAATAATAGACATAAAACAATACTGCGCATAATGCACCTCCGTACATGCTTATCGGCAGTTTACTGGATCTAATTGAAAAAAAAAGCCTGCAGATGCAGGCTTTTGTATTCTTATTGATACTGTAATGATGTAAACAACACTAAATGTTGGGTTTTACACGCTGTAATACATATCAAATTCAACAGGATGAGTACTCATGTTCAATCTCTCAACTTCTGCAGATTTTAATGCAATGTAAGCATCAATCATTTCATCACTCATAACACCACCAGCGGTTAAGAACGCGCGGTCTGTATCCAGGGCTTCAAGTGCTTGGTCAAGCGAGCTTGCAACTTTTGGAATACTAGCAGCTTCTTCAGCTGGCAAGTCATACAAGTCTTTATCCATAGACTCGCCAGGATGAATCTTGTTTTTAATACCGTCTAGACCTGCCATCAACATCGCTGTGAAAGCGAGGTATGGGTTAGCCGTTGGATCAGGGAAACGCACTTCTATGCGACGAGCACGGTCACTGGTTACATAAGGAATACGAATTGAAGCGCTACGATTTCGAGCAGAGTATGCAAGCATTACTGGCGCTTCAAATCCTGGAACGAGTCGTTTGTAGCTGTTAGTCGAAGCATTTGCAAAGGCATTAATAGCGCGGGCATGCTTAATGATGCCACCTATATAAAACAGTGCGTCTTCAGACATACCAGCATACTTATCACCGGCAAATATGTTTTTACCATCTTTACTGATTGACTGGTGGCAATGCATCCCAGAACCGTTATCCCCTACTAGAGGCTTGGGCATAAACGTAGCCGTCTTGCCATAAGCATGCGCTACGTTGTGCACCACATATTTATACACTTGAATTTCATCGGCTTTAGCTACAAGTGAATTAAATAAACAAGCTATTTCGTTTTGGCCTGCTGTAGCAACTTCGTGGTGATGTGCTTCAACCGTTAAACCCATTTCTTCCATAACCATACACATTGCTGCGCGAATGTCATGAGCTGAGTCGACTGGAGGAACTGGGAAATATCCGCCCTTTATTCCGGGGCGATGGCCCATATTGCCGCCTTCGTAGTCGGCGCCAGAATTCCACTTAGCTTCTTCTGAGTCGATAGCAAAATATGACCCCGCCATGTCTGTGTGAAACTTCACATCATCAAACAGAAAGAATTCTGGTTCTGGACCGAATAATACGGTATCTCCAATACCTGTAGACTTTAGGTATTCTTCAGCGCGACGCGCTACAGACCTTGGATCGCGTGAATATCCTTGCATCGTTGAAGGTTCCAGAATATCACAACGAATATTGATTTGAGTTTCCTCAGCAAAAGGGTCCAGCACTGCTGTTGAAGGGTCTGGCATAAGCACCATGTCTGATTCGTTAATCCCTTTCCAACCTGCAATAGATGAGCCGTCGAACATCTTGCCTTCTTCAAAAAAATCATCATTTACTTGATGACTAGGGATAGAAACATGCTGCTCTTTCCCTTGGGTATCTGTAAAGCGTAAATCGATAAACTTGGCTTCGCTTTCTTTAATCAGTTCTAATGCCGACTCAATTGACATAGTGTCCTCCAAAAAGTTTGTTGTGCGGTTCACAAAGATGAGGTGTCACCTTGGGTTTTCACCGATTCTTATCATGCGTAATCTGTAGACTAAAAATCATTAGGCTCACCTTGAATTACTATAAGCCATAATCATGCCATTCGCCAAACAAAAATAAGTACTTGTAAATACTAATTAAAATTAATATTCCAAGCTAATAAATCCGTCTTCTTGCTCTTTATTGGTGCATAATTAAGAGCAATCATCATCATTATGGTGCAGTGTGTTAATTATCTTAACTTGCCTAGTTAATGGCGCTATATGATTGCTAATACCGTTATTGTTAGCAGATAAGCTATGTATTTGCGCGCTGTAGTGAAAAAGCCGTTATTTTTGCGCGATATAATTAGCGCTCAATAGCATAAACCTGTACAATCCGCCGCCAATTGTCACGCATCAGCCCTTGCTTAATGTTTAGTCAAGCTGCTAGGTGCGTTTTTGTTTTGAGAGTAAATATGTCAGCTTCAATCGCCCATCTTAGAAATATCGCCATCATCGCGCACGTCGACCACGGAAAAACAACATTGGTTGATAAACTCCTGCAACAATCCGGCACCTTGGAAAGCAGAGGCGACGCTGAAGAGCGCGTAATGGACTCAAACGATATTGAGAAAGAGCGTGGCATTACTATCCTCGCAAAAAACACTGCTATTAACTGGAATGAGTATCGCATCAACATCGTTGATACTCCCGGACATGCCGACTTTGGTGGCGAAGTTGAGCGAGTGATGTCTATGGTTGACTCTGTTTTGTTGCTGGTAGATGCACAAGAAGGCCCAATGCCACAAACCCGCTTTGTGACACAAAAAGCCTTCGCACAAGGGCTTAAACCAATTGTTGTCATTAATAAAATTGATAAGCCAGGTGCTCGCCCAGATTGGGTTATGGATCAAGTCTTTGATTTGTTCGATAACCTTGGCGCAACCGACGACCAACTCGATTTTCAAGTGGTATATGCTTCAGCACTTAACGGTTGGGCTTCTATGGATGCCGACACCCCAAGCGACGATATGACACCCTTGTTTGAAACTATCGTGAATCAGGTTGCAGCCCCTGATGCTGACGGCGACGGACCTTTCCAAATGCAAATTTCCCAGCTTGATTACAATAGCTACGTTGGTGTTATCGGTGTTGGTCGTATCAAGCGCGGCACGGTTAAAATTAACCAACAAGTTACTGTTGCGATGGCCAAAGGTGGTAAACGTAACGGTAAAATCGGTAAAGTATTAGGCTACATGGGGCTTGATCGTCATGATGTAACTGAGGGTACTGCTGGAGACATCGTTGCTATCACAGGTCTTGGTGAATTAAAAATATCTGATACCGTTTGTGATGTAAACGTGGTCGAAGCGCTTCCTCCTCTGTCGGTTGATGAGCCTACAGTTACGATGACTTTCCAAGTGAATACCTCTCCGTTCTCGGGCAAAGAAGGTAAGTATGTTACCTCACGCAATATTCTAGAAAGATTGCAAAACGAATTGATTCATAACGTAGCATTACGTGTAGACGAAACAGATAACCCTGACAAGTTTCGTGTATCAGGACGTGGTGAGCTTCACCTAGGTATCTTGATTGAGAACATGCGTCGCGAAGGTTACGAACTTGCAGTATCTCGTCCAGAAGTAATTCTTAAAGAAGAAGACGGTCAGTTAATGGAACCGTTTGAAACCCTTACTATAGATTGCGAAGAGCAAAACCAAGGTTCAGTAATGGAGCAGTTAGGTTTACGTAAAGCTGAACTGACCAACATGTCTCCTGATGGCACTGGCCGTATTCGTATGGACTTTGTAATCCCTAGTCGTGGTTTGATTGGCTTTCAAACTGAATTTATGACCATGACTTCAGGTTCAGGTTTGTTGTATCACACATATGATCATTACGGCCCACACAAAGGCGGTAATATTGGTCAGCGTAAAAACGGCGTGTTGATTGCAAATGCTCAAGGTAAAGCCTTAACTAACGCCCTGTTTAACCTTCAAGAACGTGGTCGTTTGTTTATTGGTCACGGTTTAGAAGTTTACGAGGGTATGATCATTGGTATTCATAGCCGCGAAAACGATTTAACGGTAAACGCTCTTAAAGGTAAGCAGTTAACAAACGTCCGTGCATCGGGCACAGATGAAGCTCAAACGCTAGTTCCGCCAATCAAAATGTCACTTGAGCAAGCGCTCGAATTCATTGATAACGATGAGCTAGTCGAAGTTACGCCAAAAAGCATTCGTTTGCGTAAAAAGGCCTTGACCGAGAATGAGCGTAAACGTAATTCACGTGTAAAAGCATAATTCGAGCATCATACTAGTACTGCTCTAGCGACTATTTCGCGCAAACACAGCTACTAAACAAAAACGCCCACTGTGAAGTTGGGCGTTTTTTTATGCACAAGAATTTATGCACAATAATAAATGCGCGAAAATTAGGATTTATTGGTCTTGGTAAGTATGAACTCGGTCACAAACTTAAGTGCCTTACTAGGCATGTAACGCTCACTGTAATAAACCATTTTGGCTCGTTTACCCAGAATGATTATCGCTTTGCGTTTCATTAGCCCCTGTATAATTTGCTCGCATGCGTCGTCAACTTTTAGCGTGCCCACCATGTCTTTCATGGCTTTGGTCGAGGGATGAATACTTTTTGCCTCAGTTTGAACCATAGGAGTGTCTACTGAAGGAGGACAAATTAAGCTAACATCAATGCCAAGCTCTTTCAGCTCAAATTGTAATGCTTTTCCCATACCCATGACGGCAAATTTAGATGCACCATAAGCAGAATAGCCATAAACACCCGTCAGCCCAGCCATTGATGCAATAAGCCCTAACTGCGCGCCATTGTCCAAGTGCGGCACCACAGCAGCAACTAAGTTACGGGTGCCCATAACGTTAATATCTAAAATTTGCTGAAACTCATTGTTAGAGATCTGCATAAAAGGCTTTGATACTAAAATACCCGCGCAGTGAATGCATAAGTCGATTTGTCCAAAGCTACGCACTGCATAATCTAGCTGCTGCTTAAGTGTTACTGCTTCACATATGTCGACGTGAAATACAGCCACTTTTTGTTGCATGCTAGCCTGCTGTTTTAGCTCTTGAATAAAGGCATCATTTGGTGAAATATCACACAGCAAGAGACTATAGCCTTTAGCAAGGTAACTAACAGCTAGCTGCCGACCTAATCCACTCGCATAACCCGTGATAAAAACTGAAGAGGAGATAAGTACACCTGTTTACAAATCGTTAAGATGCACTATGTTAGACCAAATTACATCAGAAGTGGATAAATTAGCTTCGCTAAGCTTATTTCTTTTTGATAGGAGCCTAAAAAAGTCAAAAAGCCGATTTATCTGCTCATCCTAAGTGTTAACATAAACTACGTTTTAATTTTGCTTTAGTGACAGATATGAATTTTGATGCGCGCCCAGACCGTTCCTCTTCTTATGCTTACAAATGGGAAAAATATAAAGGTAGTGATATTCTTCCATGTTGGATTGCGGATACCGAATTTAGATGTGCCCCGGCTATTATCGACGAATTGAAACAGCGGGCTGATCATGGCTTATTTGGTTACACCCTTCCTAAGCATTATGAGCCCGCAGTATCTGCGGTAGTAGATTGGTGTAAAAAACGCCATAACTGGGATATAAATCCTTCTTGGATAGTCTGGACGCCCGGCGTTGTGCCAGCATTTAACATGGCAAGCAAGGCTTTTACAAAGGAGGATGGTGCCATTATTGTGCAGGCGCCTAATTATCCTCCCTTACTGGCCGCGCCAAGTATTAATAATCGTGAACAATTATGTGTTCCCACAGTATTAGAGAATGGTCGATGGACTTTAGATTTTGATGCCCTAGAGCAACACGCTTCAAAGCCAAATGCTAGTTTATTTCTAATGTGTAATCCCATGAATCCAGCCGGTTCGGTAATGACGCCGGCCGAATTAGACAGAATAGCGGATATTTGTGCGCGCCATGGTGTAATGGTATGTAGCGATGAAATACATTGCGACTTAATTTTAGATGATGTTAAGCACCTTCCAGCGGGACAGCATAAAACCTTAGCTAACAACTCAATTACCTTAATGGCGGCGAGTAAAACATTTAATATCGCTGGTTTAGGCACCTCCTTTGCAATCATCCCAGACGCTTCTACGCGAGCTCGATTTGTGCAAGCCGGTGCCGGTATTGTACCTTGGGTTACCGTCATGGGATTATGCGCAACAGCTGCTGCTTTCAGTGATTGTGACACATGGTATCAAGCGCAGCTAGCTTACCTACGAAGCAACCGTGATTACTTGGTTGAGGCAATTAATAATATCGATGGGTTAAGCTGTCAGTCGCCACAAGCAACCTTTTTACTTTGGGTGGATGCAAGTGGTTTAGGCGTCAAAGATACACAGCGTTGGTGTGAGCAAAGAGGCGTTGGGCCTTCTGCGGGCAGAGATTTTGGTGAATCCAACTTTTTCAGAATAAACTTTGGCTGTGCAAGATCTTATTTGGAAGAAATAGTACAACGACTGTCAAGTTCCTGACTAGCCATTAAGGGGATGACAAAATAAAAAGCGTCGAGTAGTAAGGTAGATATGAGCGTATTAGCTGATATTCTTATAAAAATGACTATAAATCAATTAGGTGCAATTTTTGCATACTACTGATAGTATCCAGAAATCGGCGTTTAAATGAACTTGCATAACAAAAAGTATAAATATAGAGACGTGCTAAAACCTTTTGCCATACTGCTGTTATTAATAATAAGCCTGCTTGCAAATGCAGGGGCGAAGCCGACCTCGCAAATTGTCATTATTATTGATGATGTAGGTGGCAAAACAAGTGACGCTAAGGCATTTGAATTAAGTAAATATGTCACCTTTGCTATTCTGCCACATACACGTTTTTCTACTGAGTATTCATATAAAGCTGCGCAACAGAATCGAGAGGTAATGTTGCATATGCCGATGGAGTCATTAAATAATGAGGCGCTCGGTGTAGGGCCCTTACTCTCAGATATGTATCCACAGCAAATTCAGCAAAGCCTATTAGCAGCGCTTGCCACTGTGCCTCATGCAGTGGGTGTGAATAATCACATGGGAAGTAAACTCACGCAGATGACACTACCTATGCAAAGTATGATGGAGATATTGGCACAAAATAACATGTTCTTTGTAGACAGTCGCACAACCCGTTTTAGCAAAGCGAAAGTGATTGCCAAAGACTTTGGTGTAACTACTGCAAGCCGCCACATCTTTTTAGATCACGAGCAAGAGACTGCTTTTTTACAACGACAGTTTGATCGATTGATTTACCAAGCGCGTCGTAATGGCAAAGCAATCGGTATTGGTCATCCCCACGCAGTCACCTTGGAGTTTTTGCCAGAGGCACTCGCTAGTTTACCTGCCGATATTGAACTAATTACGGTTAGCCAATACTTGGAAGAAACAGACAAATTTAGAATTAACCCGCAGTTAGCTGAGACAAATGCAATTTCCTTGTTACAAAGTAAGACGCAACAATCCGCACCAGACTAAGCAAGCTGACCCCAAGCCATTTAAATTTAATTGTCGACTAAACTATCAAGTGTTAACTTAAGCCATATCTTAAAAAAGGACATCGCTGAGTGAAAACTACTATATTAGCAAGTGCTGCATTTGACCCGAAAGTAAAAGCTTACTGGATGCTTACTTGGGTCCTCATTTCGGGTGTTACTCTAGTATTTATTCCTCTTATCCCTGTGGTCATCTTACTGGTTTTGTTTATTGGACAGAGAATTTTAAATGCAATGTCTGCTGAGCTGATGGAGCGAAAGCTTGTGGTAAGACGAGGGATATGGTTTAAAGTCGAAAAGTCTATTCCTCTTGAAAAAATTACCGATGTTGGAATGACGCAGGGGCCTTTAATGCGTTTATTTGACTTGCAACTACTGAGTTTTGAAACCGCTGGTCAGTCTGGTGAAGGTGCGCTGGTATCGATGCTCGGTATTGTTAATGCCGCCGACTTTAGAGAAAAAATATTAGAGCAAAAGGATAGTTTACAAGATGCGCAAACATCTAATAAAGAGCCTATCAACACAACTCTGCAAGCTAATGACATAGCAGAGTTGACCAGCAGCGTTAAACGAATTGAAGGTCTTTTAACGGCAATTCTGAATAAATGAGCTGCGTCTTGCAGAATTATACTATTCGATTTCTTTATAAATTCCATTATATGGGCTTTTTCTTATTACGCTAAAAACACTTGTTTACTATGGCATATTTGGCACAGCATATGCTCATTGAGGTTACAGTCGCATAAGTAAGTTTGCCATTGTATCGTTAAAAACAGCTAAACTAACGTTATACCTACGATTCAATGCTCTTACCTAGTGTAATTACTTCAGGTATTGTGAATATCTTTCACCCATTATGACCTCTTAATTGAAGCGATTTAAATGGCATCTGCTGTAATCAATTTAAGAGGAGACGGGGAGGCAATATGAGTAGTCCTAAAGCAGTCCTTTATAGAATGCATACCGACAAGCACATTTGTCCGTTCGGTTTGCGGTCAAAAGAATTGCTAGAGAGAGAGGGGTTTGTGGTTGAAGACCATAAGCTGCGCTCGCGAGAGGAAACGGATAAGTTTAAGGAAAAATACAGTGTAGACACGACGCCACAGGCTTTCATCGCTGACAGCAGGGTCGGGGGGTATGAACAACTTAGAATTCATTTTAATATGGAGTCCGCCGGACAAAGGGGTATCACCTATACTCCCGTCATCGCAATTTTTACTATTTCAGCATTTATAGCATTAGCCAATCTATACCGAAGCGATATAAACATCACTGAAACAGCTGTATTTGTAATTCGCTTTCTTGAATTATTTGTGGCAATCAGTATGAGTATTTTAGCTATTCAAAAGCTTCAAGACTTATATAGTTTTACTAACTCTTTTATTACTTATGACTTACTCGCTATGCGTCACCTTAGATACGCGTACATTTACCCTTTTGCAGAGGCTTTTGTAGGTATAGGTATGCTGTCTGGAATTTCTGGATGGTTAGTGGCTCCAGTCTCACTGTTTATTGGCAGTGTTGGTGCAGTTTCTGTATTCAAAGCTGTATATATCGACAAACGAGAACTTAAGTGTGCTTGCGTAGGCGGTAACAGCGATGTTCCATTAGGTTTTATTTCACTCACCGAAAATTTATTTATGATAATGGCGGGCGTGTGGATGTTATTTAATGCTGTCAGCTTATATACGTAGATTGATTACAGCTCACTTCAGTTGGTTTTTATTTTTTTGTGGGAATAGGCCAAGATATTCCTCCGCGGTACTGTAAATTAAGCTATCCTATAAGCGGCTTAATTTGTTACAGGCCATTATTCCCGCACATGAGGTATCTCTCATTAATCATTATAAAAAGGATTGTTTATGTTAGTTTCAAAAACCAAAATTGTATTATTGTTATTATCTACCTTATTTTTCGTTACAGCGTGCTCTGAAACTAAAGAAGACTCAGCTGAAGAGACCAAACAAGAAGTTATGGCTGAGCTAGAGCAAGCGACTGAAGAGTCATCTGAAATGATGGCAGAAGGAGCTGACACCGTTTCTGAAATGGCAGCCGATACCTCTGATGCAGCCGCTAATATGTTAGAAGATGCAAAAGAATCGGCAAGTGAAATGGCAGACGCATCTAAAGACAAAGCCACTGAAATGAAAGACGCTGCGGCAGAAAAGCTTAAACTAGCTTGTATCGAAGCTAAGAAGAAGACTGGCGGCGACCCTAAAGACTGCGAATAAGTTTTATTAAGTATTCAGCAAATAGCATATCGACTGCACTAATGTGTATTTGATATGCTATTGTCCATCAAATTTTTATTTCAAGCATTGCTACTTTGCTAGCTAACATGCTGCGTGATGATCTTCTTTAGAATTTAATGAGATAAGGCAAGCTGAATGGAATTCCTGTACGAGTTTTTAATAAGGTTACTCACTCAATTTCAGTCGCCAACGCTTGGCTTTCTGATTGGTGGCATGCTTATCGCGGCCTTAGGTAGCAACCTTACTATTCCTGATGCTATCTATAAGTTCATCGTATTTATGTTGCTGATGAAAATAGGCATAAACGGCGGCATGGAAATTCGTGATGCCAATTTAGCCGAAATGGTCTTGCCAGCTATTTTTGCCATGGTGATTGGTGTAACCATAGTATTACTCGGCATTTTTGTTTTCTCTCTTATTCCCAGCGTCAAAAAAGCAGATGGCTATGCGACTTCTGGACTGTTTGGTGCGGTCAGTGCATCTACCTTTGCGGCAGTAATGGTGGTGATGGATGAGGAATCCATTAGCTATGAAGCTTGGGTACCTGCCTTATATCCTTTCATGGACATTCCTGCCTTAGTATTGGCTATCGTGTTAGCTAACATATATATGAAGAAGCAAAAAGAAGGCGACGACACAAAAGTAGATGTTTGGGCAATTGTAAAAGATAGCCTGCAAGGCTCTGCGCTTTCAGCCCTGCTGCTTGGCCTAGCCTTAGGCTTATTAACGACACCAGATCGTGTATTTGAAAGTTTTTATGAGCCCTTATTTCGTGGTTTCCTGTCAATTTTAATGCTCATTATGGGAATGGAAGCTTATTCAAGAATTAATGAGCTAAGGCGTGTTGCACATTGGTACGCTGTTTATGCTTTTTTTGCGCCAATCGCACACGGGCTATTGGCGTTTGGTTTAGGTTACATTGCCCACCACACAGTTGGCTTTAGTCCTGGAGGTGTGATTTTGCTATCGGTAATGGCGGCGTCCAGTTCTGATATTTCAGGTCCGCCTACACTTAGAAGTGGGATCCCCTCCGCTAATCCCTCTGCTTACATAGGTGCATCAACCAGTGTGGGAACCCCTGTCGCGATTGCGATTTGCATTCCATTATTTATTGTTATGGCGCAAGCAGTTTTTTGATATTTAGATAGCCTAGGAAAAATTTATATGACCTTACACGTTGCAGAAAAGGTGGTGATTATCACCGAAAAAATCATTTCCAAAGGGGTGTGCAAGATTATTGAATCTTGTGGAGCAACCGGCTACACAATTGTTGCCGCAGGTGGGAAAGGTAGCCGAAATATCCGCTCAACTACTGAGAGGGCCTCGGTGATAGACGACTTTGCTAATGTAAAGATTGAAATTATCGTTAATAATTACGATATGGCAGAAGCCATTATGGATAATGTTAAAAAGACCTACTTCCACAATTACTCCGGCATCACTTATCTCGAAGATATTAAGATTCTGCGTCCTGAGAAGTTTAGAAAATAATAAAAGCACGAGGTTTACGTGCTTCAAAACACAATATGTATTTGTGAATGCTAGGTTAATCTGTAAAGCAATCTCACCTGAGTATTAGATTACTTAAGGTGTTGATTTTTCACGCTCATCACGCCGCTCTGGTGGAGCATCTAATACTTGCTCAGACTCTGGATGCATAGCAAGCACATTTTGAGAAGTGCGCACCATAGCGACATAATGGCTTTCATTCTCCTCTGGACGCTCAACAATTCGCGAACGAATTAATTGCATTGTCAATATTGCGCTAAATATTATTAATATCACTAAATAGTAGATGGGCAGTGCGCTGGCTCCCAAGTATTCTAAGGCAAACCCCGCGATTGCGGGACCAATAAATGAGCCTAAACCATAAACCATAAGCAATCCGCTACAGCCTGCTACTAACTGGTCCTTGTGTATTCGATCAACTAAGTGCACAACGGATATTGGATAGATGGCTAGCACTAGTCCACAAAATATTGCTGACAAGGCGGTAATGAATCCTCGTTCTGTCGCAAAGTATTTGGCAAAAATAGCCATGGCTAATGCCATCAGGGCCCCAGAAACAAAAGTCACTAAAATCACCCGACGTCTGTCCATCCGATCTGACCACCTTCCTACAGGGTATTGTACTGCCGCGCCACCGAGAATTGATAAGGAAATAAACGCCGCTAGCTGATTTTCAGTATATCCTAGGTCACTTACAAAAAGAGGCGTTAAGCCCCAAAACGGTCCCATTATAAGGCCTGATACTAAGCAACCAGTTACCGCTACTGGAGCAGCATCAAACACTTTAGAGATACTCATAGAGGGCATGTCGACATTGATATGCGGCTGTTGTAATCGAGTCCAAGAAATTGGCATCACTGCGACAGTAACCAGAAAGCCAGCAATTAAAAATAAGGTATAGCCTGTGGCGCTATCCACTAACAATAACTGTTGTGATGCAACTATTGCTAGTAAGTTAACCAAGGTATAAATTGAAAATACTCTGCTACGGTATGCATCTTGAGTTTGTCCGTTCAGCCAACTTTCAACAACCGTGTATATGACAAACACCGCAAAGCCTGTGAAAAAGCGAATGATTAACCAAACAGATGGTGAAATAACGATGACATATGCCAAGACACAAGCGCCAACCAGAGCCGTACAAAAGGTAAAGCAGCGAATATGACCCATTCGCTTGATCATCTTTGACGCTAAAAGCGTGGCTACAAATGCACCTAAAAAATATACCGAGGTGAGTAAGCCTAAATATTTACCTGAGAAACCTTCTGCGATACCACGCAATACTAGCAAAGTGCTCAACAGGCTATTACCTAATAAGAGCAGAAAAATCGCTAAAAATAAGGACATTATTGAAACAAGTATTGAGCGCACTAAACTTCCGAATTCGCTTTAAAGTAATGACAGGCTAAAGTATAGCGTATAGCCTTGATAATGCTAAAAATTTGGAGCGTAAAAACTGGCTTGTCGATAGACATTATTCAGCTTGCAATAAATAAATATTTCATTCGCTGTTTTATTGATGTTATACTATTACATTAATAGCAGTGTGGTTTTAGCGTTTAGAAACGTTTTGATACTAATTCCACAGCATTATTTTTTATAAATTAATTATTTAGGCCATTACTTTGCAAACAAAAAGCGCTGAAATCTCTTTGTCAGATGAACAGATAAGCGAGATGCCAGAAACGAAAGTCAGCACAAAGATTAACAACCGTGCACTCGATAAGTTCGGGGTATGGGTGTCTGCTATGTGTGCTGTACATTGCTTATTTTTGCCACTGTTGTTGCCTGCACTCCCTATTTTGGCCTCATCATTTGTAGCTCAGCATTGGTTTGAACACAGCATATTAAGCATTTCAATTATTATCGGTTTTGCCTCCTTGTTCATTGGTTTTAAACAATATCACCGCCAACTTTATCCAATGTATTCCTTAAGTTTGGGGGCTTTGGTCTATTGGAATAAAGATATCTTTGGAGTTGCATACGAACCATATACTATCGCCATTGGTGCTGGACTTATCATTGGTGCTCATTTAGTAAATTTGCGTCTATGCCGTCAGTGCAAGGCTTGCTAGCCTAAACTAAAGACATAAACTAGTCCGAAGTAGATTAATCGAGCGCACTAAGTGCATTGTTCGCCCACGATACATCATCACAAAATACCCCATCCACGCCCATTTTATAAAGCGACTCAAGCAAATCCTGATGGTTTACTGTGTAACACCAAACCTTTAAATCAAGTAAATGAGCCTGTTGCACAAAACTCTCATCGACCAAATACGCATCAATGGCAAGTATTTCTGCGCCCAATGAGAGACCATATTGCGCATACTCGGCATTGTTTGCGGGTAAATGTGCAATTAGTACTGCAAGTTTGACGCTATGTTCTAGTCGAGTGTTGCGCAGTGATAAGCGTAAAGCTTTTATTAAGGGATGATTAAATGAGGAGAGTACTACCTGCGCTGGATGGTTTTGCATGCAATGCTCTAGATACTGAACAAATGCATTAGCATTATTGAGTGATTTGATCTCTAAATTAACTAAGATATCGTCGGCAATTATCTCAAATAACTGCTCAAGCTTGAGTACCGGATATTCTGTTTTAACTCGCAAGGCGGATAACTCTTCTGATGATTGTGAAGAGAGCAAGCCAGTTTTTCCAGTGAGACGCTCTAGGCGATAGTCATGAAAAATCACGAACTCGTCTCCTACTTGCTGGACATCGCATTCAATTGCTTTCGCGCACCTTTCTAAAGCTTTTTCAAACGCGATTTTTGTATTCTCAGGATAATGGGCACTTAAGCCTCGGTGCGCGAGTACAAGCATTATTTTGCCTTTTGGTGCTGTCGGTGGGTATTAACGGTTTCGTATACAGCGGCTGAAATTACCAAAATACCGCCAACCAATGTTTGCCATGTTGGCGCTTCGTTTAACAATATAATAGCAAATACAACGCCATAAAAAGGCTGCATACATGCTACTAGAGAAAAGGTTTTAGCTCTCAAATGCTTAAGTGATGCGGCTACTAATGCGTGGGGTAGGGCGGTAAATACCGTGCCTAATAATAATAAAAGTAGCGCAGCATTTATATCCATCGTAATCATGTCGTCGGATATAAACCATATTAAGCAGGGGCAAATGACAGCGATTTGATAAGCCATTGCTTTGGCGCCACTATAATGACTGAAGTATCTACGATGCATTAGGTTACGCATCGCATATAAAAAAGCTGAAAAGACTCCCACTGAAACACCAAGCGTCACTTCATTACTAAGTGAAAAGTCGGGCACAATCATATAAATGCCTACCAACACAACCAGTGCACTGGTGAGGTCTTGCCAAGCAATCCTCGTTTTCTCAAAAAAGGGCTCTAGCAACACAGTAATAACAGGGAAAGTAAACAGGGCAATGATCCCGACAGACACAGACGAATACTGCATGGCCGCAAAATATGTTACCCAGTGCACGGCCATAATTGCGCCCAGACCAGCTGCAATAAGATAGTCTCGTGAAGAGTTCAGACGCAAGCTCTCACCAGAAAGCTTTACATAAGCAAACAGCAATAAGAAAGCGGGTAAAGAGCGCCCAAAAGTAATATCGAGCGCCGAAAGCGGAATCAGTTTTGAAAATAGTGCTGTTCCACCTAAAAGCATTACTGTTAGATGGAGGTTAATTAGACTCTTTTTAACAGGGTCCATCACGCCCCAGTGGTCACAATATTTGCCATTACTTGACCAAGTCGAGTGACCATCTCAGGAGACATGTTTTCAAACTCGACTTTATTGGGTTCAAAACATAGCACTATCGTAGAGCCTAGTTTAAATCGACCCATCTCTTCGCCCTTAGCAAGACTAATATCTTCGCCCTCATGCTTCCAATGTTGCACGTAAGTTCCAGCCGGTGGCGTTATCGTACCTGCCCAAACAGTCTCGATACTGGCAACTACGGTGGCACCGACTAACACTAGGGCGACTCTACCAATAGGCGTATCAAACAGGGTCACAACACGCTCATTACGAGCAAATAAACCAGGCACGTTTTGCGCAGTTAACGGATTAACTGAGAAAAGCTCGCCCGGCACGTGCAATGTATCGGTGAGTGTTCCGTCAATAGGCATATGAATGCGATGGTAATCTTTTGGTGCTAAATAGATGGTGGCGAACTTACCGCCTTTAAAACATTCTGCTAATTCAGGCTTACCGCCTAATAGTGTTGTTAAACTGAAATCGTGGCCTTTGGCTTGGAATATTCGGTCGCCGGTAATATCGCCAAATTGACTAACACTGCCATCAACCGAATGACAAAGCTGGTTTTCGTCGGCGACGATTGGGCGAATACCTTCTTTAAGTGGCCGAGTGAAAAACTCATTGAATGTTTTATAAGCACTAGGATTTTCAAAATGCGCCTCTTGCATATTGATATTAAATGCTTTGATGAAAGTGGTAATAAAAAACTGCGTTACAGCGCCAAGCTCTTTGGCGGCGGCCCAACCTAAAAAACGTGATATTAAGTGTTTAGGTAAAATGTATTGGCCTTTAATTTTGATCCAATCTAACACGGTAAAACTCCAAATAATTTAAGTGTGTATTGTACATTAGCCACACAAAATAAGAATGTATTAAACGCTTATGAGCCATTATCCTTTTGTACTATTATCCTTTTGTGTAAGCAGGACGGTTTTGCTCTAGTGTATCGATAATTTTGAGGTAACTTAAATAGCGTGTCTCATCGATTTTGCCCTCGCTTACTGCTTGGGTGATTAAACAACCTGGGTCTTGTCGGTGTTTGCAATCAGAGAATTTGCATCCGCCTAAATAATCTCTAAATTCAATAAAGCCATTAGTGACAGCATCGGCACTTAAATGCCATAAACCAAATTCACGCACCCCAGGCGAATCAATTAGTTCTCCACCTTTAGCAAAGTGTAATAGCTTTGACGCCGTAGTGGTGTGTTGACCTAGTCCAGAATTTGCTGAAATGTCACCTACAGGCTCGGCGGCGTCAGGTAATAATTGATTAACAATACTAGATTTACCAACCCCACTTTGTCCTACAAACACACTAACCTTATCAATTAAATATTCGCTGAGTTCCTCAAGACCTTCATCGGTTTCACAACTTGTAAGAATCACTTGGTATCCAATATCACGATAAATCGCAAGACTTTCGTTAACCGCCTTTAATTCATCGCTGCTAAGTAATTCGACTTTATTAATAACCAAAACGGGATTGATTTTGGCGTCTTCGCAAGCGACTAAGTAACGATCAATAATATGCGGTGAAAGGGTAGGCACAATTGAACTCACCACAATGATTTGATCAATGTTAGCTGCTATGGGCTTCACACCGTCATAATAATCGGGTCGCGTTAAGGTCGATTTACGGTCGAGTACTACCTCAATAATGCCGCGGTCGCGTTCTTCTGGCGACTCGCTCGGGCGAAACAAAACATGGTCTCCGCATACTACCGACTGCACTGTGCGGCGTATGTGACATTTGTGATTAACATGTTGAGCATCTTCAACAATGGCATGTTTACCAAAGCGACTTATTACACGGCCTGATTGCTGGGCACCCAAATGTTCAGAAACGTTTTTCTGCACGCTGTCGTCAGTGAGTATTCGTTTACTACGATTACGAGATACCTGACGTGATTGATTTTTAGATAATTTAGGTTTTTTAGCCACAGCTCACATATAATTTATAGTGACAAACGCGCTCTACATTAACGTATTTGAGAAACGATGAGCAAAACGATGTTTGTCGATTGATATGCTTCATGATACCTTTTTGCTACTTAGCTTGCATGATATTGTGCGATACAAAGGTGAAAGCTTTTTGTTGGCACGTTTGTATATGCATTTTAACAAGTTTGTGACAGAGGGAAATATGGCGTTTAATGAGCAAAACCTAGTGTGGATTGACATGGAAATGACAGGTTTAGATCCCGAAACCTGCGTTGTCCTTGAAATTGCTAGCATCGTGACCGACAAAGCCTTAAATATTCTGGCCCAAGGGCCAGTGATTGCCGTTCATCAGAGCGATGAACTACTTAAGGGAATGGATGAATGGTGCACAAAAACTCATGGCGAGTCGGGTTTAACCAAGCGTTGTCAGGACAGCACTTATAACGTCGATGATGCCACCAAAGAGACCCTCGCATTTTTAGAGAAATGGGTGCCTAAAGGAAAATCACCGCTTTGCGGTAACTCCATTTCACAAGACCGCCGTTTTTTAGTGAAGTATATGCCACAACTTGATGAGTATTTTCACTACCGGAATATTGATGTAAGCACTATTAAAGAGCTATGCAGTCGATGGGAGCCCGAAATTTTAAAAGGCTTTCATAAAAAGGGTGTTCATCTTGCCCTAGATGATATTAAAGAATCGATTGAAGAGCTAAGATACTACCGAGAGCATGTTTTCAAAATTTAGCGCTAACTACAAAACTTCCATGCTTAACTCATTTATAAACATACACAGAGGTAATAATGAAAACAGTTGGATACGCAGCACACTCATCAGATGCGAATATGGTGCCTTACCATTTCGAGCGCCGCTCTCTTCGCGGCAATGATGTTGCGATTGAAATTTTATATAGTGGCGTTTGTCACTCCGACCTGCACACCGTCAACGGCGACTGGGGTGATCAAAAGTACCCATTAGTGCCCGGGCATGAAATTGTCGGTCGGGTTCTTGACGTCGGTCCTGATGTAAAACATTACAAGGTGGGAGACTCAGTTGCTGTTGGCTGTATGGTCGATAGTTGTCAAGAGTGCAAACAGTGCGACAATCACGAAGAGCAGTATTGTGAAAACGGCATGACCCCGACATATGGAGCACCAGATCGGATTTCTGGTGAAATTACCCAAGGCGGCTATTCAAAGCACATAGTAGTGCGTGAGCAATTTGTGTTAAGCGTCCCAAGTGCTCTTAATATCGAGCATGTTGCCCCCATCTTATGTGCTGGGATCACGACTTATTCGCCATTAAAAACATGGGATATTAAGAAAGGATCGCGTGTTGGCGTTATTGGGCTAGGCGGTCTTGGTCATATGGCAGTGAAACTTGCTGCCGCTATGGGGGCAGAAGTCACCGTGATCAGTCGTTCAAACAGCAAAGCGCAGGAAGCCATGCATAGCGGGGCATCTGCCATTTTGGTTTCAACCGATAAAGGTGCAATGAAAAATGCGGCTTCTTCTTTTGACCTCATTCTTGACACAGTGCCGGTCAAACATAACGTTGATACCTATACGCCTTTATTAGACGTTGATGGCACATTAGTAATTGTTGGTCAGATAGGGCCGCTCGAAGAGCCTATGACTATTCCTTTGGTTATGAAGCGACGTCGTATCGCAGGTTCATTAATTGGCGGTATAAAGGAGACGCAAGAAGTTCTCGATTTTTGCGCTGAGCATGGTATTCATCCAGACTGCAAAATGATACGAGCTGACGAAATCAATGATGCATTTGAACACTTAGCCAAGGGCGATGTTGCTCATCGTTTTGTAATCGATATGGCTTCACTCTAATATAGTCAGAATATCACCACTGCGAAGCTCCAAATTCTATCGTAGTGGTGATTTTTTTGGTTGCCGACGCGCTTACTCGTTTGATTGCGCTTCAGCTGCCGACGCAGCTGGCTCTGGCGTCAGTGTGGCAAAATATCCGGCATTTTTGATCAGATAAATATTAGCCGCGTCTTTAAGATCTTCCACGGTAATACTATTAATCGTTGGTTCAAAATCATCTAAGGGTAGCGGAAGGCGCGGCGACAAACTCCCCATTATATAACTGAGCCAAAAACTATTCTCTTTTAAGGCCTGTTCGCGGCTAAGCAGGCGTTTTGTTTTAAAGTTAATTAGGTTTTGCTCGTCTATATCACCGGCGATGTAGCGAGCGAAAACCTGCTCTACTTCGCTACGTAACTCATCAATTCGTTCCGGATCGCAGGTAAAAGATACCCGAATACTATAATTTTGATGTGGCCAGCGCGACATGCTGCCATTTACCCCTACCGAATATACTCCGCCTAACTCTTCGCGCAATCGCACGCGTAAGGTGTTTTCAAGGCTAGCCCTTAAGGCACTAAGTACTAGGCTGTTTTTATATGTCCATTGGGCTTTACCGCTGTAGCGCAAAAGTACTGTGGCTTTTGGCTCTTTGCCTATGGGTACGTTCACCTCAACAAAATCGCTTTGCGCGTAATCAGGTAATATGTTTACTGGGTCTCTACTTTCAGATGAGGGTAGTGTTGCCACGTAAGTCGTCAAGTAACGCTCCATTTCGTCCAAGTCGAGGTCGCCTATAAACACAAAGTCAAAGTCGGAAGCGTTACTGAAGCTACGAGTGCGTATATCGAAAATAGTGTCTAAATTTTGATTATTCAGCGCGTCTACATCAAACTCGGTAATTCTTGGGTTGTTTGAATTTATTGCCTCAGAAATGGCTGATGAAAACTGGAAATTTGGGTTATTCATCCGTTGCTCAATTTGTGGTTGATACAAGCCTTTTAACCATTCAAAACGTGCCGGGTCTTTGCGAGCTCCAACAAATCTTAGATGCATAGTTTGGAAAAACCCTGTTAAGGAGTCGAGAACAGTTTGGCCATATAACTCTTCTGTATAAGTGTTGATTCGGGCATTAACGCTAAAGCGCTTGCCTTGCATATAGCTATTTAATTGTTCAACGTTTAAGTCGCCTAAGCCAAAACTGTCAATTGATGACATCATACCGAAAGACTGTAAAAATGCTTCGTCATCTACTAAAGAATAGCCGCCGCTACTGCGAGCCCAAAAACGCAGGGTATTTTCTTTGTATTGACTCTCTTTTAAAACGACGTTTACACCATTGGATAAGGTCCAAACATGCGCATTCCATTGTTCATTAAATGCTTTATTTATCACAGAGCCCGGCTCAGGTATTTGTTGCATTAGCTCAGTCACATCCTGCTGCGGCTGATAGGCTTGTGCAGCTTGCGTTTTACTGCTATCCCAAATAGTTAGCAATGTCTCGTCTTCAGGAAGGTCACCGGCTACATTAGCGGGCGCGGTAATAGAAATGATTGCATCATCTTTAGCTATCCACTCTTGTAAGCGTACTTGTATATCTTGCACACTAATATCATCAATATGATTATTAATAATCGCAAAAGACTGTTCTAAACTGGCTAAAGGCGTGCCCGCAGTAAAGTGATTTATTCCCTTGGACACATAAAAGTTATGGCTAAGGGTGTCTTGTTGGGCAATTGTTGAGACAAAATTCTCGGTATATATCTTTTTTTGTTTGTTCAGCTCGTCTAATGTCGGGCCCTGTTGAGCAATTCTATGCAATGTAGCTAACACCGCTTCAAACGATTGGGCATACTGCTCTGGCTTCGGACCCACATTAATTGAAAAGTTACGCCCCAATGTGTAGTTACGATTTGCACGGACAGATGCATAAGTGAAAGGACTCTCTTGTTTCCAAGCAAGCTCGCTTAAGCGCGTGTTAATAATCCCTAAGGTAAATTGAGAGATGCTTGAATCGCGCATATCTTCGACATAACGGCGCACCTCTTTGGGCAACCTATAGTCTACAGTAATATTAGCTCGTGTTATTTCTGGGTCGGTCACTTTGATGAGTACAGGTTTATTATATTCAGTTAGTACCTGCTGTGGTTTATTCACCTCTTTATTTGACGTTTCCAATTGATTAAAATAAGTCTGGATGAGCCTTTCAACTTCGGCAGTATCAAAATCACCTACTGCCACAATCGACATCAAATCAGGCCGATACCACGTACTATAAAAACGCCTTAGGTCCTCGTGCTTACCTTCCATTATGATTTTCTCTGAACCGATTGGCAGACGCTCAGCATAAAGTGTTCCTTGCATAAGAATAGGTAAGCGTTGCTTGAAGATGCGGTCTTGGGCGCCTTTCCTACTGCGCCACTCCTCTAAAACAACACCTCTTTCATCGTCGATACTTTGGGGGTCAAAACTAATTTTATGCGCCCAGTTTTCAAGAATATGAAACGCTTTATCTAAACTGCCCTCTTCACTAGACGGGACTCGCAGTTGATAGACCGTTTCATCAAAACTAGTATAAGCGTTTAAATGCGCGCCAAAGCGCATACCTATCGCTTCTATATATTCAATAATTTCTTGTTTTTCGAAATCGCGAGTGCCGTTAAACGCCATATGCTCAGCAAAGTGCGCAAAGCCAAGCTGTGAATCGTCTTCTTGTAAGGAGCCGGCATGTACGATTAAGCGTAACTCGGCAAAGTTCTCAGGGGTCTTATTTTCTCTAATAATGTAGCGCAGACCATTATCTAATTTGCCTTTTACAATATTGGGGGAAATCGGTAAGGGGGTATTCTGATTGAGTTCAAGGTCTACAACCTGTCGAGGTTTGTCTGTGGGCTTATTTTGTGCGCATGAACTCAGCAATACAGCGACAGTAAACACGCAGAAAAGCAAAAGGGTTTGGCGAGATGACATAAACTTCCTTGATAACAATACAATTAACACTTTACTATTATAACTGCGAGTTTATCGGCATTCACCTATTTAACCCAAATAAGGTGCTTGTTTAACGTAAAGCGGGGCCTAAGGATGTCTATCTCTTTATCGACTATTCTAACAATTCGTCCATAAGGCAATTACGTCCATTCGCTTTTGCCTTATAAAGGTATTCATCAGCTACGGTAAGCAGGTGCTCAATTTTTTCAGAGCGTTGATGAGTAATGCCAATACTTAAAGTACATTGGATTAATTTGTTGCGACGTTTAAACACTTTATCACTAAACGCTTGTCTGAAGCCGTCTAGCTTAGCATTTGCTTTTTGTGGTTCGATGTTGTGCATAAACACGCAAAACTCTTCCCCACCAAAGCGAGAAATTACATCCTTAGCAAAGTGCTTTTTCATCATTTTTGCGGTTTCTTTTAACACAATATCGCCAAAGTCATGTCCGTGGGTATCGTTAATGTTTTTAAAGTGATCCAAGTCGATAAGACCCAGCGTCATAGACTTTGGCTCACGGTCCATTACGTCACTCACTTGGCTAAAGAAGTGCCTGCGATTGGGTAAGGTAGTCAAATAATCGGTGTTAGCGGTTTGCTTGATGACTTCAATTTGTTCTACATATTCCACATTCTGCAAAATGCGGCAAAAAAATTCTTCGTGGCAATAAGGTCTTCGTAGATAATCATTTGCGCCGCTTTTTATAAAGTTAGCAAGTATAGAGGCATCGCCGCGTTCGCTGGTGCCAATAATACTTAATCGCTCTTTACTATAAACCTTTCTTACGCGAGCAACTAAATCTACGCCGTTACTGTCCGGAATCTTTTGGTCAATAATGATGAGCTTTATATGGGCATGCTTTTGTATCAAAGCCATAGCGATGTCTGAGTTAGCGGCTTGATAGCCGATAAAGTTATGACGATTTAACAAAGCGTAAATGTCAGTGCGACTTTTAGTATTCCCGCCAATGACAATCACGCCCACTTGTTTATTTTTTTCTAAACGTGTGAGTAAGCGAGATAGATATTCATAAATCTGAGAATTACTTTTTGGGATGTAATCGACTACCGCTTTGCTTAAAATTCGCTCACGTATATCGGAGTCTGTTTGGCTGGTTATAACAATAACAGGTACAAAGGATGCAATTGCAAAATCAATAGCCTCACCATGAGGAGCATCGGGGAGGGTATAATCAACCACTGCGCATAAAAATGATTCGGGTGTAGACTTTTCAAAAATGATTTTTGCTTCTGTCAGGGTTGTAGCCGTTACCACGTCTAAATTAGCTTTACCAATGACTCGCTTTAATACCCGCAAACTAGAGCCATCATGCTCAATAAGTAATATTTTGTATTTCACCCTTCTTCGCGTCCCCTCAATGCACGTTATAAACGTGTTTCACCACATATATAATTATCGGCGTTTAAGCAGCAAAATTGAGATAGTTTTATTATAAAGAGCAATATAAGCGATAATTTATAAAAAATTGCAAAAGATGCTTGCAACCTCAGCCAGTTTTTCTATAATGCGCCTCCATTTTGCGGGAATAGCTCAGTTGGTAGAGCGCGACCTTGCCAAGGTCGAGGTCGCGAGTTCGAATCTCGTTTCCCGCTCCATTCTTTTGGAACTGCACAAAAATGTGCATGCGCACTGCGTTTTAATCTCATACATCAGGTCTATACAGACACTATCTAGTACTTTTGTAGCATTCGTAATATGAACTTCGACAGCAAACTTTGATGCACCTTTTTAGTTCATTTAACGCTAAAATATGACAGTTCTTTGAAGAATTACAAAATACAAATTTTTGCTTCAATATTTTATTGACAGCGCCGATATTCGGGAGTACAACGGCTTTTTATTGAAGGCCCAGTTATTTGTGAATATCATTGGAGCAATGCGACGTGTCTAGTATAAATAAAGAAACCCTACTCAAGCGCTTGTTTAGCGACCCCAAAAATTACCCTTACGGATTTTCGCGTTCTGGCGATTTTTCAATTTCCGAAAGTAGAGCATTAAGCGATTATGGTTGTTTAATCGCAGCTCTCGTGGATGGGCAAGTAACACCGCAAGACGATGAAGATAAGCAACTTTTAGCATCTGCTTTGGGACAAGCTGAGCCTCAAAGCGCCGCTGAGAGAGCTTGGTTAAGATACCAAAAGCGAATCAATCGCCCCAAAACCGGCAGCATTTACGGCACGGCCAAGGTGTCTGTAAGTCAAAACGACGATGAAGTGTTGATAGATGCCGATGACGAACTTGATATGGAAATGGATGATTGATGCGGTTTGAGCCTTTGGTTGCTGCCAAAGGCTATTTAATAGCCTGTAAGTTCTAGAAAACCTACACCGCTGCGATTTCCGGAGATTTCAACGGCGCCTTCGTAATAACCAAATATAGAAGGGTTGTAAGCCGCTTTTTTTACCGCTTTTACTTTGATGTCGATATTTTTGTCTGGAATAACGACCTGCCATGTAAGCGGAAGCTCTCTATTATCAACCTCAAACGACTCCAAAACTATTAATTCTATATCTTTAGGGCCCAGGCTTATCGACTCACCTGAAGCGCTAATATAGGTCCCTGTTTGATAATCCTCTTGGTCATCTAGCCGCATCCTAAAAGCCATTAGCTTGTCACCATTATCAAAATGTAATGACATCCAATCCCAACCCAAGGTTGTAGTGTCTAGTAAAGTAGATGTCCACTCATGGTCATACCAAGCTTTACCAGTAACCTTAACCTCTCCACTTGGCAATTGCAGTGCACCGCTGACGTCGATAAAAGGCAGTGAGTAATAGTGCGAAGCATGCTTACCCTGAAAGGATTTAATGCTATAACCCTTATCACCTTGTAAGATAAATGGACCTGATTGTTCTAAATTTAGCTTAATCTCAACAGATGATTCCGAATTAGATATTGCGCTTTGCAGTTGCGCTGGAAACAAAGCTCCTTCAGGTGACAGACCCTGCCAGAGCCAATCATCCATATACAAACGAATAGGACCCTTATCAGTACTGACACCGCTGGTGCCCAACCCCCCTGGTGCAAAGCGTTCTTCAAACCAATGTTGCTGTGGTCCGTGTAAAGAAGCGTGTGCCATGTAGGATTGTCCTTTGTACCATGGGTTCTCTTGTCCTTGTTGAGCAAAGCGAAATAGGGTCCATTGCAGCGCATAGTCTTGACCGTCATCACCTTTTAAATTTGCCGTTAAATACCACCATTCTATATCGAATGCATTGTGAGACTGATGGTCATTAGGAAAAGCAACGACATAATTAGGGTCTGCCTTTTGTCCCGATGAAGACAAAAACTCAGGATTGATGCCCTGTTGTTCGTCTTGCTCTGCCGTATCTGTAAAACAGCCGCTCAGCATAAGCAGTGAGATAGCGCAAAGGCTAAACATTTTGAGTCCGTTTAATCTAAGCATTTTAATTCCTGCGCTAAGCTTTGTTTTGTAGCTATAAAAATAGGGGCACTGATGACTAACATCACAACTAAAAAGCTAATGCCATATAGCTGCACTATTTTCCATATTTCAATAACTAAAGGATAAGACCAGTTAAAAGCGTAATAGTTGATCTGGTTTATCAGTATGTAACTCAATAATATACCAAAGGGTGTAGCGGCTATTAATGCTACTGCGCATAACAACATATATTGCGACAGTAATAGTCCTCTAGTTTGCCACGCACTGACACCTATCGATCGCAGCAACATTGTTTGTGGACGGCTCTGGTCAATTAAGGTGATAAGTGTACAAGCTAAAGATATTGCAGCAACGAGCAGGGTTACTAAGTTTAAACCATCGGTAATGACAAACGTTCGGTCAAATACTTGCATAGAGCTGCTAAGAATATCTTCGCTGGCATAAAACTGACTTTGAGCTTTAATGCCAATACTTTCTAAAGCAGCCGCAAAAATTTCTAGTGCTGCTATGCTACCTGAGACTGCGAAAATACTTGCGCGTGTCAAGTCAGGGTTAAATTGTGAGGGGTGCAGTAAGACTTGGCCAAGAGGGTTGCCATAGTCGTAAATAATCCCCGCTATTTTTAGTTTTCGAGTCTGCATACCTGTGGGCATATTTACAGGTACTACTAGTTCTATCGTATCGTTTAAGGCAAGACCATTCCGAATAGCTAACTGCTGATTAATAAACACTGCGTCGCCTAATTCAAAACCTTTCCATGCTTCAGGAGATTTTTGATAAAACACCATCGCATTTTTAAACTTATCTTGTGCAGGGTAGCTGAAAAGCTGCACCGATTGACCATATAGTTCTGTTTGTTGCTCAAAGCGCGGACGCAAGGTGACTTCTTTCATGCGGGCTAAGTCTGCTAACTTTACGTTGGCAATAGGGTTGTCAGAATACAAATAATATTCGGCTACCAAGCGTTGCGTCAGCCATCCTTCGGTGCTTGCTCTAAAGCTGTCGACCATCAAATTCATTCCTAAGTTACTGGTCACAGCAATAAAAAATGCACAGCACGCAATTTTGGTCTTGTGTGATAAAGCCAATGACTGCGCTATGCTCAGCCTGAGCAAGGTAAAGCGAGAGGGTATAAGCCTGTAACAAAGCCCTAATATTTTAGGGAATACGAGCACCAGCATACAACTACCCGCTAGTATTGAAGCGGCAGCACCTACTAATAAAAGACTTAATGTTTCGCTGAAGCTAAAAATCGTGATAGCTGTTGCGCTTAAAATTAGCATTGCGCTAACAATCCACCCGCGTATGCTAGTGTGCTCAGGCTCGCTGTAAGTGTGGGCCATTGACTGATTGAGTTGTTTGAAAGGGACAAATAGGGCCAAGATTATTCCTGCTAAACTGACTGCTAATACTTTGGCATACAGCACTATCCAAGAAGCATCTATAAAACCTACCTGAACGCGATATAAACCCTCAATAATACCTCTAATAGTTGGCGCCACGAGCATGGCTATTTGTGTGCCGATAATGACACCGATAGCACTTATGACCATAGCAAAAACTAAGAACTCTATTGCGTGAGTTGTCAGTATGCTGAAACGACCTACACCTAGCTGACGCATAATTTTAAGCATCGCAAATCTTTTATACATTAGTAGGTTACATGCATTCATTACAATAAACAGGCATACTGCAAACATTAATAATGCCATTGCAAATAAATTTAGATGGAAGCTTTGGGTCAGTTCTTCGCCATTTTGTTGAGTATCAATAGGTGCGAGGATGAGATCTGCTGGCAGCCATTCACGAAGGCGCTCTAACTCGGTTGGGGACATAGTGTTGGGCAACAACACCCTTGATATGTTTGCCTCGGGCACAAGACTCAGCAACACGCCAATATCCATGAGCAGTTCATTACTAAGTCCCCCAATAGATGACCTTATAATTTTCGGAAGAGTTTGTTCGCCGTTTATATCTAAAGTGATGCTTGATTTCAGATCTACCTGATACTCTTGAAGCAAGCGAGGGTGTGCAAGCATGAAGTTTTGATTAAAGCCCAATTGTTGAGAAATCATGTTGCTCGCAGAGCCTTGCTCGCGAGTAGCTTGCTTATTTTTTTGCTCAGTATTATTTTGCACAACGACTTGATTCATCAGCGACAATACATCGACTCCAATCAAATCAATGCTTTGAGGTAAGCGCTTACCATCAATAAATACATCGCGATTAGTACTAGTTACAGCAACGGATTCACTAAAGCCTTGCTGTTTTATCTGAGCATATTGCGCGACAGTGATACTGTTATTGTTTAACGATACTATTTGATGACTGGCTGCCAAAATTATGCTTGTTGCGTCACCGCTGTAACTTTCTTTAGCACTTTGATTAATCAGTAATACTGCACTTAGACCAGCACAGGCAATGAGCAGTGACAAGCCAACCATAACTAAGCTAAACCACGTTTGTCGATAGCTCAACAATAGTAAGCGTAGTACTTCAAATTGACGCGCCTTTGTATATTTAAGCATGTTCAATAAGCTGCTTTTGTTGCATATACAGTTGCCTTGAGGCTTGCTCAGCTACTTTAGGGCTATGGGTAACTACAATTAAAGTGGTATTAAATTGTTGGCAGGTATCAAATAGTAGCTGACTTACTAGTGCTGAGTTTTCTTCATCTAAGTTACCCGTAGGTTCATCTGCGAGAATGAGTTGCGGCTTATGGGCTAAAGCTCTTGCGATGGCAACTCGCTGCTGCTCACCTCCAGAGAGTTGAGTTGGCAATTTACTGATATGTTCAGTAATGTTTAAACGCTCCATTAATTCGTTAATGTAAGCTTGGTCGAGCGCACCATTTAATCTGCTCGCCAAGCTTATATTTTCAAGCACGCTTATGCAGTCAATTAAATTAAAACGCTGAAACACCATCCCAAGCTTTTGGCGCCTGTACTGATCGGCCTGTGTTTCGCTGAAGTTTTCTATGGCAATAGGGCTTGCTTCATCACCTGAGATATTAGTCGACAGTAAAATCTTACCGCTGTCAGGCCTATCTAATGCTGCAATCAGATGTAGTAAAGTAGACTTTCCGCATCCTGATGGGCCTTGGATGGACATGCTATTGCCATAAGATAACTCGAATGAGACATTGTCGAGTATTAAAGATGGCGAATTGGCGCCAATATAGCTTTTACATATATCTATTAGTCTTAGCACATCGCTTCCTGTTTTAGTTTAAGTCTATATACGTTAACATTCGCAGTTAGTTTAGCCTTACACCAAAGTCTGTGGTGGGCTTAAGTCTGGTAGTACTGTTTTCGACATTTCAGTTAAGCGCTAATAACGATATATTTTAGTATAAATATCCTAAAAATCCCCTGCAGAGGGATAGATATTTCACTTTTTCCCAGTTTTATGTTTTCCCTTTGCGTCTAAGCAGGTATATTCCCCTGTAGTACGTAATCAATGGTATAGGAGATTAGCAAGTGAGGATGATGTCGGGCGCCGCAATGGTGGTTGAAGCGTTAAAAGACGTCGGAGTAACACATTTATTTGGTTACCCAGGCGGTGCGGTTCTAGATATTTATGATGCGTTATATGCGCAAGATTTTGTTAAGCATGTATTAGTGCGACACGAGCAGGGTGCCTCACATATGGCTGATGGTTATGCCCGTGCCACAGGTAAAACGGGTACTGTTTTAGTAACCTCTGGACCTGGCGCCACAAACACCTTAACCGGAATTGCTACTGCATATATGGATTCTATTCCTATGGTGGTATTGTCGGGTCAGGTACCTTCTATGCATATTGGCGAAGATGCTTTTCAAGAGACCGATATGGTAGGTTGTTCTAGACCAATCGTTAAACATAGCTTTTTGGTTAAGCGCGCAATTGATATTCCCAAAGCGATAGCGCAGGCTTATTACATTGCTAATTCAGGCCGCCCTGGCCCAGTAGTAGTGGACTTACCAAAAGATATCGTTAATGTTCAAGATTCTCACCCGTATGTGTTCCCTGACGACGTTACAATGCGCTCTTACAACCCGACCTTGAAAGGTCATAGTAAGCAAATTAAAAAAGCGGTAGCAAGCTTGATTAAGGCGAAGCGTCCAGTTTTGTATGTAGGGGGCGGTTCCATCGCTAGTGAAGCGAGCGAGGTTGTCACTGAGTTAGCAGAGCGCTTGCAAGCACCGGTTACCAGTACCCTTATGGGCTTAGGTGCTTTCTCGAGTGTGCATAAGCAATTTATTGGTATGTTGGGAATGCACGGTACGCTTGAAGCAAATAAAAGTATGCATAACGCAGACTGCATTATTTCACTTGGTGCGAGATTTGATGACCGTGTGACTAACAATGTGGATAAATTTTGTCCTCATGCTGACATTATCCATGTTGATATTGATCCAGCGTCCATTTCAAAAATCGTCAATGCGCATATTCCCGTTGTAGGCTCTGTAAAAACTGTTGTAGAGCAAATCTTAGCCCTATTAGCTGAACAAGATTTGTCAGGACAATCTGAAAAATTGGCAGACTGGTGGGGGCAAATTAATGAATGGCGAGCTCGCAAGTGTTTGGATTATGATCAGGGCGACACAGTTATAAAACCGCAAAAAGTTGTTGAGGCGGTATACAAGCATACCAATGGTGAGGCATATATAAGCTCTGACGTTGGGCAGCATCAAATGTTTGCAGCCTTGTATTACCCTTTTGCCAAACCACGTCGCTGGATTAACTCTGGTGGCCTGGGAACGATGGGATTTGGTCTGCCTGCTGCGATGGGTGTGCAGTTTGCACTGCCTGAGTCTTGCTCGGTGGTGATAACAGGAGACGGCTCAATTCAAATGAACATTCAAGAGCTCTCTACATGCTTACAGTACAACTTACCAATTAAAATTATTTGTTTGAATAACCGTGCATTAGGTATGGTGCGTCAATGGCAAGATATGAATTATAAAGGCCGCCATTCGCATTCATACATGGACTCGATGCCAGACTTTGTGAAGCTTACAGAGGCTTATGGTCATATTGGTATTAAAGTCGATACACTTGACCAGTTAGACGATGCAATGGCTCGCTGTTTTGCTGAAAAAGAGCGATTAGTCTTTATGGATATAGCGGTTGATCAAAATGAACACGTATACCCCATGCAAATAAAATATGGCGCCATGGATGATATGAGATTGAGTAAGACGGAGCGTACCTGATGAGACGAATTTTTTCGGTATTAATGGAAAACGCCCCGGGGTCACTATCGCGCATCATGGGCGTGTTTTCACAGCGTGGTTATAATGTCGATTCCTTATGTGTTGCGCCTACAAGCGACCAAAGCTTGTCGCGTTTAACAATCATTACTGAGGCAGATGACAAGGTCACTGAGCAAATCACCAAGCAAGTGAACAAGTTAATTGATGTTTTACGTGTTGCAGAGTTAACCACATCTGCACATGTGGAACGTGAGCTAATGTTAATTAAGGTGGCAACGTTGACGGAGGTTGCCCGTGCTGAAGTAAAGCGAAACGTAGATATTTTTAGAGCGCGAATACTCGATGTTACCTCTCAGCATTATACAATAGAAATTACTGGGACTAGCGACAAGTTAAGCGCATTTAGTGACGTCATGGGGCAATGCGCAGAAATTACGGAGTCGGCACGAACTGGTGTTTGTGGGCTCTCTCGGGGTGATAGGGCTCTTCGGCCCTAGGGAATAACGCAGGTAAAATATTAGTAAAAACCGCGCACTGTGAAGACTTCTAAGCAGGGCGCGGTGTACCTTTTTGTCTTGTTAAATAAATATTTGTAAAAATCTTGTAGCTGAAAAATATATGCTACACTCAAATTGTTTTTGGTAAGAAATTCGTTAGTTTGTTTGATACTGTAAGTAAATTAAACGCTTGTTACGTCCTTGTAATAAGTGCTCAAAGTAGTACTTCGTAGAAACATATCATTGAAAACACTTGTCAAAAATGTGATTGCGCATCAAATTTGCGCGTATTTGATTAATAGTTTGAGGTTTACATGTCTAAAGTTACAGGCACAGTTAAGTGGTTTAACCCAGAAAAGGGTTTTGGATTTTTAACACAAGACAACGGCGGCAAAGACGTATTTGTTCATTTCCGTGCAATTGTTGCAGAAGGCTACAAAACCCTTCCTGAAGGTGAACGCGTTTCATTTGAAGTTGAAGAAGGCCAAAAAGGCTTACAGGCGGCTAACGTAGAATTAATCTAAGCGTCGTTTAAAAGTACAAAAAGATTTCGATTAAATGGCGCGTGTGTAACGCGCCATTTTTGTTTCTAGTGCAATGCTTAAAGGTCAAATGTGGAAAAGGATCAAGAATCACGCCATCAAAGTACGTCAACTTCTAATAGATGGTGGCCGTATGTTCGCGATTTCAGCTTATTAATAATCGTAATTGTTGGCGTAACACTATGGCAAACTAGAAACATGCTGCAAACAGATGGGAGCGTGTTGATTGAGCAGCAGAATCTAGTAAGTTTAGACGGCGAGGTCTTACCCATGCTCGCTAACGATAGACCCAATTTAGTCTACTTTTTTGCACCGTGGTGCACGATTTGTGCTCTCAGTATTGATAACTTAGAGTACTTAAATCCTCAAAAAGTAAATGTTGTGGTGATTGCGCTTGATTACTCGAGTAGAGAAGAGGTACATGCTTTTGTTCGCGAACACAAAGTCTCAGCCCCCGTA
>Ga0307966_1000247_pt1 | contig 45018 bp, 46 predicted proteins | sample OrgLakmetagen646_FD_203141 | JGI IMG/M metagenome (GOLD analysis project Ga0307966, IMG submission 203141) | Saline water microbial communities from Organic Lake, Antarctica - #646 | ecosystem: Environmental > Aquatic > Non-marine Saline and Alkaline > Saline | place: Antarctica: Organic Lake... | reverse complement strand
CGCAGGGCGATGATATCTGTATCGTTCTTCATGGCGTATCGTTCCTTCTGGAAGTTCTGGCAGGCTTGATCACCCGCCACGATACGCCGCCTTCTCAAACACCGTCACCCATTTCCCGGCATAGCTCGTTTGGGCGAGCGGATAGGTGAACGGCTTGGTGAGCTGACAGATATGGAGCGCTTGGCTTTAGAGTGCTGGAACGATGGTCCAGTTAAAGGCGGCTATGAGATCGATCACGAAGCTCTGACAAGCAAGCCATACGTGAGCTTACGCAAGATCAAACGCTGGACTGAGGAGATTGATCGAAAGCAGGAGCGTGAGGCCGAGCGCGAGGCCGGGCGCGAGGCAAAACGCAACAAAGGCGTTGCTGTTGGCAGGAGCAAACTTGACGACTTTCTCAAAGAGGTTGATGACCTCAACGACGGCGATTAACGCGCAGCATGGCGTCAAGTCGGTGGCGTTTGCAGCACAACACAGCAAAGCTGACTTCGACGTGGATTAGCGCGCTGTTGCACGTCTGCACGTGGTCTTGGTATCCAGTGCATATCAGGTTGAACGGCATAGTGACGCTGGGATCAAATATGATCGACGTCAACGGTGCTTGCGATGATGTTGACGCGGTCTTTGAGCGTGTTGGGGAACAGCTGCGCGTAACGCTCGGTCATTGAGATATGATAGTGGCCAAGCAACTGCTGCACTTCGTAGATGCTGGCTCCGTTGTTGATCAGCAAGCTGGCATATGTGTGTCGCAAGTCGTGTATGCGAACGGAGTTCAATCCAGCACGCTTACGCGCTTCAAAGAACGCAAGATGGAAGCTGTTTTATGGCTTACGGGTGCGTGGATTAGCAAAGACCCAGCTGTCGCGTGTCGTCGGTAGACCCAAAGCTTCAGTGCGAGCGCGGACTTGATCAAGGACGACCAATGCATGCTTGCTCAATATCACTTTGCGACTGCGACCACTTTTGCTGATGGCGATCAGCAGCTCGCTAGCGTTGGCGTCAATGTCTTTCCACTTTGCAAGTCTCAGCTCGCTCTTTCTCGCTCCAGTCAGCAACAACAGCTTGACGAACAGATGCAGGTAAGGATGCGTGCTCTGCTTGCAGGCGCTCAGCAATTGACTGATCTCACTTCGCGTTAAAAAGCGTTGTACATAATCGCCGGTTGGTAACTTACGTATGGCGACACCTTTGAACGCATTTTGCTCCAGATAGCCCCAATGTAAACCGATATTTAGGATGCGGTTCAGCATCGATGCATGCTTGTTGACAGTGCTGGCTTTGTATCCAGCTTCCATCTGAGCAAGCAACCACTGGTCAATGTCTTCGCTTGAAATATCGGCCATCAGCATAGCGCCGAGCGTCGGTCGAAAATGCTTGTTGAACAGATAGAGGTCATGCGTGCTGCGGCGCTTGGTGGCTTTGACAAAAGCGTAGTACTTGTCGTCGAAGAACGCTTCGAGCGTGAGCGCTGTGCGTTGCTTGGGTGCTTCAACTTCGGCGTTCTTTGCGTAGCTGAACAGCTTGGGTAGTGAGCGCATCTTCGCTTTCCCCTTTGCTCAGCAGTAGCGCCAGAGGCTGAACGCTGCGACCGCAATCCAAGCTAACGCAGTCAAAAAGACTTCGACTTCGACAAGTGGATGCTCCTTACCTCGACTGCTCTGGTTGCCTTTGCTGGCGCCGCTGCAGCCGAAGGTCACACGTCAACGACCTTCTCTGGTTCCGCGACGCTTGGTTACAACGACATCGGCGATCTGGCACCCGTTGCTGATTCTGACGACGGCTTCTACTGGGACTCAGAACTTGGCGTGCTCATGTCCGCTGAACTGAACGGCGGCCTGACCGCTTCTGCCGAATTCGCGATCGAAGTCGCCAACGGCGGCACCGGTGTTGATCTGGTATCCGACAGCTATGTTCTGACCCTGTCTTCCGACATCGCAAGCCTCGCCATCGGCGATCTTGACCCGGTCGCAGAAGACCGTTGGAGCGGAGTTGACGGTGACACGGTCCGTGGTTTCAACGACCAGGACGACCATTTTAACGCTATCACCGACCCCGAAAGCCCCGGCGCCGGCTTCGAAGCCATGCTGGTCGGTGAAGCAACCATCGCCGGTTTCACCGCTGCTGTATCCTACGGCGTCGACGCCAATGGCGACACCGTCGAAGATCCGCTTGATGCCATGCAGCTTCACGTTGCAGGTGCCTTCGGCAACTTCGGTCTGCAGGTTGCTTATCAGGAAGAATTCAATAGCGTAGATTCCATCTTCGGCGTAAGCGGTTCGACCACCTTCGTCGGTGCGGACGTTCAAGTGTCCTACATCGACGACGGAACCGAAAACTCGCTCGGTCTCGGCGCATCTTACCCTGTCGGTCCCGTCGTGCTTGGCGGCTATTACAGCATCAACGATGTGGAAGAAGACAACTACGGTGTGTCTGCTGACTACGCCAGCGGCGCGTTCGCAGTGGCGACGGCCTACGACCACACTGGCAGCAGTGACCTCAACGAATACGAGATCGACGTCTCCTACGATGTTGGCAACGGCTTGATGGTCTTTGGTGGCCTGTTCGGTGACGACGTAGACGCAAACGACATGGGCTTCTACGCAGCAGCAACCTACGATCTTGGTGGCGGCGCAGAGCTTCTGGCCTCCTATGCTGATGATGGTAATGACGCCGAGTATAACGACGAAGTTGGTGGGCCCGAGTACATGGAAGGCACCACTATCGAGGTTTCCTTCTCCTTCTAATCGAAGCAGAAGCACCTGATAGAAAGGGCGGTCCTTCGGGGCCGCCCTTTTTCATTGTCCTGACCCCGCGGGTTCTTTAGGTATTTGCCAAGTCCAAAAAGAAAGGGTCATCCCTTTGAGCCTGTTCGTAAAAGCCATCGGCACCTCCGCCCTCGTCCTCAGCCTGTCCGGCTGCGGGTTTTTCGGCGGGGCCTCGTCACAGGACGGTGCCGTCCGTCAGTCCCAGCGGGTCAGCGGCGCGGAAAGTGTCGCGGTCAACCGCTACATCTGGGCCGCATCGCTGGATGTGCTGAGTTTCCTGCCGGTCCAGTCCGTCGATCCCTTTACCGGTGTGATCGTCATGGGCTACGGCACGCCCCCCGGCGGCAGCCGCCCCTACAGCGCAACCGTTTACGTGTCGGACCCCGCGCTTGATGCACGGTCCCTGAACGTCGCGTTACAAACGCAAAGCGGTCCGGTCCCGCGCGAGACGCAGCGCGCCATCGAAGACGCGATCCTGACCCGCGCGCGGCAGCTTCGGATCGCTGACGGACGTCTGTAACATCCCCTGAAATGGGCCTATACCAGCGCCGGGCCCTCTGCCCGGCGTTTTCGTTTTGAGAAAGATCCTATGTCCAGCTACTCCCCCGCCGAGATCGAAGCCAAGTGGCAGGCCGCATGGGCCGAGAACGAGACGTTCAAGGCAACGCGCGCGGGCGACAAGCCCAAGTATTACGTGCTCGAGATGTTCCCCTATCCGTCGGGCCGCATCCACATGGGCCACGTGCGGAACTACACGATGGGCGACGTGATCGCGCGCTACAAACTGGCGACCGGACACAATGTCCTGCACCCGATGGGCTGGGACGCCTTTGGCATGCCCGCCGAAAACGCGGCGATGGCGTCGAACGGCCACCCCAAGGACTGGACCTACGGCAACATCGAAACGATGAAGTCGCAAATGAAGCCGCTGGGCTGGTCGCTGGACTGGTCGCGCGAACTGGCGACCTGCGATCCCGAATACTACGGCCAGCAGCAGGCGCTGTTTCTCGACTTTCTGGCCAAGGGTCTGGTCTACCGCAAGAACGCTGTGGTGAACTGGGACCCCGTCGACATGACCGTGCTGGCGAACGAGCAGGTCATTGACGGCAAGGGCTGGCGATCGGGCGCCGAGGTCGAGCGGCGCGAGCTGACGCAGTGGTTCTTCAGGATCAGCGACTATTCGGAAGACCTGTTGGAGGCCATCGACCGGCTTGATAACTGGCCCGCCAAGGTCAAACTGATGCAGTCGAACTGGATCGGCAAGTCGCGCGGGCTGCAGATGGCCTTTGACGTGATCGAACAGGATGATTTCGACAGCATCGAGGTCTACACGACCCGCCCGGATACGATGATGGGCGCCTCTTTTATCGGTATCTCGCCCGACCACCCCATCTCCAAGGCGCTGGAAAAGGCCAATCCGGCTGTGCAGGCCTTTTGCGCCGAATGCCGCAAGGGCGGCACCACGGCAGAGGCGCTGGAGAAGGCCGAAAAGCTGGGCCTCGACACCGGCATCCGCGTACGTCATCCGCTGGACCCCGATCAAGAGCTGCCGGTCTGGATCGCGAATTTCATCCTGATGGACTATGGCACCGGCGCGATCTACGGCTGCCCCGCCCACGACCAGCGCGACCTTGATTTCGCACGCAAGTTCGACCTGCCCGTCACGTCGACCTTCGTGCCGGTCGACGGCGATATCACCCTGCCCGAAGACGGTGGGGACGCTTACGTGCCCGCCAAGACCGAGATCGTGCATTACGTGCGGAAGATCGCAGGTGACGACCGGATGACCGGTGAGACGGCCGTCAACGAAGCCGTGGATTTCTGCGAGAAAAAGGGCATCGGCGAAGGCGTCACCAAGTTTCGCCTGCGCGATTGGGGCCTGTCGCGCCAGCGCTATTGGGGCTGCCCGATCCCCGTTGTTCATTGCGATGACTGCGGTGTGGTGCCTGAGAAGAAGGAAAACCTGCCGATCGAACTGCCCTACGATGTCAGCTTCGACACGCCCGGCAACCCCCTGGACCGCCACCCGACATGGCGCGACTGCGCCTGCCCCGCCTGCGGCAAGCCAGCCCGGCGCGAAACGGACACGATGGACACTTTCGTCGATTCGTCATGGTATTTCGCCCGCTTCACCGCACCCCGCGCCGAAACGCCGACGGTGGCCGAAGATGCCGCCTACTGGATGAACGTCGACCAGTATATCGGTGGAATCGAGCATGCGATTCTGCACCTGCTCTATTCCCGCTTTTTCGCCCGCGCGATGAACATGACGGGCCACCTGCCCGACAGCGCCGTTGAGCCCTTTGACGCGCTGTTCACGCAAGGCATGGTGACCCATGCGATCTACAAGACGGAGAAGGACGGTCGCGCGCTGTATCACTACCCCGAGGACATCGAGGTCGACGGCGACCGCACCGTCCTGATCGAAACGCGCGAAGAGGTCGAGGTCATCCCTTCGGCCAAGATGTCGAAGTCCAAGAACAACGTGGTCGATCCGGTCAATATCGTGCGCGACTACGGCGCGGACACGGCGCGCTGGTTCGTGTTGTCCGACAGCCCGCCGGAACGCGACGTGGAATGGACCGCCTCGGGCGCCGATGCGGCGTTCAAGTTCCTGTCCCGCGTCTGGACCCTGTCCGACCGGATCATCGGAATGGACGGCGCAGGGGAAAGCGACGACGATCTGATCCGCGCCACCCATCAGGCGATGAAGGATGTGACGCTGGGCGTCGAGAGCTTCGGCTTCAATGCCGCAATCGCCAAGATCTACGGCTTCGTGAACACGCTGTCGAAAACGAAGGCGGGAGCGGAGGCACAGCGCGAGGCGCTCGCGACCCTGGCGCAGTTGATGGCCCCGTTCACACCCCACCTGTCGGAAGACATCTGGTCCCGTCTGGGCGAGGACGGGTTAATCGCAAACGCGCCCTGGCCACAAGCGGACGAAAGCCTGTTGGCCAGCGATACGGTCACAATGCCGATCCAGATCAACGGCAAACGACGGTCGGAAATCGACGTGCCCAAGGACATGGCGAAAGACGCTGTCGAGGCTCTCGTGATGGAGGATGCCGCCGTGCAAAAGGCTCTGGACGGCGGGTCACCCAAGAAGGTGATCGTGGTGCCCGGAAGGATCGTCAACATTGTGGTCTAGGCGGATCATCCTTGGCGGCGTGCTGGCCCTCGCCGCCTGTGGCTTTACGCCGGTGCTGGGCACGGGCAGCCCCGTGCAGGCGTTGCAGAACGCGACCGTGATAGCGGCACCCGATTCGATTGTCGGCTTCCGGATCAAGGATGCACTGGTGCGGCGGTTGGGGATTGCCGCGACACCGGTTTACGACCTTTCCGTCACATACAACCAGACCGTCGACGCCGCTGCCGTCAACTCTGGCGGTGACACCACGCGGTTGTCGATCATTGGCCAATCGACTTGGGACCTGCGCCGTGGGGGCGAAACCATTGCACAGGGCGAGGTCAGCAGCTTCACCGGCTATGACGCGACCGGATCGACCGTGGCGACCCAGACAGCCGCCGAGGACGCCCGCGAACGTCTTGCCGTCGCGCTGGCCGATCTGATCCTGTCCGAAATCGCCCTGACCCTGTCTGCACCATGAAACTGACCGGTCGCGACGCCGCCGCTTACCTGAAAGCCCCTGACCCGGCCCATGCGGGACTGCTGATATTCGGTGCGGATGCAATGCGCGTCGCAACCAAGCGGCAAGAGGCGATTCGCGCCCTTGTCGGCCCATCGGGCGAGGAAGAGATGCGCCTGACCCGCCTGAATGCCGCAGAGGTTCGCAAGGACCCCGCGCTTGTTCAGGACGGGCTGAAGGCACAAGGCTTCTTTCCGGGCCACCGTATCGTTTTCGTCGAGGATGCGACCGACACGCTGACCAAGACGCTGGAAGCCGCCCTTGCGGACTGGCGACCGGGCGACGCCCAGCTTGTCGTGACGGCGGGCTCTCTGACCACCAAAGCCACGTTGCGCAAGATTTTCGAGGGTCATCGCGCGGCTGTCGCCATCGGCATCTACGACGATCCGCCAGACCGTGCCGAGGTTGAAGCGGCATTGCAGCAGGCGGGAATCACCATGGCCCCGCGCGACGTCATGGATGCTGTCTTTGCCCTTGCCCAGACGCTCGAACCGGGGGATTTCCGGCAGACCGTCGAAAAACTGGGGCTCTACAAGCTGGGCGACACAACGCCCCTGATCGTCGAAGAGCTGTCGGCCTGCGCACCACAATCGGCAGACGTGGATATCGACGACGTTCTGGACGTGATCAGCGCCGGACAGCCCGACCGAATTGGCCCGGTCCTGTCTTCGCTTTACGGGCAGGGGGTCACGCCGGTTACCCTTTCGATCGGTGCAATGCGGCATTTCCGCAGGTTGCATCAGGTTGCATCTGACCCGGGTGGCGCGGGCGCCGGTATCGGTCGTCTGCGCCCACCGGTCTTTGGCCCACGTCGGGACAAGATCATGCGGCAGGCCAGCCATTGGGGACGCGACCGGTTGGAAAAAGCTCTGAGCGTGCTGACCGATTCGGATCTCTCGCTCAGGTCAGCGGGGCAGACGGCACCACAAAAAGCCGTGATGGAACGCACGTTGATCCGGCTGGCGATGATGGGTCGGCGGTAGCGATCAAGGGTCGGTTGCCCCATGAGCACCAAGAGGGTGATCTGCGGCAACACGGTCGCCTACAGTCATCTGTTCTAAACAAAAAAAGGGGGATCGGGTTGCCCCGATCCCCCTTTTTTATCAATTTCTTCTGGCTTAGAAGGAGCCGGAAGCAGCCACGAGTGCAGCCAGCAGGCCGAGCACGATGTAGCCGGAGTTGATGGTGCCAGTGGGCGCCGGTGCCGGGGTGTCAACCATGACGACCGGGGCTTCAGTGATTTCAGGGGCCAGGCCACCAGCAGAAGCGGCGGAACCTGCAACAGCGATGACAGCTGCGGCGGCGAGTGTTTTGGTCAGGCGCATAGTGTTACTCCAGTTAATGCACAGTGTGGACGATCACGAATTTTTTATCCACGTTTCGTTGGAAAAACAAGCAAGTAATGGATTCTTTTCCCCAAGCAAGCAACTTTCGCCTCGATCCGGTGCATCTGTCATGTGGCTGTTTTCGGTCATGACGTGACTTTAAGTCAGCGCGAACGGGACAATGAACTGATTTGATGCGCAATTTAAAGGGGTTGCGGCAGGCCCCGTTTGAATACGGCCCCCGCCACGCCGTCAGACACGGCTGAAAGTCAGGTGCGGAAGCGATGCTGCGATGCAACAGTTTTGCGCAACGAGGCAATTTTCATACCTGTATGGAACATCCAGAAACGGTGACCTTTGGCTGGGCCGTCTCCATTTCCGTCCCCGTCGGGGCGGTCATGCGCCGACCGGCCTGTTCATGAATCGCACCGCCGCTGTTCCGGCTTTGCGACCGGTCGCGAGACAACCTGTCAACAGGTAGCCGCCGGTGATGGCCTCCCAGTCCAACATCTCGCCAGCGACAAAGACCCCGGGTCGGCTCTTGAGCATGAGATCCTCGGTCACAGCGTCAAAGCGCAGCCCTCCGGCAGTCGAAATGGCCTGATCGAGTGGCAAGGGATCACTGCAGGGCAAAGGCACTGACTTGAGACGCGCGGCCCAGACCGCCGCATCATCGACACCTTGAAGCAGCCTTACCTCGTTCACCAGCGCGACCTTGGCGGGCGACAATCCAAGCCCCTTCGTCAGGAAGGCCGTGACTGTCTTCTTGCGATTTCGGCCTGCGATCCTCTTTACAAGCTCTGCCACGCTTTGATCCGGGAGCAGATCGACCGTCAGTTGCGCTCCGTCGCGCACGGCGGCTGAAACTTCGTATATGCCGCCACCCTCGACGCCGTGCCGGCTGAGAACCCATTCGCCACGGCTGTGAAGGTGTCCTGCCGACAGCATCGTCGCCTTTACCGGCGTGCCGAAATGAGGCGTCATGTAGGGCGACCAAGGCACGGCGAATCCACAATTCGCAGGACGAAACGCAGCGACATCGTCCCTGTCTCTTGCCCATTGGCCGTCCGATCCAAGCCGTCGCCAGCTTGCCCCGCCCAGTGCGAGGACGAAGGTATCCGCCCCGATCATCCGTGTGCCGTCCGGCGTCTCGAACCGCGCTTCGCCATTGTCGAACCCGGCCCAGTGCCAGCCTGTGCGAAAGACGACGCCCTGTGCCGTCAGACGGGTCATCCACGCCCGCAGCAGGGGTGACGCCTTCATCGCGGTCGGAAAGACCCGCCCCGTGCTGCCGGTAAAAAGCGGCTGTCCCAGCCCCTGCGCCCAGCTTTGAACCGCATCCATATCGAAATCGGCAACGATGGGCCGCATCGGTTCCGGGAACTGCATCAGAAACGTGTCGCGCGCTTCGGCTTTTGTCAGGTTCAGCCCCGACTTGCCCGCCATCAGGAACTTGCGCCCGACCGACGGCTTCCTGTCCGCCACCGTCACGCCATGCCCTGCCGTGGACAGCACCTCTGCCGCCATCAGACCCGCTGGCCCGCCACCGATGACCCAGGCCTCAGCCATGTCCGGCCTTTGCGCTTTGTGTTCCCATGTGCGGGGCTTAGCCGTGTCATCCTGACCCGGCAAGGTGGCTCTTGCCGACCGTTCACCCTGACCCATCTTCCAGCCCATGCCTGATGATGCGCCTCGCTGCCCACTGTGCGACCGCCCGATCCCCAGAGACGTGCCGCAAAGCCAGCACCACCTGATCCCGAAGCTGAAAGGCGGGCGGGGCGGCCCACGGTGCTGTTGCACCATGTCTGCAACAAGGAAATCCACGCGACACTGACCGAGGCAGAGCTGGCTCGGTCCTTCGATACCATCGACAGGCTGCGCGCCCACCCCAGGCTTGCCACTTTTATCGCATGGGTCAGGAAACGACCTCCGGACTTCAGCTCGACCGTGCCGGGCGCACGACCGGGAAACCGGCGCAAGCGGCGCTAGGGGCCGGGGATCATCCGTTTGATGCCTGCGACATGGCTGTGATCCGCAAAGAGCGCGTCGGAAGCCCAGAGGCGGGCCCGTGCAACAGGGTCTTCGGCCAGCGCATCGAACAGGCCGACCCGCAAGGCCTCATCCGCCGTCAGCTTGTCGCCTGCCATCAGGATACGCCTGGCCACCGACGGACCGGCAAGACGGGTCAGACGTGGCGGGTCCGAGGGCTGGGGCAGGTAGCCCAGTTTCATCACGGGGTAGAACACCTTGGCCGATGGCACTGCGATGCGCAGGTCACAGGCCAGCATCATGCCGCAGGCGCCGCCCGCGCAGGTGCCGTTCAGCGCCGCGATGGTCAGACCGTCGAACCGCGCAATCGTTGACGACAACTCCTCCCACAAGGGCGAGGTGGCAAGGCCCGCCCTGGCTGCATCGAGATCGGCACCGGCGCTGAAAACCCTGCCCGCCCCCGTCAGGATCAGCGCATGCTGGCCTGCAGCATCGGCCACGGCCGCTATCAGGTCCGACAGCATCGTGTCCGTCAGGGCGTTGGCCTTGTCGGGCCGGTCGAGCGTCAGCAAGGTCAGGCGGCCCTTTGCCGCGACGCGAATCACACCAGACCCACGGCCTTGCGCACATTCTCTTCGCGCAGGGACACGTCCATGCCCCGAAAGCCGTCAGCCTCGGGCGTACACATCCACATCAGTGCGCGGGCGGGCCATTCGGGGGGCACATGATCCTCCCAGTCAAGTTTGGCGACGGGCCCGACTCCGGATTTCTTGATCTCGCGTTGCATGTCAGTCGCGACGGTGCCGGGCGAAAGCCCCATGACGCGCAGCCCCGCGTCGCGGTTTTCGGTGTCGCCCATGCGGGTCAGCATCAGGACGGCAGCCTTGGAAGCGCAATAGGCGGACCAACCTTCGACGGCATTGGTCGCGGCACCGGACGAGATGTTGATGATCGTCCCGCCCCCGGTTCCCGCCATCGCGGGAAGGGCGATGCGCATCCCGTGCATCACGCCCATGAGGTTGATGTCGATGGCACGGGCGAAATCCTTGGGGTCGATCAGGGACAAGGGGCCGATCGGGTCGATCACACCGGCATTATTAATCAGCACGTTCACTTCGCCGAATATCTTCGCAGTCTTGTCGAATGCGCTTTGCACGTCCTCAAAGCGCGAGACGTCGCAGGGGATGGCGATGGCGGCGTCACCGATTTCACTTGCAATCCGGGCGATGCTGTCACCTGACCGCGCCAGCAGGGCAACCTTGGCCCCGGCCTGCGCAAAGGCCCGTGCCGCAGATTCGCCGATGCCCCGGCTTGCACCTGTGATCATCACGGTCTTGTCTGACAAATCATAGTTTTTCATCAATCCCTCCCTTTCTCTTGGTCCTTCAACGGCCTAGTCTCTAGTCAAGAATTCCACACCTTGACCCATAACCGGCATTGGGAAACCATATGTCTGAATTTGAACCGAAAGGGTAGATAAATGACCTATTTGAATTGGACCCGTACCGCCGTCTGCACGGCTGCACTCATGACCGGAACCACGGCGCTGGCGGATGTCACAGCCCAGGACGTATGGGATCAGTGGAAAGACAGCATGATGATGATGGGCGATGGCGCCGTCAACATCGGGTCTGAAAGCTACGAGAACGGCATTTTGACCGTTTCGGGGGTTTCACTGGACTTTTCAGACGACATGTCGACTTTCAGCGCCGAGATCGGCGATTTTGTCTTTGAAGAGCAGGGGGATGGGACCGTGTCCATCCTGATGGCCGACAGCTATCCGATCTCGATCAGCTCTGACGAGGAAACGGTGAACCTGACGGTGATGCAATCCGGCGTCGATCTGGTCGCCGGTGGCACGCCGGATGCGATGACATACGACCTGACCGCTGATCAATATGCGATCGTCCTCGACAGCATCCAAGGCAGTGAGCCCGCGCCCGAGGGCGACATGCGGATGGCTATGAACAACGTGACAGGCAGCTATGCCGTATCCGGCGACGACCTGCGCGACATGAGCTATGACCTCAGCATCGGTTCGGTCGATCTGCTTGCCGATCTGACCGAGGACGAAACGGAGACGACCGTCTTGATCAGCGGCAAGGTCAACGAGCTTGACGTGAACGCCGCGATCACGGTGCCACCGGACGCGGATTTCGAAAACGCCCCGGAAGACGCCTTTGCACAGGGTCTTTCGATGGCCGCGACCTACAGCCTCGCCGGATCGGACTACATCTTCGACGTGACCGAAAGCGGCAGAAGCACTAGCGGAACCGTTAGCACCGGCGAATCGATGGTCGAAGTATCCTTCGGTTCCGAGGCCATGCTTTACGACGTTAGCGTCAACGACGTGCAGGTGCAGATGGATGTGCCCGACCTGCCCTTCCCCGTTGATGTCTCGCTTGCTGAGTACGGTGTCCTCATCGACATGCCGCTGTCCGCAACCGAAGAGACCCAGTCCTTCGCGCTGGGGCTGAACCTGTCAGAGCTCACCGTGAACGACGAGGTATGGTCGATGGTCGATCCGGGCGGCCAGCTGGATCACGGCCCCGCCACGGTCGCGCTTGATCTGACCGGCGAGGGCAAGTTGTTCTTCGACCTGATGGACCCTGAACAGCAGCAGGCCGCAGCGATGGCCGGAGTGCCCGGCGAGCTGAACACCCTGACGCTGGAAACACTTCAGATCACCGCCGCAGGCGCGAATGTCAGCGGGTCGGGCGGCTTTACCTTCGACAACACCGACCTGCAGACAATCCCCGGCGTGCCGCGTCCCGAAGGATCCGTCACCATAGACATCTCGGGTGCGAATACGCTGATCGACAACCTTGTCGCGATGGGCCTGCTGCCGGATGATCAGGCCATGATGGGTCGGATGATGATGGGCATGTTCGCCCGTTCGACCGGTGACGACCAGTTGCAGTCGGTGATCGAAGTGAACGAGCAGGGTCATGTCCTCGCCAACGGGCAGCGCCTGCAATAGATCCGGCGCCAGACCAAGCCGTTGGCCCCGCACGGACGAACCGTGCGGGGCTTTTTCGTCCGCCCTTTCCGGAACCAGCGCTGACAGCGACCCTGCACCGCCTTTGCAGCCGTGACCCCCCTAAGAGGTCTACGAGATCAACCGCGAGGTGTTGACGCGGTTTGGACTGACGGTCGTGGCGGACACGAACCGAACCAGCGACACCCTGTCAGTGGCTGGGGGCACGGTCAGCCTGACCTTCCCTGTCGTGAAGGGCGGTATCACAATGGGGCTTGCGATGTTCTCGCGCCTGACGGACGACGGGGGCACCGAAACCGTGGTCGCGGTGAACGGCCAAGGCCATGTGATCGTCAACGGACAACGGATGTATTGACCGGCTGCGCCTTGCGGCAGGGGGTCAGCCGGACTACCTCTGGGGCAACAAAGGACCTGCCATGACCGATACACTTGCCGACCTGACGACCCAACTGCTGGAACGCGCCCGCGCGGCGGGGGCCGATGCCGCCGACGCGATGGCGGTCGACGGCACCTCGGTTTCCATCGGCGTGCGCGGCGGAGCACTTGAACAGGCGGAACGGTCCGAAGGGGTCGAGATCGGGCTGCGCGTTATGGTGGGGCAGCGGCAGGCCTGCGTATCGGCATCCGACGTCAAACCCGCGACGCTGGACCAGATGGCCCTGCGCGCCGTTGCAATGGCGCGGGAAGCCCCCGAAGACCCCCACATCGGGCTGGCCGATGCCGCACAACTGTCCGACAGACGCGATGCCGAGGGACTCGATCTTGCAGACCCCTCTCCCGAACCCGATCCGGCAGAATTGCAGGACCAGGCAGCAGAGGCCGGAGCCGCGGCGCTGGCCATCGACGGCGTCAGTCAGGTCCAGTCAGCCACCGCAGGTTACGGACGCCGCCGCATCCACATCGCGGCCACCAACGGGTTCGAAGGCGGCTACACCCGCACCGATCGTGGCCTGTCTTGCCTTGCCATCTCTGGCGCGGGCAACAAGATGGAGCGCGACTACGACTACGACAGCCGTGTCTACGGCACCGACATGCGCAGCCCCACCGAAATCGGGCGCACAGCGGGCGAACGCGCTGCCGCCTTGCAGAACATGCGCCGTCCCAAGACCGGTGCCTATCCCGTCGTCTATGACGAACGGATCGCAAGCGCGCTGATCGGGCACCTGCTGTCCGCCGCGAATGGCGCTGCCATCGCGCGCGGCGCATCATGGCTGCGGGGGCGGATCGGCGAACAGATCCTGCCCAAGGGTCTGTCACTGACCGAAGACCCGCACCGCGCCCGCTCCATGGCGTCAAAGCTTTTCGACGCGGAAGGGCTGCCCACAGCGGCCCGCGCAATCGTTGACGACGGAATTTTGCAGGGGTGGACGCTCGATCTGGCGACCGCCCGCAAGCTGGATATGCACCCCACCGGCAGCGCCGCCCGCGGAACATCGGCCCCACCCGCGCCCAGCCTGACGAATATCGCGCTTACCCAAGGCACGCAGTCCCGCGACGACCTGCTGCGCGAAATGGGCACCGGCCTGCTGGTCACCTCGATGATCGGGTCGACCATCAACCCCAACACCGGTGATTACAGCCGGGGCGCGTCCGGCTTCTGGGTCGAGAACGGCGAAATCGCCTATCCGGTCAACGAATGCACCCTTGCGGGAAACCTGCTGGACATGCTGCCACGGATCACACCCGCGAACGACGCCCGCCCGCATCTGACCCGGATCGTGCCGTCCCTGCTGGTCGAAGGTCTGACCCTTGCCGGAGAATGACCTTGCGCTTCTGACCGAGGCGGCAAAAGCCGCAGGACGGATTGCCCTGTCGTTCTTCAAGGAAGACCCGCAGGTCTGGGAAAAACCGGGACAGGGACCGGTGTCCGAGGCCGATCTGGCCGTCGACGCCATGCTGTCAGAGCTTTTGCGCGCCGCCCGCCCTGACTATGGCTGGCTGTCCGAGGAAACCGCCGACGACGGCACCCGCCTGACCACCCACCGCCAGTTCATCATCGACCCGATCGACGGCACGCGCGCCTTTCTGGAAGGTTCGCGCGACTGGTCGCATTCCCTTGCCGTGATCGAGGACGGAAAGCCCATCGCGGCTGTCGTCTACCTGCCCGCCCGGTCAGACACGTTTGCCGCCGCCAAGGGGTGGGGTGCGACCCACAACGGTGACCCTATCCGTGCTTCGGCCAGCGTCGCACTGGCGCAGGCACATGTCCTGACCACCAAGCCGACCCTTAATCCTGCCAACTGGCTGGGCGCGCCACCGACGTTCAAAAAGGGCTACCGGTCATCGCTTGCCTACCGCATGGCGCTGGCGGCGTCGGGCCGGTTCGACGCGATGCTGAGCCTGCACAAGACCTGGGAATGGGACATCGCCGCAGGCGCGTTGATCGTGGAAGAGGCACAGGGCCGCGCCACCGACCGCACCGGGGCTGCCTTGCGCTTCAACAATCCCCATCCACAGGTCGACGGCGTGGTGGCGGGCGGTCAGGCGACCCAAGAGGCGCTGATCGGCGCACTGGCATAGGGCCCGGTCTGCCTTCGCCACGCTTGTGCATCCCCGGCGCACCGCCTATTTCAAGGGCAACGCACCCCAAAAGGAGCCATCCTCCATGACCCAGCGCCTGCACCTTGTCTTCGGCGGTGAACTTGTAAACCCGTCGGAAAACGTCTTTCGCAATGTCGATGATATCGACATCGTCGGCATGTTCCCGAACTACAAGACTGCCTATGACGCTTGGAAAAATGCTGCCCAGCGCACCGTCGACAACGCCCACATGCGCTATTTCATCGCCCATATCCACCGTCTGCGGGACGAGTCGGCACCGGCCTCTCCGACCGAGGAACTGGGCAACTAAGATCCTGATCCAGTGAACGAAATCCTGATCTGGGCACGGTGTTCGGAGGTTGGCCAGCCGGCACAGATGACTGCACTCGACGCGCGGCTTCGGGCGGATGGCGACCCGTTTCGGGTCGTTGCGACCGGACCCGAAGATCACCCTGTGAACGGCCGCGAGATTGGAACGCAATGGCCGGATTTGGCGCTGGTATTGTGGGTGGGCGGAGCGTTGCATCCTGCAACCCTGCGCCATTGCCAGATCCACGACATTCCGGTTCTCATCGTGTCGCCTGATGCGGACACCATCGCCAGCCTGCCAGGTCGCTGGCTACCAGGACGCAAGCGGGCGATGATCGATCCGGTCACCCATGTCTTCGCACAGGGCAAGGATACCATCGCGGCTTTCGTCCGTGCCGGTCTGGACCCGGCACGCGCCACCCTGACAGAGACCCTGGAAGAGGTCGTGACCATTCCCCCCTTCGACGCCGACGAGATGCGCCATCTGACAGGGTTGACCGGCACACGACCGCTTTGGCTGGCCGCGATGATCGACGCGGCGGACGTTCCGCCCCTGATCGCGGCACAGCGGCAGGCGGCGCGCAGGTCGCATCGGCTGATGCTGATTGCCTGTCCCGCCGAAGGCATCGACGATGCCGCCATCGGACAGGCCTTTGCCGAGGCGGGATTGGTGACCGTGCTGCGGAGCGAAGGAAAAGAGCCCGAAGACGGCACGCAGGTCTATGTCGCCGATGGTCCAAGCGAGATCGGATTGTGGCTGCGTGTGGCAGGGATCAACTACCTTGGTGGAAGTTTCGGCCCCGCAGCACGGCTTGACCCGTTCGTCGCCGCCTCGCTTGGGTCCGTGATGATCCACGGTCCGCGCGGAGGACCCTACCAGAACCGGCTCGACAAATTGCAGGCAGCGCAAGCCACACATCCGGTCAGCCTGCCGTCAAGCATCGGTCCGGCGGTCGAGACGCTGCTGTCCGTCGGGGATGCCGCCGAACGGGCGACCGCGGGTTGGGACGTCGTCTCGCGCGGGGCGGAGCTGACGAACGCGCTGATCGAACAGATCACGCGGCTGACCGACGGGCGGCGCTGAGATGCGCGCGCCCCGCTTCTGGTTCACCCATCCCGACAGGCCCGACTGGCGCGCACGCGTCTTGGCGCCGCTTGGCGCGGTTTATGGGGCACTGACCGCGGCGCGGCTGTCACAGAGCGACAGCTATCGCGCGGGCGTGCCTGTGATCTGCATCGGCAACATCAACGCGGGCGGCACGGGCAAGACGCCGACCACGATGGCTTTGGCCCAGCGGCTGACGGGATGGGGTATCGCGGTCCATGTCGTCTCGCGCGGCTATGGCGGATCGATCGAGGGGCCATTGCAGGTCGAACCACTGCGTCACCGGCCTACCGAGGTCGGTGACGAACCCCTTCTTCTTGCCGCTTTCGTCCCCACATGGATCGCCAGGGACAGGGCTGCCGGTGTTCGAGCCGCCGAAGCGGCGGGGGCCGAGGTGATCCTGATGGACGACGGTTTTCAGAACCCGACGGTCCACAAGGACCTGTCGGTGGTTGTCGTGGATGCCGCCAAGGGGTTCGGCAACGGGCGCGTCCTGCCCGCAGGCCCCCTGCGCGAACCGGTGGCAAGCGGCCTTTTGCGTGCAGACCTCGTGCTGTCGATCGGGGATAGCGCCGCGCAGGCGACCTTTGCGAAGGCTTGGTCCATTCCCGTGCCACATCTGACAGGCCATCTTGCACCGCTGCAGACCGGCATGTCATGGACCGATCTTCCGGTGCTGGCCTTCGCCGGGATCGGCCATCCCGAGAAGTTCTTTGCCACGCTGCGCCAGCTTGGGGCGAACGTCATCCACGCCGAACCACTAGAGGATCATCAGCCCTTGACCGACGCCCTGATGCTGCGGCTGGAGGCCGAAGCCAAGATGCGAAGGGCGCAGCTTGTCACGACCGAAAAAGACGCGGTGCGCCTGCCCGATAGCTTTCGCGCCAAGGTGCTGACGGTGCCGGTACGGCTGGAACTGGATGACTGGACGCTGCTGGACGCTACCTTGGCAAAGCGGGGCATTCAGCCCGCGCCCTGATCCTCGCCCAAACGGGGCGAGGGGCGGTCAGGGGTAAGGTCGGCCCCGGACATCCTGATCGGCAGGCGCACGCCGGGCACGCCGTCCAGATCGATCCGCAGACCCCGTGCGATGACATGCGGGTCTGCAAAGACCTCGGCCATGTCGTTGATCGGTCCTGTGGGCACCGTATGCGCGTCACAGGCCGCCATCAGCTCGGCCTTGGTCATGCGGCGCGTCGCCTCGGTCAGCAGCACTGTCAGCGTTTCGCGGTGGGTCAGGCGGGCGGCATTGGTGGCGAAGCGGGGGTCGGTCGCCAGCGACTCTAGGGACAGCAATTTGCAGAACCGCACAAATTGGGCGTCGTTCCCGGCGGCAACGATCACGTGCCCATCGGCGCAGTCAAAAACCTGATAAGGCACGATATTGGGATGGGCGTTGCCCAGACGCTGCGGGGCTTTACCCGTCGCCAGATAGTTCATCGCCTGATTGGCCATGACGGCTACCGCAACATCCAGCAGCGCCATGTCGATGTGCTGACCTTCCCCGGTGCTTCGTCTTTGGTGAAGCGCGGCAAGGATCGCGTTGGAGGCATAAAGGCCGGTGAATATATCCGTCACCGCCACGCCGACCTTCATCGGCTGGCGGTCGGGTTCACCGGTCACGCTCATCAGGCCTGACATGCCCTGAATGATGAAGTCATAGCCGGCACGTCGGGCATAGGGGCCGTCCTGACCGAAGCCGGTGATCGAACAGTAGACAAGGCCGGGATTGACGGCCTTGAGGCTGGCGTAATCCAGTCCGTATTTTTCAAGACCCCCGACCTTGAAGTTCTCGATCAGAACGTCGGCACCCGCGATAAGGTCGCGGACCTTCGCCTGCCCTTCGGGCGTCCGGAAGTCGACGACGACAGAAGCCTTGCCGCGATTGCAGGCGTGGAAATAGGCCGCCGTATCCTCACCTTCGCGGGCGATATCCGGCGGGCCCCAGCGGCGGGTGTCATCGCCGTCGGGAGCTTCGATCTTGATGACCTCTGCCCCCAGATCGGCAAGGGTCTGACCGGCCCATGGGCCGGCCAGAATCCGCGCCAGTTCAATGACGCGAACGTTCTCGAGTGGCTTCATCAGCCCGCCAGCTTTTCGTCCAGAATGGCTGCGAAGTCGTCATAGCTCATGTTCGAATGGCTTTCGCCGTCGATGATGAACGACGGGGTCGAGCGGATACCATCGGCCTCGGCATTGGCCTCGTACCATTCCACCAAGCCTTGCGCGTAGGCTGCGTCGCTCATGCAGGCATCCAGATCAGCAGAGTCCATGCCTGCGATCTTGCCGTATTTCTTCAGCTCCTCGACCATCACCGCTGGATCACCGCTGGAGGTCCACTCGCTCTGGTTCTCGTAAATCTGGTCGACCACCGCGAAGAAACGGTCGGTGTTGCCGCCACACCGCGCCACCATCGAGGCCCAAAGCCCGAAACGGTCGAAATAAACGTCGCGGTAAACGAACCTGATCAAGCCAGTGTCGATGTAGTTTTCCTTCAGCTGCTTGAACTGTCCGGCATGGAACGTCGCGCAATGCGGGCAGGTGAAAGAGGCGTATTCGATCACCTCGACGGCGGCATCGGGATCACCCAGCACCATCTCGGTGATTTCGGGTGCCTCGCCCTCCTGCGCGTTGGCCATTCCCACCAGAAGCGGCGAGCCGTCCTTGCGGCTCATGAAAAGGCCGGTGCCGGCGAAAAGTGCGGCGGCGCCGGTGGACAAGAGCAGTCTGCGATTCATCATTCGATCTTTCCTTCAATCAAGTCTTGCGTTTGGACAGGACATGTTCACCCAGACGCGCCAATGCCAGCCTCAAATCGTCGCTGGCGACGTCGCTGGCGAGGGTTCGCGCATCTTCCTGAGCCTTTGGGTCCGGTTTTCTTTCTACTTTCGGTGCATCCTCGAAGGCCGCGCGGCCGTCGTGAAAGCCTGTCGGCGCGGTCTGAGTGATCCGCACCTTCTGGATCGCGCGATAGCCGTAGCAGGCGTTCACCTTCTCGCGGATCTGCTCTTTCTGCATCTCGACCATCGGGGCCATCGCCCCCGTCGTCAGCAGCGTCAGTGTGGCCCCAAGACCGTTCCTGGCATAGGTTATACTGACCGGACGGGTCGTCTGCGCAATCTGGGCGCCAACGATTTCGGCCCAATGGGTCAGCACCCGCGACTGGGCAAAGCCACGCCCTTCGCTGGCACTTCTGATCCGGCTTTGCAGCAGGGCCGAGGTGCGCGCGAACCCACGGGTGGTGGAATTATGGCGGGGCTGTTTCATGGCTCCTGCCTACTGTATGTCCCGGGGCGCGCCAAGTCCGTCAACGATTTTGAAAGGGTTATCAACAGTGCGTGACCTGAGCCGTGAGTTGCTGGATTGGTACGACGTCCATGCGCGCGCGATGCCGTGGCGCGTATCACCCGAGGACCGCAAGGCCGGCGTTCTGGCGGACCCCTACAGCGTCTGGCTGTCCGAGGTCATGTTGCAGCAGACAACCGTCGCGGCCGTGCGGGACTACTGGCTCAGGTTTACCGGTATCTGGCCCACCGTGTCCGATCTGGCGGCGGCAGAAGACGCCGAGGTGATGGCCGCCTGGGCAGGGCTGGGCTATTATGCCCGCGCCCGGAACCTGCTGAAATGCGCGCGCGTCGTCGTCGCCGACCACGGCGGCAAATTCCCTTCGGACCATGACACGCTGCTGACCTTGCCCGGCATCGGCCCCTATACCGCCGCCGCCGTTGCGGCGATCGCCTTTGACCGGCCCGCGACCGTGCTGGATGGCAACGTTGAACGGGTCATGGCGCGGCTTTATGAAGAACACACGCCCCTGCCAGCGGCCAAGCCCCTGCTGATGGCGCGGGCCAGGGCTTTGACCCCCGACCAGCGCGCAGGGGACTATGCGCAGGCCGTCATGGACCTTGGTGCAACGATCTGCACGCCCAAGTCACCCGCCTGCGGTATCTGCCCGTGGCGCGCGCCTTGCGCGGCACGGGTCGCGGGCACGGCGTCCGATCTGCCAAGGAAAACACCGAAGAAAAAAGTGCCGACGCGCCGCGGGATCGCCTATGTCGTCCGCCGTGACGATGGCGCCTGGCTGGTCGAAACCCGGCCAGACAAGGGGATGCTGGGTGGGATGCAGGGGTTTCCCACATCGGACTGGGGCGACGATCCGCGGCATGACCCGCCGGTTGAGGCGGGCTGGACCGACACGGGCGTCGAGGCACGGCATACCTTCACCCACTTTCACCTTCACCTTGCCATCCGAACGGCAGTGGTGCGCGAGGGTGCCATGCCCCGGCGCGGACGCTTTGTCCCGCCTGCCGATTTCAGCCCGGCCGCCCTGCCGACCCTCTTTCGCAAGGTTTTCGATCTGGCCAGCGCGACGCTACGCCACGATTGAGTATAACGGCTACGAAGCGTTAAGGTTCGCCTAGTATCAGGATACGACCATGACAACAGCACCCTCGCCCGCCCGCAGCTCTGCCCTGCCCGCCGCATTGCCGTTCTGGCTTTCGGTGGGGCTGATCCCTCTGGCATGGCTGGCGGCGGTCCATGGTGGCTGGATGCTGCTGATCCTGCCCCTGACGACGTGGTATCTGTTCACTCTGCTTGATTTCCTGACCGGGCTTCAGACCTTCAACGCCGACCCGCAGACTGAAGACTCGCAGCTGTTCTGGTATCGTGCGGTCACGCTGGTCTGGGCACCGCTGCAATTCCTGACCGTCTTCGGCATCCTGTTCTATGTGACGCAAAGCGGCCATCTCCACTGGACCGAGGAATGGGCGCTTTTTGCGGGTCTTGGAATCGTGTCGGGCACAATCGGCATCAACTACAGCCACGAGTTGATGCACCAAAAACCAAAGTTCGAACGCTGGCTGGCCGATATCCTCCTTGCGATGGTCCTCTATTCGCATTTCCGGTCCGAACACCTGCTGGTGCATCACCGCTACGTCGCCACACCGCGCGATCCCGTGTCGGCGCGCTTCAACGAACATTTCTGGCGTTTCTTCCCGCGCGTGCTGCGCGACAGCTACACCTCTGCCTTCAAGGCCGAAGCCGCGATGCTGGCCCGCAAGGGCAAGCCATGGCACGACCGGTCAAATCCGTTCTGGCGGTTCTGGCTGATGCAGGCGGTCTTTATCTTGCTTGCGGTGGCACTTGGCGGGGTCTGGGGGCTGTTCCTTTTCGCCACGCAGGCGTTCTGGGCAATTTTCCAGCTCGAACTGGTCAATTACGTCGAACACTACGGACTGACGCGCGAGCATCTGGGCGAAGGGAAATACGAACACGTAAAGCCACGCCATTCATGGAACGCGGCGCACAAGGCGTCGAACTGGTTGCTGATCAACCTGCAACGCCATTCGGACCACCACTACAAGCCTGACCGCCGGTCCCGTTGCTTCAGAACTACGACAAGGAAGAAGCCCCGCAACTGCCTTTCGGCTATCCCGTAATGACGATGGCAGCCCTGTCACCCACGGTATGGCGGCGTGTAATGAACCCCCGCGTGAAATCGTGGCGGCAGCAATTCTATCCGCATGTGACAGACTGGACGGCGTACAACAGGGGGGCGAACCCACTCCCCCGCTGATACTCCTCTCACGGGCGCTTATGGGTCTGCGCCGACACGCACCAATTGCTTGCCGAAATTGCCGCCCTTGAGCATGGCAAGGAATGAGTCGGGGGCTGCCTCCAGCCCTTCGGCAACGCTTTCCTTGAAGACTATGCGCCCGTCCGACACCATCGGCGCCACTTCCTCGATAAACGCCGGAAAGCGGTCGAAGTGATCGAAGATGATGAACCCTTTCGCGGTCAGACGCCGTGTCAGAATGTTGCGCCAAACAGCGGGAAGCGGCTGTGCCTCGGTCACGCCCTGCCCCGAATACCACGCGATCATGCCGCAGACGGCGATGCGGCCGCCAACGTTCATCCGTGCCAGGACCGCTTCCAGCGTCTTGCCGCCGACGTTTTCGAAATAGCCGTCGACACCGTCGGGGGCTGCATCCTTCAGCGCCTCGGACAGCGCCTTGGCGTCATGGGCCTTGTGGTCGAGACAGGCATCGTAACCCAGTTCGGTCACCGCAAAATCGCATTTCTCGGGCCCGCCCGCGACGCCGATGACGCGGCAGCCTTTGGCCTTGGCCAATTGCCCGGCAAGCCCACCGACAGCCCCCGTGGCCGCCGAGATAACGACCGTCTCACCCGCCTTTGCTTCCATGATATCGTTGAGACCGACCCATGCGGTGATCCCCGGCATTCCCAGAACGCCCAGCGCGGTCGAGATCGGGGCGACATCGGGATCGATGATTCGCACACCTCCGCCATCGCTGATCGCATGGCTGGTCCAGCCGAACGGTCCGGTAACGATACAGCCTTTTGGAAAATCGGGGTGATGGCTTTCCATCACCTCACCCACGCAGCCGCCTTCCATGATCGCGCCGACGTCGACCGGTTTGGCGTAGGATTTTGCATCATCCATGCGGCCCCGCATGTATGGATCAAGCGACAGCCAGATCACGCGGACCAGAAACTGCCCGTCGTCCGGTGAGGCGACGCTGTCTTTTTCCAACCTGAAGTTGTCGGTCGAGGGCTGGCCCTGCGGTCGGCTGGCAAGAACGATGGATCTGCGGTCGGTCATGGAGGTCTCCTTGTTTGGTCCTTGATGTAGCCGGTCCGGCACAAGAAAAAACCCCGTCCACAAGGGACGGGGTGAAGTTGCGTGACCGAAGACTCGCCTTGAATGCGAGCTGACTGCGGTCACTGGCGGTATTCCTGTGTTAGTGATGTTTCATTTCTGCACGGATCTGCTGGCGCAGAAGGTCGATCGGAACCTTCTTGCCCTCGCGCTTGAATTGCCAGTAGGTCCAGCCGTTGCACGACGGGGCACCTTCGAGATGGGCGCCGACCTGATGGATCGAACCTTTTACGTCCTCTCCGATCAAGGTGCCATCGGCGCGGACCTTGGCCTTGTGGCGGCCGTTCAGGCTCCACAATTCCTCGCCGGGGCGCAGCATGCCGCGCTCGACCAGAATGCCAAAGGCGACACGCGGTTCAGAGCGTTTCGAGGTGCTGACCTCCAGCGCCTCCTTGTCGAACTTGCGGATCTTTGAAAGACGCTTCCTGGCGACCTCGCGGTAAGCTTCTTCCCGCTCGATCCCGATGAAATCGCGGCCCAGCATCTTGGCTACTGCGCCCGTCGTGCCGGTGCCGAAGAACGGGTCAAGGATCACATCGCCGGGGTTCGTCGTACCCACCAGAACGCGGTGCAGCAGGCTTTCTGGCTTTTGCGTCGGATGCGCCTTGTCGCCGTTGTCGTCCTTCAACCGCTCGTGCCCTGTGCAAATCGGCAGCACCCAGTCCGACCGCATCTGCACGCCTTCGTTCAGCGCCTTCAGGGCTTCGTAGTTGAAGGTGTACTTGCTGCCCTCTTCCCTACTTGCCCAGATCAGCGTCTCATGTGCATTGGTCAGCCGCTTGCCGCGGAAATTCGGCATCGGGTTCGACTTGCGCCAAACCACGTCGTTCAGAATCCAGAAGCCCTGATTCTGCAGCTCTGCCCCCATGCGGAACACGTTGTGATAGGACCCGATCACCCAGATCGTACCGTTGGGCTTCAACAGCCGACGCGCGGCGGCCAGCCAGTCCTTGGTGAAACGGTCGTAAATCTTGAAGCTGTCGAACTGGTCCCAGTGGTCGTCGACCGCGTCGACCTTGGAATTGTCAGGCCGGTGCAGGTCGCCGCGCAACTGCAGATTGTAGGGCGGGTCGGCAAATATCAGGTCCACCGACGCGGCGGGGAGACTGTTCATCACCTCGATGCAGTCACCTTCCAGAATTTGATTCAAGGGTAGCGTCGCCGCCACCGAGGGCTTCGTTTTGATCGTCATATCTGCCTCTGTCCCTGGCGGGTTTTCCCGCTCGTTGGTTGAGGACAAAGATGAGTCAGCGGCCTTTTACTGTCACGGAATAAAATGATTCCGCAGCAAAATATTTAATCTTGCCACAAGATGTTGTGGATCGGTTGGAACGTTCTGCGGTGATGTGGGGAAACACCGTGGCATTTGAGTCCCGCTTTATGTTCAGGTGTCGGGTAGCCCGCGTTTCGTTCCCATCCGTAGTGTGGATGCTGTTGCGCCAAATCCACCATCAGCCGGTCGCGCCACACTTTGGCCACAATCGAAGCCGCCGCGATCGACAGGGAACGGGCATCTCCCTTCACCAATGGCTCAAGCGGAAGGGTCAGGCCGAACGGCACCTGCTTGCCGTCAATCAGGGCATAATCAGCCCGGACGGCAAGCCCCTGAACCGCGCGCACCATTGCAAGATGCGAGGCCTGCAGAATGTTGACCGTCTCGATTTCCGCGACTGTCGCCTCGGCGATGCAGACCGCAGCCCGGGCCTTGATCTGATCGAACAGCGCCTCGCGACGCTTGGCAGTCAGCGTCTTGCTGTCGTTCAGACCGTCGGGGATATCGTCGGGGTTCAGGATGACGGCAGCGGCGACGACAGGCCCAGCCAATGGTCCCCGCCCCACCTCGTCCACGCCGGCGACATGACGAAAGCCGCGCCGGTGGGCTGCGGCTTCGTAACTGAAATCAGGTGCAATCTTTATCATGCTTTCTGCTAGCACGTCTGCAAGAGGCGGAGAACCATGTCCAGCTTCCCCGCCTCTCTGTCACACGCCGGGTTTGGGATACCGGCACGCGATGCGTCTACCAGCGGGTGGCGTAGCCCCGGTCACGCAGGCAAACAGGGTCAAAGCCGCGCCGTGCGCCCCGGTCGGTTACCAGTCGGACAGCGCAGGCGCGGGGCAGATCGCGCACTTGGGGGTAATCCCTTTCGAGACACCGCTGACCGAAAAGGCGGTGATCGCCATAGCGTGTTTCGACCTTGCCTAGACAGTGACTCGGCAAGAGGTCGTCGCCAGAACCAAAGCGTCCGTTCTCGCTGTCCGGGTCCTGCGGCGGGACAAAGCCGCCCCGGTCGCGGGGTTCGCTGCCAAAGCGCGGGCGCACATCGACAAAGGGTGTCTTGTCGTCATTGTCGCTCCGGCTGTCGACCGCGCCCTTGATCGCGCCCAGGGCGATCAAGCCCAGCACGATCTTTGCAATATCATCGTCCCTGAGTTCATTGGCTGTGGCATGGACAGGGGCCAGAGCCGTTGAAAATGCAATCAAGCCCGCAATCAGAGTTCTAAACATCGTAAAATCCTTTCGTAATGTGCCCTGCATGGCCGCAAGGCGTAAAAGGACGATGTGGGCGGGACCCCGCAGCATACAATAACGCGGGGTGGTTATCGCATACGTGCCGGACTACGGTGAGGTGATATTGTCTAGCAGAAAACGCGAGTGCATCAGTCGGACCATGAAACACCTGACGCTAATCCTAGCCATTCTGATCGGAAGCGCGACCGTCGCACAGGCGGCCTGCTATGCCGACTACAAGGCCAAGCAGGACAATCCCTTGCAGTTGCACTATGGTGTCGCTGAGATTCAGGGTGACTGTTCGGTCGAGAACGCCGCCAGCCAATTGCTCGCCCGTCTGGGCAGCGATGGCTGGCAGCTTTTGAATGTCTTGGCCGTTTTTGACGACGGCGGGCTGGATCAGCGAAAGGATAGCGCCGGTGAGTATTTCCTCCGCTACTGAGGGACGCGAGATCGGCAGCAGGATCATCATCGGCGGCATCCTTGCCATCGTCTCCATCCTGTTCGTCGCAGCCGTCCTGCTTTTCATCAACCTTCCCGACGCCAATGCTTTCAACGCGCGGGTCGAACAACTTTTCATCGAGAACGACACGCTGACGGGCAATGCCGAGATCAAGCTGCTCGAAATCCTTGCAGGGTCGGGCACTGCGTTTTCAGATACCCTGTCATCCTACCGTTTCGTTATTTTCGTTCTGCTGGTCTTCGCCACAGCCCTTCTGATCGCTGCCGTGGCTTTTCTGGTGATGTTGATCGCCCTGACCCGCCGCATGGCGCGGATCGAACGGTCGGGGATCGAGGTGAACTCTCTCCAGATCAACCGCGACCAGAAGGCAGTGTATCTGAACGATTTCGAATTCAAACTGACTGACGCCGCGATCGAAACGCTTTCGGTGCTGGCCGAAGCTCGGATGGACGACGAGGTCCTGTCTGGCGCCGAGATCGAAAGCGTCATCTCGGGCCGCGACCCCAGCGATTGCGACGAGGCGGCGGGTGCAACGCGCATAAAACGTCTGCGCGACACCCTTGGCAACCAGATGATCAGCGAACTTCTGGTCAAGAATATAGCCCGCAAGGGCTACATGCTGGCCATAGACAAGAACGTCATCCGGATGGACTGAGCACGCCTTTCGGTGCGAGCTTGTGTCAGAAAAAGCGAAACCTTGCGCAAAGGAAGATATCTACCGATTCGGCTGTTCGAAAAACCACCTACTGTCAGACAGATAGCGCTCCCTCAAAATCGGAGCGAAAGGCATAGTCTGCGCAAGAAAGATATAGCTTGCGCAAATTTGAACAAGGTTATGTTCTGTTGCCCTATAGCGCATCAAAAAACAGAAACGCCCGCACCTTTCGATGCGGGCCTGCTATAGCCCGCGAAACTTCGCCGGACTGAAGCTTTGCCTCATCGATCGCGCGCGCGGCTGCCTTTTCGGCAGCGCGGTCTTCGAATGAGAAATAGACGACTTCCGGCTTCATGACGGCCTCCTTACTGAAAGCAATATGCCACGAAGGGCTGTAGGAATACAAAATTCTGGCGTCCCGGCCGAACATAATGGACCGGGCACGATTTCCATCCGGTAGAACAGGCGCGCGTTGTTCGGAGGGTCGATCCGCGTCAGGTCAACCCCTACCCCCACATTCTTGCTGCAATGTCCTGCTCTTCCCGGCCCACCGCGTCGGCATAGATCGCTGTGGTGCTGAACTGCACGTGCCCGGACCAGCGCTGCAACATGTCAACCGGTAATTCAGTTGCCGTTCCGCCCGCGTCCGTTTCCGCCTTTGGCTTCGCTCGCCTCTCGGCCGCGATCGCCCCCGGTGGACCTGGCCTCGCCGCTGCGGTCACTACGGTTTTCACTTGCGTCCGCTCTATTACCCAGAGCATCACTGGCTGATTGGCTGCGTTCGCTACGGTTTTCTCCGCGGAGTGTGCTGGCTTCTGAACCACGTGCGCTCCGATTTTCGCCACCAGCTACGCTGGCTTCCAAGCCCCGGCCACTCGGACCACCGTCAGCACTGTCATTTGCCGATTGCCGACTTGCGGCATTCGCCTCCACCCAACTGACAGTTCCATCGCCGTCACCATCAAGGGCCAAAATCGTTGCGGCGCCGGTTTGGCCGAAGGCGTTTACAAGCTCCTCTTGCTGCAAAATCCCATCGCCATTCTGATCAATTTCAGAAAAATTCACAGCTTGGGCGAATGCGGTCGTGCCCAACAGTGTTGTCGTTATCGCAAGTACCAAGACATGTTTCGTCATGATCGGTCTCCAGTTGCCGTGTACATGTGGTGATTAATACCCGCATGGTTTGTCGTAACAGGGCAAACATAGAGGCCGCACTGTGTATGCCACGGTGTTCTGTAAAACGAGGACGCCAAACCGGGAAGATGTAGCCCCACACCCCAGTCCATGTCCGTTTCAGCGTTTCGGCAATTTCAAGCAAGGCTTCGAGAGATAAGTCTTGAACTGCCGGCACAGTCAGGCAGTCTCGAAGTCGGACGGCAGTCCACTTGGGGACTGTCGGAAACAGACGAGGGACCCCCATGCCAATCACGTTGAACCGTCGCCATTTTCTGGCGTCCACCGCCGCCTTCGCCGCGCTTCACCCCTTTTCTGCGTCCGCACAGGCCGGTCAAGCGCACCTTCGCCTGATGGAGACGACGGACATACATGTCCATGTCTGGCCCTATGACTACTACGCCGACCGTCCCGTCGACACGCTTGGTCTGTCCCGCACCGCCTCGCTGGTGGAACAGGTTCGCGCGGAAAGCACCAACGCGATGCTTTTCGACAACGGCGACTACCTTCAGGGCAACCCGATGGGCGATTACATGGCCTATGAAAAAGGCATGGACGACGAGACGATCCATCCAGTCATCGCTGCTTTCAATACGTTGGGCGTCGAAGGCGCGACCGTGGGTAACCACGAATTTAACTACGGCCTCGACTTTTTGATGAAGTCCGTGGACGACGCGGGCTTCCCCGTCGTTCTGGCCAACGTCGTGACAAATGAGGGAGCGACTCCGCTTGAGGATGAAACCCTTTTGCCGCCCTACGTGATCCTCGATCGTGAAATTACGGACGGCGCGGGCGAAACGGCCCCCATCAAGATCGGTATCATTGGCTTCACGCCGCCGCAGATCATGAACTGGGACCGTAAACACCTGGAGGGCCAAGTCACCGTGCGGGATATCGTCGAGACCGCGCAAGCCTACGTTCCCAAGATGAAAGACGAAGGCGCAGATATCATCATCGCCCTCGCCCACTCTGGTATCGGTGCCGCCGACCATGAGCCGGGGATGGAAAATGCCGCGATCCCTCTGGGCGGCATCGATGGGATTGACGTCATTTTCACCGGTCACTCACATCGCGTGTTCCCCGGGCCCGATTATGCCGAATGGCCCGGTGTCGACAATGAGGCTGGCACGATCGGCGGCAAGCCCGGCGTCATGGCCGGGTTCTGGGGCAGCCACATGGGGCTCGTGGATCTGATGCTCGAACGCGACGGTGACGGCTGGCGCATCGCTGATTTTTCGGTCGAGGCCCGCCCGATCACGCAGCGCGAGGAGGATGGCACCATCACTGCGCTGGTCGAAGACCGGGAAACGGTCCTTGAAGCCACCCAGGACGAACACGACGCCACTCTGGACTATGTCCGTGCCGAGGTCGGCCTGACCGATGCGCCGCTCTATTCCTACTTCGCTCTGGTTGCTGACGACCCTTCCGTGCAGATCGTGTCCAACGCCCAAACCTGGTATGTGCAGCAGCAAATGGTGGGCACCGACTATGAAGGTCTGCCGATCCTGTCGGCGGCGGCACCTTTCAAGGCCGGTGGCCGTGGCGGTCCCGACTACTTCACCGACGTGCCCAAGGGTCCGGTGGCGATCAAGAACGTAGCCGACCTCTACCTTTATCCCAACACCATCCGCGCGGTGAAGATCACGGGCGCACAGGTCAAGGATTGGCTGGAACGCTCCGCCGGCATGTTCAACCAGATTGAACCGGGGGTTCAGGATGCACAGCTTCTGAACCCCGACTTTCCGTCCTACAACTTTGACGTGATTGATGGAGTCACCTACCGGATTGACCTGAGCGAGCCATCGAAGTTCGACGCCGACGGCGGCATGGTGAACCCCGATGCAAACCGGATCACCGATCTGCGCTTCGAGGGCGAACCGATCGATGCCGCGCAGGAGTTCATCGTGGCAACGAACAACTATCGCGCTTCTGGCGGCGGCAGCTTCCCCGGTGCGGACGGGTCCACCGTGATTTTCGAAGGCCCAGACACCAACCGCGACGTGATCGTGCGCTATATCGTCGAACAGGGGACGATAAGTCCCTTGGCGGACGCCAACTGGCGCTTTGCCCCGATGGACGGCACCAGCGTGCTGTTCGAAACAGGCCCGGGTGCCGCGCAATACGCGGAAACTCTGGAAAGTGTGAATGTGATCCCGGTGGGAACGACAGATGCGGGGTTCGCCGTCTACCGCATCGCTCTCTGAACGCAAAAAGGGGCAGGCTACAGCAGCCTGCCCCTTTATCGCGGCAAATCTGATTTGCTCTTATTCGTCGGGGCTACCTAAAAAGACGATTTTTTACAAACAGGCCGCCAAGCCCTGAAACCATTTGGCACCGCCTTGCGTGGCTATCCTTGAACAACAGGAGGATAACCCGATGATCATGACACGCCGCAAGGCTATGACACTTGCCCTCGCCGCACCATTGGTGCCGCTGGCAGCCCGCACTGCATTTGCTGAGGCGCATGCAACAGTGCACGAGGTGACGATCCAAGACATGGCCTTTTCGCCCGCCAACCTGACGATCAATGCTGGAGATACCGTGCAGTTCACCAATGCTGACTCCATGCGTCATTCCGCCATGGATATGAACGGCAGTTGGGATACCGGCCTTTTGAATACAGGCCAGTCCGCCAGCCTGACGTTCAACGGTCGCGGCACCTATTCATACCGCTGTGGACCACACGCCAACATGCGAGGCACGATCACCATCGGCTGAACCACCTTTCCACTTCGAAACGGACCGGGCCATAGGTCCGCCTGAACAAACCTTCAGTTCGCCCGGCCTCACTGTGCCGGGCGGGTCCCGACGCAGCAGGCTGACAGCCTCCATCCTACATTGAACTCTCAACGATACCGGGTCCGAGACGCCCAGACGATCCAGCGCCCTATCGGACTACCCGTCAGGCCCCAGGCCACAGCGATCTGATTTCAGGCCCTCGCGGCTCTGGTGGATTACCATCCGCTCGGTCGGGAACGGCTTGATCAGATCAAACGCCTCCTCCGGCGTTCCTGTCAGCCACTGCGCGTAGTCCTCCGGCGCCAGGATCATCGGCATGCGATCGGGGTGCGTATCCCTTACCAGGTCGTTCGGTGTCGTCGTGACCATGGACGACGTGATCATGTCGCGCAGATCACCACCGCCGTAATTTCCCTTGTAGGCGCGCCAGACGCCCGCCAAGGCAAAGGGGGTTCGCTCCCTCTCACCTGTCACGCCGAACCAGACGTAGGTCGCCGGATTTCGGCCCTTGGCCTCACAGAAGCTCGTGGCCGGGATCAGGCAGCGGCGTTCCTCAAAGCTTTGCCTCCAGAAGGACGAGGTGCGCAGCTTGTCGTCGCGGGCGTTGTTCACCGCTTTCGGCTGGATCGGCTTCCCGGTCTTCTTCGAGACCTGCGGCATCACGAAACCCCAGTGGGCCTTCTGGAGCCAGTGGCGGCCATCCGCGTCAATCCCGACACTCGGAGCCATGCCTTTGGGAAAGGTGGCCGGCAGCGGCTCGGCGTTGCCAAGGCCATCACGGGCGGCGTCCACGGCAAAGAGCTGCCGCATCGCGTCCGTGACCATCGTCTTGGAGTAAAGGTTACACATGTCATGCAAGCCCCTTACCAATTTTTGAGATTTCCCTGTATGGGAACAATGGTGCAACAGTGCCGAATGAAGTGAAAACGTGAAGCAGGCCGCAAACATCGAAGATCTGCCCGAGGAGGCTAAGCGCCTTGTTGAGCTCTGCAAGACGGAAATGTCTACGTCCGAAGTCTGGCTCTTTGGGAGCCGCGCGCGCGGTGACAACTCTCCCCAGAGCGACTTCGATATCCTGGCGGTGGTCCCCGCCGACTCGCCGGAAGACATCGACACGCCTCGCGCCGCCTTCAGGCTTCGGAGACGGTCATAATTTTCTTATGAGGAGGCCGTCATGAAGCCGGAAGTGGTTTACTTTTCATTCCCAGAACGCGTTCCCGAAAAGTCAGCCGCGCGTGCGATTGATGAGGCAAAGCTCAAGTCCGGTGAGGGGCACCCATTCCATCACCCACACCAAGGTCGGGGAAGGCGCGGACAACTGCTTTGCCTACATTGATCAGTAACGCGGCAGCACGCCCAAGAGCGTCGATCTGAATGCGAACCGCAAAGCATCTTGCAGTTCCATATGGAGGACGCCGAGAGAAGGCTCCTCCGCATAGGCGGCCAGAAGGCTGGGAGGCGGAGGTGCGTAGGTTGACAGGGCGCCCGCCGAGAGAAGGCTCATCAGGCAGAACCATTGCGCGTCATCGCCAAGCTCGGGCAGATAGACCTTTACAAGCTCGGACATGGACGCCAGCCGTGCGAGCGAGGCCCGCTTGTGCCGCTTGACCGTTTCAACCGAGACGTTGTGCTCGAGAACTCCGCCCTGCGCCCCGAACAGATCGCAAAGTGCGACCCTGCCCGCCAGGGACCGGCTGAAGATTTCGACCAGCTGGTTGGCCCGAACGTCCACGGACGCATGCGTGTCGATGCCGCTGGAGCATTCTCCGGCCACTTCTTCCAGCCAGCGCCCCATGAAGTCGTCCAGCAGTTCGAGCAGCACAGCCTCGCGGGAGTCGAAATAGCGCAAGACGTTCGATTTTGCCAAGTCGACCCGCCGACTGAGCTCGTTGAGGCTCACCTCGGCCACGGGCATCTCGGCAAGCATTGTCGCTGCTGTGTCCAGGATCGATCGACGACGGACTTCTCGTTGTTCGTCGCTTCGCGCGCGCTGAAATGGCATGTCTCACCTCGAACCGATTTTCATGAACCCACATAATAGACCGATGGTCTCTTGACATGAGACCATCGGTTCTTTAAGTCCAACATAACAGACCGATAGTATATAGGAATGCGCCATGAACGACAACTGGACTGAACGGCACATCCCCCACCAGGATGGCAGGGTGGCCGTCATAACCGGTGCCAACACGGGCCTGGGCTTCGAGACCGCCCGGATGCTTGCAGAGCGAGGCGCAACCGTCGTCATGGCGGTTCGCGACATTGCGAAGGGCAAGCAAGCAGCGCCCGCATCAATGGGAACGTAACCGTCCAGGCTCTCGACTTGGGATCCCTGAATTCGATCCGATCCGCAGCTGCCGAGGTGCGTGCGACCCACCCGCGTATCGATCTTCTGATTAACAACGCCGGCGTGATGTATACTCCAAAGCAAACCACCGCCGATGGTTTCGAGCTTCAGTTCGGAACCAATCATCTCGGCCACTTTGCCTTTACCGGCCTCCTGCTGGACCGGCTCCTCCCCGTGCCGGGCTCTCGGGTCGTGACAGTCAGCAGCACCGGCCACCGCATCAGGGCCGCCATCCACTTCGACGACCTGCAGTGGGAACGTTCGTATAGCCGCGCCGCCGCCTATGGTCAGTCCAAGCTGGCCAACCTGATGTTCACATACGAACTGCAGCGGCGGCTGGCGCCACATGGCACCACCATCGCGGTAGCCGCCCACCCCGGTGTGTCCAATACCGAACTTGCCCGCAACTTGCCCGCTCCGCTGCGGGTCATCGCCGCCACGCTTTCGCCGTTGCTCGTCCAGACCCCGGAAATGGGCGCCTTGCCCACCTTACGCGCCGCCACCGATCCGACTGTTCTCGGCGGGCAATACTACGGTCCCGGTGGCCGGGGTGAGATCCGGGGATTTCCCAAGCTGGTCTCCTCCAGCACCGACTCCCATAACCAGACCGTCCAGCAGCGCCTTTGGACGGTATCCGAAGAGCTCACTGCAGTGAAATTTCCTTTTGTATCGAACAATTAGAGGCCCAGTTGGAAAAGGCGGATTGCCAGTTGGTTACCCAGTATCTGTAGTCACCCGGCTCTGCCGCAATCCGGCTCCACCTCCGCCCAGTGCGGACTGACGGGCAGCGCAGCCCCGCGGGCCGCGATGTCCTCAAACCGCACCGGCTTGAAGTCCCACACATCCACGCCGACGTTGACGCAGTTCCGGCTGCCGCGCCAGTTGTCGTGCACATGCCCGAACATCATGATCGCGTCGCGGCGGGCGTGGTTCCACGTCAGCATCGGGTAGTGGCAGAGCGTGTGGCTCTGGTTCTTCGGCCCGTCACGCACCTCGGCCAGCGGCGTGACGGTGTCCCACGGCAGTGACATCACGAGGTCCGTGTCGTGGTTGCCGGTGATGAGATGTTTTCGCCGGCCCGGCAGCGCGGCGAACAGCTCATCCAGCCAGTTCCGGCATTTGGCACGCGGGCCCAAGACCAGATCACCCAGGATCCAGAGGTCATCTCCGGGGCCGACGCAGGCCTGCAGGTTATCCAGCAAGACCTGCTCCATATGCGCCACATTGCGAAACGGACGGTTGCAGAACCTGATGATGTTCTCGTGTCCGAAATGGGGGTCTGCGGTATACCAGTTCACCATGGGCGGCTCCTGTTAGTGAAAGGGATCACGCGGGCGGCGAAGGGTCTTGGTGTGAAAGCCGGGTCACGCGCAGGGACACAAGCCACCCGCAGTGCGGGCGTCTATGAGCTTGGGGCTATGAGGCGCGTGTGTGACATGGGCGCCTTTAGACCGAACTGCGGCCAGCGTATCAAGGGGAGAAAACGCAGGACGCAACGGGGCCAACTGTTCTATGGTGGGGTCACGAGTTGTTGGATGGTCACCGGGCATGTCGCAGCATGAGGCGGCTGGCTCTGGCGGCGGCACTATCGGCATCAGCCTAGGCCGCAGTCGCGGATGACTGGGCCGAGGAGAAGTGTCGGCCCTATGCCGCCGCATGGGCGGCCGTCGCGCCCGGCGAGGATGCGGAAGGTATCGGCCGCGCGTTTCGGGATGATCACGCGGCGTTCCTGAAGTCGGGCTGCACCTCGCCCGAGGTCTGCCCGCACAGCTCGCAGGAGCGCAGCCTTGCCGACCTTCTGACCCTGATGGCGGTGGCCGAGGGCATGACGGGTTCGTTCCTGCCCTTCGATTGCCCCGGATGACCCTTCGGCCTCAGCCGGTGTGGCTCTCGACCAGCAGATCCACGAACAGCCGCACCTTGAGACTGGTCAGGCGGCTGGAGGGGTGCAGCACCCACGCCTCGATTTGCTGGTTGGGGGCGACACCCCAGATGTTCAGCCGCCCCCCGGCGAGGTCCTCCTCGATCAACCAGCGCGGCAGTAGCGCAGCGCCCGCTCCGCAGCGCGCCGCCTCATGGACGATCATCATGGACGAGCAGGTTATGACGGAATCTGGCACGATGCGGAGCTCCCCCGTCGGCCCCACGACGGTCCACTCTCGCATCGTGGCCTGTGCCGATAGAATAACCGCGGGGGTGCGAGCGCCTGACTTCTCCGGCCGCCGCATCCCGGGCGGTGCGGCCAGAACCATGTCCGTCTTCAGGAAGCACTTGCCGACCAGATCGGAGTTCGGGGAGGGATTGACCCGGATCACCATGTCATAGCCGTCCCGCACCGGATCAACGAAGCTGTCCGAGATATCTATGTCGAGCGTCACCTCGGGATGACGCGCTACGAAGGTAGCCGCGATCGCGCCCATCGCGGTCCGCGCGAACAGGGCCGGCACGCTGATGCGCAACCGGCCGCTCGGGGTCTCTCCACGACCGCTGATCGTCTCGCGCAGTGTATCGAGTTCGGCCACCAAGGGAGCGGCGCGCTCGAACAGGAACCGGCCCTCTTCGGTAAGGCCAAGCTGGCGACCGCCTCGTTCGAGTAGCCGCGTGCCAAGTGCCTCCTCCAGGTCGCGCACATGGCGCGACAACGTGGCCTTCGGCACGCCCGAGGCGCGGCTGGCGGCGTTCAGCCCTCCATGCGTCGCGACGGCAAGAAATCCGGTAAGGCCTGGCAGCGCATTACGTTCCATTTTTGAACCTTTTTGTCCCGAACTTACAATCTTTGTTTAGATACTGGACCACTTTAATCAAGTGTCATCATCACAGAGGAGACAACGATGACCGATATCTGGACACCTATCGAAGTCGGAAACATGCGCCTTTCGCACCGATTGGCCATGGCGCCGATGACCCGCAGCCGGGCCATGCCCGACGGTACACCCGGCGACCTTGCCGCGACCTACTACGCGCAGCGCGCGGAGATGGGCCTGCTGATCACCGAGGGCACACAGCCTTCCGAGGATGGACAGGGCTACCCGTGGACGCCCGGCATATTCACCGAGGCGCATGTCGAAGGTTGGCGCAAGGTAGCCGACACCGTCCACGACCGGCGCGCGCACCTCGTCATCCAGCTGATGCATGTTGGGCGGATCGCACATCCCGACAACACGCCGCATCACAGGCAACCGGTCGCGCCGTCTCCCGTCGCTCCGGCTGACCAGATGTTCACCGCTGCGGGCATGCAGCCGATTCCGGAGCCACGCGCCCTCACCGAGGCGGAGGTCGAGGCAACCGTGGCGGATTTCGTCCATGCCGCGACGCGGGCCGTGGAGGCCGGCGCAGACGCGGTAGAGATCCACGGCGCCAACGGCTACCTCATCCAGCAATTCCTGGCGCCGAACGCCAACCTGCGGACGGACACCTGGGGCGGCTCAATCGAAAACCGCGCGCGCTTCGCCATCGAGGTGACACGCGCCGTCGCCGCCGCCATCGGGCCGGAGCGCACGGGCATCCGGCTGTCGCCGGGCACGACGCTCGGCGGGATCGAGGAAGGGCCCGAGGCGCCCGCCCTCTACGCCCACCTCGTCACCGAACTGGACCGGCTCGGCCTCGCTTACCTGCACCTCCTGCATCTGGCCGACGAAGACATGCTGGCGCAAATCCGTGGCGACTGGTCTGGCACCCTGATCGTAAACCGCGCTGGTGGACCGCGCGAGAGGATCGGTGGCGACGTGGCGACCGGACGCGCCGATCTGGAGTCCTACGGGCAGATGGTCCTCGCCAACCCCGACTTCGTCGAGCGGATCAGGACCGGTGCGCCGCTGAATGTGCCGCGGAACGAGCACTTTTACGGTGGGGGTGCCGACGGCTACACCGACTATCCGGCGCTTGCCGACCAGCCGGCGGAGACGGCAGAATGATCGCCGCGACAAAGCTCGGCCGCGAAATGAAGCGGCGGCACCAAGCCGGCGAGTTCGGAATCGAGATCCTGCACCCCGGTCTGGCCGACAATGCGGGAGACAGCGGGATTGGCGCGCTTGGCCGCATCGACCACGCCCGCGTCGGCGAAGGAACCGTCGTCCGCATGCATCCACACAAGGACGACGAGATCCTGACCTATCTACGCGGCGGCCGCGTTCGGCACCAGGACACGGAAGGGCATCTGGAGGAGATCTCGGCCACGCGGCTGATGATGATGAATGCCGGCCGCAGCTTTCAGCACGAGGAGACGGTGATCGACGGGCCGCTGACCGGCCTTCAGATCTTCCTCCGTCCGCACGCCCCGGACTTGGACCCGATGGTCCAGTTCCACGATTTCGGAACCGCCCATAGCGTGAACGAGTGGCGGCTGATCGCCGGTCCGCGCGATGCGCCCCTCACCGTGCGGGGCGAGGTGCAGGTGCATGACATGCGCCTGGACGCTGGGCGGATGACCACACTGCCGATTCCACCGTGGCCGGAAGCAACGCTGCTTCTCTACCTCTTCGACGGCCGGATCACCGCGGATTCGACCGCGCTCGATCCCGGCGAGGCGCTGATGGTGTCTGCGGACGCGGCCATCGCCGCCGATCAGACGAGCGATCTGGTCCTCTTCATCATCGACCGGAACGCCCCCGTGTTCCGCGGCGGCATGTTCAGCGGAAATCTTATCGGCGCCTGATCGTGAGAACGTGTATGGACGCCCCCGACCGAGCAAGGATTTTCTGAAGGTTATTCCGGGCGGAGCGGTCGAGTTCCTACGTGTATCCGGCCTCAAGTTGCGGCTGTCTACGCCGCGGGCCCTCATGGCAATTTCGCGGACTGGGTCCAAATCGGCGGTTCGTGCTTGATGCAACCCGGTTCTCAACTGGTTTGCCCCGAACCGAAAGACCACGACTGTTCGTTGCAGGAAGCACTATCGGGTCCCCCTGGCGTTATCGATCGTCAATTGCGCCCAAACGTTATTGGCAGCGGGAGGAAGGTGCACTGCGCCGCTGGTTCTGAGCTTCGCAAGGGGATCGTGTAGTTCGTTTACATACGCTTCGATTTGCGCATGAACCCACCGTCGACCGCGGGGTTGTCGCCGGACTGCCCTTTGGGGGCGAAACCTGGCTTGGAGCTGGAAGTGCCGACTTGCCCTTCCGGATCTGTGCGGACAGCGCAGAGACGCTGATCCCCCGCATCACGGACACCTGGGCTGCCGTTTGCAACGGTCGAGGAGTGATGTTTCTGACGGCGTCGTCAGCGCGACACCCAGAACTTTGCGAAGAACAACCTGGAGGATGCAATGCCGATGTCGGGTGTGGCCCGTCACCTCCGGGATCGTAAAATATTGCAAAAAGTCCGGGACAGCATTTTTACCGATCTGTAAGCGGCGGCTTGACCCCACCTTCCGATTGGTCTGACAAGTTGCGAAAGGGTTCCTGTCATGATGCAGGGAGTGTGTTTCGCAATGTGCGCTACGAATGCGTTTCTCAAATCGTTGGGTGTAGAGATCTACGCGTCGGGGCATCGACGGTGGCCGGATGAAGTGAAGGCACTCGCTGTCGCTGAGACGCTTCGGTCTGGCGCGACGGTCAATGACGTGGCCTCACGTTTTGGAATCCCGGCGAACCAGCTATCGGGGTGGCGGCGCCTGGCGAAGGACGGCGCGCTGGTCCTGCCCGCAGAGGATAGTGGTGGCCCCGAAGCAGTCTTCGCCCCACTCATGGTGTGCGACGCGGAGGCTCCTGTGGGCAATGCCAACAACCAACCGGTCGGAGACGAGGTTCGGATCGTCGTTGGCGATGTTGTGCTCCACCTCGATGCCGAGACGCCAGCGACGCGTATTGCTCACATCGTCCGTGCGCTGAGAGCGCCGTGATGTTGCCGTCGCACAAGATGCGCATCCTGGTCGCAACGAAGCCGGTGGACTTCCGGAATTATGCCGAGTCAATGATTATGCAAAGCTGCAGATCGGCAGGCTAATTTTTCTTCTCCCATTCAACAGGTCGCATGTCTGCCGATGTCGTAAGACTCCGCATAATTAGGCTTACTCCTCCAGCGCGTCTTTGCGCCCAATGAGGAGAATGCCAATGACCAATATTGATGAACGCCTGCCAGTTCGGCCGGGGCATATGGAGGCAGGCGAGCTTGCCGAGCCGATTGCCGCTTATGCGGCTCACCTGTCTGGCCTCGGCTACACCGCGCTGACGATCAAGGGATATACCGACTCAGCCCGTCATCTCGGGGCATGGCTCGCGCTCTCGGGCTTGACCATCTCGGCGCTCGACGAGCATGCGCTGGAACGCTTCGCGCGGCATAAGTGCCGGTGCGGCGGCAATCGGTCATCTGATCGGCTCTCTTCCAAGTATGTGAGGCGAGTTCACCGATTCACATACTACCTTGGCGACTGCGGCATCATCCCGAAGGCCGCGCCTGCAGCGTTGGTTGTCGATCCTTCCGTCGCACGCTTCGGTGAATGGCTGCGGCGCCATCGTGGCCTCTCGGAGCGGACCATCGCCCGGCATATCCGCATGGTCTCTCGGCTTTTGCCGGCTTTGGGCGTCGATCCCGACGCATATGATGCGTCGCGGGTCCGCGCGGTCATCCTCAATGAAGGGACGCGCTGCTCCGCTGCCTACGTCAAGACGATGGCGATGGCGCTGCGTGGTTATCTTCGGTTCCTGGCCACGCGTGGCGAGTGCCGCCCCGGTCTCGATCATGCCGTGCCGCCGACGCCAGACTGGAGGTTGTCGGCGTTGCCGCGTTATCTGTTGCCCGAGGATGTCACCCGCCTGATCGAGGGATGTGATCTCTCCCTTTCTCGTGGGATCAGGGACAGGGCGATCCTTATTTTGCTCTCTCGGCTTGGTCTGCGCGCGCACGATATCTGGGCGATGGAGATCGACCATGTCGATTGGGCAGCGGGCACGGTCCGCGTTCGCGGCAAGCGGCGGCGTGAGGTGCGGTTGCCTCTGCCTCAGGAAGCTGGCGACGCGCTGCTCGCCTACCTCGAGGATGCCCGCCCGCTGGTGGATGAGCGGAGGATTTTTCTGCGCTCGGCGGCACCGTATGTCCCCTTCGCGAGCTCCAACGTGGTCTCGACCATCGTCCGCTCCGCCCTCCGGCGAGCCGGGATCACCGACGCGCCATCGCAGGGGGCCCACCTTCTGCGTCACTCGGCGGCGACAGCCATGCTGCGGGCTGGCGCGACGCTCGATGCTATCGGCGCGGTATTGCGCCACGAATCGCCTGACACCACTGCCCACTATGCCAAGGTCGATCTCGCGACGCTGTGCTTGATCGCGCAACCCTGGCCGGGGGACGCGTGATGCTGGCTGATGATCTCAAACGGTATGTTGCGCTCCATCGCGCTCTCGGCTTCAAGTTCCGCGTCCAGGCAGGACTTTTGCGCGGCTTCGTCGCATTTGCCAAGACGTATGGCGACAGTGTCGTATTGGCCGCCCGCACGATCGCATGGGCCAGCGAGGCACCCTCGCCGGCGCAACGACGCAACCGCCTGCTGACCGTGCGCCGCTTCGCACTCGCCATGCATGCAGAGGACGCACGGCACGAGCTGCCGGCGACCGATGTATTCGGAACGGATCGGCACGCCCGCGTCCTGCCGCACATCTGGACCGCCGACGAGATTGCGCAGTTGATGAGCGCGACTGCTCTGCTCGGACAGCCCGGCGCGATCCGTCCCCTGATGTACCGAACGCTCTTCGGCTTGCTCGCCGCGACGGGGCTGCGCATCTCCGAGGCGCTGGCACTGCGCGTGCGCGACGTCGGTGAGGATGGCCTCATCATCCTTGCCACGAAGTTCCGCAAGAACCGGCTCGTGCCGATCCACGCCACCACGCGCCGCGCGCTCGACGCCTGGCTCCGCACCTTCCCGGGGCGCCCTGACGATCCTGTCTTCCGATCAAGTGCCGGCACGGGACCTGCCTATTCCACGGTGATCACGGTCTTCCTTCGCCTGACCCGCACCGTCGGGCTGCGTGGCGCCGCTGGCGAGCCGGGACCGCGCATCCACGATCTCAGGCACAGCTTCGCCGTGCGCTCGCTGCAGCAATGTGGATCCGACCGCGCGGCAGTCGCCCGCCACATGGCCGGGTTGAGCACCTATCTTGGTCATGCCCATATCACTGACACCTACTGGTACTTGCAGGCCACCCCGACCCTGATGTTCGGGATCGCCGAGGCTGGCGAAGCGCTGCACCGGGGGGATGCCTCATGACCCTTCTCGGCCAACACCTCGCCGTCTTCCTCCGTGAGCATCTTCCCCGGGATCGCGGTGCCAGCCCGCACACCTGCGAGGCCTACGCAACCTGCTTCCAGCTCCTTGTCGTCTTCGCCGCCAGCCACCTTCGCACCAAGCCGTCAGACCTCACCGTGGAAGAAATCGATGCCACGCTGGTCCTTGCGTTTCTCGAGCACCTCACGACCGCGCGCGGAAATGGCGCGCGGTCGCGCAACGCGCGGCTGGCCGCGATCAATGCTTTCTTCCGCTTCCTTGAATACCGGCTGCCGGACTGCCTTGATCAAGCGGGCCGCATCCATGCGATCCCGATGAAGAAGGTGGATGAGGCCCTCGTCACGCATTTGACGCGCGTCGAGATCAAGGCGCTTCTCGACGCGCCCGACCCGCGCACACCGTCGGGAACGCGGGACAGGGCGATGCTACACCTCGCCTTCGCGGCCGGACTGCGCGTATCGGAGCTGATCGGGCTCAAGTCCGATCAGGTCGACCAACGGAACTGGGGGGATATCCGCGTAATGGGCAAGGGACGGCGCGAACGCGTCCTGCCCCTTTGGAAAGAGACGGCGACCGCGATCCGGGCCTGGGTCAACATTCGCCCCAAAACCTCTGCGCCTGAACTCTTTCTCAATGGTGTTGGTGCCCCGATGACCCGGTCGGGCTTCGCGTATATTCTCCGCAAGCACGTAGCGCGCGCCGCCGCGACGCAGCCCTCTTTGCGCGACAGGCCCATCACGCCGCACGTGCTGCGCCACACCTGCGCGATGCACACCCTCGCGGCCACTCACGACATCCGGAAGGTCTCTCTTTGGCTGGGTCACGCGACCCTCCAGAGCACCGAGATCTACCTGCGCGCTGATCCAACAGAAAAGCTTGAAGCCCTCGCAGCCATGGAGCCGCCCGTGTTGCGACCAGGCAGATTCAAAGCGCCCGACAAGCTGCTCTCGATGCTAAACGATGTTCGAAACAGAAGAAAATATGCGCAGTGATATTGCCGTTAAGGTGCTGGCAGCAATTAAAAAGCTGCCAGACACTCTGCATAATCATGGACTCAGCATAATTACGGTTATGCTGAGCTCAGCATAACCGGAAGGGCCATGACGGGCTGGCGGCCCTGGTCCAGTCGGCTTTGCGCGAGGACCCTTTCACCGGCACCGTGTTTGTGTTCCGGGCGAAGCGGGCGGACAGGCTGAAGATCCTGTTCTGGGACGGGACCGGGCTCGTGATGGCCTACAAGCGTCTGGAAGAAACCAGCTTCGCGTGGCCGAGCGTCCGGGACGGCGTGATGACACTGAACCGGGCGCAGTTCGAAGCCCTGTTCGCAGGCTTGGATTGGCGCAAGGTCCGGGCGCTGGAAGCGCGCCGACCGGCTGCGGCAGAATGACTCTCCCCCGTCGAAATAGCGTGTTTCTCCAGTCGGTTCAGGGTATTCTGACAGCATGCCGCCTGCCGCCGATATCGACCTTTCGAGCCTGCCCAAGGACCAGCGCGATGTCGTTGCCGAGATCCTGCGAGAGCATGCGGAATTGCTGGCGGCGAACGCGGCCCTGAAGGCGGAAGCCGTCGATCTGAAGCAAATTGTTCAGCGTCTTGAACACCTCGTCGCCGAGTTGAACCATGTCGTGCATGGCAAGAAGTCGGAGAAGCTCAGCGAGGACGACCGGCAGCTCGCCTTCGAGGATCTTGAGGCGGCTGTGGCCGAAGTCGAAACGCAGCACGACGACCTTGCCGCTGCGTGCGAAGCCCCCCGCCGCAAGGTCACGCCCGCGCAGCGCAACCGCGGAAACCTGCCGGCGGACCTGCCACGGATAGAACAGATCGTTGAGCCTGAAAGCCTGGAATGCCCGTGTGGTTGCGGGCAGATGCACAGGATCGGCGAGGATCGTGCGGAACGCCTCGGCATCGTGCCGGCACAGCTGCGTGCGATCGTCACCATCCGCCCCAAGTATGCGTGCCGGGTCTGCACCAATGGTGTCACGCAGGCGCCAGCGCCGACCACGCTCATCGAAGGGGGCCTGCCCACCGAGGGCGCCATCGCCCATGTTCTGGTCAGTAAGTATGCTGACCATCTTCCATTGTATCGCCAGAGCCAGATCCTTGCCCGGTCGGGCGTCAACATCCATCGCAGCACGCTGGCGGACTGGGTCGGTGTCGCCGCGTTCCACCTGAGGCCAGTCGTCGACCGACTGGCCGAGAACCTGAAGTCTTCCGGCAAGCTGTTCATGGACGAAACCACCGCGCCGGTGCTGGACCCGGGCCGAGGCAGGACCAAAACTGGCTACCTCTGGGCCCTCGCAAGGGATGATCGTGGTTGGAGTGGCGACGACCCGCCGGGCGTGGTCTTCTTCTACGCACCGAACCGCGGAGGGCAGAATGCGGAGACATTCTTGCACGGCTTCGACGGCACGCTGCAACTCGACGGCTATACCGGTTACAATCGCCTCGCACGTCCTTCCCGAAAAGGTGGCGGCCCGATCCGCGTGGCCCACTGCTGGGCGCATGCACGACGCAAACTGAAGGAAGTCTTCGACCGCGATGGCTCGGAGATTGCCGGCGAGGGTCTGCGGCGCATTGCAGAGTTCTATGCTGTGGAAGCTGACATCAGGGGCACCGAGCCGCATCAGCGCTTGTCGGCACGCAAGGCGCGAACCGCACCATTGGTCGCCGCCTTCGGGCAATGGCTCCAGCAACAACGGCTGCGGGTCTCGGCCAAGTCCCGCCTTGGAGAGAAACTGGCCTACATCCACCACCATTGGGAGGGCCTGCAAACCTTCCTTCATGACGGTCGCGTCGAAATCGATTCCAACAGCGTTGAAAACCTGATCAGGCCGATCGCCCTAAGCCGAAAGAATGCGCTCTTCGCTGGTCATGATGAAGGCGGCAAGGCTTGGGGCCGCATCGCCTCGTTGATCGAAACCGCGAAGATCAACGGCGTCGAGCCCTTCGCCTATCTCAAGACCACTCTCGAAGCGATAGCCAACGGGCATCCAAAGTCCGCTATCGACGATCTCCTTCCTTGGAACTTCAAGCCGTCAAGCTGAAAGCCCGTGGTGCGCAGCCGCCGCTTACACCGATCTGCGCCCAAGAAGCGATCTCAGCGGCGGACATCACAAAAGGACTCTTGGTGGCGATGGCCGCAGAATTCGGCGATCCACGCTTTCCGGGCGCGCTACTAGGTCCTCTCACAATTGACATCAAAGACCTCCATTAAAGCGTATGTTCGCTTTTGCTCCATGAGATAAAACTACTTACGCTTTGCATCCGCAGCATCGGTGGCTATGTCACCAATGCCTGTGACGCATGTCTGGCGAAGAAAATGGCTGCGTTGCGGGCACGGTGAACTGCCCCGCAGTGACGATGCGGCGGCCTCACTGGTTGCCGTTGCTCACCCCTATCACAAACGCATGTCGCGTTGGTTGTCGCGATAAATGGTAACTCCCAAGCACCCCAGCGGATATCGGGTTTTGGGTTGCTCTTGCGACGTTAGAGCCGAGCGATGATCTGTTGTGGTGATAGGGCGAGTGTTTCGATGATATTGCCCCCGTGTTTTCTGACC